>Ga0209902_100031_pt1 | contig 320296 bp, 252 predicted proteins | sample FECB27metaG_FD_188304 | JGI IMG/M metagenome (GOLD analysis project Ga0209902, IMG submission 188304) | Cyanobacterial communities from the Joint Genome Institute, California, USA - FECB-27 (SPAdes) (version 2) | ecosystem: Environmental > Aquatic > Thermal springs > Hot (42-90C) > Microbial... | reverse complement strand
ATTTTTCTCCATAAATAAATTCAGGGGCTTTAAACCTTATGGCAGAGAACAGAGGACTTATTTTTGTATCAAAGCTTACCTTCTTTCCTTCTGCCCTCTGCCCTCTGCCCTCTGCCTTTCTTCGGTCAGCTTCCTTGAGCTTGGCTTTCCCCACGACTTCTTAGTCAACACAAGAGGAGCAACCTTCGGCGGGACTTTCGAGTTAATAGACAATCACCGTAGTTAAAGATAAGCCTGATACATAAATGATATGAATAACACGTTAATGAAGGCACTGAGCCGACGTGCAATGATGTTGGGGGGAGCAGGATTTGCTGGACTGACAGCAATGGTGTTTGCAGGACGGAGTCAGGCGAATACTCAGAAGTCGCCGGAACCTAAAGCCACTACTAATCGCAACGGCAAATTTGCAGGTAAAGTTGTGCTAATCACTGGGGCAACTTCCGGTATTGGAGAAGGAACGGCTTATGCCTTTGCAAAAGAAGGAGCAAAAGTCTTCTTCTGCGGACGACGTGAAAACTTGGGCAAACAAGTTGAAGCCAAAATCAAAAGTTTTGGTGGCGAAGCAACGTATATGCAAGCCGATGTCAGAAAAGAAGAAGATGTCAAAGCATTTATTGACGCCTGTGTCAAGAAGTATGGTCGGATTGATATTGCCTTTAACAATGCAGGTATTGAGAGCAAACCTGCCACAATTGCTGAGCGATCGCTTGAAGAATGGATGGACTTGCTCAACACTAATGCAACGGGTGTGTTCTTATCGATGAAGTATGAACTACCTCATATGTTGCGCCAAGGCGGTGGAGTCATTGTCAACAATGCCTCGGTTTCCGGACACGTCGGCTTTGCAACGATTGCTCCCTACAGCGCCAGCAAACACGCCGTTATCTCCCTAACCAAAGTTCCAGCCTTGGAATATGCAGACAAGAATATTCGCGTCAATTCGGTTTCACCCGGAGCAGTCGATACCCCTATGCTACGACGGGCGCTAGCCGCTTGGAAAACTGACTTTAAGGCAGTTTCTCAAGATTATCCCATCAAGCGAATTGTCAATACAGAAGAAATTGCGAGAACCGTGATGTGGTTGAGTTCTGATGATGCAACTTGCATCACGGGCATGGATGTTGATGCTACAGGCGGTTATTTGACCAAGTAATTGAGAATAATCTCACCACCACAAAACTTTTTAACTCTTTATTACAAGCAAACAAAATCTTTTATGGCGTTTAAGACTCGGCGTACCCTGCTTAGGAGTGCCTTAGCAGCAGGCGCATTGGCAGCAGTAGGCATAATATCAAGCCCGGTAGCATCCGCAATCACTAAAGATGACCAAATCCGCCAGAAAAATGAGCGAGTCGTTCGCGATTTTCTCGACCTTTTGTCCAAGAAGCGCATGGATACATGGCTTGAGTTATGGGATAAAGACGGCGTACAGGATATGCCTTATTCACCGCCTGGCTTTCCCAAACGGCTTGAGGGTAAAGCTGCGATCGCAAAGCACTACAGCGCACTCCCCACCAATGTGGGCAAAATGGTTTTCCCCGACTTAGTCATCTATCCCATGGTTGATCCAAACACCCTTTATGCAGAATACCGTGGGGAAATTGAAGTTCTGGCGACTGGCAAACCTTACAACAATATCTATGCAGGACTATTCAAATTCCGCAACGGCAAAATTCTGCTCTACCGAGAATACTACAACCCGATGGTGTTTACTGAAGCCTGGGGAGACAGTTTTTCAAAATGATTCAACCTTTCAAAGTAAGCAGTTTACCTATCACAAGCAGTCAGTTTTTAAGTTTATTGTAGGAGAAGCAGATGGCAGACAAGTTTGAGAATTCATCATCTTCAGAGACGAACCTCACGGGTAGAAGGTCAACTAAGGGAGTTTCTCGACGGCGAATACTTGTTGGCGGTGCTTCTGTTGCTGGAGTTGGTGCAACATTTCTGGCTGGAGGTGCCCAAGCGAATACTCAGAAGCCGCCGGAACCCAAAGCCACTACTAATCGCAACGGCAAATTTGCAGGTAAAGTCGTGGTGATCACCGGGGCGACTTCCGGTATTGGGGAAGGAACGGCTTATGCCTTTGCAAAAGAAGGAGCAAAAGTCTTCTTCTGCGGACGACGTGAAAACTTGGGCAAACAAGTTGAAGCTAAAATCAAAGGTTTTGGTGGCGAAGCAACGTATATGCAAGCCGATGTCAGAAAAGAAGAAGATGTCAAAGCCTTTATTGACGCCTGCGTCCAAAAGTATGGTCGGATTGATATTGCCTTCAACAATGCAGGCATCGTGAACCCTGAGTTTACAAAGATTCACGAACAGAAAACCGAGGACTTCCTCAACTGCATGAACACCAACGCGCTTGGTACCTTCCTCTCAATGAAGTACGAAATCCCGTATATGCTCAAGCAAGGCGGTGGTGTCATCCTTAACACGGCATCCGTATCGTCGCATCGCGCTTTCTCTGAACTCTCCCCGTACAGTGCCAGCAAACACGCCGTGGCTTCGCTTACCAAAGTGGCGGCGCTGGAGTACGCCCGCAACAATATTCGCGTGAGTTCAATCTCGCCTGGTGGAGTAGATACGCCCATGCTGCGTTATGCACGTGCCAAACGCGGCGTTTCGTTTGAGGAAGGGTCAAAGGGTATACCAATTGGACGCACAAATACGGTTGAGGAAATGGCGCGTGCGGTTATGTTCCTCGCATCCGATGAAGCTACCGCCTTTCACGGTTCGCTTGTGGATGTGACTGGTGGAATGCTGGATTAATCTCTAATTTTTTGACACAAACTTAGAAAATTTTTCTATGCAATACACAACTTTAGGACACACAGGTTTAGTTGTCTCCCGTCTCGCATTCGGTGCGATGACTTTTGGCGAAGGTCAACTTGTTCCTGGTGTCATCAACAATATTGACCAAAACATGGCAGACCAAATGGTCAACCGCGCCCTCGATGCTGGTATAAACCTTTTCGACACAGCAGATGCCTACACAAGCGGACAGTCGGAAATCATGCTAGGCAAGGCATTGGGAAACCGTCGCCATGAGGCAATCATAGCTACCAAAGTAGGATTTCGTACAGGCAATGCAATAACTGATACTGGTCTTTCCTATCGCCATATCATCGCATCTGCTGAAGCAAGCTTGAAGCGACTGGGAACAGATTACATTGACTTATATCAAATACACATTCCCGATCCCCTCACGCCACCAGAAGAAACGGTACGCGCCTTGGATGATTTAGTACGGCGCGGAATGGTGCGTTATGTCGGCTTCTCCAACCTCCCAGCCTGGAAAGCTGCCCGGATGTTGGCAATTCAAGAGCGTCATGGCTATGCTCGATTTGTGGGAGCGCAAATGTATTACTCGCTACTAGGGCGTGATATAGAACACGAGATTGTCCCGTTTGTGGAAGACACAGGTATCGGTATTTTGGTATGGAGTCCTCTTGCCAGTGGTTTCCTCAGCGGTAAGTACACTCGTCAAACCCCTGTGCCTGAAGATGCTCGTCGCAAAAATTTCCAGTTTCCACCTGTTGAGGTAGAAAAGGGCTAGCAACAGTTCAGAAAATCCTATCTAATTCTCCTCAATCCTACTCATTATTAAACTTTTAGTAACAAAATGCTAACATTTGGCTGTGGCTAGTTGAGAAGAATTACAATAAATTCATATTCGTTGTTGTAGAGTTTACCAACATTGCTACTCGGATTTCAGACAGAAATAAAAATCAACTCTTATCAACAACTTCTTCTTGCCAAACATGCGGGAGTAGCACGTCATGCTTGGAATTGGGGATTAGGACTGACCAAAGCAATACTCAATCATAACAAACTCAATCCACAACAGAAAATAAAGTTTCCCACCTCAATTGATTTACACAAATGGTTAGTTGCACTCGTCAAATCAGAATATGACTGGTACTATGAAGTCTCCAAATGTGCGCCTCAATTCGCCTTAAGAAATTTAAGGCAAGCTTGGGAAAAATGTTTTAGTAAAAAAGCAGGTGTTCCCAAGTTTAAAAAGAAGGGACGTGATGATTCCTTCACTCTAGATGGAACAATTAAAGTCATTGGTGATACTCAAATACAAGTACCAGTAATTGGAGTCTTAAAAACTTATGAATCTCTACCATCAGGGTTAAAACCCAAAACAGTAACTATTAGTCGAAAAGCAGATAGATGGTTTATTTCTTTCAAAATAGAAACAGATAGAAAACCGACTCCCAAGCGCTTTGATGTTGTGGGAGTTGATTTAGGTATTTTAAACCTGGCAGTTCTTTCGACAGGAGAAGTCTTTTGTGGAGCCAAAAAAACACGTCAATTACAAAAAAAGCTTGAGCGATTACAATGGCGCAATCGTCACAAACAACTCAAGTCTAAAAATTGGTCTGATACCAATATAAAAATAGCTCGACTACACAACCAAATCGCAAATATTCGTACTGACTACTTACATAAGTTAACAACCTACTTAGCCAAGAACCACGGCAAGATCGTGATTGAAAACTTAAATGTCAGTGGGATGTTGTCAAACCAGAAATTGTCAAAGGCAATTAGCGATGGTGGTTTTTATGAATTCAAACGCCAACTGGAATACAAATGTCAACTTTACGGTTCAAAACTGATTATAGCTGACCGCTGGTTTCCAAGTTCTAAGACTTGTTATTGTTGCGGTGAGAAAAAAGAATCTTTATCTCTTAAAGAACGTGTTTTTGAATGCTCAAAATGCGGGTGGATTGGAGATAGAGATTTGAATGCAGCTTTAAATTTAGAGAAAATAGGGAGAGCTACTCCCGAATTTACGCCTGTAGACAAGAAGATGCCGACATCCTTGGCTGAAGCAGGAAATAAAGCCTCTCAAGCTGAATAGATAGATTTGAGTAGGTTTTATGTAGCGGCTACGAGGTAGTAGATTTACTCAAGGAAATTGCCCAAAATCACGGTTCATCACCCGCTCAGGTAGCCATTGCTTGGATTCTCACCAAGTCATTCATTTCTTCAGTGATTATTGGTGCTAACAAAATGACGCATCTGGAAGACAACCTTGGAGCAGCTGAACTTAAGTTATCTTGCCATGAGCTGGAGAAACTAGATACTCTAACTGCTCCACAACCACTTTATCCGGGATGGATGCAAGCAATGGGGTGGGATGCAAAAGTGAAAGCAGCATTAGAGCAGTAGCTGTCGCAACCTGCTGTCAAAGAACACTCCAACCGACTTACAGGGGTTTTCTGTAAGGTGGGCATTGCTTACGAATATCTCAAATGTCAATCACATAGGCTTTTCTGGGCAATGCCCCGAAGTTCCCTACGGCGGGAAACCCGCCTGCAGGACTTCTCTCCACCCTACGATTTGTGGTCTAATTATAAGAATAAGCCCTGTAACACTGGTCATTTTGTCCGGTAAGAGGGGATACGCAGCGAGAGTGCAACTAATGGTAAAGTGCGCCAATGATCAGGGCAACGATGATCGGAATAAGAATGGGGATAGCAACTATGAGTCCCCATTTGCCAAACTTAATCTCTTCCCCTTCAGATTTTAAGAGTGCAATCCAGCCACCAACTCCCATCAATATCCAAAGACACCCAAAGGCAATGAAGATCACAAACACTGAGTCATTCATTTTCTTTATTGCTCACTCGTTTTGTTAGACTGACGGACTATACAAATACATCTACCTATGAATTGATCATAACTCGTTAATGTATACGGCTTTTAGGAAGCTATTGGTTTAACTTTAGGCTCGTAAATGTAGTAAGCACGACGAGTGGTTAAAACCCTTGCCATGAGCGAAGACAGCGGTAGATTTTAAACTTAGGCATTGACAGAAGTTTGCTGCATGTGAGTTTAGCCCTACCTGATTTGCTGAAGACCAGTTGAGCGAGTGAAAGCTTTCCTTGTTTAGCTTCCATCAAATTCTCAGGTTTGACTAGGCAAGATAGTCCTTTTTAGCAGTAACTTAAAATCTGATCCAGCCGTTTCGATGCTATCCACATCTTGTCTCTTCCGTCAATAGTCCTATTTACGTTTCATTTCGCCCACGTACTTATATTGCCCTAACCTGGGTGCAAAGTCGTAGCAATACTCTGCACCTGAAAACTAATGTTTATCTAAGGTATTTTCATTGCTTTATAGTTAAGCTGGCTCTATGATTAATAAAAAAAAATTATATAAATTTTTTCTTGTAATTTTTAAAGTTTATCAATATAGTTTTTTAAAGAAGCATAGAAAACTTACTATAAAAATCAAAAAACCATAGAGTAGCACAGGAGGAGCCGAATGATAGCACTTGTTGAACAAGGTCAACGCAGATTAACGATGCAGTCTATTGAAATGATTCGTGGTACTACAGCAATCCGCTGCTTGGATTGGGATCGCGATCGCTTCGATATTGAATTCGGACTCCAAAATGGCACAACTTACAACTCTTTTTTAATACAGAGTGAAAAAACAGCTTTAATTGATACTTCCCATGAAAAGTTTCGCCAACTGTACTTAGATACAGTGTTGGGACTGATTGACCCACAAAAGCTGGATTACTTGATTGTTAGCCATACTGAACCAGACCACAGTGGATTGGTCAAAGATATACTGGCGCTAGCTCCTCAGGTAACTGTTGTTGGTTCTAAGGTGGCAATTCAGTTTCTAGAAAATTGGGTACACGCTCCATTTAAGCAACAGATTGTGAAAAATGGCGATCGCCTAGATTTAGGTAACGGACACGTCCTGGAATTTGTGATTGCGCCTAATCTGCACTGGCCTGACACAATATTCACTTATGATACCAAAACGCAAATTTTATACACTTGTGATGCGTTTGGTATGCACTATTGTGACGACCATACTTTTGATGAAGATTTAGACCTGATCGAAGAAGATTACCAGTACTATTACGACTGCTTGATGAGACCAAATGCTCGCTCAGTGCTGTCTGCTCTCAAGCGGATGAGTGAGTTGCCAGAAATTGCAACCATTGCCACAGGTCACGGTCCTCTACTCCATCACAATGTTACCGAACTGGTAGGTCGCTATCGTCAGTGGAGCCAAGAGCAAGCAAAGGCAGAAACAACAGTTGCCGTCTTTTATGTCTCAGATTACGGATATAGCGATCGTCTTTCTCAAGCGATCGCCCACGGTATCACGAAAACGGGTGTGGCAGTGGAAATGATGGATTTGAAGTCAGCTGATCCTCAAGATGTCAGAGAATTGGTAAGCATTGCCAGTGGATTGGTAATCGGCACTCCACCAACGACAGGACCTATCGCTGCTTCTGCTCAAACTGCCATCAGCACTGTTCTAGCTGCTGCCAAAGCCAAGCAGTCCATTGGTGTATTTGAATCCGGAGGTAGGGATAGTGAATCAGTTTATTTACTGTTCAATCAGTTCCGGGACTTAGGGCTAAATCCTGCCTTCTCACCAATTGTCGTTAAGGAAACACCAACTGATGCCACATACCATTTGTGTGAAGAAGCTGGCACAGACATGGGGCAGTTGTTATCGCGCGATCGCAATATCAAGCAAATCAAAGCCATAAATTCTGAGCTAGAAAAAGCTTTGGGACGCTTAAGTTCAGGACTTTACATCCTCACAACTCAAAAAGGCAGTTTCAGCAGTGCTATGTTGGCTTCCTGGGTAGCGCAAGCTAGCTTTAAGCCTTTGGGCATAACAGTTTTGGTAGCTAAAGACCGTGCCATTGAATCTTTGTTGCATCCAGGTGACCACTTCGTTCTTAATGTTTTGGAAGAAGGCAATTATCAGAGACTGATGAAACACTTCCTCCAGCGCTTTGCTCCTGGTGCTGATCGTTTTGAAGGAGTCAAAACTTACTCAGCAAACAATGATTGTCCGATTTTGGCAGACGCCCTTGCTTATTTGGAGTGCGAAGTCAAAAGCCGTATGGAGTGCGGCGACCACTGGAATATTTACAGCACTGTCTCTATAGGTCGTGTCTCTAAACCTGATGCTCTGACTGCGGTTCACCATCGCAAAGTCGGCAATCACTATTAAGTCACTAGACCCAAATAAACACAACGACGGAAAAACTCATGCAGAAACTGCAAGCTAGTCGCTTTGACAAAATCAGCCTCACTGCTTTCATGGTGAGCAAAGCCCGACAGTTTACAGATATTCCCTATGCCAAGGAGTTGGCACAATTGGTATCGCAGAGGTTGGTAGAGCTATCACCAGAAAACCAGAACAAAAGCGTTTTGCTTACCGCACGCGTGGAAGCTCGTTATAAGGCCATTAACCAAGTTATGGCTCAATATCAAATAGCGCAAGTTCTGGAACTGGCATCCGGTTTGCTACCGCGTGGTCTTTTCATATCAAGTGATCCTAACATCACTTTTATTGAAACTGACTTGCCTGCTATGATTCGTTGTAAACAACAACTAGTTCAGCAACTTGTTGGGGAACGTCCTAATCTACACTTTCTGGAAGTTGATGCGACTAGCCGCCCCAGTCAGTTTTTGCAAAGTTCTAAGCAACTGAACGCAGGACAGCCAATCATGATTTTGTGTGAGGGGTTGTTGACACATCTCAATTTGGCGGAAAAACAACAAGTGTGTGCCAATGTCCGCGAGATGCTTTCCTCTTATGGTGGCGTCTGGATTACTCCTGACTTCATTGACACAGCTAGTCTTTCACAATCAGTACAAAATGATCCAGATTTACAAAAGCTCTTACAAACAGGTACTAACCTGACAGGTAGGTCTTTAGTAGATAACAATTTTGAAACGCCAGAAGCGGCGCGGCAGTTCGCTTATGAACAAGGCTTCCGTGTGGCAGAACATACTATGTTGAACGTGATGGAGCAGTTAAGCTGCTTGGAAATCTTGGGCATTGACGCAGAAGTCGTCAGAAAAATGCTTGCAGCTCAATCTGTCTTTGCACTTACTCTTGATGTCGCTTGATTTTCAACAGGATGCCAGTAAGAAACATTGCTGGCAGTAACTACATTAACTGCACGCTAGCACTCCAGTGACTAACAAATAACAAAATTACCCAACCTAATAAATCTATGGCAGACATAAAACTACGCGATGTTCAGGTTGCCTCAATTGGTGCTGACACGACTGTACTGCGATCGCGCACTTGGGATAGACTCAAATTTGAAGTCGAATACTCGCTCCAAAAAGGAACGACTGCCAACTCCTACTTAATTCAAGCTGAGAAAACCGCGATTTTGGACCCTCCGGGAGAGTCGTTTACAGAGATTTATCTGCGTGAACTACAGCAGGACGTTGATTTAAGCCATCTTGATTATGTCATTTTGGGTCATGTCAACCCAAATCGTTGCGTGACATTGAAGGCGTTGCTGGAGTTAGCTCCTCAAATTACCTTTATCTGCTCGAAAGCTGGTGCAGTCGCTTTACGTACGGCGTTTCCAGACCGAGAGCTAAAAATAAGTGTTGCGAGGGGAGAAGAAGTTCTGGATTTGGGTCAAGGTCACAAGCTACAATTTATTGCTGTCCCCACGCCACGTTGGCCTGACGAGCTTTATACTTATGACCCTGAAACTCGCATTTTGTTTACTGATAAACTATTTGGTACTCATATTTGTGGGGATGAAGTTTTTGATGAAGGTTGGAAACGCCTAGATGAAGACAGACGGCACTATTATGATTGCCTTCATGCTGGTCAGTTTCGGCAGGTAGAAATAGCACTTGACAAATTTGCTCCTTTATCAGTCAAGTTCTATGCTCCTGGTCACGGTCCTCTTGTACGCTTCAGCAAAAGCCGACTCACCCATGACTATCGACAGTGGAGTCAGCAGCAGAAGGATAAAGACTTGACAGTGGCAATGATTTATGCGTCTGCGTATGGGAACACAGCGACTTTGGCACAAGCGATCGCCAAGGGCATTACCAAGTCGGGTGTAGCTGTAGAGTTAATTAACTGTGAGTTCACAGATCCAACTGAAATTCAGGCAGTTGTCGAAAAATGCGATGGATTTATCATCGGTTCTCCGACATTGGGGGGACATATGCCTACCCAAGTGCAAACAGCCTTAGGTATTGTGCTTTCAACTGCTACTAAAAGCAAGTTAGCAGGTGTTTTTGGTTCTTATGGCTGGAGTGGGGAAGCAGTTGATGAAATTGAAAGCAAATTACAACATGCAGGCTATCACTTTGGCTTTGACACGATGCGGGTTAAGTTCAAACCCACTGATGCCATCCTACAACAGTGTAAAGAAGCGGGAACTGACTTTGCTCAAGCTTTGAAAAAGGCGAAGAAAATTCGCACTCCCCGACAAAGCGTAAGTGATTCCCAAATTGACAGAACAGAACAAGCCGTGGGGCGAATTATTGGATCTCTGTGTGTGGTTTCTGCTAAACGCGGAGAGATCAGCAGCGCTATGCTCGCCTCTTGGGTGACTCAAGCAAGCTTCAATCCCCCTGGTTTAACGGTTGCAGTTGCCAAAGACAGAGCGATTGAATCTTTAATGCATACGGGAGATAATTTTGTCTTAAATATCTTGAAAGAAGGCATGAACTTGAGGCGGCACTTCCTTCAACCCTTTGCACCTGGACAAGATCGCTTTGCTGGCTTGGCAACTCAAACAGCCCAAAATGGCTGTTCCATCCTCAACGATGCTCTCACTTATTTAGAATGCACTGTCCATAGCCGGATGGACTGCGGTGATCACTGGGTTGTTTATGCCATAGTCAACAGTGGTCAAATATTACAGTCTATGGGGATGACTGCAATACATCAGCGCAAATCGGGCAGCCAGTACTAAGCAATTCATAAGGTACGGTATTCAAAAAGAAGAAACTCACTGCTGGCAGGCATCTTGCCTGTTGACTATGTGCACTTCTTTTGGCGTGAGCGCTAAATTTTTCAACAATACTTTTCATAATCCAGTAGGAGCTTAAATGCAAGAGTCCCTTGAGAAGCCATCCACAAATCGATACGCATGGTTGAATCGGAATAGCCTTGTGCGATGTCTTGAAGCTGTCCAAGACTTACTTGTGATTTCTTTATGTATTGGTCTGTTCAGCTTCATGACAATCCAATTGCGAGCCATGTTCTATTCGCTGCTACCTCCCCTGAATTTTCAAGTTGTCACCTCAGATATTCTATTTTTGTTGATTTTAGTTGAGTTATTTCGACTGCTGATTATTTACTTACAAGAGCAACGAATATCTATTGGCGTAGCAGTAGAAGTATCCATCGTATCCGTTCTGCGAGAAGTGATTGTGCGGGGAGTGCTGGAAGCACACTGGAGCCAGATTTTAGCTTCTTGTGCCTTCTTGCTTGTTATGGCGGTATTACTAGTCGTTCGAGTTTGGTTACCACCAACCTTCAGCGGCATTGACCCTGAACGTCGTCTCTCTATGAGAAATAAATTACTTACGGCAGATCAATTATCTGAATCTATTCATCCTATGGACTCTCCAGTTACAGCTTCTATTTTGGCAGAAGACAATAATCGGGTTAGAGGTGAATACTGAAATGAAAAATCCGTGACAGTCAGACATTATTCGCGATTGCCTTCTCCAGGTGCCCCTTGGGGCAATCGCCTCCCAGATCCAGCTTCGTCCATCCCAAGATCGCAGTCGCAGCGCACCTCCGTCTACTAGTTTTATTTTTTACATTTTTTCTGTGACACTACTAAGTGCGGAATATGGGCTACTCCTTTCGCGCCCGAAGATTACGGTAAGGTGTGCACCCGGTGCAGGGGAGAAGAAACTACATCGGTAATCTTACACCACCGAAGGGAGTAAAACATAAGGTGAGCTTGAATGCACATAGCCATTTTTCTGTCAATGCGTAAGTCCTAGAGACTTTCCGCATGATTCGTGATAACAGTTTGGGATTTGCAGAAGCTTTGGAGAAAGCAGCCCAATTGGAATTTGGAAAAGTTGACTCACCGTTGTGTGCAACTAATGGATTGCTGTCCGTCTAAACTAACTCAAAAAGGTGACATGCTCCCGATGCGTTTACCCTAGTGAACTGATACCCTAGAAAATATCTGCCGGGTCTGCGGAGCGGAGTTTGTTCATAGCCAACAACCCAGAAGTCATACACATTAAGATTGTTGATATTAAGATAATTAATATGTTGTTTAAGCTCATAATTATTGGTAATTTAGTAGCTTTCATGGCTAAATCATATATACCTAAAGAAATAGCAAATCCTGGTAAATAACCCAAAGCCGCCAAGATAAAAGCCTGTTGAAATACCACATTTAATAGATAATTATCTTCATAACCTATAGCTTTTAAAGTAGCATAGGCAGTCATTTGAGTGGAGATATTACTATAAAGAATTTGATAGACAATGACCACACCAATCACAAAACCCATTGTGAGCATGAGGTTAAATATAAACCCAATGGGCGTTCTGGTCGCCCAATATTTTTTCTCAAAATTTATAAACTCTTGTTTGGTAAAGATTAGAATATCATTAGCTAAGTTGGTTCGGAGATTTTCCAAAATTTTTTGAGGTTCTACGCCAGGAGCGAGAGTTATCGCACCCACATCTATCATTTCTGAAGGCCGCTTGTTTAGAGATATTCTGAGGAAAGTTGAGTCGCTGACAATTAAATTGCCATCTACTCCAAAAGAAGGACCCAAACTGAATAAGCCACCTACTCTAACTCTATAGCCACTGACTGCATCCAAGGTAAATATTTCAACGACTAGCTCAGTATTTGCTGACTCAAATCTTTCAGCAACTGGTCCGAACTCTGGTCGAGAATTCCGGTCAAATAGTACCACATCAGGAATTTTTATTTTCTCTACATTTTGCTCAAGTTCTGGTAAATTGATAGCCTCCTTTCCCGGTTCAATACCTATAACATATATTGAGTATTTTTCACCGTTAATGGGATTTTTGAATTTGGCAAATCCCAAATATATAGGTCTGACTGACTCTACACCATTAAACCCTAAAGCTTGGTATAAACGAGTCCGAGAAAAGCTTTGATTTGCAGTCAAAGATTTATATTGAGAACTGATTAAAAATAAATCTCCTTGGAGACTGTGATGTATCTGAGTAGCACTTGAGTAGAGAGCATCTTGTAAACCAATTTGCACAAACATTAGACTCACAATAAAAGCAATGCCTGCCACAGCGACGAAAAAACGAACTCTTTGGTGGACTAACTGTAGCCATGCCAAGGGAATCTTGGAAGTCATAGTTTCATATCTGGAAATATAGTTTTGTAAGTTACGTTAAGTTATTTAACAATGCCTTCGACGGTAGTTATATTTGAATGGCTACATCTACCTGTAAGTTGGTTAAACCTGCGACCCGTTGACTGTCCACTGGATTATCGATGCGGATTTTTACCGAAATCACTCTACGGTCTGTGTCTACTCCTGGATTAAGATTTAAAATACTCTGTTTGCTAACTTGCAAACCAATCTCGCTTACTGTTCCCGACAATTTTCCAGTAAATGCAGTACTGGTCATGGTGGCTTTTTGACCGAGGCGCACTTTCTCTATATCAGTTTGATAAACTTCTGCAACCACATACATTTGAGATGTTTTGCCTATCTCAATAATCCCTGAATTACCAATCGCTTCTCCTGTTTTGGTATGAACTTTCAAAACTTTTCCATTCATAGGAGATATGACGTAAGTTAAATCCCGTTCTGCTTTTGCTTGTGTAACTGCAGTTATGGTACTCTTAAGTTGAGCTTCTGCCACCAGGACATCTACATGACGCACCTCACTAATGCTTGCTAGTCTGGCTTTTGCCTCCTTTATCTCGTCGTCAAGCGTGTTCACAGTCTTGTTTAGGTTTGCCTTAGCTTCTGTGAGCTGCTGTCGCACCGTCAGAAGTTGTAAACGCTTGCTATCTGCAATAGAAGCTGAAATGGCACCGAGTGAGTATAACTGCTGATACCGATTGTTCTCGGTTTGGGCATTGTCTAACTCAGCCTGCAAGCGGGCGATTGTTGCTTGTTGAGTGGTCACTTCTCCTTTTAATTGAGTTTCTAAACGGGCGAGTGTTGCTTTTTGAGCCGAAATGTCTCCAGATTTTGCTCCGGCTTTGACCTGCGCTAGTTGAGCTTGAGCAACTTTCACTTTGTCTTGTGCTTGTTCGAGTGCTGCTGTGGCTCTGGCATAATCTTGGAGCAACGCTACTATTTGCCCGAAGCGAACTGTGTCTCCTTCTTTCACCAACAGTTTTTCTACTCGAGTACCCGAGAGTGAACTGGGGGCTGATAAGTGAGTGATTTCGCCTTGAGGCTCTAGGCGTCCCAAGGCTGTAATTGCAACTCTGACAGGAGCCGACTTATGGGATTTTGATGGGTAAGTCTGAATGTTAGACCGAAATCGTGAAAAAATGTATACAGATGCTACCCCTATGACTAATGCAATAGAAGCTACCGAAATGATTCGCCATCGACCTGACGGTTTTTCAAGTAATTGGCTTTTCTTGTCTTCTGCCATATTTTCGTCCCAACGTTTGCCTCGACCTGTTAATCTCTCGGTACTTTCGCTTGGTAGCACTGGCTTAACCATTAACAAGGTATCTGTTTAACTGCCCTTGTTGTAGAGCTTGGGACTGGCTTGAATCAAATTGCTGATTGACATCCCAAGGTACGAACTTTAACACTTGGAGATAACGGCTACTCTTGCTAAAGGAGTGGTCTGCGGCAGTCCGTATTACTACGGCTTGTTACGGTCTATGCCGTTTTGGCAACTACCCAGTACAGGCTTCCTTGTAGATACAGCTTGCTCAATGCTAATTCCTAAAATCTGTTTTGTTCGTAATGGATACTTTTGGATATAATCAAACACTATAGACATTTGGAAAAATGGTAGACACTCAATTAAGCGATCGCTATGCGCGTCCATCTAGAACAGAGGTCGTTGATTGGTTTAATACTGAGTGACTAAATACCATCAATTTTTTTTGGTGCAAGATGTGAACCTCCCAAGGGCACGGCGATTACGTGGAGCGCAGACTTCTCGCAGCATATCGCTCCCATAAAATATGAAAGAAAAACAATTCATTGTAAACCTTGATATATAAGGGTTTGAAAATGTGTTTCTTAGAAGTTTACCTATCACACTATTCTCCAGATTTTAATCTGATTGAACATGGTCATAAATCAAGGTTTTTTTACGCCAGTTTTCTGTCACCACAACAAAAATGGTTGATACGTTTGATTGCCACCGCACTCGATTCAGTCAATCCCAAACATCTGCGAAACTGCTTTGCGCTCTTACTTCTACTGTACTTGATAAACCTACAATCCACTGTCAAATAAAAATCGTTTTTCATGAAAGACCAAGTTACTAGCCTTTTTGATTTAAAAGTTCTAACACCCGCATATATTCGTACCCTAGATAACAATAATTATGAACAAGCTATTCACAAGATTTTTTGTAATGCCAAGGTTGAAACTTTAGAGAACGGCATGAGAATCTTAGAGGGTGGTGGAGAAAACAAAATTTTGGTAATTCCCGGATTTCAGTCAAATCTTCTCACGTATGCTTCTCTTTTGGCGAACATCTTTACTCTATTACCTCCTCAATGGGGATATTTAATCTTTGACCTGCCTGGTGTCGGTCTCAATCAGCATAGCGATGTAACACAAGCCGCACAGACAGACCAGATTTTATTAACTACAATTCAAATACTATTACGCAAACAAAAAGTTAATGCTATTGTACCAGTATCTTTATCGAGTCCTTTGGTTTTTAGATATTTAACAGATTTATATAGTATTGTTCCATCCTTGAAGATAATATTTCTTGTCCCATATCTTCTACCCAGTCCCACCACAGAAAGTGCAATGATTTTATTCTTCAATTTTTTTTTGTGGGTTTATGAGCGTCTAAATATTAGAGCTTATCGAGCATATAATACCATTCCTTTAATAGATAAAATTTGGAAGAGTGTTATTGCTCCTAATTCAAAAGCATCATGTACTTTTCCTCTGCAAAGTCTTTCTATACGTTTAAGTAATACTCCGTGGACACCTTATCATTATATTACTCTAATTTCTCAAATGCCGCTAATCAAAGAATTTCCGAGACACATTAAAAGTGCTTTTATCTTGGGAAAGTATGATAATGTAGCTCAACCAGATAAGATCGAAACATGGATTCGTAGCACATCTCAAAATTCCCCCATTTATTGGTTAGAAAGTAACCATTCAATCTTTACAGAGTTACCAGATAAAGCTGCAATGACTATAGTCGAAACCATAGCAACATTAAATAATTTATGAAAATGAATCATTTAATATCGCACTTAAAGGGCTATGATGAAGACCGTGAGTTTGGGGTGTTTTATTGGCTCAATGAATCGTAATTGCTCATAGCAAAAAGCAGGGCTTGTAGTTCGTGCGACATCAATTTGCACATTCATATTTCTATTGTGCAACGCCATTTTTTTAACTCTTATTCTTCGCACGTTCTGAGTGTGTATTTAAGAATGGTTGTTCGCAGTAGAAAAAGAAGAGGTATGCTGCAAGCAAAATTAGTGGCGTGCCTATAACAAGAAGTAAGATAAACTCCAAAACTTCTCCTAGATGTAATGGATGCAAACCATACTGCCAGATAATTTGTAATAGAGGTGCATGAACAAGATAGAGGCTGTAGGAAAATGTACCTATAAACACAAGCGGTCTGGAACTAAGAAAATCACGAAGTTTGTTCTCTCCAGGATGCGAGGCTGCAATGAGCAAAGACAATGCAGCGAAAGCACAAAGAGTATCTAAAAAGGCTAATCGTTCAAACGCCAGATCGAATCCCCACAGATAGCAAAAAAAGATAATCATCAAAACTGAACTAGCTATGGCGAAGTGGCAGGGAAAATGCTGACGCACTAAGTACCAAAACTTCTCTTGAGAGAAAACAATAGTAGCTGCAAGCATGCCTAACACGAAATAGAAACACATACCTATGAATTGTGGGGGTATGAATTTGACATGGTTGATTTCCAGCAAAATAATAGTGGTGTAAATCAATAAACCTGTTCCAAGTGTGGTCCTAATGCCCCCAAAGCGCTGCCAACTCAGTACAAGCAGGGGGAAGTAAAGGTATAGGTGTGATTCAAGGGCAATTGACCAAAAGACATAGTTGATTTGGGTTGTTGTCACAATGTCTTGCATCATGGCTAAATGCGCCATAAATCCGACAAATGTGACAGGCAGGCTTATATCCCAATGTGTTCCTGTCTTCAGATTAATAAAAAGCCATATGGAGATGAGTGAGAACAATAGAGCAAAGTAGTAAGGAGGCAGAATACGCTTTGCCCGCCTTTTGAAGAAATTCAGTGTCCCACCGTCCAAAACTCCACTGCTGTGAACAACGGGTAGCATCAGACAAAAGCCTGATAGTACAATGAACACAACTACCGCAAAATGACCGTAAAAAAGCCAGCTAGTAAAAATCAACGTCAATCCAGTAGGTCGATGACCATATTCATAGGGTGGAACAACAGCCGGCCATAGCTGGAACCATACATGACTAAATAAGACAAACAACGCTGCGAGAGCACGCAAGCCGTCCAGAAAGTCAATATGTTTTACCATACGCTCAGTAGAAGCCACAGTTCCTCCTGTATTTATACTTCAATGACTTCATGCACGTTTTCTTATCTCGACTTTATGCATTTAGGCGGCATAGACCAAGGTATCGGTCAAACGTTTTAACAAAGTACGAGGAATTTTCACCCGAAGCGGTTGATAGCTAGCAAGAACAATGGAAACAATTCTTACCCATACCCAGCAATTAGTGTACACACTAGTATCTTTGATGCCATCTGCATACCAAAGAGAAAATCTCAAAGCTCTGTTGGGATTATTCTTAGAAGTCACTCTAGCTGGTTGCGGCTATGAATACCGCTATAAGTCCGGGGAGTGTTAACCTAATCTCTCAATTAAATGCTCTCCTACACGCAAAGCATTTGCCATAATTGTTAGCGATGGATTCAAAGCAGCACTGGAAGGGAAAAAGCTACTGTCAACAACGTAAAGGTTATCAACATCATGCGTGCGGCAATTAATATCAAGCACGGAAGTTTTAGGGTCTTCACCGAAACGGCAAGTTCCACACTGATGTGTAACTTCTTTCATAGGCAACTTTGTAGTAAAATACAAAGAAAAACTATTTTGATGGCGTTGTTCAATAGATTTCAAAACTTGATTCCATCGCTTTATTAAACGATTAAATACTTCTTCATTGTTGTTTGTATAGTCAAGAAAGATTTTATCTCCCTGGAGTCGCACACGATTATTTGGGTCTGGCAAGTCTTCAGTTATGAGCATCCAAGCAACAGAATGATTTGCCACTATTTCAGCTAAGATGCTAGGCAGAAAAGGTGGTCCATTAGCTGTAACTTTATCTTTGTTAAGATTGCCTATTAATTGGATACTTCCCATTGGGTAAGGAAAATCTTTCTCTCCCCAATAAAAATCATTGAGAGCAAGTGTCTTTTGATAAACTGTAGGATTCTGTTTTGCCGTCACAGCTATGACCACTGCAAACTTATGTGCCATGTAATTGCGTCCTACAAGATAAGAACTATTAGCTAATCCATTCGGGTGCTGGTCATTGGCTGATTTCAATAACAATACTGCTGAGTTGACTGCGCCACAAGCCACAACAACAATATCCCCAGAAAATATATAACGCTGACCTGCAATTTCTGCTTCAACTCCAGTCACTTCACGACCAGATGCACTCGTATACAAACGCAAAACTTTTGCATTGGTCATTAAAGTTAAATTAGGATAGACAAGTGCTGGACGTAAACCGTTAATATCAGCGTCGGCTTTGGCATTGAGAAAACACGGGAAGCTATCACAAGTATCACAACGAATACAAGAACTTAAAAAACGATTGGTTTCATTGAGCTTGATGCCAAGTGGTAAATAAAATGGATGAAGGCTTTTATCTTTTAAGGCATCATGAATTTGCTGAATGAGCGGTTCGTGATTGATTTGTGGAAAGGGATAGTCTTCAGTGCTTTGTGGTTCTGTAGGATCTAGACCTCGTAGACCATGTACTTCGTAGAGTTTCTCAGCTTGAGTGTAGTAAGGAGCAAAGTCCCGATACTTCAATGGCCATTCAGGAGAAATACCATCCTTATGAATGATTTTTTCAAAGTCCTGCTCACGAAATCTGAACAAAGCAGCACCATAGAATTTGGTGTTACCACCAACATAATAGTGTGTGACTGGACGCAACGGTTTGCCATCTTTTTTATACCAAACCTCAGAGTTCAGATAGCGTTCTTTTTTGTGGACTTCTGTAGAATCCCAATTAGCTTTTTCCTTGGGTAAAAAAGTTCCTCGTTCTAAAACTAAAATTTTCTTTCCACTAGATGCTAGTCGGTTAGCTAATGTTCCACCACCAGCACCCGTGCCAATAATAATAACATCATAATGACCATCAACCATATTTGTTTTGTTTTTTCGGGCATAAATTAGGTAAAAAATTAGTACTTCTTGGGTCAGAATTCAGAATTTATAAGGAGTCTATTACTATTGGTATATTCACTTTATCAAATGTTATCCTGATTCTTTAACTATTTTGACTCCTGAATTATGGCTTCTGAATTCTTACTAAATTAGTTTTGTGTAGAATTTTCGTCACGCATTTGATTTTCTAAACAGGTTCGATTTAAATTGGTCAAACCAATCCAGCGATCAATTGAATCTCTAAAGTTGGGAAAAAGTTGTAGATTGGAAAATAATAGCCTTGTTAAAACTCCATCAAGCATGACTTCTCCCTGATTTTTCTTAATAGCTTTGATAACCGCATTTGCCACATCAATTGGTCTAGAAACATGTGCTAAACTTGGTGGTCTTAAACCAAAATCAAGAGACATTCCTGCTGAAACATATCCAGGACAAACGACAGAAACCCCTACATTAGTACCAGCTAATTCCTGCCGTATTGCATTTGACCACATAATCATACCTGCTTTACTTGCCGAGTAAATACTGTTGTAAGGCTCTCCCATTTTACCAGAAGTAGATGCAATATTTACGATGTGCCCACTATTGCGGTTTATCAGACTTGGTAGTATCAAACGAGATAATTCCATTGGTGCAAGTAGATTAGTCTTTAATATCGATTGAATATCCTCTAATGTGTAATTTTGAAAAGGTTGAAATTTTCCTATTGCAGCATTGTTAATCAAGATATCAATTGGACTTACAAGCTCATGAATTTGCTGCACAAGAACTGGTAATTCTTCCAAGTTGCTAATATCAAATGGAATACTTATGCATGTATTACCTATCATTTCGAGTTCAGAACATATTTTTTCTAAACTTTCCTTGGAACGAGAAACTCCAACGATAGTTGCCTGTTCTTTCGCCAGAGTACGAGCCATAAATACTCCAATACCACCAGATGCACCAGTCAAGACTACTGTCTTACCTGCTATGGTTTTCATAATTACCCGCCTGTATATTACATATACTCACATCTTGCACTAAGAAAAATTGATGTAATTTAATGACTCAGTATTAAAGTACAACCTTTGATTTAGCGATAAAAACCAATAAAAATCAGGTAGCGATTTCGCGCATCTTTTTATATCGCCTGGGTTTTTACGCAGAGGTGCAAGATATAAGTTTAACATCTTCCCCTCCGTTTTTGTTCCTGGAGGGCATCCACTTGCAACTTGGGTTACTACACTTACCCGCAATTTGCTATAGCTTGCTCAATAATATCAGCAGCACGCCTAACTCCACCAGCACGACAAATAGCTGCCTGTAACCTAACTGCATTTTGCTTGTACGAGTTCTGCGTCAACACCCGTTGGATAGTAGATCGCAGCCTGGAAACATTCAAGCCAGATGGGAGCAAAAATTCTCCACTACCAGTCCAAGCTATTCTTGCTGCTATACCTGGTTGATCCTTACCCAGGGGAATCCCCACCATAGGTACACCGTTACTCAAGGATTCTATAACAGTATTTGCTCCAGCATGAGTAATCGTTAGCCTAGCTTTTTTGAGTAATTCCAACTGTGGTGCATATTTAACAATTAAAGGTTCTCCAGGTAACTTTGGTAATACTTCTGGTTCAAGATTACCACCCAAAGAGATTACTAATTGAGCATCTAAACTCTCACATGCTTGGGCAATACAGCGAAAAATCTTCTCTACTTGATTTACTAAAGTTCCCATAGAAGCATAAATTAAAGGTTTTTCAGTCAGCTTTTCAAAAGGGAAATCAACAGCAGGCTCTGTTGTCAAGTCACGGAACGATCCAGTGAAATGGAACCAAGGTGGTAAATTTTGTCTGGGAAACTCTAACTCCATTGGTAGTTGATAGATGATAGCCAATTTGGAGTCAAGTTCATTGATACTAGAAAGTGGGGTCAACTTCCACTGTTTGCGATACTCGGATATAACTCTTCGGATTGGTTGGTTTATTTGCTCTATTAAATAATAAAAAGCTCGATTTCGCAGACGTGCCCACCATGCTGGATTGTAATTCCAAGCTGTGAAACACGGAGGAACACTGTCATCTGGATTTAGTATTAAGGCACAGCAGGCAGTTACAAAAGGGATGCCTAAGTATTCTGCCACTGTTCCTCCACCAAAGATAACTTGATTTATTATCAATGCATCTATACCAGCTTCACTGATTGCTGTTGGAGCATTTTGAAGAAATAAAGTCGTTAGCTCTTGCAGCATCCTGATGGTACTTTGTAGTGCAGCAATTCTGTTTAGTTCCGCAGATTGAACATTTGATTGCATCATCACTTCTGAAAAACGCTTAGATTCTGCAAGTGCCTTGAATTCCAACCCTGCTGATACAGCCATAGGTTGAGTATCTAAAGTTCCTAAAAGAGTCACACGATGACCACGTCGCTGTAGTTCACGTCCTATAGAAAACAACCCATTAAGATGACTAAATATAGGTGGACAAATGATGCCAAAATGAATCATATTATCTCCTTCAAATAATGAAATTATCAAAAGCACCCAGCAACCTGTAACTTTTCACTTGTATTAATTCCCTGAGTTCAACTAATGCGCCACTGTCCTAAATCCGCCGCCTCAAGGTCTACAACTTCTGTGAAAGCGATCGCTTTCCGAATCAAGTGTGCCAGACAGTGTTGGCGTTTCTGATAACTGCTCACAGTCATCGTCAATAAATTTTATAGTAGAGGCAGGCTCTCTTGGCTCAAACATAGTCCAGCAAAGAGTTTGCGGCACTTTACTTTATTATTGTCTCATGAGAGTAATTGGACTTTATTATTCTTTCATGAGAGTAATCGAAGAGCGCTAAATACGCACGCGCAAGTGTCCAATGCTGTAGCCGCTAGCAGCCCCGAAGAGCATGACTTCCTGTCCAGATCCCCAAGTTAACAACCCTTGCTCCATAGCTTTGTGTAAAGCTAAAGGAATTGCAGTGCTAGCTGTATTTCCAAAATATTCGACTGTAAGCATTGACTTAGATGGAGGAATTTCCAAAGCCTGACGGACTTCTTCAATAAAACCTTTAGAAATTTGGTGTCCCACCACTAAAGCCAAATGTTTGTAAAAGGGATCTTCTTGAAATTCTTGCTGACGGTAGGAGTTATATTCCTGGAAATAAGGAATGGTGTACTTGCGTATCAATTTACCTAACTCAGGTAAATCCAGATAAAATCGATAACAAAACGTTCCTTCAGGACTATGACGCCAATCTGTGTCTTCGGGAATGTGACATAAATGCCAGTATTCACCCATACTCATGAGGTTGAACTCCAGGAATCCCAACTTCCCATCTGATGGCTCAACAACGATAGCAACCCCAGCGTCCCCCAAAGTTAACCCGCCAAGCTTGGTGCGGAGTTCCTCCTTACTGGCAATTTTACGATTAACGGTATAACTCCCAACTTCACCACTGACAATCAAAATTCGGTGTGCGGCACCAGTGGCAATTAGGCTATTGGCAATATTCAGAGCTTGCAAAACACTATTACAAGCATTCTTAACATCAAAAGCGTTAATTCTTGAAATTCCCATCTTCGCTTGCACGATGTTGGCGGTAGCGGGTTCTATGATATCCGTATCCGTAGCTGCAAATATGAGGGTATCAATATCATTGACGCTTAAGTTAGCTGTCGAGAGAGCTCGCCAAGCCGCTTCTATTGCTAATTCAGATGGGGATGTGCCTTCTTTGACATAGTGCCGAGTTTTGATACCAGTGAGTCGTTCTATTAGTTTGGGTAAATTGTTTTTGAGCACGCTAGGTGCATCAATCATCGCAGCTAGTTCTTCATTGTCAACAATGCGTTCGGGGAGATAGACTCCCAATGACTTGATTTGAGAGACAGGGGTTTTGTAAACCTGCATTCTTTCTAGAAAAGAATAAGTGCTTAAATTCGTACTTAGGGAATGAACTAATAGCTGCATGTTTGTTCTGTGTCTAATTTTATTTACTAACTTTCTTTTATGACTTTGGATTCTGACAACACCTAACGCCTTGTTAACAACATTTTCATCCCATGTTTAGGACGTAGTGTTAAGGACGGGAGAATCTCAACGGGATGTCCTGGCACTAGCCTTAACTGGAAATTCTGGAAGATTGTGGCTATGAGAAGAACAAGTTCCATCATGCCGAAATCCTTGCCAAGACAAGTCCGCGCTCCCAGACTAAAGGGGAAATAAGCTCCCAAAGGTAGCCGTTTTGCTAAGCCATTCTCCCAGCGGCTAGGATTGAATTTTTCCGGCTCAGGAAAAAAGTCAGGGTTGCGGTGTGCAGCCCATGTGCTAGCAAAAACCAAAGTACCTTTTGACACTGGATACCCAGCAATTTCCGTATCCTCTAAAGCCATGCGCTCTAATAACCAGACTGGAGGATAGAGCCGTAAAGTTTCTAGGGCAATTGCTTCGGTATAGCGTAACTGAGGTAAGTCTGCCACAGTGGGGGTTCTTCGGCTCAGAACTGTCTGTAATTCCTCGATTAATTTTGCCTCCACTAATGGATGCTGTGAGAGGACAAAGGATATCCAAGTTAAGGCGATCGCTGTGGTTTCATGACCTGCAAGAAAGATATTGATCACCTCATCCCGCAATTGTTGTAATGTTATTTGGCTGCCTTCTTTTTGAGCGTATAGTACCAGGTCGAGGAAAGTGCCCTGGTTTTCTTCACTGGTACTGTGTTGATTAATAATGTTATAAACAATTTGATCTAACTGCTTAACTGCTCTGCGAAAGCGCAGATGACTAGGAGTGGGCAGCCAATTTGGCACCAAAAACAGAGCATTTCTGCGGTTTACCAAACGATTCGCAGTCGCATCTAGAGCAATAGTTACATTATTGGCAGCCACAGCGTCTAATTCAGTACCCAGCATAGTTTTGGCTATTATCGACATGGTTATGCTGACAAACTCCTGATAAACATCGCACTCTTGCCCATCCTGCCAATTAGCAATAACGTGGTTGGTCTCCTCAACCATCACTTCCCCATAAGAAGCAATCATCTGTTTATGGAAAGCAGGTTGAGCTAATTTGCGCTGTTGATGATAAAACTTTCCTTCACTAAGAAACAAGCCGTTACCTAGTAGTAATTTGGAGTTATTGCGAAAGATAGGACCTTTCCTCATAAACACCCTGTTTTGTTGAGAGAAAACCTCTTCAATGTAGTTTGGGTTATTAAGTAGCAATACTGGTGTCCACCATAAGCGTGAGGGAACGATATCACCGTATTCCCTAGCGTAGTTGAAGAAGCTCAGGGGATCTCGCACAACTTGCAACAGGTGATTAAAAAGCCAATGCCCTTTAGGAGGAGATGTGTCAGCTATCAGTAAATTTTCAGTAATGTTTTGGAAATTTCTAAACATTTAAGTCTCAAATTCAAGTAAAGTAAGCATTGTTCCTAAAAATAAAAATCAAACGCTTGCAAAGCGTATTCTGTCAAAACTTTAGTGGCGTGTAGCTTATGCAAGGGGGGAGTGGACTGTTACTAAAGTTTGGATATTGGGTATTAACTTGATGGGCTTTTTTAACAATCCAGTTAAATAAGAGATTGGCGAGCTTGAATTGCCTAAAAGTCTCCTGCGGATCGACAAGATGGGTTTCCCGCATCTGTTGTCCCATTTCTTTGAGGACCAAACCAATAGGCACATTGATTTCATCTTGGAGTTTGAGGAAACGGGTGAAGACAGGACCATAAGCTGAAATAAATGATCCAACCCCGCCTCGTATCTGTACCCAACCGATATAATAGATCCCTTTGTAATCTTCTATACACGAATCTCCATAACATTTGACCACTGCTCCTTCGACGCGCTGAAGTTCTGGGGGAAGGAAGGGATACGCGACAGAGTAACCAGTTGCACAAACGATTAAGTCAAATGCTTTTCGAGTGCCATCAATAAATTCAACTTCCCAACCATCCAAGCGAAGTACGGCGGGTTTGGGAATGATTCGTCCATGTTTTATGTAGTAGGGTACCTCATTGTTCAAGGTAGGATGCTTGTCGAAAACCCGATGATTGGGTTTGGGTAGACCATAATTGTCGTGCGTGCCGAACGTCAGGCGAATGATCGCGTAAGCTAAGATCTGCTGCAACCATTGGGGCATCCACCATTTCAATAGATCGGCAGCTGGGAATCCAGCAAATGACTTCGGGATAAACCACACTGATTCGCGCATGCTCAGAACGGACTTAGCTCCCACGCGAGCTGCTTCTGCTGCAATATCACAAGCTGAGTTTCCTCCACCAACAACCAGAACTTGTTTGCCACGAAGTTGATCAGGGTGCTTGTAATCTTTGGAATGGATAATCTCTGCGTTAAATTCTCCCTTAAATTTGGGAAAACGTTTGCACCAGTGATGACCGTTGCACATCAACACCCCTTTGTAGATTCGCTGTTCCCCGTTGGCAAAGGTTACTTCCCAGAAATTGTTCTCGACTGGGCGCACATAACTAACTGCATAATTAAGTTCGATATGCCGGCGCAAGTCAAAATGATTAGCAAAAGCGTTCAAATAATCCCACATGTTTTGAGCGCTGGGGAAGTCGGGGTAATTATCTGGCATTGGGAAATGGGTAAATTGAGTCGTCTTTCGTGACGAGATGATGTGTGCGCTTTCGTAAACGCCGTGATACCAATTTCCACCAATATCGTCACTAGCATCGACCTGATCGTAGGGAATATCAGCAGCCTTGAGTGCCTCAGCCATACCCAATCCGACAAAACCAGCCCCGATAATCAGATGTTTGTGAGTTGTATCGACCATAGACTTCTTGCATGAATCAACAAAAGAGGGAGAGTTCGCGCGTTGAGCAATCCAGCAATGAGATGAAATCGTAAACCAAATCCTTAATGACAAATTTCAAATACCCTACCTAAAGGATCTAAATAGCCCGATAGGGACTGATGGCAGTTGTCAATCGCAATGACTCCATTGCAACATTGCAACTGAGTAGATTTGCTACAAATCCAATGCTAAGAACATTTGTGTCCCGGTCTTGCTTGCCATAACCTAGTTCTTTAGAAAGATGGGTTTTTACCACATCGCCATCTAAGAGTTCAACCAGGCAGTTACGTGTTTTCAGCTCGCGCTCCACTCCGATGGAAATGGTCGTCTTACCAGAACCAATGAGTCCTGTGAGCCATAGAATACAACCTTTACCTTGTACGAGTCGCATCAGAACGAAGAATGTATGCTTGTATTTTGGAAGAGTTTGGTAGATGCGATGTAAGGTGCTTTTCAAAAAACCGATCTCATGCTCTAGCCTATGCACCCTAATTCTGAACTAGAACATTTTACTAAGTATTTTTACATTTATTATATAATCAATGTAACATATCAATGTATGTTTAATTACTATTTTTTTGCCTTAAATATTACAATATCTCATGAGTGTCTTGTGATTCAACTTGTTTGATGATTTATTTTTAGCAATTTTTATAAACATACGTACTTTGAGTTGAGTATATTAATGTTATTATTTTTTAGTAAAATTAATAACATAATAAAAAAAATAATAAAATCTATGCTAGAGTATCATTTTTTCTATTGCAGTAGCTCAAGGATAGCCACAGTACAGCTGTAGAACCAGAAGATAAAGTGTAAAAAATAAAACTAGTAGACAGAGGTGCGCTGCGACTGCGATCTTGGCATGGACGAAGCTGGATCTGGGAGGCGATTGCCCCAAGGGGCAGTGCCGTTCGGCGCAGCCGTGCCGCAGGCTCAGGCAATCGCGAATAACGAAGCTTGATTGTGAGAAGCTGAAAATAGAAGTTTTTGCACAACATGTTCGCAATTATGAAGCTAGGGGAAAGCATCAAGATTGAAAACATCGATCATCTTGGATTAGTCGCAGGAATAACTGGTGCCAGTCTGCTTCACCCAATGAATAACCGTATTATGAGAAACTCCAGTTCTTCTTTCAATCTCCCGAAAACCAACACCATCGCGATACAATTCCAAGCATTGCTGCTTCACTTCATCACCGTATCCTTGCAATGAGTACGCCTCAGGGAATTGCTTACCACAGTCTTTGCAAAGATAACGCTGCTTACCATGACGATGCCCATTTTTAGAAATGCGCTCTCCACCACAGTGCGGGCATTTCATTACTATCATTACTTTATTGTGCAAAACTTCATCCCCTATATGAGGCTGTAAGTATGCAATCAGCAGCACCTCGATTTGCTCAAAAATTTGCTGGCGATCAGTTTCATCGCTGCGTAGTGCCAGTAGTAGCAAAGTATTATAGGCATGGGTGCAGACTTGAGCCAGTAAATGGCAATGTTCGGGACTCAATGCTGGATTGCGCCCTCGCAGCAGTTTTGCCATAAAATTGATGGCTTCCTCGGTAAAGGTATCATCAATGTTTTGAAAGATGGTTCGGGATGTGAAGTACTGCACAAAGACCATCCGACAAGTGGGCTGCTCAAAAAGTTGCTGGAATGCTCCTCCCAAAGTTCGGATAAATCTCTCAAAAGGCAGTTGAATGATTTCTGGCTGACTCAGCTTTGCCCATACGGTGTGTACTCGCTCGACGTGACGCAATTCCAAAGCGTGGAAAATTGCCAATTTATCTGGAAAAAACTGGTAAAGCGAACCTATAGCTGTGTCAGCACGAGCGGCGATCGCATGAGTTGTCGCCGCCTCAAAACCCACTTCATCAAAGACCTCAGCTGCTGCATCTAGAATGCGTTCGATACGCTCTTGACTGCGCTTTTGCTTGGGCTGACGGCGCATGGATGCCTTTTTGTTTGAATTCACCCTTGCACCCCTTCGCTCGTCACCAATCCTCTTGACAAACATGAATTTTTACTCATAAATTATAATAAAAGCGAATAATTAGTCACATTTTCTTTTGCGAATCGCACCTGAGCCTAGTTGAGTTGCCCTAGCAGGCATTTCAACACAACTCAGATATATGCCACATCCATCGCAAGCATATTTTGCTTGCGTCAAATTTCGACCAGAAAGGCGTGGTTTGCAACTACGAACTTCTCAAATCAAAATTGACAGACTACTAGTAAATCAGGAGAGTAACACCGATGTCTATGCTTGCTGGTGCGCCCTGGCTATTAGCACACAAGTCTATGTTGGAAATCAACAAGCCAAAAAAAGTATCTCTTTACGGAACTGATTATGTACTTTGGCAAGATAAAACTGGCAAGGTGAATGCTCTACCCAATGCGTGTCCCCATATGGGAGCTATGTTGTCTGAAGGGTGGTGTCAAGAACGTGAAGATAAAACGAGTGTAGTAGTCTGTCCTTTTCATGCCCTTGAGTTTGATGGTGAAGGCTGCACGATTTTGCCAGGTTCCAAGAAGAAAACTTTACCGCAACTAGAGCCGCTAGAACTAATTATTCAAGATGATTTTATTTGGTCATATGGCGGCTTTGAACCCAAAATACCGATTTCCAATATTCTTAATGAAATTGCCTCGCAATACGAGTTTATCGGTCATACAGCTGATACTAGCGTGGAGACTGATTTGCTGAGTATGCTGCTCGTTATGCACGACTACAATCACCAAAACGGCACCCATCGACCTTTATTTAGGATTGAGGAAGTGCGTTTTGAGACATTTATTGATAATGGCTATCACTCCCATGCATTTTACAGTATGCCAACAGCAGCTAGTTTGTCTGAAAAACTGAAAAATCCAAGTTTGCTGCTGCTACCAAAAGTTCTTAAAGCTCATTTGGAAAATCACTTTCCATCTTTAGTTATACTTCATGCGGAAAACGGGCTGGGTAAAATTGCTCAAATTCATTTGTTTGTCCCAGAGTCTAAAACTCGGACACGAACCTACATACTGATGTATGGGTTAGTTAAAAACCCTGCATTTAAGGTTTTTGGGCAGACATTTCTCAACTTAGCCAAAGTTGTAGTTGAGCAAGATAGTGATATCCTAGGCAAGATTTATCCGAATACGCCCCAAAAAATTAAGCTCAACAACGAAATTGGTATGGATTGGGTTAGGCGCAATTTTGAAACCTGGCCTGAAATTGTAAAACCGAACCTCAGTTTACAGAAGTCACTGAAGGTGTAAAACTGATTTGGGTTGATTATTGTAGCACATAGAGAGCCATTTTAGGAAGTCACTTTAAGAAACTTCATTAATAAATGGTGCGATCGCCCCAACAAACTCAGCAGTTGATTCATACGGTAAAACATTCCGACCAGGCATTTTAATTCCACGTCCTTGAGGTAAACAGGCGAGATAATCAGCTAAGCGTTCATCTGGTGTTTCTTGTTTACCTTCTTGGCTAATACTTGATGCTGTTTCCCCCACAACTACCAAAGTAGGTTGTTTGATAGAAGCAATAGCTTGACTATAATCTTTGCGCCAAAAACCAGCCAAGAAAGAAAACACTGCATGACGACTTTCGGGATTTTCTGCACCTTGTTCCAAGGTCTTTAACCATTCAGCATCAACAGCTTCGGCTGAGTCAAACAATTGACGTGTTGAGAAATCACGCAAAAACTTTTCTCTTCGAGCATATCGATAAAAAGCATTACCCAAAGGCGAATCCAACAGATTCCAAATGAGTTTATCTTGCCATTGGGACGTTTCTTTTGTAATGATTGCCCAAGCTGGAGGACCAGCTAATATAAGCCCAGCGATTAAATTTTGTTCTTTTTTAACTAATTCTATTGCAACCGGAAATAAAGCACCTTGTACTACCAAAATGACAGGTTTCTGGACGACGGTTTGTAAAAAGTGTTGCAACTGTTGCGCCCAATCTTTGGGAGTGTAAGCCACATGAGGCATATCGCTTTCACCGCATCCCAACAAATCGGGGTTGTAAATTGAATTGCGGTGACCTTGTTGATACCATTCGCGGCAAAACCTCTGCCAAAATTGGCGCGATAACCCAACGCCAATGGGGTGAATTAAAAGCAGGGGAATACCCTCGGGGGCTGAATGGGTTGGGTTATGAACTTCGTAGGCGCAGCGATAATTTTTCCAGGTGTAAAACTGGGTTGGAGATGTTGCTTTATCTTGAGTAATCATATGTTTAAGAGTAAGGAACCGCTGAGGCGCTCTTGGCGCAGAGCAAGAACTCTTTTAAAATATCATCTGTGGATGAATCAATTTATATCCTGCGTCTTTTATCTTTTTATTAGACACCTTGGCGTTATATGGGCGCTTACTCTCTTGGGAAGAATCCCATTTAACTTTAGGTAGATTGTGTGTTTCACACAGACGGTCAAGTAATTCTCCAGTTGTGAGATGGGCATCATCAACTAAGTTATAGATGCCTTGCAGCCGATTCCGACGGGCAAACCTAATGCCACCAATAATGTCATCAAGGTGAATCCAATTTGTTGTATCCTTGCCATTGCCCGGTCGGGTTGTACCAGCATATCGACCAAATATTTTTACCAGTTCTCGACCTGGACCATAAATTCCTCCTAATCGCAAAATACAAACACGGAGGTTTTCACTTGATGCTGAGAGTAAAACTTGCTCGGTATCGCTAAGAATTTGCCCATTTTGGTGAGCGGGTGCAATCAGTGATTCTTCATCCACCCACGCTCCGTTTCTGTCACCATAAACAGCGTAACTCCCTGTATATATCAGTTGTCCCACACTGGGAATCTGCTTTAAGACAGAGACTAAAGTTTGAGCAGTGTGTAGATAAGTTTCTTCGTAAACATCGGCACTTTTTGCACCGACACTCAAAAGCACAACATCTTGATTTCTCAAGACTGATTTGAGCAAGTCTGAGTCGTTTCCTTGTACTACTACGACTTGTTGGGCTACTGTTTGTAATTCTGGGACACGTTCAGGAGTGGTTGTGGTGGCGGTGACTACAAAAGTCATTTCTTGTTGCCAGTATCGAGCAATTGCACAACCCACATATCCGCAACCAATAATCGCAACGTTCATTGTCGTAGTTATTCGTAAATTTTCCCATCGGGCATGATTGCCCCAACCAAGTTAGCTCCAATCAGTTTAACAAGAAGTCTGTCACCAGAACGAATACGCGCTCCTGTTAAATTTGCTCCCCGTAAATCTGCTCCGCTCAAATCTGCTCCAATTAAGTTAGCACCACGTAAATTGGCTTCTCTCAAGTCGGCTAAAAGTAGGTTAGCTCTAAATAAATTTGCCTCAGACAAATTTGCACCTGTAAGATTTGCTTTGTGCATAAACGTATCACTGAGGTTGGCACCACACAAGTTCGCATAACTCAGGTTTCTACCAGATAAATCTCTGCCTTGTAAGTTTGCCCGACTAAAATCTTTTCCACTTAAGTCTGGGTTTTGCTTTGGTGGTTGATGGGTTTTTTGGGTTGGCTGTTTGTGTACAGATGGCGCATGATGATGTAACGTTTGATACTTCATTTTTGAGAGGCGCAATTTTTCACGAGCCTCATTAATGTCTTGTAGCTTTTTTTGCGCTTTCTCTTGTAAGCGCGTATTGTCTTTTGGAAGGCGATCGGGATGCCATACAAAAGCCAAATCTTTATAAGCTTGGGTCACTTCGTCAAATGTTGCCCCAGGCTCTAATTCCAACACTCTATAATACTGCTCCAACTCGCTCATAAGACTTTCAGTGGAAATTATCTTAATTATGAGTGATGCAACCGATTAGCGGCTCAATTATTTGTCAAACTTTTTTGCTATTGGGTAATTTTAGCTAAAACCCGAGACTTCTCAGTATTATTTGCAAAGCTTGAGATTACACTTGAGCAACAGTAACTTTCTGTTTTACTACGCCATACGAGTATGCTAACAGATGCACTTTTTCCAAAAAAATACAACAAGCATCCTGTACCCACGTCTCATACTCTATACTTTACATAAGTTTGAATTGAATTTGCTTTTTAAAACTGTTAAAAATGACATACTCCTTAATATTGTGTAATTTATTTTTTTGTTTTGTAAAATTTATTAAGTTGCCGCAGTTTCTCGAATCTTTAGATAGCTGCTAACATTTCTAGGATAGAAACATCACCACGGCGCTTCAGCCTGGAAAATTAAGCAACGCCCGAGATTTTCCAATATCTATTGTTAAGTCATAAGCTTTAAGCCATTGAAGTGATTATGACCTGCGGCTTAACACCAAGTCTTTCTTAATTTTCAAAGACCTAGGAAACGCTGTTGTATGGCTCGCCAATATGCCATAAGTGGAATTTGATAAATTTCAATAAAAAGCCAAATAATAATTGTGAGATGCGACAACAGAGTTAATATCGTCCAGATATATGGTAACCAAGATAGGGGAGTTGCTGGATGGGGTGGGAAATTATAAGCCACTATCCCAATTAAAGTTGTTGGCAGGAGTACAAAAGCAGCAGCACCTATCACATAACCCCAACCAAATTCTACACCTTCTATTTGCGCTTCTGTCCAATTAAAGCCATTCCAATGCCAAATGAGGGGCGGTTGTCTCGATGGCATTTTAAGAAGCTGTTGTTCTACATTGACAGTAAAAATCTGTTGACAGAAGTCACAAGACATAGCCTCCATGAGTGGCATATGACTAATCTTACCCACACGACAGACCGGGCAGGGGTAAACTCCTTGATAATTGAAAGATGTGGTTAAAATTTTGGAACTGGACATAATAATACTTGGTCGTCTTCAAGTGTTAATACAGTCAATTGTGAGTTAAGAAGAACTCAGTTGTCAGAACGCAGAACACAGAACCGGACATCCCCATGAATAAATGCGCGGGTATTTAAAGTGCGGACGCTTTGTTTCTAAGAGAAAGCGGGCACACTGCGCGTTGGCGGAGATTGCGCTTTGCGCTTACGCACTACGTGTCTTGAAACAATTCTTTTTCTTCTTTCCATAACGGAGTTGGGAGCTTGCATCCTTTTACTTATTCCTCCAAGCTGACTACTGAGTTCTGAGTTCTGAGTTCTTTCTTCGGTCAAAATGATGAATGATGGATTATGAAATGAGCAGTCCACACTAATTTCTCATTCAGGATTCATACATTCATTCTTTCTCCATGCTCTGTGAAATAAAAGATTTTTAAAGTTCTGTAAATGAGATGATAGCCAGCCAGCAATAAGTTTTGATTGCCAGAATTGTACTGAGTTTAACCCTTTTTTTTTAGTTCTGGTGGTCTTGACGCGACTCGTTTCCTATGCTAACGTCAGAAAACATAAGTGTAAATTAAATTATTCAACTAAACGCCTGACAAATGATCAGCAGCAATTCCTATTTTTATTTTTGGTTTAGGGTGGTTCACCGGGAGTGAGTCAAGTTTCCTTATGGAAGCCGCCCGGTGAACCGCAGAGCGCACTCTGCGGTTTTTGTTTTTTAAGGAGTGAAATTTCATCGTGATGACTTATTTCAGTAGCTGGTTTTATGGCTTTTACTTTTACCCCAGAATAAGTTCCGGGTAAGTCGCGTCATGTCGATGAATCGTTAAAGCCCGGAACTGACAAAGGTTCTGGGCTTTTTTAGTGTCAACCTCTCATTTTTGTTTTTTAGGAGAATCCAACCATGAATAATGCTAAACTAGCGGCAAAATCTCATCCTCACCATCAGACAATCATCAACCTCTCCGAAAAAGTCGCTTTTGGTGGTACGGAACTGGTGATTATTGGCGGACCTTGCGCTGTTGAAAGCGCCCAACAAATGGAAACAGTCGCCCAAAACTTATCCGCTGCACCCGTACAAGCTTTGCGTGGCGGTGTCTACAAACCCCGCACTTCTCCCTACGCCTTCCAGGGAATGGGAGAGGAAGGACTAGAAATTTTGGCAGGGGTGCGATCGCACTACAATATCCCAGTCATCACCGAAGTTATGTCAATTTCGCAAATTGAAGTCGTCGCCGCTCATGTTGATATGCTGCAAGTGGGTAGCCGCAATATGCAAAACTTCGATTTGCTCAAAGCTTTAGGACAAGCAGGTAAGCCGATACTCCTTAAACGCGGCTTGTCGGCAACAATTGAAGAATTCGTGATGGCAGCCGAATATATCTTAAGCCACGGAAATCCTGATGTGGTGCTGTGCGAACGGGGTATCCGCAGCTTTGATAATTACACCCGTAATGTCCTGGATTTAGGAGCTGTGGCGGCTCTTAAGCAAATCACTCACTTGCCTGTGATTGTAGACCCTTCGCATGCTGTAGGTAAACGGGAACTCGTGGCACCTGTTGCAAAGGCGGCTGTTGCTTGTGGGGCAGATGGGTTAATTATTGAGTGTCACCCAGAACCAGAAAAATCTGTTTCTGATGCACGTCAAGCGCTGTCTTTGGAAGATATGGTGAATTTAGTTGATAGCTTAAGGCTTGTAGCAGCATCTGTTGGACGGAGTATATCGCAAAACATCGGGGCGGGTTTCAAACCTGCCCCTATTTGTTGTGCGGCTTAATTGATAACCAGAGGGAAGCGATCGCTCTTTTCTCTAGTAAATCTCTTGCAGTCGTCAATCTTTATGAAAATGAAACCACAGATGGACACAGATGGACACAGATGAATAACTCGTGTTTATCGGTGTGCATCTATGGTTCTGTTTATGCAACACGTGTATTACAGAGGGCGATCGGCCTTTTATGAGGGTTTTTGTGCAAAACATAACTCTTACGACTTACGCAGTAATAACGGAAAAACGAACCGCAAAGGACACGAAGGACACGAAGGAAAGAGGTTTTCAGAGAGATTTTGCGTAAGTCCTGACTCTAATTCACTCTGGTTGCTACACGCGATCGTCCATTTTGATGCACAATCACATGGGATGCCTTGCCTGTCTCATCCACTACGAATGTACGTTGAGTATCCATCACCTTCATAAAAAACTTTGTTGAGGACTCTGGAAAAATTTCAACTCGTTCTTCTCCAGCCCATTGCGTAAAAATGCGATCAGACTCTTTTGTAACTGTCATGATCCATTCAGGATCGAGTTCATATTGCCCGACGTAGGCATCATAAATAGCCGGATCTAGTTCAATCGCTTGCCGCCCTTTAGGCAGTTCGTACGGTTCACCAAACAAAATAGCCGCTAAAGCATTCGCAATAGAGACGACTGGTGCTGGTGCTGCTGGTGCATCAATGTTCGTGAGCACAATGATAGAGACTTGTTCATCTGGATATCGAGCAATGCGAGTGCTAAAGCCATTAATCCCGCCACCGTGGTACAAAAGCTTGCGATCATAGTGGGTACAGATAATTCCTCCATAGCCGTGGTAATATCCTTTGCCATCTTCTGCTTCCCGAATCGTGACCTTGGGGGTAAACATCATCCCCTCGACGCTTGTAATTTTACGTCTTTTGGGGGATGAAATAGCCCTGCTTTTATGAGGGGATGTACTTAGGACGCGGTGCTTTGCGCTCCGGGCACGGAGTGCCCGCCAAGGAGCGATCGCGTCTCTACACCTTCACAACAAGTTTGACCAAAAAAGACCACAGAATAGGAATCATTCGTCAGAATATTAAACGCGCTTTTCTCGCCGTGAATTAAGAGTTCTGGGGAGTGAGTATTGGTAGGCGTGCCCCCGGATAAATCCTTTGGAGACCAACAAACTTTTTCGGTACTTAAATCCCCCGGATTCACTCGTGCGTGGATATTCTGATTACTGTGTTCTGTGTTCTGCGTTCTTCTTAATTGTTCTATTAATTTTGTCTGGTAACGACACGGGACGATGTCAACGGGACTCAGTCAAAATAGAACTAAACACCCCCATAGCTTGTTTTAACTGCTTAGCTGTATCTGCCTGTTCTCGATAAGTTCGTATGTAGTCCAAACTCAATCCGAGAAACGGTACTAAGTAGGTAATAATCTTGAGAAAATGGGCGACGTGGAAATGGTCGTCAAACAACTCTTTTGAACCAAAAACCATATGCAGTTGAGTGGCTACTTGGGGAATAATGCTGATGACGAGGGCATGAGAGAACAGACTTGGATATTTGTAGTAAAAGCGAGGGAAAACAACAAGACCTGCAAAGATAAATAGTAACAGCGGAACGAGATCCCAAGGACGAGTCACTATAGAGTTAGGAAATATGGTTTTGGGCAGAGTAGCGCTGTGAGCGCAGATAGATACAATCCAAAAAGCAATTATTCCACAAACTAGACTCGCAAGCACTACCAAACCGATACCCCCCTTCCACTTTTTTGGCTGAACGATCAGAAAAAAGCTTGTACCACCAAGCAGAATGAGAGCATTGAAAAGTCGGCAGATTGCCCAAGTGAAGGGGATGAGATTCTGGTTATCTGCCACACCCTGAATTAATCTATCAGCTGCTAGAGTGTGAAATGCATCCATGCACCCGGCGCTAAAAAGTGCTACGCCAATGATCAGAGTGACGACATCACCCTTAAGGTAGAAATGTATTAAAGACAAAATTACTGTGAAGATTGCTGTACAGAAGGCACTCCACTCTAAAATGGTGTGTGTAAAGCTGCCTGAGAGAGTGTAGTGCATCACATCGATGATTTCGCCCTTAGTCGTATTCGCCAGTGGGGCATTTAAGGTTTGTGAGGGCGAACCAAAATCTACTCCCAGTAGATTCAGCAAGCTAGGCAACACACATATTCCGACCACTGCCCAAACCAATTGAACAGGAATCCTAGTTTTTTTCATAGAAATTTCTGAGGTATTTCGCTTAACTTATAAGTAGCTTATCTCAGTATATTCTGGGATATGTGAAGTAGTGGCAGTATGATTGGCAATTCCTCATACATCCCACTCGCTCAACAGCCTACGATTGTTTTTTCACTTAGGGACGCATTTTACCCAAAGCCCCAAATTTGTTCCCGTACCAAAGACTACGTGCTAGCTCAGTAAATTTTTGGAAAAAGCCAAAATTTCATAACTCATCTTTGGCAATTAACCAGACTTGAAAAGATTTATGAGCTATCAATTTCATCAGGATTCACAGGCTTCTCATCAAAAATCGTGCCCAAAAGATGAGAATACCACACTGCACCAACCGAGGACTGCTTCCACTGGTCATAGAAATCGAAGATTTGGTGTTCGACTGTTGCAGCCGCTAAGGTTAAAAACTAAAGTCACACTAGCTACTGCTATTGGCACACTCTCATTACTGGCAACTGGGACAACGGCTTATCCATTGGCTCAGCAATCAACTAGTCAGGAAATTAACCAAGCTCAACAAACCAGAGCCTCTGCTCTAGCAGATTTTGACAACATTGTCGTCAAAAGCAACAATCGATACCAGTTGGTAACCGACCTGGCTTGGAAAACACCAAATGGTTTGCCTTCTTTTAATAGGGAGGTAATTTTTGCAGTCAACAAAGCAACTGCATTTGCTCCCCAAGAAGATTTACTCCTGACTCTGGTGATTCGGACTGTGCTGACAGCGTTGGTGGTGATTGCGATCGCTGCTTTCTTGTATAAGTGGGGCATCCGTCCGATTCTAAATAAGACTAAAGCGGAAGGAAAACTGGGTCAAGGAGAAGTTGATAGCGACATTGATCAAGGAGAAGACGTCGCCGCGTTAGGGTCTAAAATCAATTTGATGGCAGACCAATTGAAGCTTTTAGTTACCGAACAAGCAGAACAATCCCGTCGCCTAGAAGCTGAAGCCAAGCGAACACAGATATTTACGGACATTACCCTGCACATTCGTCAATTTTTAAACCAGAAAGATATCCTCCAAACAACAGTTGATGCGATCCGAAACTCACTTGCAACCGAGCGAGTCGTTGTATATCGCTTTCATAAAGACGGTGGTGGAACTGTCATAGCAGAATCTGTTGCTGCTGATTTCCCAAGAACTATCGATAAACAAATAGATGACCCCTGTTTTAGGGAGCGTTATGTACAACAGTATAAAAATGGTCGGGTGCGTGCGATTGATAATATCTACCAGGCAAATCTTACAGATTGTCACATCAAAACTTTGGAACAATTTGCAGTCAAGGCAAATTTGGTCGCGCCAATTCTTCAAGAAAAACAGCTCGTCGGCTTACTGATTGCTCATCAGTGTAGCCAACCTCGTACTTTTAAGGAGTGGGAAATCAATTTATTCGCACAGTTAGCAATCCAAGTTGGATTTGCTCTAGACCAAGCAGCTCTTTTGGAACAGCTTGAAGTTGTTTCGCAAGAGCAACGTCAACAAAAAGAAGCGCTCCAGCAAAAACTGGTCGAATTGGTAAGTAGTATCGAGGCGGTATCCGAGGGCGATTTAACTGTGAAGGCTGAAGTGACAGCAGGTGAAATCGGTATAATTGCTGACTTTTTCAATTCCATCATTGAAAGCTTGCGACAAATTGTCACTGTTGTCAAAAAAGCTGCCCAGCAAGTAAATGTTGCCGTTGGGGAAAACTCAGGTGCAGTCCAGCTACTGGCTTTTGAAGCGCTCAAACAGACCGAACAGATTACCCGCACTCTTGAAGACGTCAATCAAATGACCCTTTCAATTCAAGCTGTAGCCGATAGCGCCCGCCAAGCGAAAGCAGTAGCCCGCACTGCCTTTGACATAGCCAGAGCAAGCGCCGAAGCAATGGATAGCACTGTCTCTAGTATCTTGAATTTGAAACAGACAGTGACAGAAACAGCTAACAAGGTGAACCGTTTAGGTGAATCTTCCCAAGAAATTTCCATGGTTGTGTCATTGATTAACAAAATCGCCCTGCAAACCAACTTGTTATCTATCAATGCCAGTCTGGAGATGACACGGATGGGTGATGAAGGTCGGGGCTTTGTTGTAGTGGTGGAAGAAATTGGTGAATTAGCCGCGCAGTCTGCCCAAGCGACGACAGAAATACAACAAATCTTGGAGAACATTCAATTGGGAACCAGCGACGTGGTTAAAGCTATGGAAACGGGAAGCGCCCAAGTGGTGGAGGGAGCTAATCTTGTCAAAAATGCCAAGCTCAGCCTAGAGCAAATTTTAGAGTTGTCTCGCCAGATTGACCAGTTAGTGCAGTCGATTTCAAGTGCGACAGTGTCTCAAGCTCAGACTTCTGGTACTGTTGCTGTTTTGATGAAGGAGATTGCCAAAGTTTCAGAACGCACTTCAGATTCCTCTGCCATTGTGTCTGGCTCTCTACAAAAAACTTTAGAGATAGCGCAGCAATTGCAAAAGTCTGTCGGTGTATTCAAAACTGGTGACCAAAATTGACCGACTCAGTTATCAGTTATCAGTTATCAGTTATCAGACAACAGGTTTGTTTGGTACAAGCCCACGCCAGGTCTCTCAACGGGACGCCACATCCTTCAAGTCGGCGAAGCCGCTACATTTTTCCGAGACTTAACCGGACAACCTTGGCAAAAAAGGCGGGTTTTTTTGTCAACAAGTACGAGTAATTGAGAATTACCGCCTTTTTTGCCCCCACCACAAATATCTGTGGGACCTTAAGGAGTACTCGTGGGGGAAGGAAGTCCTGTTTTGTCATGGTTTCACCCAACCCACCCCAAAAAAAGTGTATTCAATACAAATGAGAAACACTATAGACTTATAGAGCGCTTAAGCGCTCACTACAAACCTATCAAAGATCGCTCTTGTTGCAAAAAAAAGCGGGCTAGGCAATTTGCCCATCCCACCAAAGTAGTTCTATAAGAGCGATCGCCCAAGGGAGAGTTCCCTCTGGGAGCATCGCTCTAAAATTCGTTTGTTGTGCTTAAGTTCCAGAAGTCCAAGAGTTTGTGTACTCAATTTGGTCTGAGGTGAGGGTATCAATCTGAATTCCCATCGCCTCCAACTTCAGCCGTGCAATTTCTTGATCGACTTCAGTTGGAATTGAGTGGATACCGGGTTCGAGCTGACCCTTATTCTTCACGAGGTATTCGCAACCCAAAGCCTGGTTGGCGAAACTCATATCCATCACCGCACTGGGATGTCCTTCGGCTGCGGCTAGGTTAATCAAGCGTCCTTCACCAAGAACGACAACGGATTTGCCACTTTGCAGGCGATATTCTTGGGTGAAGGGACGTACTGTCTTGACTTCCTTCGCTTTAGCGCCCAAGGCGACGAGATCCAATTCAATGTCAAAGTGACCGGAGTTACAGACAATCGCGCCGTCTTTCATCACATCGAAATGCTCACCACGAATGACGTGCTTGTTACCTGTGACAGTCACAAACAAGTCGCCCAAAGGTGCAGCTTCCGCCATTGGAAGTACGCGGAAACCATCCATGACGGCTTCAATTGCTTTGATGGGGTCAATTTCGGTGACAATTACGTTAGCACCGAGTCCCCGCGCCCGTAATGCTGTACCTTTACCGCACCAGCCGTAACCAACAACAACTAAGGTTTTCCCAGCAAGCAGGATATTTGTAGCGCGGATAATGCCGTCGAGGGTGGATTGTCCGGTACCGTAGCGGTTATCAAAGAAATGTTTGGTGTCAGCGTCGTTGACGTTGACTGCGGGGAAGGTGAGAACGCCATCTCTAAACATGGCGCGTAACCGCACAATTCCTGTTGTGGTTTCTTCTGTGGTACCAATGATGTCAGTAAGTTGGTGCTGGCGTTGTTGTACCAGAGTCGCGACGACATCACAACCGTCATCGATGATGATGTTGGGGCGATGGTCTAAAGCGATTTGTACGTGGCGGCTGTAGGTTTCGTTATCTTCACCTTTGATGGCAAAGACAGGAATTTCATGATCGGCGACGAGGCTAGCAGCTACGTCGTCTTGAGTTGATAGGGGATTGCTGGCAATCAGCAGAGCGTCTGCACCACCTGCTTTCAGTGCAATTGCTAGGTGTGCTGTTTCTGTGGTCACATGGCAGCAAGCCACAAGGCGAATACCCGCAAAGGGTTTTTCTTGGGCGAAGCGATCGCGGATTTGCCGTAAAACTGGCATTTCGCGTCCAGCCCATTCAATGCGCTGTCTTCCCAAGGAAGCTAGGGCGAGGTCTTTAACCTCGTGCTTTAATCGGGGAGAAGTTGCGGTCATTAAATAGTTCCTCAATTAGAAAGAAATTGGCGTAAATTCTTACGCACACTACTAGATTATTCCACAATTAGCAAAATGCCTGCTTCAAGTGTGAAATATAATGTGTGATTAATTTGTTAATTTTATACTTTTGCCTAAAAACTTTATTTTTTCTTCTGTCATCTACCTAAAGATAGGGAAAAAGCAAAAAAAACCAGAAATTATGACCTTAAGATTTGTTAAAACTTGACTGAAGACGGATACAATTACACAGTTTGAGTTTGGAGTATGGCTCTAAGAGTACTGAACTGTACATTTTGCTCAAGGAGGTGTAAAAGTGCGCTTTCAATTTTTGGCGATAGCTCTTTCTTCCACAGTGATAACAGTAGGGGCAATGCCTCGAGTCACAGCGCAGATTCCTTTTTTGCCTACGGTGCAACTTCCCACCCATCGCACTCAAGAATCAGATACCAGAGTGGTTTCTCGGTGGGTGTATTTGGATGGTCGTCGGGTGATACAGATAGCGGCACCAAGGACAAACGTTTCAGAACGTTCACAACAAGTTCAACGAAATTTGAATCAAATTACCGAAGATTTCTTGAAAAAACCTGACTCAAAGCTTGATGTGCAGGTTGAGCGTTCAGCTGGTTCACCACCAGTCATTCGCGTCAATGGTTATTACCTGATGACCGTCACTTCCCAGGACGCGAACCAGCTACAGGTAAATACCCCCTCAGCGGCGGCAGATTTAATCGCCCAAACGTTGGACGACGAATTCAATGAGGCAAGAAACGAGCGACGATCCGAATCTTTAATCCGCCAGGGTGCAATTGCTGGCGCAACTGGTCTGGGGATGATTGTATTGAGTTGGGGAGTGTATAGCTGGCAGCGCCGCTCAAGAAAGTACCCACTACAGCCGCCGCCTCCAACCTCAGCAGAAGCTAAACCTATTACAACACAGCTGACTCAACAGGAACATCAACATCTCAAAGAAGTCAAGCGGCGACTTTCTCAGCTAGGGCAAGGAACGATTTGGGGCGGTGGAACTTTCTTCATACTCGGTCTGTTTCCCTACACGCGACCGCTTCAGATCCTCATTATCTCAGCGGCGCAAATTCCTTTGAGCTTGGGTGTTGTGGTACTGGGAACTTATGTGGCAGTACGTCTCTCCTATGCCCTGATTGACCGCTTTACCACTGCTTTGATCAACAGTAGTGCATTACTAACTCCTCAAACGTCGGAACGGCTACAGTTGCGAGTTTCTACAATTTCTGGCGTTTCCAAAGGTATTGTGACCGTTGTCTGGGTAGGGGTTGGCATCCTGCTATCCCTGACGACGCTGGGTATAAATATTGGTCCGTTGCTAGCTGGTGCCGGTTTGGTTGGTGTTGCCGTATCCCTCGCGTCGCAAAACCTGATTAAAGATGCGATCAACGGCTTTCTGATCATCGTCGAAGACCAGTACGCTTTGGGCGATGTCATTAACGTGGGAGATGTGGGAGGTTTGGTAGAAAATCTAAATCTGCGGATGACTCAACTGCGCGATGCGGAAGGACGGCTGATTACGATCCCCAACAGCGAAATCAAAATAGTTGCGAATCTTTCTAGTCGCTGGTCACGCGCTGACTTAACTATCCCAGTTGCCTATCAAACCAATATTGACCAAGCTTTAAAGTTGATTGAAACTGTCGCCTTAGAGATGGACCAAGACCCAAAATGGCAAAATCCAATTTTGGAAACCCCCCAAGTTTTAGGAATAGATAATTTTGGCGACAGAGGTTTGATTATCCGCGTCTGGATTAAGACACAGCCCCTAAAGCAATGGGAAGTCGCACGGGAGTATCGCCGTCGTCTGAAAGTCGCCTTCGACCACGCCGGAATTTCCATTCCTTTGCCTCAACAATCGATTTGGGTAAACGATTTTCAACTCCAGACACCTCCACTTGATGGCAACGGCAATTCGTCAATAGTTAAACAGACAGATCATAGGGCGTCTACACATTAAGGGATTTCCAACAAATAAATTATCCATTTTATGGAAGAGCCAGCGCCCTTCTCCGGCAGGAGAAGGGCGTTGTGCCGGACTGCTCGCCCTAAGCCAGTTGCCGACAAGATGTCTGCCTCCACAAGAGGTAGCTGGATACTTTTTTATTTGGAAGTCCTTAATTACTTTTAAGAAGAACACATAGGTTAGAACGGCTGCATTTAAGGCGATCGCCACAATACGATGAGCAGCACCAGAGTTACTGACAATCATACAAGAGCGGCGATTCCAACGGTCTACCAACCCACCAGCCAACGGGGAGATGGCGATTGCCATGCGCGGGCACGCAAGAGAGCGCAATCGCACTGTACCAGTTGCGTAAGTCCTGTGAGGCTAAGTCAGTGGCTGATCCAGTGCGCTGATATACCCAGATACTCAAGGCAAAGCTAGTGAGAAAAGAGCCGATGAGAGAGATGATCTGTCCAAACCAAATGACGATGAACAGACGCATTCCTATAGTTGTTGGATGTTGCTTTATCTGCTGATTCCTCAATCATCTGCCTGTGACCGCTCAATGCAGATTGATAGTTGTTGTGCTAAAACCTGAACGTGAGGTTCACTGAGCATTGTGAAATGGTTACCTGGAACAAGGTGGATATCCAGAGGTTGAGCAGAAAACTTGTCCCAGCCCATTCCTAGTTCATCTAAAGTTTCAGAGTTTGCATGACTAACAGCATCAATCTCGCTAGCCCTGAAAAACGTAATCTGATCTGGATAGACTGCTTGTGGCATATAAACAGAAGCTGTTTGAAAGTTAGTTTTGAAAACCTGGATTAAACCGCGAGCTTGCTTAATTCCTATATGGGGAGGCAGGAAATTGACCATTTGTAACTGCGCTCTAGAGAGACTTAATTAACGGGAAAAGTCAGATGGAACAAAAGGGGCAACATGGTGTTTACATCATGTACACTGTTCTCATGGTGAAAATTAAATGGGAATGAACGGTGGGCAAGGCTTCTAGAAAATGTTTCGGTAAAGCTGAATGTGGGTAACCACATTACTTGACAGTAGCAAGACAGCCGCTCAACCGTTCTGCCAGAACTTGGACATGAGGTTTGCTGAACATTGTTAAATGATTGCCTGGAACGTCAATAATTTCTATTGGTTTGAAAGAAATTTTTTCCCAGCCCGCAGCCATATCATCCCGATCTAATTCAGTGTCTCGGAAATCTTCTGGAAGCATCTCGCTAGCGCGGAAAAAGATGATTTGGTTTGCATAGATATCTGGTGTGTAACTTTGGAAGGCCTGAATATTGTTCTTAGAAATCTCTAAAAGATCGTGAATCTGCTCAAATTCCATATTTGATAACCAGAAGTTGCTCAGTTTGATCTTTTCCACCATATAGCTGACCTGTTCTTGTGCTTTCATCTTTTGAAGCTCCTCGTAGGAAACCGATAAATTCTGATGGTGAAAAATTTCTATGTATTTTGCAAGGCGCATAAATACTTTAGCATTCAAGTTCTCATTCACAGTTTTATCTACAGGAATTGGCATTGGGGAATCTAACATAGCAAGTAAGGCTACCTCTAGACCTTGTTTTTGCATCTGCTGGGCCATCTCTAAAGCCACAATTCCTCCTAAGCACCAGCCTCCTATATAGTACGGTCCTTGCGGTTGAACAACACGCAACGCTTTGATGTAATGCGCTGCCAAATTTTCGATTCCGTAGTTAAGAGTTAGTTCTTTATCAAGTCCAAGTGGTTCTAACCCATAAAATGGTTGATTTGAACCTAAATAAGATGCCAAATCTAGGTAGGAAAGAATATTACCACTAGCCGGATATACACAGAAGAAGGGAGGATTTGAACCGAGTGGTTGAATTGGTACGAGGGGAGATTTAGGTAAAAGATTAGATTCCTGGCGTAAAATACTAGCCAAATGTTCAATAGTCGCTTTTTGGAAGATAGTAGATAGTGCAATCTCCTTGCCAAAGGACTTCTGAATTTGAGCTGTTAAGCGCAAAGCTAATACAGAATGACCGCCAAGGCTAAAAAAGTTGTCTGTGACTCCAACAGAACGGATATCTAAGAGTTCTTCCCATATTTGAGCCAACTGAGATTCTAAAGCGTCACGGGGTGCCACAAAGTCTTTTTTACGCCCTGAAGATGCCCAATTCGGTGCTGGAAGTTCGCAGTAGTCTATTTTCCCATCAGCAGTTAGCGGCATTTCTTGGATCTGCAGAAACTGACAATTGCTTTGCGTTTGGAAGCGATCGCAAACTACTAACTCCTGTAGTCTAGTAACCGGTATTTGCTCAGCTTTAGTAGTATAATACGCAAACAATTTTTGTGTTTGAGAAGATGTTGTCTCCGTGTATTCTTGGATATGCTGGTTGCTGCCATCTAACCCTACAAGCAAGTGTGCCTGGTCATGGTATAGTCCTGCAAGCAAAGAATACAATCCCTGTTCAATTGTCATGGTATGATAACCGCGAGCACGGAATAATTCTTTGTCTTTGTTGTTGCGGCTCATTCCCACTTCATTCCAAGCACTCCACCCGAAGCAATAGCTGCGTAACGAGTTTTGATATCGCTGATAGTAGGAGAAGCAGTCTAAGAAACTGTTAGCAGCAGCATAAGCACCCACAGTAGCATCTCCAAAAAAGCCGTTCACGGAAGAGAAGGAGATGAAGATGCTATTTGCTTGTTCTTTAACGAGTTGGTGTAGCGCCCATGTCCCTAACAGCTTTGGACGAAGCATTGCTGCAAATTCGTCCTGAGTTTCTTCTACCAGCAAGCGCGCATGGAAAATGCCTGCAAGATGAATCACCCCATCTAGTTCACATTGCCAGTGAGATTTCGCTTGCTCAACCACTTGTTGCAGCTGGACAAAATCACAGACATCAACAGCCTGATAAAGAATTTCTCCTTCAAGCTGCTCTAACGTTAAGAGAGTTTTGATGCTTTGAGATATAGTATCATCCGTTTTTTGTAAATGAGCCTCCCACGTATTTCTCTGTGGTAGGGATGTCCTACCTACTAACAACAGCCGGACTTGATAATGTGTAAGTAGATACTTAGCAATCTCGACACCAATGCCCCCCAGTCCTCCAGTTAGCAGATACATCCCGCCGTGCTTTAAGGGAATCTCGTGCTTTTTCTCTTGAGTTAGGTTAACTTTACTCAGGCGAGGAATTAAACGCTGTCCATTGCGGTAAGCAACTTCTTTGTCGCTTTGCATTACTCGCATCTCTTGCAAAATACGAGTTGCATTCACTTCAACTAAATCAATGGGTAAATCGATATGACGGCATTTCAACCAGGGGTTTTCCTGGGAAATCGTTTTAATTAAGCCTAAAATAGGCGTTTTTTCGTAGGCTATTTTATCACTTGGGGAAGTAGCCTGTGTATGACTAGCAATGACATACAACTGAGTTGGAATATCTTTTTGTACCTGTGAGAGAGCTTGAATCAAAAACAGTAAGCTGTAAGTTCCTTGGTACTGGGCTTGCTCTAGTTGATCTAAGCTAGATATTTCTCCCGCATACTGATCATAAGTCCACAGGTGCAAAATCAAATCAATTTGCAAGCCATCTTTTAACAAAGATTCCAGCAGTTGCAAATAGTGGCTGGGTTCTTTAGGATTAATGCGGTAGTAGTTAGAGTTGAGCTTGGCAAAATCTGCCCCTGCTTCTACACGTACACAGTCGGGATTTAACTGGCTGAGTTCTGTACATAAGTAAGTACTCAGACCCAAGGAATCCAGGAAAACCAGAGATTGCCCTACCCTTAACAGACGTTGCAAAGACACTACTTCCTTCGGTCGCCAGATTTTGCTGTAGAACCAATCTGGTAGCGTATTGGCATTGCCACTTAAGATGTCAAGTCGTTTGAGAATGTCTTTGAATTCGCCTGCTTCAAAGCGTTGTTTGAGTTGGGAACGTTGAATTTTTCCGATCGCAGTTTTAGGGATAATCTGTTTTTCAACGGGAACCAAATAGCTTGGATTAATGTTAATCTTTTGAACAACTTGGTTGCGAATTTCCTGAGTCAGCTTGATCACATCTTTCTCATCCAATTCAGCCGGACTGAAAAAGATCGCCAATTTATCGGTATGGTGAGAAGCACCCCGCACAGCAACGGCAGCGGTGTATGAAACTTCCACACCAGAAAGTTCTTCAACTACCGATTCGATTTCATGACTGTAATAGTTGAGACCGTTAATGATTATGACATCTTTCTGCCGACCAGTAATGGTCAGACGCCCAGAGTGTAGAAACCCTAAGTCTCCAGTATTAAACCAACCGTCCTGGGTAAAAACTTCTCGGTTGAATTCTTGATTGTGATAGTAACCAGAGGTCACCGTCAGTCCTTTGACTTGCAGAAAACCAATCGTGTTTTCTTCAACTACCTGGTTTTTGGTATCGACAATCCGTAGAGAAACCCCAGGAATTGCAGATCCCACTTCCACAAACTTTTGATCATCTGTCGTTGACAACAGCGAAAAGTTCTGGTCAAAAGTTACGGCTGAACTGGTCTCGGACATTCCCCATGCTGGGTGCATGGCAGTTGCAGGCAGTCCTTTTGGAGCTAGCAACTCTAAAAACTTTCTGGCATGTTTGGCAACAATTGCCTCGCCCGCATTCAAAATAAATCGCATCTGTGACAGATCCCAACAACGCAAGCTGACCTCGGATGCCCGGTCGTTAATTAACCCATAAGCAAAGTTAGGTGCCCAGGTAATTGTGGCTCGATAGCGCTCAATCCAATCTAACCATAACAGTGGATCTTGCAAAACCAGTTCAGTTGGAGCATGAATCTGTTGGCAACCGAGATAGATATCCCGAACATGGAACATCACGATTCCGCCAACATGGTCTAGTGGAAACCAATTCAACGAGACATCATTGCTTGTAAAATTATTGACTTGCGCGGTAGCAGCTGAACGGCTTAAAAGAGCGAGATGGTTCTGCATCACCGCTTTGGGAATGCCTGTGCTGCCTGAAGTCAAAAGCAAAATTGCTAAATCTTCCGGCTGGCTTACGTGCCAATTCTGGTCTGGTTCAGATTGACGCAACTCATCAATTGTTTCAACTTGAAAATTCTCTAAATTCAAAAGCTGGGAGAGAGAACAAACTGCCAAAGCGAGCTGTTTGCTAGTCAGGACTATAGGGCGATCCAACATTTGCCAACCATTATGCAGCCTCTTGACAGTACTGTTGGCTTCTTGGTAAGTGGCAGGAACTGATATCGGTACCGGGATAAAGCCTCCTAGTACACATCCCCAAAAGGCGGGAATGAAATCTTCATTGCAATCTAGTTGGAAGATTACTTTATCTTTTGGCTTTAAACCCAAGCGCCTCAAGCCAGCCAGAATTTGCTCTGATTCTTCCAACAAAGCTTTATAAGAGCGAAAAACTTCTGAACCGTCTGCCTTGAGATAGACAATACCTTTATCTGGCGCTTGCAAAGCAGCTCGTTTCAGTGCTTCTGGTAAAGTGCTTGTAGCATCAGGTGGCAATTGTAATGCTCCACCATCACTGATAGCTAATTGCTTGACTACTGGTCTGTCCTGCACAGTAGTTGAGTTTGATGTTGCTGATGACTCATCAACTTGACGTAGAGAAACAGTTTTACTGTCAGGAAACAGGTCTGATAAATGTAGCGGGGGTAGAAGTTCAATTTGCTTGTGTACTGCTACCGCTACCTCCTTAACTTGCGGTAGCGATCGCAGTGACTTTTCCCATCGCTGTATTAAATTAGAATCAATCACTTCCAAGGAAGTTAGGGCTTGTTCATCTATTTGCCCTGTGGCTGTGAGTGGTAACTTAGTAACTGGGACAAATGTACAGAACTGCGAGTCAAAAGGTAAAACGGCTTGCAGTTGAAGTTGTAACTGTTCTGGTGAAAAAGGCCCTGACAAAACCACATAAGCTACTAACTCTTGCCTAAAGGTTTCTGTACTTCTCGCTAGTACTACACAATCATTGACAGAAATATTCTGCAATATTGTTGCTTCCACCTCATTTAAATCGATGCGGAAATTATTAATCCAAACTTGGCGATCGCTAGCGCCTAAAATCTCCAGCTTGCCATCATTGAGATAACGACCTAAATAACCTGTTTTGAGCAGTTGGTCATTATCAAGTTCTTCAGAAAAAGGATTATTAACAAAGCGTTGGGCTGTCTCTTCTCGATGGTTTAAATATCCACGGAATAGTTTATTTGCGGAAACATATATTTCACCAGTTACTCCTATGGGAACTAGTTGCATATATTTATTCAACACATACATCGAGAGGTGATTTTTGACATAATTAATCAACAATTCATTTGAGGTATGCGTATAGTTGTAAACTTGTGCAGTTAATTCCGTAGCCGCTTCGGGAAGACTGCACAAATTGTATAATTCACACCTAAAATGCTGGAAGAATGTTTCTATTACCTTATTGTGTAATGGTTCTCCACTACACAACACAGAACGTAAACAACTCAATGAAGATGCTGCATCTTGTGATAAAGATTCAACAAAAGCAAACAGCACATAAGGTACAAAGTGGATAAGGCTAATTTTTTGTTCAGCAATCACACGCTGCAAATATTCAGGGTTGTCTTCACCTTGAGTCGCTGCAATTACTAACCGCCCTCCATGAATTAACGGCCAAAAGATTTCCCAGACTGCTGTATCCTGAGTTAACGGGGCTTTATGCAACAAGGCATCAGACTCAGACAAGACAAAAGTTTTTTGCAACCAATCCAGACGTTCAATAACCCCACGATGCTCAACTAAAACCCCACATTCTGAAGAGTAAATAATGTAAGCCAGGTTTTCAGGTGTTGCTTTAGTTTTAAGGTTTTCATTACTGTGTTGTGTAATTACTTCCCAATCTGAATCCAAGCAAATTACTTGCGCTTGTTGATTTGGCAGACGCTCAATTAAAAGCTGTTGGCTTAATAACACTGATGGCTGAGTTTCTGCCAACATCATTTGTAATCGCTCAGGAGTATCATTAGAGTCTAAAGGTAAATAAGCTGCACCAGCTTTGAGAATACCTAATAACCCTATTACCATCTCCAAAGAACGCTCTACGTAAATGCCTACTATGTCCTCTGGTCTTACTCCAAGAGTTTGTAGATAATGTGCTATTTTGTTGGCTTTGCTGTTCAATTGTGAGTAAGTCAATTGTTTATCTTCAAACACAACTGCTACAGCATTCGGTGTCTTTAAAGATTGCGCTTCAATTAGCTGATGTATACACAAATGTTGAGGATCATCTGCTGGAGTATGATTCCATTCCACAAGCATCTGGTGTCGTTGGGCTGCACTAAACAGCGGTAACTCTGATAACTTTTGATGGGGATTAGCAACAATTCCTGATAGCAGAGTTTGAAAATGTTCCGCCATGCGAGTAATTGTTGCCTGTTCAAACAAATCAGTGCTGTATATTAAAAAACCACGAATACCCTCGGAAGTTTCGCATAGGTGACACTCCAAATCTAATCTTGTTGCTTGTTCATTAAATGCCTCCACAAGATTAAACGTCAAATTCGAGACGGTCAATGACTCTGGTTTATTCTGTAGAGCAAATAACACCTGGTACAACGGGTTATAGCTTAAAGAACGTTCTGGTTCTAGTGCTTCCACTAACCGTTCAAAGGGGAAATCCTGATGAGCATAAGCCTCTAAAGCGACTTTTTGCACTCGCAGCAATAACTCTCTAAACGTAGGATTCCCTGATAGGTCAGTCCGCAACGCCAAAGCATTAGCGAAAAACCCAATCAATCCTTCTACCTCAGTTTGGTTGCGGTTGGCAATGGCAGACCCTACGACAATATCTTGTTGACTCGTGTAGCAATACAACAAAACCTTAAAGGCTGTCAAGAGAGTCATAAACAAACTGACTCCTTGCTGCTGACTCAAGTTCTTGAGCGCTTCACTCAAGCTTTTGGGTAGTTGTATAAATTGTTTAGCGCCCCGAAAACTTTGAACTGGTGGTCGTGGATGGTCTAAAGGCAGTTTTAATAAAGGTGGAGCGCCTTGGAGTTGTTGCTTCCAGTAGGTTAATAATGTTTTTTCCCTCTCTTCCTGCAACCATTGACGCTGCCAAGAAGCGAAGTCAGCATACTGAACAGGTAACTCAGGTAATGGTGATGGTTTGTTTGTACAAAAGGCTTGATAGTTCGCTGCTAACTCCCGAATAAAAACGCCCATTGACCAACCATCAAAGATAATATGATGTGTCGTTACCACCAAGAGATATTCAGCTGCTTCTAAATGTATCAAAAGGACACGCAATAACGGCCCAGTAGCTAAATCGAAGCAGTGCTGAGCTTCTTTTGCAGTTATTCGTTGGGCTTCAATCTCCCGCTCACTATCAGGAAGATGACGCAGATCTACCACTGGCATAGTCATATTTAACTTTGCAGCGATCATCTGAATCGGTTTTCCATCAATTTGTCTGAAAGTAGTCCGTAAAACTTCGTGGCGTTGAATAATTTCGTTTATGCTTTGCAAGAGCGCAACGTTATTAACAGAACCATCAAGAGCCAAACATAGTTGTAAGTTGTAAAAAGGATTATTTGGCTGCAACTGGTCAAAGAACCACATTTGTTGCTGAGGGAAAGACAGAGGTAAAGCTTGCTCTCGTGAAACTTTGACAAGTGCCAGGTTTGTATCACTTGTGCCTTTATTCTCATCTCGCAGTAGCTTCAACAATTCTGTCTTTTGCTTAGCTATTGCGTCACGTATCTGTGGTGTCAGTACTCCCTTGGCAGCACGAACACGTAATTGGTCACCATCAGCACTTAACTTCACACCTGCAAGAGAAAGTTCAGCTATTAATTGATTTAAGTTCATAGAGTGATTTCCTCCATTTCTTCATCTTCACTAGATTCTTCTGTCGATGGTGACTCTGATAGCTTTATACTCGCTAACGCCAATTGTTCAAGGGAAATTTCTGCTAGCTGGGAAATGCTCAAACCTTGCATAATTTTCATTGTGGGTATGTTCACTCCCATCTCGCTTTTGAAGCGATTGCTTAGTTCAACTGCCATTAGAGAATCAAGCCCTAGTTGCAGTAGCGATCGCGTAATGTCCAGTTTGGCTACAGCAATTCCCATTATTTTTGCTACTTGTTCTCTAATGCGAGACACTAAAAATTGCTCTCGCTCTGCTGGTGTTACCGATAATAAATCGCCGTAGCTGGAATTTTCTTCACTATCCTCACCATCTGTCTGTTCTGTTGCTGCTGCCTTATTCAGGTAAGAAAACCGTGGCGAACCACCAGCACCAGAGAAGTGAATTTGGCACCACCGATGCCAATCTACATCTACTACCGCCGTCTGAGCAACGTCTGGTTGAAGTAGTAACTCTCCCATTTTCTTCAGCACTTGCTTCAGTGGCAAAGGTTGAGTTCCCAGGCGCTTGAGATGTTCAGCTACGTCAGCGTTGCGGGCAACATAACCAACATCAGCAACAACACCCCAATTGATGGTCAGGGCTGGCAACCCGATCGCATGGCGGTGATGAGCCAGGGCATCAATAAAACTACTAGCAGCTACGTAATTTCCCTGACCTGGATTTCCGACAAGTGAGGTGAAAGAAGAAAATAACACGAAGAAATCTAACGGTGTATTCAATGTCTGAGTATGCAAATTCCAGGCTCCTAGCATCTTGGGAGCCATGACTTTATGCATCCGTTCCGAGTTGAGTTGCAGCACCAGAGCATCATCCAGAACCATAGCACCGTGGATAATACCTCGTAACGGTGGCATCGATTCACTAATGTCAGCGAGAACAGTTTGAACTTGCTGTGGTTGAGTTACATCTGCTTGAGCAACCACAACTTCAGCACCTAACTTTTTCATCGCTTCTATGGCTGTTGAGGCTGCTGTTGAAAGCACATTGCTGCGTCCCATCAGCACTAAGTGTCGCGCCCCGCGTTCCACTAACCACTGAGCCACCGCTAAACCAAAACCTCCGAGTCCACCAGTCAGCAGGTAAGTTGCATCACTGCCAAACGTGATTGTTTCCTTAGATGAAGGAGCCACCTTCACCTTGGGATCTCGCAAATCTACGACAATTTTGCCGATATGTTTAGCTTGTGCCATGTAACGGAAAGCACTAACTACACGCGAGATGGGAAATACGCGATGAGGAAGTGGGTGAAAGCTGCCATCATGAAAGTGTTGCATCAATTCGCGCAACAAAGAACGGCAATAATCTGGACGTTCATATGCAAAGCGGTCAAAATCCAGAGCAAAAAACGACAAATTCTTTTGAAAAGGTCGTAATCCTAACTTGCTGTTTTTGTCAATATCACGCTTGCCTATTTCTATAAAACGTCCATAAGCTCCTAAAACTGAGAAACTTTTAGAGATAGCTTCTCCTGCCAAAGAGTTGAGGACGATATCAACGCCTTTACCATTTGTAAGCTGCATGATTTCATCAGCAAAGGCTAGCGATCGCGAGTCCATAACATGCTTCACACCCAAGTTCTTCAGAAACTCCCGTTTTTGCGAACTACCAGCTGTTGCAAAGATTTCTGCGCCAGCTGCAAGGGCAATTTGGATGGCAGCAATACCCACACCCCCAGCACCGGCATGGATTAGAACTCGTTCTCCCTTACGGATTCGACCCAAGTAATGCAAGGCGTAGTAAGCAGTGAGGAAAACTAAAGGAATTGTGGCAGCTTCCTCAAAACTCAAAGACGCAGGCTTGTGTACCACTAAACAAGCATCTGTAGTGACATAATTGGCAAAGCTGTTAGGGGCAACAGCTATAACTTCATCTCCTATTTGAAATTCTTCAATTTCAGAGCCAATTGCAGTAATAATTCCGGCACATTCTAGACCAATAGCTTGTCCTGAAAAATTATTCTCTAAATTCACATCAGCCAACAAGTCCATTGCTTTAGCTACGTCTTTGAAGTTAAGACCCGTAGCATAAACCTGAATTTCCACCTCTTTGGGGCCAGGTTTTTGGCGCGTAGTTGCCCGCAGAATCAGGTTATCTAAAATTCCAGGTGTGGTAATTTCTAAACGAAAAGCTTGATTAGCCTCTGTTACAGCGTTTGTGGATGATATCCGCACCAATCGATTAACATAACGTGCTTTACCTCGCAGGGCGATTTCATCTTCTCGGTCATCTAAACATAACTCGTCAAACAAAGATTGAATTTCTGATGCAGAGGTGGTGGAACTAAGATCAACCATCGTGCAACGCAAATCTGCATGTTCATTGACGATCACCCGACCTAAGCCCCACAAGGGAGACTGAGCAATTGAGAGAGATTTAACTTTCTCTCCCACACTTTGAAGACCACGAGTTACTAAAAATAGACGCGGTGAATCATTCCAATTAACTTTCACCAATGCCTGAACCAAGTTTAGTGCGCTCAAAACGCCTATTGTCTGGGTTGATTCTAGGGAAGAAATTGTAGTCTCTTCTATGGGAGGTGTGTCTAGACTCCAAAGATGGACTATACCACGACAAGGAGATTGAGCGGTGTTAACTGTTTCCAGAACTTGCTGTATATCTTCCAAATGTTCCGTTCTGATTTGGAAGTGATTGTCATCAAGCTGAGAAAAAGCTGTTCCAGGCGAGATGAGAATGGGGTTTTTGAAGTCTTGTTTCAGCAAGTTTGCTAGCTGCTGACTAACGCCAAAGTTGTCTGCAAAAATTAACCAAGTTTCTTGTTTGTCTGGTTGATGAGAATTTTTGATCCTCGAAGCAGATTCTTGTTCAATATCAATATTAGGAGCAGTAGCTAAAATCACAGTGTGCAGAGATTCCTCATTTGCCTCTGTATCCCGAATTCCAGCAATTTCGGCAAACCCGACTTCTTGGAGCAAATTGTGCCATTTTTTGAAACTAAGCAGCGCATGTGATGGTCGTAATTCCAAATCAGAAAATAACCACCAGCCTTTGAGTAACCCAAATACTAAGTCGTTCCAACGTGGGGGCTTAGTCAACTCCAACAACACTAGCAAGCCTTGGGATGCCAAAAGCTGTTTGACATTCTCTAATGTTTGACGCAAATCAGTTGTTGCGTGCAGTGCATCTGAAGCCAGAATTAAATCAAACGAATGCGGCGAAAATCCTTGAGCTATGGGGTCTTTTTCAATATCTAATAATTGATATTCTACAAACGGATAATCCTGAAATTTCTGCTGAGCTTGAACAGTGAAGACTTGAGAGACATCAGTAAAAACATATTGTGAGCGGTTGCTGGGAAGTATGGGAAGCAGATAAGAAGCTAGAGAACCTGTGCCTGCACCAATCTCTAAAATCCGTACTGTTCTCTCTTTGGGTAAACTGGAGACTAATGTAGCGATCGCATTTTGCACCAGCAGGTTATAGATGCGAGTACCGGGGGAATCTTGGTATAAATGCTCAGATGTTGCCAAAGATCCTTCTGGGAAAATCAGCCCTAGAGGATCAACATCACCCCGTAGAACGCTTGCTAATTGTGGCCCACAGCGTCCCAGCATTGTCAATTCTGCTAAATAGCTAGGATGCTGGGTTATCAGCTCTTGCCAAATTTGCTCTGACTGTTTTAATTCTAGTATTTGACGCACTGACCATTGGTTGTTTACCTGACTCAAGACACCATCTTCTTGCAATATTTCGAGTATTCGACCTAAAAGACGTTTGTGTTGATCAGCCACTCCTAACTTTGCTGCTAGAGTTTCCAAATCAACCTGCTGGTCTAGTTCAGGCTGCCAACCGAGTTGTTCTAAAGCTTCGAGAATATAAGCTGTACACAAAACATCCAACTTCGGCTCTACTACAGAGTAGTAATCTTTCATTCTCAGATATTTACTCAATCGAGCTGCTTCTGGTTGAACAAGTTCAGCAATTTCCTTTGGAGAGGGCAAATAATCAAGTTGCAAATCAACTAACTCTTGATCTGGGCGTAGCTTTAATTGCCATTGGTATTCATGAAGACAATTATCAATTTTTGCTGGAGTGACCTGTTGCCTTCTTTCTAAAGACTGGCAGCGAAATCCTTGAATTTCTACTAACACTTTTCCCGCTTCATCCAGCAGTCGAATATCTCCCTTAAAACTGGTGGCGGTTTGCTCAACTATCCGAGTGTAGCTCCAAAGTTGAACCCCAGAACGAGCATAAACTTGAAATCGGCTAATTTCAATCGGTAAATAAACTTTGTCTGTTTTATCATCTAAGAACAAAGCGCCTAAGAGAGTCTGAAAACAGGCATCAAGAATCGCTGGATGTAGCTGATAATCTTCAACTTCTGTCAGTAGATCAGGATGAACTTTTATCTTGGCTAGTGATTGTTTGTTGCCACAAAAAAGCTGCTCAATTCCTTGAAAAGTTGGGCCATATTCTAATCCCATTTCTTGAAATTGTTGATAGCAATCTTGAGGACGAATTTCTTTTGAACAAAGGCTTTTGTACTCATCCAGCACAACTAAATTTGGCAGGAAATGATGTGAAGTACGGCTGAATTTTCCTGTGGCATGTCTTGTCCAAGAATCTTCAGTGTCTTTGGTTTTGCCGTAAATATCAAAAGATGTTTGACTGGAATCGAGGATCAGTTGCAGCGAGTGTGTCTGATTATCAGGTAAAGGCAGTGCTTGTAGAAACTCAATTTCTTCTAAAACATAAGGTTCGTTACCGAAAGTTTGTGTTGCAGCAGCCAAAGCCATTTCTACATAAGCTGCTCCTGGGTAAACTGCGACTCCTTGAATGCGATGATCTTCAAGATAAGTGAGTTGTTGTTTATCTATTAATACATCCCACACTGGTTGCGCCGATTTTAATTGGCATCCCAGCAAAGGATGGACTTGTGTTGAGAACATTGCTCGTAAAGCAGTTTGTCCTAACCTAGCTTGCTGCGATTCTAAAGATTCGCTCCAATAACGCTCTCTTTGCCAAGGATAGGATGGTAGCCGTACAAATTGACCTTTTTGGGGGTAAAACCGATGCCAATCAATTGGGTATCCTAATGTGTAAAGCTTACCAACAGACGCCAGCATCATCGCTTGTTCAGCTTCTTTGCGTCGTAGTGAAGCAAGCACAGTTGTTGTTTTATTAGCTATAGCAAAGCACTCAGAAATGTAACTTGCTAGGACTGGATGAGCGCCGATTTCTAAAAAGATGTCATATCCTGCTTGCATGAGTCCGTCTATGGCTTTTGCAAACAGAACTGGTTCCCTCATGTTTTCTCCCCAGTAGACACCATCTACCTCTGGGCCATTAATTTGTTGTCCTGTAACGGTAGAGAAAAGGGGAATGGTTGCTGGTTGTGGGTTAATTCCTTGGAGTGACTCGGCTAATTCTGCCTTCAAAGGTTCCATCAAGATACTATGATAAGGAACTTCCACCTTTAGGAATCGGCAAAAAATTTCCTTTTGCTCTAAAGATTTAGCAATTTCTTCTAAAGCTTGAGCATCCCCAGATAAAGTTAGACCTTGGGGGCTATTGATAGCGGCAATAGAAACTTTGTCTTCGTAGCCTGCGATCGCAGTTTCAGCTTCTTGTTGTGTCAGAGCGATCGCTAACATCTTACCAAGTCCAGCTGCGGTTGCTTGCAAGCGGCTGCGATGGAAAATCACCCGGATAGCGTCTTCTAAACTCAAAACTCCAGCAACATGAGCAGCTGCCACTTCGCCTACACTATGACCAACAATTGCTTCTGGAATCATGCCCCAGCTGCGCCATAAAGCAGATAACGCAACTTGCACAGCAAAGATAGAACACTGAGCCACAACGGTTTCATTGATCCGAGAATGCTCTTCATTAGCTCTTAGTTCATCCCACAATGACCAATCAGTATACTGCTTCAGGAGTTGATCACATTGTTTAATGGTTTCTTGGAATACGGGTTCAGACTCCAATAATTCACGCCCCATTGCCCACCATTGCTGTCCCATACCGGAGAATACGAAAGCGAGTTTGGGCGAGGAGCCTGAAGCTAGACAACCAGAAGACATCGCTAGACGGGTTTCTCCCGCTAAAAACGCTTCTAACTGTTCTGTCATCTCTTCAAAGGAATCAGACACCAGCGCCAACCGATGGTCGTGATGTCCACGACGCAGACTAGCAGTGTAGCAGATATCCGATAGTGAAACGCCGGAGCTGGAAGCCGTGGTTAAAAAGTTATGGGTTAGTTTTGCAACCGCAGCAAGTGCTTCTGGACTCTTTGCAGAAAGGGGCAATAGCAGTGCGCGCCCTTCTAATGACGCAGTGTGTTGTGGCTGGGTCTCCCTATGCTGTGGTAACCTCTCAACACCTTCGAGGACTACGTGGGCGTTAGTACCGCCAAACCCAAAGGAATTCACACCAGCTATTCTTGGTTCCTGACCGTTTTCGGGCCATGATTCTAAGGTTTTTGGTACTCTTAAGCGCAGCTGTTCTAAAGGAATTTTGGGATTTGGCGAGAGGAAATGCAGATTTGGCGGAATTTGGCGATACTTTAAAGCCAGTGCTGCCTTGATTAAACCAGCAATACCTGCTGCTGATTCTAAATGTCCGATATTGGTTTTGACTGAGCCAATAATGCAGTGATTGTTTGGTTGACGATTCTTACCAAGCACATTGCCTATGGCATTTGCTTCTATTGGATCACCTACGGAGGTTCCTGTGCCGTGCGCCTCTACATATTGTACTTGCTCAGGTGATATCCTAGCTTGCCTATAAGCTTCGTGTAGCGCTGCTTCTTGTGCCTCTTTGGAGGGGACTGTCATACCATTGGTATGGCCATCTGAATTGACGGCAGTGCCTCGAATTACGGCATAAATCGCATCTTGATCAGCTAAAGCTTGGGCTAATGGCTTTAAGATTACAATACCTGCACCTTCGCTGCGAACAAAACCGTTTGCTCCCGCATCAAAGCTCTTGCATTTTCCATCGGGAGAGAGCATTGATGCTTTACTGAAACCTATGCTTCCTTCCGGCTTGAGTACGGCATTGACGCCTCCTGCTAAAGTGAGCGTGGACTCTCCATTCCAAATACTTTGACAGGCGAGGTGAACTGCAACTAGTGCGCTAGAGCAGGCTGTATCAACGGACATACTCGGTCCGTGAAAGTTGAACACATAGGAAATACGATTGGCGGCAATGCTCATAGCTCCGCCCTGATTGGTGTAAGCGTTGATTAAATTGCGATCGCTTACGCTCGTCTGGATATCAATATAATCGTGAGACGATATACCAATAAATACTCCAGTCTTGGTGCCAGATAGCTGTTCTGGCACTTGTCCAGCATCCTCTAAAGCTTGATGCGCTACTTCCAAGAGTATCCGCTGTTGGGGATCGATACGCTCTGTCTCTTTTGGAGAAATCCCAAAAAATTGCGCATCAAATTGGTCAATATTCTCAATAAATCCGCCCCTACGGGTATATATTTTCCCTGGTTTTTCCCGATCTGGGTCGTAGAAAGTGCGCAAGTTCCAGCGATCTGCTGGAACCTCAGTAATGGCATCTATGCCGTTACTCAGTAGATTCCAGAAAGCTTCTGGACTATTAACACCGCCAGGAAAGCGGCAACCAATGCCAATGATAGCAATTGGTTCTTTTTCACAGGTGTGTAGTTTTTCGTACTTAGTGTTCTCTGTCATAAAGCTATTTTCCAACATTCTAATACCCACATAATATAAGACGAAAATTCAGTACCACAAGTAAATTAAATACTTTATCTGTGACTCCTTTTACCGTATATTTTCTAATTGACAAAAGAAATCTTATCTTAACCTACCACCAATGGATTAGCAGAATCTGGTTGCAATTCTTCGCGCTGGACGTTCGCGTAACGTCTTGGAGAGAAGTCCCGCCGTAGACACACCTGCGTACAGACACCTGAAAAAAGCAGCAATGAATTCGAGTCCTGGCGGGTATAAAAGCAGCGCTCTTTCTCCAGTAGCTTTCATGCTCTGTAAGAAAGCAGCAAGCGATAAGCCGGAGGCTTGACGCAGAGCGTATCGCGCTTTTTGGTCTAATGCTTGATAAGTTAAGCTAACTTCTTGTGCTTCTCCATCTACCAAAAAGGTATATGCCACTTGCCTTGGTTGCTGTAGCGCTCTTTTGCGTAACAGGTCAACTAAAGTCGCTTCACTGAAAGTGGCTACTGAAAATAAATTGTTGTCCATTCGTTCCCCTATCTCGTTATAACTAAGCATCACTAAACTGAGGATATTTGTATAAGAGCCGGCTTTTTGTCGGCACTCTTGAAATTCCTACAGATAAGTTAGTCAATATGTATGCAAATAAAGAGTTTTTCTAGTTGTTAATCACAAAAAAAATTCTCTAGCTTTCACAGGTTTGGCAAAACCTAATTGAAATGCAAAATTTGAGAATTCAAGCTAGAAAAACTGGTAGCCTCGCAGTTTGTCTTTGGCAAGAGTCGAAATCAGCAATACGAATACTGCTCAACAATCATCTCTATGCAAAGCGAGGAAAATCTCGCTAACTTAGTACAACTCATCATTAATAGGGGTCGCAAATCAAAATCTTGACAACACTGGAATATGTGGTATAAATAACTTTACATTTTCCTAATGACAATACTAAGTTAATCAAGCAATTTGTCAAAGACTTTCACCTGCATCATAAGATTTTTGATTACTATTTGTATTTTAAATAACAAATAGTAATACTTAGACCCGAGAAAAGTTTGAGAACCAGTCCTTTCAAGGTGTGTTATTTCAGTGTTATTTGTGAGCAGTGTCCTGCGCCTGTCCTGCCTACTCCTCATCCTCCCAAACAAGGTACATATGTACTATAATAGAGATAGCGTTCACGAAGCCTAAGTTAGTGCAAAACGGGTGCGTGACAGCGTTCCGGAGATGGGTTTTACGGTTTGTCCTATGATTAAGCACTATATTCTCAGCCTCAATCCGACTGCCAAGCATGAATGGGATCGGTGTATCTTACGTGACCCACTGACCGCTAAACGCCCAGAGATTGCCAAATTAGTTGCTGAAGCGGTTGGTGCGGATACAGGCAGTTATTTAGTCAGTGTAAATATTGAAGTCCAAGTGTTGGAAGAAGCTGCGGTACCACACGCCGAACAGCTTTCCTTAAATATTGAGGAGGTGACGATCCAACCTGCTCAACTGAGGGAAGTGGCGTAGAAGAAGACAAGGAGGACAAGGGAGAATTTTCACCTCTTCCTCATCCTCCTCATCTCCCTCATCTCCCTCATCTTCCCCTACTTGATATGTCAATTTTTTTAGAGGAATAACTTATTTTGATGACGCAACTCAATCATTATCCAGCTGCGATCGCTCAAGCTGCCCAAAGAGTAAACGAAATAGACTCCCAGTTAATGGCAGTTCAGTACCAGATTAACCGATTTGAAGGCAATGCGGATCGCAGCGCCGCCTTTGATATGGATTTGAAAAATGATGCTCAACGCAAAGCTCGTCGCTTTGAAGTGTTACTTGTCAATCAAGAATACCAAAAAGCGATGGACACCCTGATACAATTAACTACCGAAAAGGCAAATGCTGTTGCTCATGTAGAATATCTGCGTAACCAGTTTAGTGTGGCTAAGCTGCAAGCAAGACTAGCAATAGCTCAACAACTCACAGATTTTGAATCGCGTGAATTAGTCGGTTTGTAATCAGCGCTAAGTGCGTAGACACAGATCTTGCACCCAACAAGAGCCAGAGGCTCTAATATCTCGTTACCAGGTTGAACCTGGTAACGAGGGTTTGGAGGCTGAGCCGACTCACTGTTGCAACTCTTGCAAGATCTCAGTAGACACATTTTATATTTCGTAGTGAGGAATGCGCGTCCTCTTCCACCAAAGCAAGGACTAAAGTCCTTACTACAAACAAAGTCATAGCTTGTCTAAGAGTTCAGCAATTTGCTGATTAATAGCTGTGACATCAAAACGCTGGCGGGCGATCGCCTGTGCATTCTCAGCTATATTTGCTGTTTTTTCTGGTTCTTCGAGACAGGTGGTAATCACTTGCGCCAATTCATCAGGCTTTGCTGGTGTCACTAAAAAACCATTGACACCATGTTCTACTAATTCGATCGCACCGCCAGCTTTCGCCGCAACCACAGGTGTTCCGCAAAGCATACCCTCTACAATCACCCTACCAAACGGCTCTGGAGCAGTTGAGGTATGTGCAACTAAGTCACAAGCTGACATCAGCAATGGAATATCTGAACGAAACCCTAAAAATTTGACTCGATTTTCCAGTCCCAGCGCTGTCACTTGTTGGTGTAATTGCTGCACATATTCTTTTTCTCCAAAAAGCGCATCACCAACTAAGATTGCTGTGACATCAACAGGAGATTTTGCCAGTGCTTCTATAAGTATGTGCTGTCCTTTCCAAGGTGCGAGACGGCTAAAATGTCCGACAACAAATTGTCCGTCTATCCCCAGTTGTTGTCTAATTTGCCTGACATCGGACTCTTGGCTTTGATAATTTTTCGCATCAAAGCCGTTGTAAACCACTTTCGTGATGTCTGGGCGTCCTCCCGCTGCTACGAAGGCTGCTTGACTTGCTTGGGAATTGGCAATGACTAATGATGCAAAGCGATTGGCGCAAGTTACGGCAATCGAACGGTTGGTTTTGCTAAAGTGTTCTGGGGAAAGAATATCATGCAAATGATAGACCAAAGGACGACGGCTAAAAAAACTCGCCAGTGCGCCAACAACTAATGCTTTTTGCGTGTTGGCGTAAATTAAATCGAATTCTCTTGCTTGTTGCACAACTTTAGCAATTAAAGGTATAAGTTGACCTAAACTGCCTAATCCTTGTGCCAAGCTGCTTTCTTTGCGAACTTCTATTGATTGAGTGGTGAGAACTTGAACTGGAATGTGGTTCTGTTGTAGTAAATTTCTAAAAGAACCTTCAGCAAATAATCCCACTAAACACCTATCTTTGTAGGGTTTGGCGATATCTATTAAACATAGTTCAGCCCCGCCTGGTTTACCGCTTTGATCTAGGAAGAAAATTTTCATAAGGGCTTAAGACGTTTCAGATAATAATTAATACTAAGTACATGATTGCATAAGAAGCCTGCAATTAGCTTTCATCCCCGGTCAAAGACACGGGGCTTTCAGCTTTTTTTCTTGTAATTCGGAATCAAAATTTCAATTACGAATTACGAGACAGGAATTAGACAGGGAAATATCTGTATTTAATACAACCCTGGATTTGACCGATATGCCATGCTAGATGTCTTAAGCTTCCAGCTAAGCTTGCTTTGTCACAGATTTTCAAACGCAAAACATCCAAACACAAGTTTAAAGGTGTTTTGACCCAGATCTTCCATGACATAAGTTTAGGTAAACCGAATGACCTATGCTTTTGATACAGTAATGGTTCGTAAAAACCAACACTCCACGAGCGGCTGCATCCGCCCATTATATTTGTGCGAAATCGGTAATGAAGGATCGCGTCAGGGACTTCATGCAGCTTTGCTCCTGTTTGTTGAACCCTCCAGCAGTAATCAATGTCTTCAATCGCTAGAAAGGTTTCATCAAAGCCACCTACTGCTTCATGCAGTGAACGTTTGATGCCGATGTTATTACCACCTACCACTGGCAAATATGGGTGATCGAAAGCAATTCCATCACCGTTTTCAACTCTGTAGCTTTTGACCAACCAAGGTTCATTTAGTTTCCAGTGTTGATTGCGACCAGCAACGAAGTCATACTTGGAGAGCGCCTCACCCATTGCTGCTACCCAACCAGGGGCAACTTCGTCGTCGGCGTCGCAAAAAGCCAAGGCTTCACCTTTGGCAACACTTGCACCAACATTACGGGCGTGAGCGGCTCCTTTCTTATCAGACGCATCAATCACGCGAAGTGATGGTATTTTTGTACTATAAGCTTGGGCGATAAGCCGGAGGCTTGACGCTTTGCGTATCGCCACTGTTTCATCACTAGAACCATTGTCGGCAACAATCACCTCCCAAGGCTGGTTCCACTGCTGATTTGCCAGTGCTTCCAGTTGCCGGGAGATTGTATCGGCTGCATTAAAAGAGGGAACAATCACACTTAACTTCATGGTCGCTAAACCAGCATTACAACAATATTATAGTTAGGCAAATAAAACACTCCGTACATCCTGCGCTATTTTGTTCCAATCGAAGTTGGCGACAGCATACTCACGACAGGCTTGTTGTGTAGGTGCTGGAATTTTTCCCAGTAGCACCTGTTGTAATCTTTCTGCAATGGCTGGGACTTCTATTGAGGACGTAATTAAACCCGGTGAGAATGGTTCTAAAATTTCTGGCATTCCTCCAACGGGAGTACACACAACAGGAGTCCCGCAAGCTAAGGATTCTACTATTGCCAATCCAAATCCTTCAAAAGACTGACTGGGCATAACACTCAAGTCAGCCGCTTGGTAAGCAACAGGTAACAAATCGTCTGGTAGGAACCCTAAAAATTTAACATGATTGCTGAGTCCTAATTCAGTTGCCTGCTGTTGTAGTGTAGCTTGTAGTCGTCCGCGTCCTGCAATCATAAGCAAAACATCCGGAATGTTCGGTTTAATGATAGCTAAGGCTGACAACAATTGGTCAAGTCCCACTCGATTCACCAAGCGGCGGGCTGTGAATAAAATTGGACGGTCTTGGGGCCAATCTAGTTTTGCACGAGCCTCGTGAGGTGATAAATTAGGTTGAAACTGAGTAATATCAACTCCACCTGGAATTATGTGAATTTTGTTCCAAGGAATCTGATACTGTTCATGCAATACATTCCCGAATGCTTTGCTCAGAACAATCAAGCGATCGCAGCGGTTATATGTTCTTTGTTCTATCAGCTTAGCTTTGAGCCAAACACTTAGTTTCCTCTCAACGACTTCCTCTTGACTCTCAAATGCCCAAGGACCATGAAAGTTAAAGGTAATAGGCACTCCTTTTGGCAAAAGATCCAAAATTGGAAAGCTGTATAATGCAAAATGTAAATTAATGGCATCAGGTTTGGCACCTCTTGTTTTCTGAAAGTTAGTGCGGATGTCCCACAACCGTTTCCAAATAGCACTATCTGGTGATGCCAAGTTAGTCAGTTTTATCGGCAAATTTGGTTCAGCTTCTGGTAAACCAACTCCACATAATTCAACTTGGTCTTGATTTGCTGCCAATTTCTGCGTCAGTTCATAAATATACCGTTCCAATCCTCCAGGGGTTTTAGGAAACCAGCCTAGTCCCAAACAGAGAATAGACGCAGATTTTGAAGCAGCATTTTTTGTGTTCCCTTCCACTTATGTTTCTCCAAGTAATGCTTGTCTGTGTGTCTCGTTGTAATTTACTTTTTAACGCCTTTTTTTGATTTCAGCACGATTATTTATTGATGCCGACAATAGATATATTCTGTGAATAAATATATAATCAGAACTTTTTACTATAACTATAGATAGTTATTTATAATATTCTTCTATCTAAAGGTAAATAAATTATGATATAAAGATATAAGTTTGGTATTTTTATAAAATACTTAATCATACATTTTTTAAAACAAAACATTTGAAGGGCAATTTGTAAAGTCAGTATAAAGTTGTAAATACACAAAAATATTTTTTACACTCAGAAGCTATCACCGAAAAAGTACTCTGCTGCTAGAAACGCTCTTGTACACAAAGGTTTTGTAAAAGTTTTTTTAAATGGCGTCGGTAAAACCCCTGCTATTTACGTTGGAATAGACAAGATTGCATAAATATTATTTTGTCTCGCACAGAGGCGCAAAAACGAGCCAGCGAGCAGTTCTCTTGGAGGGAAACCCTTTAACAGTTACCAGTTATCAGTTATCAGTTATCAGTTTCATCCGCAGCGGGAAACACCACACCAAGAGCACCGAAAGCGTTGGTGGCGGGTTTAAATCCCCCACCATAGCAGGCGTTACTGCGTAGGTAGCTGTTCACTGTTTTAAGAGAACTGCGGTGCGAATGACGGTGAGTCCAGTCCTGTTGGCGTAGCCTGCCCGTACGTAGGGCATAGGCGGGTCTCCCAACAAGCGGGAACTGGCGTAAGCGCAAAGCGCAGGCTGAGGCTTCGCCACGCCAAGGGCGAACGCCAACGCGCAGCGTCTCCGTGCCTCCTCCGGAGGTCGCACGGTACAGGCGCAGCCGTGCCGCACCGCGAGGGAGATACCCGAAGGGCGTAAGGGCAAAGCGTGCCGCAGCGCCTCCGCGTAGCGTGTCCGTGCTTCCTACGGAGGTCGCACGGTACAGGCGTAGCCGTGCCGCACCGCGAGGGACTCACCCGATAGCCGTAAGGCGTGGCCGTTCCCACTAGGGCTTTCCCGCGCCTAGGTTACTGGCGTCGCAAAGGAGAACACGAACAAAACGAATGAGTGCAAGAAGTTTAATGAAAGACTCCTCGACACCGCTGACTGTTAAGTGTGACTATTAGCTATAATTTCCTTCAACTATCAACAATCAATCTTCCGTAGTTTAGGAATGCTGATGAAATAAAAAAATAGTTGGACAAAGATTATTCGGTATGATTTTTTACTGCTTATTTAAAATAGAGGTTGCAAATATAATCTAGAATATGTGTTACCAAAAGTAACTGTGTAAAAGTAAAATTTTAGTGTTTTGCTGATAAAGTTTTTGTAAAAAAATAGATGAAAGCCGTAGATTGTAGCTATTGTATAGCAATCCGGTTTTCTTTTTGAAAACATTTCAGTATCTTTCGGGTGGGCAATGCTCACCGAAACCCAAACATAAGCCAGATATAGTAGTCATTGCCCAACGCCAGATGCTTATAAAATGCAGAGACGCTGCGCGTGAACAAGCCGGGAAACCCGAGCCTGTGCACTGGCTCCCCTAGGTGTATTTCAAAAATCAAATAGGAATCCTATATCAAGATTAAGTAAAAAATTTGAATGAAATAGTTTTTCTCATTAAAAATAATGTTGGAGAAGCAATCAACAATTTTGTCAATTTATGAAAAATCGATTAATTTCCAAGTTGGGTAAGTTCTACCAGAAGCAACGAAATAGTGGTCATTTACGACGAGGAAAAACTGCAAAATTTGTCCTCGTTATCATTGCTGTAATAACTATTGCATTGTATGCGATGAGATCTGCACCTGCCACAAACGCCTACACAACATCTTGGATAGGCAATACTTATGGTGGTGGTAGCAAATGGGTGCAGAATTATGTAGAGGCAATGTATGTTGGTCCTGATGGTACGGTCTACACCAACAGCACTTGGGATGAAGCAGGAAGAGAAGCAGGAATATATAAAAACGGTGATGTTGTTGGTCCTGACTTTCAGCTTCATGGTTGGAGCCGTGTGGGTGGCAAAGCCATAACAGCAAATAGTAAGTACATTTACCTGGCTATGTTCCAGGGATCAATGGGCAAGATAAAAGAGGATTACCCGCCAGAAGGAACATCTTGGTACTGTGTAAGACGCTATACTTTGTCTGGAAAGGCTGCGGGTTTTGCTGGAGGACGTGGCTATGACAAAAGTATGTTGATTGTCAGCACGAAAAACCCAGTGACGGGATTAGCAACTGTAGGAAATCAGTTGTATGTGAGTATTGCTAAGGCAAACCGCGTTAGTGTCTACAACACTGACACAATGAGGGAAGTACGCAATTTTTCTGTTTCCAACCCAGGGCAGATAACAATTGATAAACAGGGAAATCTATGGATAATACAAGCCAAAGCTGGCAGTACTCCTCCTCAGATTTTGCATTATTCAGCAGAAGGTAAGCGTCTTTTTAAGGTGATTGCAGATGTTGTTGACCCGAGTGCGATCGCGATCGATAATCAAGGCAGACTTCTGGTAGCAGAAAATGGATCTCGTCAGCAAGTACTAATTTACAACATTGCAGGCAAACCGAAACAGGTGGGAACATTCGGTATTGAGCGTGGCATTTTTGCGGGTGTTCCTGGTGAAGTTGGAGATTTGAAATTTTACGGCATAAGCGGCGTGGGTACAGATGCAGCAGGTAATATCTATGTGAATAGTAATGGTTTTCATAATGCTGGAACCGACTTAAGAAAGTTTTCGCCATCAGGAAAGCTGCAGTGGCGGTTACTAGGTTTGCATTTTGTGGATAACGCTGATACAGATCCTCAAAGTGATGGAGTGGACGTATACACTAAGCACGAATACTTCCACATGGATTACAAAAAAGCAGCTGGTAAGCAATGGAATTACAAGGCGTACACTGTAAATCCTTTTAAATACCCTCAAGATCCACGCCTGCATACAGCGCCGACTTCAGTGTTCTTCCGGCGCATCCAGGGGAAACCCTTCATGTATCTCACAGATATGTATCAAAGCTTTATGCAAATTTATCGTTTCAATCCAACCACGGACGGTAAAGTTGCTATACCATCTGCAATGTTTTTTGGCACAGTGCTCAAGGATGGTAAAGTTGGAAGTTGGCCGCCGAATCAACCGCAGGAACAAAAGGATTGGATCTGGCGGGATAGCAACGGCAACGGTACCTTTGATAAGGGTGAGTATAACATCAGGGATACAGATGATTATCCCTACCTTGGGGGATGGTGGGTAGATAGCAAAGGCGATTTATGGAAAACTTTGCGAACTCAAGAAGGTATCCGGCATTTTCCTTTACAGGGACTAGATGCTAAGGGCAACCCCATTTACTCCTACAGTTCCATGAAAAAGGATAAAACTCCTAGCCTATTTACGGATGTGCGACGGATTGAGTATTTCCCCAAAACAGACACCATGTATTTATCAGGCTTTACCAAAGATCATCCTGCGCCTGACGATGATGCTGGGGCAGCAGGGTCTGAAATTGTACGTTTTGACAACTGGAGTCAAGGAAATCGCACTCCCCGTTGGCGCACTGTCATTCCTCATGACACCACTGGAAAGCGTGAAGTGGTTACAATAGCGATGAGTGTGGCGGGAGATTATGTATTCTCTGTAACAGTGAAAAAGCCAGAGATCTCTGTTTATAACGCCGCAACAGGAAAGCAAGTACAAAAGTTAAAACCTGGTCCAGAAGTGGCTGGTGAAAGTGGGTGGATTGATATACCCTACGGTATCCGTGCTTTTCGCCGCTCAAATGGAGAGTACCTGGTATTTGTTGAGGAAGATTGGAAAGGAAAGGTGATTGTGTATCAGTTACCCAGATAAGCGCATATAGTTTTTTACAGTCATTCCCAGACTAAGTCTGGGAAGCAATAGAGAACGAATTATGACAGGCAAAGCCTGTTTTTTTTAAGTAATATTTTATACAAATTAACATGTAATTATTAATACTAATTTGTATTGAAAGAGGTTACAAAGAACGTTGACATCTGACGGTTGACCATTGATTCTCAACTGTCACGGGGTTCTACTCGCCGAAAAATGAGCACTCTGGTATTTAACCCGTCTGTCTACCGAACACGAGAAATCGTGGGGTTAGCAACTGTGACTTAATTTATCGACAAAGCTACCCATATCTACTCATTTTTGGGTAGCTTTTCTCGCGCCATACGTTCAATGACATCACTTAAACTGCTTGCTTGCATTTCATTTTGCTTTTGCTCTAACCACTGGATTGCTGTCTGTGTCAAAGTCATTGTAAATCTTCGTTTTGCTTCCAAATAAATCTTTTTCCTTGCCATATTGTCAAACCTTAATATACTCATATATAATATGAGTATATTACCATTGAAAGGTCGAGTCAATGCTATTAGGGTTCAAAACAGAATTGAAGCTAAATAATCAACAGCGCATAACAATGCGGAAGCATTGTGGTGTAGCTCGCCATGCTTGGAACTGGGGACTTGCTTTAACTAAGCAGATATTAGACTATAACAAAATCAACCCTGATTCTAAGATTAAATTTCCTACTGCCATCGATCTACATAAATGGTTAGTAGCATTGGTGAAGCCTGAAAATGAATGGTACTATGAATGCTCTAAATCTACACCACAACAAGCGGTCTTTGCTTTGCGCGAAGCGTGGAAGCGTTGTTTCAATAAGACTGCTGGATCTCCTAAATTTAAGAGAAAAGGTAGGCATGACTCTTTCACACTGGAGGGAACAGTCAAAATCCTTGGCAACAATAAGATTCAAGTACCATGTATCGGCGTCTTGAAAACCTATGAACGACTGCCACAGGTATTAATTAAGTCTGCGACAATTAGTCGCCAAGCCGATAGATGGTTTATCAGTTTTCGGTTCGACGTAGAAACTCAAGAATTAAAATACACAGACGTTGTGGGTGTTGATCTAGGCGTCAAGAACCTTGTCACACTCTCTACTGGTGAGGTGATTGCAGGTGCAAAATCCTACAAAAAATATGAAGCCAAGCTTTCCAGAATGCAATGGTTGAACCGTCATAAAATCATTGGCTCAGCTAATTGGAAAAAAGCACAGTTACAAATTGCTAGACTGCACAGGAAAATTGCCAACATCCGGAAAGACACACTACACAAGCTCACCACGCTACTTGCTAAGAACCACGGCGTAGTAGTCATTGAGGATTTGAACGTGTCTGGGATGATGGCTAATCATAATTTGGCAAAGGCAATTCAAGATATGGGATTTTACGAGTTTCGGCGTCAGTTAACTTACAAGTGTCAGTTGTACGGCTCTAGGTTGGTAGTAGTTGACCAATGGTTTCCAAGTTCTAAGACTTGTTCTAACTGTGGAGAAAAGAAAGAGACACTCGCCTTAAATGAGAGAGTATTTGAGTGTAGTCACTGTGGATTCAGCTTAGACAGAGACTTGAATGCTGCAATCAATTTGTCCAAAACCGTCAGTTAGACGGAGCTAGCCTGTGGACTGGTTGAAGCCGACTTCTCCAGAATGAAGCAGGAAGTAAACGAAACCCAATTTCTCTGACTAGTACCAGTCATCTTGTTGTATAGAAAAGTCTAGTTATGGATAGTTTTGGGTAGGTTTTATGTAACGGCTTGTTCAAAGCAGCGTCCCCGTGCCTCCTAAGCGAGGAGCTGAGCGCAATCATGCGCACGCTGCGCGTTGGCGCAGCCTGTCCGCAGGACTTACGCTAACGCCGCAGATGTGCTGTAGGCATAGGGGTACGCTCGTGCTCATTTTTTAAGGGACAATGCGTCAACAAATCCATCAGTTAATGATATGTCTGGTGGATGCTAGTTTGTATAATCTTGCATAAAACCGCTGCAAGAGTCAAAGGCTTAAACCTAAATTTTCAGTTTTCATACCAAAAAACCGGATTTTTTAAAGTTATTGTAAAAAATATATATTGATAGTTGTTATCAACTTATAGACAGTGTAGTATCATGCCAGAATTTTTTAAAGTTTAGAAATTTATGAGCAAGGGAGGTAAACAGAGTTTAAATAAACGATATTGGTTGAATGTTTTTTTCAATTAATGATATTGTAAAATCTGTATAATAACAAAATTTCAAGAATGATTTGGTTCACATCTTATACTTCTTATTGAACTAAATTTCGTTAAGTTGCAGCCAAATCATTGCGTTGAAATGAACCGAAATCATTTGACAGTGAAATAAAGAAAGACCAGGAGATCCATTCAGAACTCAGGAGCGTTCTTATAGAGTACGCCAAGTGCTGAGTGGAGCTATTTTGTGTCTCTACAAGCCTGGAAGTTCGTTGACTGGTAAATAATAAGGCTAGGAAAAGATGTAATTTGAAAAACTTATTTCACTTTTGAGTTAGGTCATGATGTTATGTAATGACACAAGATTCGCATGGCAAAAATTGTCTTGATTCAATTTATTAAGTAGGAGAGTAAAAGAATCATGATATTTTGTAATTTTCATGACATTGTTAGCTAGAAAAATATATATTTTTAACAAAAGATAAATTTTTCTTAAATAAGAAGGTGGAAAATATCAAAGATAATGACACTAAAAATTGATTTGTATTTTTATGAATAAAAAAAGAAAAATATGAATATCAAATAAATTCTCAAAATCTTACAAAAAAGAGAAACCCTGTTTATTATGCTCAAGATGCAAAATATTGCGGGTGCTTACCGACTCTCAATTGAATCGGTTCAAGACAAAAAAAACAGAGCGATCGTCCGAAGGACGCGGCAACGTCTATAGCCTCCTAATATTCTCAACTTGAAAGCCTGCTCCGTAGCTTTCTCAAGCTATTTTTGGGGTCTTATGAAATCCTTTTTAAAGCAGAATCCTAATAACTACCTCTAGTTTAAGATCCTGCATTTATCAGGAGTTGCTTCTATCGGTACTGAATGAAGATCAACAATTTGCAACAAGCGACCACTGTGGAGATCATTAAATGCGTATACTACATCTGACAAACCACGTACAAGAGATTGGTAACGGTATCGTTAATGTAGCGGTAGACCTCGCCTGTATGCAAGCAAAAGATGGTCACGATGTCGCTGTAGCCTCCTCTGGAGGAGAATATGAGGCATTACTAGAATCTTATGGAATCAGACATTTTGATCTAGACCAGTCAAGAACACTGCTAAATATTATTAAAGCGGTATGGCGATATCGGAAAATCGTGGATGAGTTTAAACCAGATATCGTCCACGTACATATGATGACGGGAGTTGTGCTGGCAGCGACTCTCAGGTTCGGCTATAAATATGGTTTAATTGCTACGGTACACAACGAATTCCAGCGCAGTGCCACATTGATGGGCTTGGGTGAGCGAGTGATTGTCGTCAGTCAAGCAGTGGGAGAATCTATGGCACGGCGTGGTATCCCAAAAGAAAAAATGCGGGTTGTATCCAACGGCACATTAGGGAGTCCCCGCCAGCGCAGCATCAAAGAGTACCAACCGCTCCCCCTACACCACCCTGCGATTGCAACAGTATCGGGGATGTATCGGCGTAAGGGAATCGGGGAATTAATAGATGCTTTTGTTGAAATTGCCGGCGATTTTCCCGATGCCCATTTGTACTTGGTAGGTAACGGGCCTGATCGCGAGTCATTGGAAGAACAAGCGCGAAATACTCCTTTTGCTTCGCGCATTCATTTTGAAGGTTTCCAACCTGAACCAAAGAGATATCTATTAGCTACTGATATATTCGTACTTGTTTCTCACAAAGATTCCTCACCCCTTGTGATTCCAGAAGCACGAGAAGCTGGTTGCGCGATCATTGGCTCAAACGTAGATGGTATACCTGAAGCCTTGGACGCTGGGAAAGCAGGCATTCTCGTACCAGCAAAAGACAGCCACACCTTAGCCGTAAATTTAAGGCAGTTGTTGAGCGATCGCGATCGCCTGCAATGGTGGAGGACTCAAGCATCTCAGAACCTAGAAAGGCTCAGTGCTACTCGTGTTCATAAAGAAACACTAGCTGTCTATAAAGAGTTAATGCCAGATAATACGTCCAATAATTCTGAATATGCTAAAGCCAAGCTAATTCATAATTAACAAATTGAGCTAGAGATTAATTTATTCTTGATGACTCGTAATTCGTAATTGAAATTATAATTGTAAATTACGAATTGTGAATGAAAACCACACTGTTTTTCCCAAATTAAATTTATGCATTTTATTGTCACTGGCGGAGCAGGGTTTATTGGTTCTCATTTGACTGAGCAGTTGTTATCAGAAGGTCACTCTGTGACTGTAATTGACAATTTGACGACAGGTAACTTACAAAACTTGCCTGAACATTCTGGGTTAAATTTTCTGCATAAAAACATATTAGACTGTCACCCAGAAGATTTTTCCAGACAGATTGATGGCATTGCTCATTTAGCAGCTACCCCATCCGTTACTGAATCATGGCTCAAGCCACTGGAAGCGCACGATAATAATCTGTCTGCAACTGTAGCTGTGATTAAACTGTGTCAGGCTTTAAAGATTCCCAAGCTAGTCTTTGCTAGCTCTGCTGCTGTATATGGTAACAAAACACCTCTATCAATTTCAGAAGAGCAGCCTCCCGATCCCATCTCTCCTTATGGTTTACAAAAATTGGTAAGCGAGCAATACGCTGCCCTTTTTACCAAACAATTTAACTTTTCATTTATTGGCTTACGTTTATTCAATGTATTTGGACCTCGACAAGTACCTGGATCTCAATACTCTGGAGTTATTTCGATATTTGTTGATGCCATGCTCAAAGGTTTACCTATCAAAATTTATGGCGATGGTAGTCAGACAAGAGATTTTGTGTTTGTGAAAGACGTAGCGGCTGCCTTTGCTAAAGCCTTAACGACTCCACTACCTCCTGGTTCAGCATTGAGTTGTAACATTGGCACAAGTAAATCAACTTCGATTCTTCAGCTTGTAAATATTATGAAAACTTATTTCCCCAAATGGGAATTAGAACCTGGCTTTGCACCTTCTCGTCCTGGAGATATTCAAGACTCCCAAGCGGATATATCCAAAGCATCATCAGTTTTAAATTTTGTACCTCAATGGTCTGTAGAATCTGGTTTAAAAGTTTTAGTAGAATATTGTCAAGAACATAAATCATAGGATTATTTATAGATTTTTCACAATTGCTTCTGATGAATTACCTCAAAAAAATTGTAAAAGAACTACATTTTTCTGTAGTGAATAGTTTCCCAGTTCCTATAGCTAATAAGCTGCCATTAGGTGCGCTGACAAAAAAGGAAAGATGGTCTATTGGAATCTATACTGGCAAATCCCCTGTTGATTTCGATGCTCCTAAAGAGATAAAAAATCCTGTCTTGACACGCCGGAATGTATCAGATGTCAGGGCTGGGTTTGTTGCAGATCCTTTTATGATTAAAGTTGATAGCACCTGGTTCATGTTCTTTGAAGTGTTGAATCAACAGACACGTAGAGGAGAAATTGGGCTAGCAACGAGTGAGGATACAGTGAATTGGAAGTACGAACAAATTGTACTTGCTGAAGCATTTCACTTATCTTATCCCTACGTTTTTGAGTGGATGAATGAATATTACATGATTCCGGAGAGCCATCAGGCAAACTCGATTCGATTGTACAAAGCATCCAAGTTTCCTACAAAATGGAGTTTTGTTGGAAATATCAAAAGCGGTGCGTCATTTTTAGACGCTTCTATTTTCCGTCACGCTGATAAATGGTGGTTATTTACGGAAACAAATCCTCAGCATCATTTTGACACTCTCCGTCTCTATTATGCTGATGAGTTGCTTGGTTCTTGGATAGAACACCCAAAAAGTCCAATTATTAGTGGTAATGCACATATTGCCAGACCAGGCGGTAGAGTTTTAGTGATGAATGATAAGATTATTCGCTACACTCAAGACTGTCAGCCTGACTACGGCACACAGTTAAGAGCATTTGAAATTACTGAGTTGACAACGACAAGTTATCAAGAACGAGAAATTGACCAAAACTTAGTGCTTAAACCCAGTGGTGTTGGTTGGAACGGTGCTGGTATGCACCATATCGATCCTCACTTTATCTATGAAGAGCGATGGATTGCTTGTGTTGATGGGAGAGGGTGAATTTTAATATTTTATTAAAATTTAAAGACCTGCACCTTGTCGCCTACAGGCACCGATTCTTGGGTGACAAAAAAAGCCTGTACAAACAGGCTTTTTTTGTATCCACAGCATATATGCTCAACCAAAAAATCAATGCTTGTCTGTATTTGCCTAGACCAGATTCAATTTTTACAATTTACATAAATTCGTAAAAATTCATTCTATAATCTGAGCAAATACCTTTGCCAAATTGGCAAAAACTATCCGGATTGTTGGAACTGTTGTTTGATTTATTATCTATAAAAATAAATTAGTAGAAAATTAAAGCTAGATGCGAATTCTACATATTTTGAACCACGTCCAAGAAGTTGGTAATGGTATTGTCAATGTAGCCGTGGATTTAGCTTGTCTGCAAGCTCAAAATGGTCATAATGTGAGCGTAGCATCCGCTGGTGGACAATATGAGGCATTACTTACCACATACAATGTAAAGCACTTCAATTTGGATCAAACAAGAACACCAATTAATATCATTAAAGCCGCTTGGCGTTATTGGAAAATCATTGAAGAGTTTCAACCAGACATCGTCCATGCCCATATGATGACTGGGATTGTGCTGGCAAAGATTTGGAAGGCTTTCTCTACATATGGTCTCGTTTCCACAGTACACAACGAATTTCAGCGCAGTGCAGTGCTGATGGGTTTAGGCGATCGCGTTATAGCAGTCAGCCATGCGGTTGCTGAGTCTATGGCACGGCGTGGTATTGCACAAAACAAGTTAAGGGTGGTATCTAACGGGACTCTGGGGAGCCTTCGTATGCGAAAACTTCAAGAGTACGTAGCGATGGAACTGCAAAGACCGGCAATTGCTACTGTAGCTGGAATGTACAAGCGCAAGGGTATTAGAGAGTTAATCGATGCTTTCGCACAAATTGCTGCTGATTTTCCAAACGCGCATCTCTACTTAGTGGGAGACGGTCCTGACCGAACTTTGTTTGAACAGCAGGCGCAAACTACACTCTTTGCTGACAGGATTCATTTTCTAGGCTTTCAAAAAGAGCCACAATCTTATATGCTGGGGTGTGACATATTTGTGCTGGCTTCGCACCGTGACCCCTCTCCGCTTGTGATTCCAGAAGCCCGTGAAGCTGGCTGCGCGATCATAGCTTGCAATGTGGATGGCATACCAGAAGCTTTAGATGGTGGACAGGCGGGTATCCTGGTACCCCCGGCAAATAGCCAAGCCTTAGCAAACGCTCTCAGGCAATTGCTAAGTAGCCGCAAGCTGATGCACCAGTGGCAGTACTTAGCACAACAAAACTTAGACCGATTGAGTGTTATGCGTGTCCATGAGCAAACCCTTTCCGTGTATCAAGAGTTAACTACCAACTTAGTTGAACGTACAAAACAGTTAGCAGCGCACAGCAAACCAAATTAGCAGTGTTCAAGTTGGCAAAATTTCGCCTGGTGTTGTGTTCTTCGCTCATATAACTTTTTATAGCGCAATTCAATTGAGTGAAGTACAAATATATCTGTGTTCATCTGTGTCCATCTGTGGTTCATTATTTCTTTATGTACCTTACCCAATTGCAAACCGCTATAGATGAAATAACAGCTTATTCTTAACTGATAACTGTTAACTGATAACTGTTAACTGATAACTGACTCGTCAAGTGAGAGGTAGTTTTTGGGTGGGAAAGGGGTAGCCGTTGATGATTGCAGCAGAAAGACGTTGATGTTGATAATACTTTTTAGCTGCCATAGCCACACCAAGGAAGCCCCACATAACGACACCACCAAGCGAAATCATCAAGCTACTAAAAATTAACTGGAAGACGATCGCAAGACTAATCGAACGGGCAGCATTGGCAAAGGGATCGCTGCGAGCCTCAGAAGTTTGGTATACGTCATACAACAGCAGTAATAATCCTCCTAAATAAGGAAGAGCTCCAAACCAACCGAGAGCGAAAAACGTATCTAGGATGCCGCTGTCAAGAACAATTTGTATAAGTTTGCCGTCTTTATCAACAACCCACGTACCGCCGATCCCGTTGCCTAAAACATTAGAAAGTGCGATACCCATGTTTCTATCGTAATTTGCTGAACGGTCTTGATAGCTTTGGTCATTCTCTAAATTTGAGATACTTCCAAAACGCTCGCTGAGCATACTGCCGAATGGCTCAATGGTCGCGAGTGGCACAACACATACTGCCATGATCAGTATGGTCAATATTAAGCGCATCTGTAGCTTTGGTTTGAGGTTAGTGAGCAAGCTGAGCAATCCCACCACCCAGCCTCCCCAAGCTCCGCGTGCCATACTTAGTAAGAATGCTAAGTAGCCTGCTACAGAAGCAGGGATACGGAATGGATTTTTGCTACTAAATAACAACAATAGCCCCGCCATCATAGTCACTGCAAATGGTCCGGGCGAGTGCATCGTACTCCACACCCGAATCTGCATTGGTGCAGGTTCTCCAAAGCTTGTCAATTTTGTTTGGGTTAACCAATACCTATCCCACTCCGGTGCTATGAGGTATTGCACTACCCCATAAACACCTGTTAAGAGGACAGACCAAACAAATACAGTCTCCATGTTTTTGCGATATTGTGGATAGTATCGCCAGTTAACAAGTATGTGGAACCCAAAAAATAGGGGAGAAATCCAGTCCAGCATTGTACGGAAGACGACAACTGGTTGGTAGTTAACGCTCCCTATCAAAAAGCCGTACAATACAGCAAAAATCGCCATGACAAACGGTAAGCCGCCCATGCGCGATGCTTTGGGTAGGTAGCGCAAGAATGTAGCAGCAGTAATCAGTGTTACTAAGAACGGCGCTAGTAAGATTGGACTTGGCTCTACCCAACCGCTCCTAAAATCTATAAGACGGCGGATCAGCGCAATCAGAAACCATATCCACCAAGTGTAACCAATGTAAAGCACCGGATATCGCACATAGAGGAACACCCCTACCAAAAAAGACCCTGCTGGAAATGCTAGACGCACTATAGCTCCAGCACCTGCCACATAGCAGGCGAGAGTAAACAGTATGAGCGCACCGATCGCTAGCCAAGCTAGAGTTGTTGGTTGTTCTTTTTCTGATTCTTCTGGCGTCGGAACTTGATGAAATTGCCTGTAGGTCACTCAACCTCTCCCTGTCTAACAGTCGTGGTTTTTTCAAATTATCTATCAAGGCTATGAAGGCTTGTCCATCTGGAAGCAGTTGTCAGGTGTAGAAAGGACTCTACTACCCATTTTTGATGCTTGATGATGAGTTTTGTTCCAAGTACGGAAGCCTTGCCAACGTCCTTGCATCGAAGCCAACCACTTTTGTCTGGCTAAAGTTCCTTCACTTTTGTGCAACCGCCACCACTGTAGCAAACCTAACGCCTCTCGTGTGCCGACGAATATTCCCCAGAATGCAAACACAAGCTTTTGTAAAAAGGAAAAGTGTTCCAGCAAAGCTAAAGTTTCGTTGTGAACTGCATTGGTAAACGCGATATTATTAAATTTCTGGCGTTGGTCTTCGTCGAAACGCTGTGCTGGATAGTGATTGACTGCTACTTCTGGGTCATAAATAAGCTTCCATCCAGCCCGTTTTAAGGTGAGGCAGAATGCTAATTCAAAGTGTACCTGCGCCCCAGTGCCTTGCATCCGTTCATCAAAGCGCAATCCTGCGATCGCACTGGTACGAAAACTCATGTTTACGCCCTTAAGAACATCGACTTCACGAGGTTGTCCCACTCCTAGGTGATGGTTGCCAATCACTCGCCCAAACCACTGCAATTGACCGACGATCTCCCGGGAGTCATCGAGTAATTGGTTTCCCTGGTGAACCCAATCACGTCCCCCAACTCCGCCAATGCTGTCATCTGATAGAAAATATGCACTGATCCGTTCTAACCAATTTGGGTAGGGTGCGGCATCATCGTCAGTAATTGAAACTGTATCGCCTTCAACCACTTCCAATCCAGCGTTCATAGCTGCAACTACCCCCCCAACGGTGACTTTTACAGTCTGTAGTGGCAGTTTACAGTCTTTGAATTCTTCGAGGAATTGCCAAGTTTCGGTGTCCGTATCCCTTACTGTCACTATCACCTGATATGGTGGTTTAGTTTGCGCTTGTAGCGCCATAAGGCAGCGTGATAGGTCTTGAGGACGGCGATAAGTTGGTATGAGAACGGTGTTCCTCATTCTTGCTTAACTCCTCAAATAAATCCATATAGGTTTGTGCCATGATATTCCAGCTATGCTGCTCGGCAACAGCACGAGCAGCTTTTCCCATCTGCTGCATTCGGGTGGGATTGCTCATCATTGATGATAGTGCATCTGCCAAGGCATCGGTGTCGTCTGAGTCTGGTAAGACAACTCCGCATTCTGGTGTTACCAATTCTGCACCTCCTGTTGCTGTTGCAGTAATTACGGGAAGTCCAGAGGCGAGGGCTTCCAACAGCACCAGAGTACAAGCTTCATAACGCGAGGGAAACACAAATAAATCCACCGCCCGCATCAGCTGGGCTATATCACGCCGATACCCTAAAAAATGCACTCGCTGATTCAATCCTAAGGATTCTGCCATCGCTGGAAAGGGGCTACCTTCAGTACTTCCCACAACGGCTAGATGTAAATCAGGCACTTTCACCAAGGCACGCAGCACGGTATCTAAGTTTTTTCTGGTGGTGCGGATGTCTCCTGCAAACAGTGCCAAAGTCACATTTTCAGGTAAACCTAGTGTTTGGCGACAAGCGACACCTGGAGAAAACTCTTCTAAATCGACTCCATTGACAATCACCTGAATTTGAGATCGCCCTACGCCAATGCTTTCCAATTCTTGGGCGACTTTCTGGGAGACGGCGACAATAACTTGCGCTTTTTGGAAGGCTTGTTTTTCCCAAAAAGCATTCACGCCTGTATACAGCCACTGATAAAAACCATACAAATCTCGGCGGATGCGAGAAATGTGGGCGGGCGATCGCAGCCAAGAACTGTGGACAAAATGTACAGCATTTACATCAGATGCTGCTTTTGTAATTGCTCCGTTAACTTTGACCAAATCAACTTGGGAGCGATTTTTCCGCAACCAATTTGCACTTTTTTGCGAAAATATGAAATTCCGCAAAAACTCGCTTGGTAAACTGTTAACTGGAATAGAAACCCAGTCTACTTGGCTACTTTGTTGCAATTCTGGTGCTATTTCACTTGCCAATAAGGTAAGATGATGACCTCGGCGAATTGCTTCTTTCGCAACCTCATAATTCACTCGTCCCTGTCCATCACCTTTTTTTACCTTGTGGGTAACAATACATAGTTTCACGCACCACCTTCCTTTTCTTTTGAGTTTATTGAGCACATAAATGTTATGTTCTTTGTTGCGCTTTCTACGCCATTATTTCATTCATACTTTTAGCAATTTATTGACTAGCGGTCGTGGGGTGAAACTCAAAGTCAATGCTGCTATAGTTCTTAAATTAAACTTTTGTTCACAAAGCGCTCGCCAAAGATAAGGACGTGCTTGAGCTTGAATTGTTTCTTGAGAACGCAGGAAACCTAGAGCTAAAGTTGTATGAGCCTCTAACCATTTCTGCTTGAAATACGGCTTATAGTTCTTAAGGATTTCATCTGCCATAAACTTTTCGTAGCAAAATATTTCCGCTTCCCCTTTGCGGATTTTTGCCTGAGCATCTCGACCACCACTGCGATTTGTATCTGTTTGCTCATGGGCGCGATACCGTGTCAATCTTTCTGGATGATAGTAAGCTCCATGACCGGAACGAGAACATAGGTATGCTAAATATAAATCCCACATACCACCTACTTTTTGTGGAATACTATCCCAATCAACAAACTCGTTGCGAATGACACAAGCTGCAGCCGTGGGTATAGATTTATGTACTACGGCAATTTCATAAAAAGGTTGATGAACTCCTTTGTTTAGGCAGTTACGTTTGTAAGCCTTTGTATATTCTTCTGAAGATGAATAATTTATTTTACCTTGTCCATCTATAACGTATTGGTCACAAAAAGCTAAAATAACATCTGGGTTTTCTTCCAAAGGGGGAACAAGTTTTTCTAAAAAATCCTCGTTCCACATATCATCATCATGGAGACTGGCAACGTATTTGCCCTGCGCCATCTTAAAGGCGTTCATCTGATTGGGAAACATCCCAACATTTTTTGCATGTCTAAAAAATCGGATGCGTGAATCACCAAAAGATTCAACTACCTCTTGGGGACTTTCTGGGCTGCAATTATCTGAAACAATAATTTCAATATTTCGATAAGTTTGTTTAACAGCACTATCAATTGCTTGCTTGAGATACTCTGGTCTGTTATAAGTTGGGATTATAACGCTCACTAAAGGCTCTTGTGAGCTATTACTGTGTAACATATCTAAAAAGTCCTTTGATTTTATAATATAAAGAGTGTCCTATCTATGGTTGAAGACAGAAACAGCCTAATTGGCTTGATAATATTATCTAACTAAATGTTTTCAAAGGAAAATTTAGATATTGTGTTTTCATAAATTTTTTGTAAATGTTTGACGTGGATATCCATTGTGAATTCTTGCATAAACAAAGCATAACCTTGTTCGCCCATGCGTCGGCATTTTTCATAATCACTAGACAAATCAGTAATCGCTTCAGCCAGCATCTTAATATCATTGGCTGGTACAAGAAGACCTGTTTCCCCATCTCGTAAATATTCTGGGATGCCTCCGACTGCGGCAGCAATGACAGGTCGATAGTGAGTATAAGCTTCCAGAGTGACAAGACCAGCCGGTTCAGGCCAGATACTGGGGAAGATAACAGTAAAGCACTGTTCGTAAAGTTGATTTAATTTCTCGCTATTACACCAGCCATGCCAAGTGATACGGTTGTTTATCCCTAGCTTGTGAGCTAATTGTTGCAATCGGGGTTGATCCCAACCCTCACCTGCAATATCAAGTTGAATTTGCGGATCTAGGTGTACCAAGGTTTTGAGCAGCCATTCTAGTCCTTTATCAGGAACGATTCGCCCAACAAATAAAATTCGCTGGCTCTTGTGTGTTTCTAAACTCAAAGGTGCAGTGACCATTTGCGGTACGGAAATACCACAGCGCAGCGTGACAGCTTGTTGAGGTGGTAAACCGTTTTTAATCAACTGGTTCCTCACGTAATCACTGTTGGCAATAAAAGTCGCTTTAAGATTTTTGATAAACTTGCTGAGATTATTAGTTCCTAGTAATTCCTCTATCACTCTTGCTGGTTTGCGGCTGCCACAGCCATCTACAAGTTTGCCCCAGAGACATCCTAAATAAGAGAGATTACGATCACAAATGACGCCCTGTCCTGGTAAATATTTTGTGCCACTAGCACAGTAAAGTGAGTGATTGTGAACGGTAAAGACAGTGGGACATTCTCCTTTAATTTGCAATAGTAAGTCGGGGCTATGAAGGTGCAGCAATTTAAATCGGCTCTGGTCAAGCTCTTTGAGAGATTTAATAACAAAGTCACTCACACCAGGTTGCCGAGATTGAATCAGAGAAGTGAGATAAGTTTCCGCTCCTCCGTTCCCATTTACTCTAAAGCTAGAGCAGTGATACATTAAGTTATGATCAAACTCGGGCTGCTGCAAGTTTTCCGCTCTTACCTCTGCATTAGTTATTAAGTTTGGCATGGCTCCTCCACCTTATGTTGCAATGTTCATGAGTAGATTTTTCTTGAGCAAACAAGTTCTCAATTTGCTAAGACTGGGCTTGTGCATCTTTGTTCTAGATGCGGTTTTTATAGCTTTTGAGGCAGTAGAGCAAGCGATCGCCCTTTAGGGCACTGGCAGCTTTGCGATCGCTCTTTGGTGTGATCACTGGAAGCATTATCCACCACAATCAACTCACAAGATAAGTGTTGTGGCAGGTTTATCAACGCCAAAGATTCTCAGGTTTGACGCAGATTCCTACACGGTTGCAGGTGCGCTCATCGTTATCAATCCTTAATTGAGTTGATGCTGCATCTGGTGATATTTCCAAAGCTTACCCTTAAGATCAAGCAACTCTTGATACCCACCCTGTTCTACAATGTGTCCCTGTTCGAGTACGACAACTTTATCTGCTCGGACTATTGTTGATAGGCGGTGGGCGATCACAACCACTGTTCGTCCTACAGAAAGCTTTTCTATAGACTCTTGAATAAGTCGTTCTGACACAGTATCAAGAGCACTTGTTGCTTCATCCAAAATCAGAATTTCCGGATCTCGCAGCAAAGCGCGAGCAATTGCAATTCGCTGACGCTGACCACCAGAAAGTCTTACACCTCTATCTCCAAGTTGAGTGTCGAAACCTTGGGGCATTTCTTGGACAAATTCCAAAGCATTCGCGAGTCGAGCTGCTGCGTAAACTTCCTCATCTGTTGCTCCTTCCGATCCATAGGCAATATTGTTACGGACAGAAGTGTTGAAAATAAAGGTATCTTGGCTGACCACGGCAATCTTCCGGCGCAGCGACTGGATTTCAATATCCCGCAAATCAACGCCATCAATAAAAACATGACCTTGTGTTGGATCATGGAATCGCGGAATCAAATCCGCCAATGTTGTTTTACCAGCCCCTGAAGCACCCACCAGTGCTGTCATTCTGCCTCGTTCAATCATCAGGGTGATGTTACTAAGTACTAAATTTTCGCTGTCGTAGCCAAAATCAACAGACACGAAGTCGATTGAACGTTTTAAGCCAGGAAATTGGATATGTCCATTGCGGAAATACTGTTTTTCATCAATATCCAAAAGTTTTTTAACAACTTCCGACGAGCCGTACATTGTACTGATATGCGTCGCGACACCATTAATATCTTGAATAATTGGCACGAAACGAAAGAGAACGAAGAAAAACGTGAATAGAGAACCTAGTTTTAGTGCTCCGTTAGTTACCAAACCCGTAAATGCCAGAACAATCATTCCCACGAGTATTGTGGTCGCTAACGCCTCTGCCAATGGCTTGACAACCATCCATACCGAGGCAATGTTCTTGGAAGCACTGACCAGATTCAAGCTGGCATTATAATAACGTTTACGTTCAAAATCTTCAGTGGAAAACGCGTGAACTGTACGAATTCCATTGATGAATTCTACGGCAATCGAAGTAAATCTATTGCTGGCTTTCGTTACGTCAAAACTCGCCTCCCGCACGCGACCATTCAATGTAGATAACCCGACAGCTAACAAAGTGAAAAGCATCAATGAAATGACAGATAGCTGCCAAGATATCAAAAACATTGATGCTAGGTAAACCACAGCATATAGTGTTCTTGAAAATAAAAAAGCTGCATCGCCAAAAGCTTGTTTAAGCTTTTCTATTTCCGTTGTTAAAGTGTTTATTAGCTCACCAGATTTTGTATTGCTAAAATAACTAATTTTTACAGACTGTAGTTTTTCAAAAATTTGTTTACGCAGCCTATCAATTAAAGTAAGCTGAGTTATTTCAGTATAAATTTGTGCTACATAATTTAAGCCTGAACGCAACCAAATGCTAATTAAAATCAAGAACGATACGCGATACAGCCGACTGTTAGGAGATGCGTTCACTCCCAAGATAAAAGTATCTAACCACTCATTTCCGGTTTTAAAGGGAACTTCGGGAGTCGTTAAGCTTTGCAGAAGAGAAAGCAAAAGACTAACATTAAAGCCCTCAAAAATTGCCGCTAGCAATGAAAACATCAATGCCATAACGGTAATTCGCGGAAAGTGTTTAAATTCTCGCAGTATCAAGTAGTTGTTCTGCCAGAACTTAGTAGTCTTTACTAAATTCTTAAGCAGATTTTGGACTGGTTTGGAAATTTTTAGCTGCATGGTCAATATTGAACTATAGTTTTCCAGGGAAGATAGAGCGCTCTAAGTGCTATGTCTTACGAAAAGCCGCAACGCGTTTACGTGCGGCAAATGAACTCACTACTGTACAAAGCACTAGTTGCTCTTTTGTCAGAATCAAGGGGAGCGAGAGTCACTTTGCAAGGCTTGAACCTGTGTTTGCTACCACTAGCATATGGTAACAATGGGGCGTTCAAGCCATCAGGTAACGAACAAATCACAAAGTGGGACTATCCAGATGTAACAAGTTCGACTCTGCCTCAACTTCCCATGACCCCATGATTCCTGGTAATCTATTGAGATTTCCTTGTGCTTCTGGACTCAGCCGTACTGCATCTTCCAAAGTCCAGCAACGAGGTCCTGTCAAAGTCATTTCACCACGCAGCACATTCAACAATTGCGGCAGATTATCCAGTCCGTACTTACGCATCCAAAGTCCTAGAGTTGTCAGATTCTGCTCATCTTCGCCATCGCATAAACCGCTTTGATATGCAATTGAAGGCATTGTGCTGCGCGCCGCATCCCCACTTGCTTTCTGGGTAAGTGTCGTTGTGCGAAACTTAAAAACCTTAAAGAGTTTGCCCCGTTCTCCAATATGCCATTGGGAAGAAAAAAGCGATCCTGGTTCTGGGGAGGAAGCGCGCATTAACAAAACTAATCCCAGCATGATTGGGCTGACAGCAAGCAGAAAAACCAACGCTGTGAGCCACTCAGTGAGCCGCTTTAACCACGATAATACTGAGCCAACTGGTTTCGGCTGTTTATCGTTAGAAGGTATGCGTAGGAATATAGGCTTGTTGGCTGCAAAGCACGCATCTGCCCAAAATCTCAACCTTGCTTCACCGAGTTTTGGATCTATGCGTACCAAATTTACTGGAGAACGCTTTAAACACTCCACTAACAATCCCTTTTTATCCAGTGCAGGCATATAGGGCTGTTTCACTACTATAGAAGGCATAACCAGCAACTGATCCCGTCGCCATTGAAGTGTGCAGTACTGTGACGGATTATCTTGTTGTTGCTGCTTCACAGTATAGGAATTTTGTAATGTTGCTTTTATTGAGGTTGTCATATGTATTTACACTCATAGTACAGTAGATTGTCAACCTGATATCGAAGGCTATTAAAGCCAAATAGTCCGACCTGTATCTTAGTCTTCACTCCAAACCTGGAGGTTAGTGAGTGGGAAAAATGATAGTACAGCTATCCCTCATAGATATTGCACATCTTCAAAGAATTTATCTTTATAAAAGATGTACAAGATACAAAAATAGTAGCCTTTAGATAAATCTAAGAAACTGCTCTCTTGTATTGTTTAAGGGGTATTTAATATCTAGGATATAAGACGCCGTAGGAATAACGGTTACGTAAATAGATTCTTTATTTACTCTTTAAACATTTCGTGCTTTTTTCCAGGAATTATTAAGCTATTATGAATAACATCGCTTGTCTAACTACGTAATAACCCTTTTGCTGCTAACCCCATGTGATTTTAACACAATCAGATGATTGCAATTCAAAAAAGCTTAATTATCAAAAATAATCACACCCAATCAGTAATTTTTGTGAAAAAAAAATATATAATTATCTCAATTTCAGTTTAGATAATTTTCACAATAAAGAGAATTCTTGTTGAGATAACACGAAATTTATAACGTTTGATTCAGTATGTTTATTCTATGCCTCACTGTCATTTACCTGCTATATAGGATGGCTAAAAGCTAAAATAACAGCCGTGTGTATCTATTTTTTCCTACATAAGAAAAGATGATAAGTAGGTCAGTGTAAATAATTAAAGGTATGTAGTAAGCGCTAAGCGCGAAGACAGCGCTTACTACAAGCTAGTTTCCAAGCTTTACTTTTCTTTACATAGTTTGATTTTTTCTCGCCTACTTACTTACCTAGAAAGAAATAATTATGTTATTTATGTACGCTAAGTCACTACATTAGTGAAAGGCAATCGTAATTGTGACTATTTTTTGTTATAAACCATGACTCAATCGTTAGACAGTGCTTTATGAAAACGCTGAATCAAACTGGGTCACCGTCGCAATTTCGGCTTGGGTGCGACTATCGCTTTTGTACTCTTTATTTGCAAGAAAGCGCCTAAATTGCCAAAACCTAGGCGCTTTATGGTAAGTTTTCTGATAGATTTCCACAGTTTTACCTAGATTTGATCAAGGGGTAGCTAGCTTCCCTAGTGCGCTTTCAATAGAGATCTTTTGCAATGGTTTAAGTAGATAGGTAGAAATAACCGATATATGTTAAGAAATGTAAACGCCTCTAAAACCCGCGCCCTAGACCAATGACTAATGACTAAGGACTGCCGAAACTCGTTAACTTTATTTGTACCGACCTACTTATCAGACAAGCCAAGACTTGGGAGATGGGGGAGACAAGGAAGCAAATTCTTCCTTGTCCTCGTTGTCCTCCTTGTCTTGCTTCACTGATGGAGATGTTATTAATTACGAATTATGCTGACACTCTTGCCCCTATAAAAAAATACGGCTTATGCCAACACTGAAGGGCATATACCGCATTGAGGATTGCATTTTTGTTGTTTATTGACACTCCCACGCCTGAAAGGTGATGGGATTCTTGGGCTGAGGAAAACCATTAGCCACCTTTGGTGTTACAGAGCACTCTGCGTCATTGCAGACGCCTCCTTATACCCAGGGCAAACGCCGGAATGTCATTAACAAGACTCTGTTCTCAATAGAGTCTTGTTAATGACATTAAGCAATGCTTACTAACATCATCTTGAGTTCTATTTTTGACTTTACTTTTATAAGTAAGCAAAATGCCGGAGAGCGTTAACAATTCAAAATTCGCTCATTCAAAATTCACGCATTAAAGACAGTTACATAGGGGGATTTAAACCCCAACTGAAACTGAGGAGCCAGTGTCGTGGGCGGGTTTCCCGACTTGAGACATCTGGCGTACTACGTATAGACGTAGGGGTCTTAGACCCTTTAATTTACGATAAATCTAATTTTATCAATCAGACTTTTCGTCTATTACCCATACACCAAATTTAGATACGTTTGCCCTGTCCCTATACCTTTGTACCCTTTATTTCTCCATAGCTTGTTGCAGTGCAAAGCGATGTTGCTGTGCATATGGAACGTATGTACTAGTAGAGTTTGATACCCCGTTTGCCACAACTCCTAGTAAGTTTAACCTGCTCAGCATGGCTGTCGCTTGCGTAAGTTGGGTTCTAGTCACCCTACCAATGCTGGCTACCATAACCACGCCACGACACGATGATGCCGTAAGCATAGCATCCACTAAGCCAAGAACTGGAGTGGCATCTATAAGTACCAAGTCATAGTTCTCCTCAAATGTTGCCATAAGTTGCTGCATCCGAGGGGAACTCAACAGATTAGCTGGATCAGCAGGCGTTGGTCCAGCGGTTAAAATATCGATGTAAGATGAGCCTGAGGACTGGATACTAATTTGGTTGGGTAGAGAGACGTCACTTGTTAGTAAAGTAGAAAGCCCCTGTTCGTTGGGAAGATTCAGTTGTTTGTGTAAACTGGGATCGCGTAAGTTGGCATCAATCAGCAGTACGCGTTTATGTAAACGAGCAGCACTCATTGCTAGACCCAATGCTAGAGCTGACTTACCCTCATCTGATAAAGCTGAGGTAATCATCAAAGATTTGAAGGAAGAAACAGAGTTCAAAAGTTCAATGTTTTTATAAATTAGGTCTAGCGATTCCCAACGTGGTGGAGATTGCAATACCTGAATTGTCCAAGGAGCTGGGACTTGTGGCTTCCCTAAAGGTAACTTGATAACTGATTCTCTATTTTTAGCAGGTGGCAACTTGGGAGTTGTTCCCAATATCGGTAGCGCAACCTGCTTCTCCAACTCAGCTGTGGTGTGAACTGAATCATCAGCCGCTTCACGGACAAAGGCAGCAATACCTCCTAACATCAACCCAACCACCGCACCCAGCATCAGGTTCTGCTGCAGGTTTGGACCTAACTTGTCACCGGGTTGGGGTTGTTCCACAACTTCCCAGTTAAATCCTCCCTTGGCAAGTTCTTGTCGCAATTTCTGTTCTGCTTTCAAAAGTTCCTGGTATCTTTCGCGGCTAAGTTCTATTTGCGGCTGTAAGCTACCATAGCGAGCTAAAATTGCGGGAAATTTTGTGAGTTCCTCACGTAGTTGTTGCTCTTTCTTCGCCAGAACTTTGTCTTTAGCGCTTAAAGACACTATTGTGGTTTGTGTATCCACCAATTTCGCAGCGAGGTTGAGGTCAATTGCGCTCTTCTGTCCTTGTTGTAAGAGAGACGGTGCTTGGCTACTAGCTTGAGCAGACTCTCCCCCTAAGGTTCGTCTTTGCTCTTCCTGCAATAATGCTTTTTGGCTTTGAAGTTGAGCTACCAACTTCTGCACGTTCGGAGCTTCCTCTGTAAAACGCAAGCGTTCTTGTGCTAAAGATAGTTCTGTTTTTTGGTACTCGTTCAGTAATGCTTGGTAGCGAGTAGACTGGCTCAGACGAGCTTCAACGAGGGCATTCTGTGGAGTACTTTGAAGTTGATCTTGTAATTTTTTATACGTAGCTGCTGCTTCTTGATACAGAGAACGAGTTGTGCCGCGCTCTTGCTCAATCCTGGTCAATTCGTCCTGTTTGGCTTTCGCCTGTGTCTCTGGATCTATTAATTTCTGAGATGTGCGAAACCTTTGCAAGTTAGTCTCAGCCTTTCTCACTTCATCGCCTACTTTCTTTAACTGAGCGCTGATAACTTTCAGACCATCTTTTAAGCGCTTGTCCTGCTGTTCGATGTTGTACTCTAGATAAACTTCTTGAATTGCATCCAAAACTTCATGTGTTTTAATTGGATCTTTATCGGTATATTGCACCTGAAATATTTTAGTAGCAACATTATCTTCCTTGTTTTTGATTTGACTTAAAACTAAAGCGCTTTTCAACTGACCTACGGTCATGTCTGGATACTGGGGCTTGAGTAGATTAACTGCTTTTTGAAGCAGACCAGAACTTTGCATTAAGCTCAGTTGGGTTGCAGCGTCTACCTGAACAGTAGGGTCGGTAAACTGACTGTCTACACCACTACCACCTTCTTTCGTTCCTTGATAGTTAGGTTCTACCAACAGCTGCATTGAGCTTCTGTAGGTAGAAGGTGTCCTTTTTGTCATCACACCTGCAACTGCAATACAAGCCACAAACGCTGCTAAAAACCAAGGAAATCTACGTATTAAAACCCCAAACAGTTGTCCGTAACCCTGTTCTGACTCAGTAACTGGATTTACATATGGACTTAGGCTGCTCTGAACCACCTTTACTATCCCTCAGCTAACAAATTAATTGAATAATGTATTTACGGTACAAGCTTGTTCAATAACTTGCTCGACCTTATTAAAGAAAGCCTCCTCTGAAAAGTTGGCTACAGCATGATTACGAATGTTTCCGTAATCCCAATAGATTTCCCTGGCTTCTAGTAGTGCAGCTTGCAGTGATTCGGGTGTTTGCCTCTTAAAAAAGACTCCTGTTTTACCAGGTATCTGAGTATCTAACACCCCACCCGCTCCAAAAGCAATGACAGGTGTTCCACTGGCATTTGCCTCTACTGGAACTAATCCATAATCTTCTAGGGCAGCAACTATAACAGAGTTGGCTTTAGAAAACAACTGAGTGCGTTGTGTATCAGTTACGTGTCCTAAAAACTCAATATTGCCTAATGCTTTGGACTTTAATCTCTCTTTTTCTGGACCACTTCCTGATATCAGTAACCGCCATCCCAGCCAGTTAAAAGCTTCGACTATTATATCAAGACGCTTGTAGCTGATCATCCGAGCTGAGGCAAGATAAAAGTCTTCTTTTGTATCTGAAAAAACAAATTTACTCGTGTCTATCGGATAGTTAATAACAATGGCTTTTTTGCCGTAGGTATTTTTAATACGACGGGCGACAATGCTGGAGTTAGCAATGTAAAGGTCAGGTTCCTGTGCACAGGCAAGGTCTACCTTTCTCATAACTTGAAAGACTTGTTCGATTAATGGAGCAAAATATCGATAGTCTCCGTACTCCCGTAAATAAGTTTCTGTATCCCACAAAAAACGGGTAACATTATGGCAAAAGCAGATGTGGCGTGCGTCTCGGTTCTTTCGCACTGCTTTGGCAAAGCTGGTGCTACTGCTGATAATGAGGTCGTATTCTTGCAAATCTAAGGCGCGAAAGGCTGGAAAATAGAAAGGAGCCATCAACCGGAAATACTTTGCTGCTCTCGGAATATTTTGCAGAAAAGTTGTGTTGACAATACGCTCACCTAAATCAATGGTTTGTTCGGGATCGTATAAGGAAGTAAAAACGTCTGCTTCAGGGTAGCGTTTGCAGAGCAATTCAAAAACGCGCTCTGCTCCTCCTTTTTGGGTTAAATAATCATGCACTAAGGCAATTTTCATATATTTTTTCTGGATTTACTTTATAGAATTATCTACAAATGATAAGTGGATTCTGAACATTGCACCCACACTTAAGAGTTGACAGAATATTTTGCCAGTCTCGTATCTTCCACCTATTTGTTCCCAAGATACTAACAAAATATTAAAACGTTATTTTTCAAATGTTAATTTTTAATAAATATTTCGTAAGGATGAAACAAAGAAGTCAGTAAGCCAGTGGGTAGACTAGGAACTTGAGTTTTATAATGGCTAATTGCTTGCTTTTTTTGTTCATGAACGGAATCGATACACAGTCGGTAAGAATGAGCTATATACTGCAAATATAACTGGAAAGGCAATAAATTGTACCAGAATATCCAGATAGGGTATTGCAATAGCTCTATCTGAATTCCGGATTGGGCGATCGCCGCCTGAACGACTTCATAAGTTGACTCATGATCTGGGTGACCATCTTTGCTGTGGGGTACGTAAACCTCTCCTGGTTGAAAGGATTTCAAGAGTGCAACTAAATCGTCAATTAACTGTTGACGCTGATGATTGTTAAGTTGTGCTAAGGAACCATCGGTGTGACCCAGAAAGTGTGCTTCCGATTGTTCTACACCCAAATTATCCAGGGCGCTGATAGCCTCTTGCTGGCGAACCTGGATAATTTCTTCCGGTTTAATCGACTCGGGTCTTCCGTAGCGTCCATCTGTCAGGAATACCACCTTAACAGGTATTCCTTGCGCTCTTTTGAGAGCAATCATTCCTCCACAACCTATAGTTTCATCATCTTGGTGTGGAGAAAACACTAGGGCTGGTTTGTCACTAACTGTGATTGGTTTGCTTTTAACTCGGAAAACCCAGTTAAAGAATTTACTATTAATATTTCGGCTTTTATAGTCCACCCTAGCTCGAAGCTCTCCTAAAAAAGGAATTTTAGACATGAATCAATACCTCATTTTTCATAGAATGATTTTTGATAATTTTTTCGATCGTCTTCCTATAATTTTCTGTAAACTTTTCTTTGGTATGATTTTCTCTAACAAATTCCCAAGATTTTCTTGCCATCTCTTTTAGCTTGTTTGCAGGCAAATTGGAAATATTTTGGACTTGCGACTTAATTTCTTTGATTGAATTTTCTTGTAGGATGACACCGTAGTCTTCTTCCACATCTACGCTAGCTTCATAGCTGACAATGGGTATTAAACCTGCATGCATACAATTAATCACGCTGCCACCACCACCTTCTGAACAGGAAGGATAGACAATGCCAACGCAGTTGTTGAGGATATTTTTAAACTTATCACTGTTTAGATCAATCCATCCTACAGTGTGAATGTTAGGGGTTTGATAAAGTTCCTTATAAAAAGCTTCTACAAAATCTTCTTCTTTAGTAATTGGTCCGCAAATGGTTAAATGGTAATCAGGCATTTGAGCAAAGGCTTCCAATACTAAGTCTAATCCTTTGTGAACTAGACCGTTACTGCCAAACCAGAGAAAATTCTTGCGGCAAGCGTCAAAATCTTTTTCTTCTAACCATGGATAAACGACTTGTGTAGACAGGGGAACGCGATAGAGCGGTTTTTGTGCATATTTTAGTGTATTCATAGTAAATTCATTGCCCAAAACAGTGGCACAATCAGCATGTTCTAGACCTTGATTAGGTCGCTCATTTCTTCGAGGAAGGAGAGTCACACCTCGCCTTTGCTGTAGTGCTAACAGCCTACTGGCTTCTGCTGCATTCTGGAATAAAGTATTAGCCGTGTCAGCATGAAAGATTTTTATACAATCTTTGTTGAGGAATGGGGCACATCTGTCCAAGTTCCAACGAGTTTCTATAAAAAATGCATATTCTTTTTGAGGTAGAAAAATATCGTTGTAAAATTGGATAACATCGACACAATAACCCATGTCCAGAAAAGTTTGCGCCATCTGGTAACATTCCCAATAATGGGTGTGGGAATTTGGGAGAGGTTTGCCTGATTTTAAGAGAAATGGCTCAACAATGTATGAGATAAGTACGTTACCGACAGCAGGCTTATCTGGCTGCAGTGAAGCCTTTAGGCGCATCTTTTTGCGACCTTTGATTTTATTTCCTAGGCGATTAACGATGCTAACTGTGCGTTGAACTAACTTGGTTGCCATAGATTCACCTGTTGAAATCGTGACAAATAATGTTTGGAATACCATCAACTTATCGAAATAGAATCTCATAACCTTCGCATAACTTTTGCATAAGACTAGAGATTCTTTACTACTCAACCTATGGCTTTTTTGCTACCAAAGTCAACACCATAACATCAAGTATGGGTTGACTTCGGTTAACCTAGTTACCTAAACTGCTGCCAAAGTTTTGGATTGAGCGAAATAGGCATTTTGCTCAGATCGCAGTTTGTCGCACAGTCTACCTTCAGGCAGTTCTACGTCGTCATAGGTGAGAACTTGGTCTTTTGGAATATCTCGCTTGAGGCGACATCCTTCCGCTAAACCAATCGGCAAGAGGTTTTGCTCTTGGACAATGTTGGACTTTTCGCATTGACCGTAAGTCATGTAATAGCCGATGCCATCTAGGGTTTCTCCAGCTTTTAAGTCGATTTTGGCAGTGGTGACAACATCTACTAAGGGACCTCCCAAAGGACTTAAGACGTAATCTTGGAAGAGGACAGCGCGAGCAACAGACAATGGCACCTCAAAGTGACAGAGGTGGTAAGGAGTATAAAAGCTGTAGAGCGGTCCTTCACCTAACTTGTACAGGTTGAGGTAGTGTTGTTGCTTGGGGTCGTCGTGAGTTCCAAATACAAATACCCCTGGACCTGGTTTTGCGCCAACGACGTAATCAACGATGCCGCCCAGTTCTTTGAGTTGTTCGACATCATACATTTTGGTCATTTCATCGACATGACCGTTAAAGTCGTATCCCAGCATTCCCCGTTTGGCAACTGTCATACCTGTGGCATTGGCAACGATCGCCTGCTCAAAGGAGATTTTTGTGCCATCGGCAAAGCTGGTGACCATATGAGCTTTTTGACCCCAACGTTTGGCAAATGCTTCCTGTGTGGTGGGATTGCGATAGGGGTCTTGTAAGCCTTTGATGTTACCACACAACAGCGGAGTTAACCCTATACTTTTTACAAAACGATAAAGGTTCAATTGCACCCCTGGCTGATCGCCATCGCAAGCGGTCAGGATGACTCCTGCTTTGTCGGCGTAAACTTTGAGAATGGGACCGATGGTGCCATCGAGTTCCGCGTTCATCATGATGACATGCTTGTGATGAGCGATCGCCTCAAGCACGACATGAGCGCCAAATTCTACCGCACCTGTGACTTCAATCAGTGCATCGATACCTTCGGCACGGCACAGTAACATTGCATCTTCTGTGACTGCGTACTGATTATGGGCGATCGCGTCTTCTAATTCAGCGACGGTAGAAACGACTTTGTAATCTTCAATTCCTGCTTCCGAATATGCTCGCTTGGCTGCATCAACACTTCGGTTGGAGATAGCAACTAACTCCATACCAGGCACGGAATTTTTAATTTGATTGGCAATTCCCCGTCCCATAAAGCCAGCACCAATCATTCCAACTTTGATGGGGTTACCTGCTTCGGCGCGGGCTTGTAAGGCGCGATCTACAATAATCATCTGGTGAAACTCCTGTGTTGATATTTGCTTGTTAGTTGTTAGTCGTTAATTATTAGTAGTTTGCCCACTGATCACTAAGAATTAAACATTTCCCCCAACGGTCATCATTGTCATCAAAGGCCAATTCTGATCTTTTTCGGAAATTTCAGTCACTTCCACAGGCCATTCAATATTGAAAAATGGGTCATTATAGCGCAATCCCCGCTCATATCCTGGTGTGTAAAACTCACCAACCTGATACACAACTTCTGCCCCATCTGTAAGTGCTTGATAGCCGTGAGCGAACATTTCTGGAACATAGAAGGCGCGACGGTTTTCTGCGGTGAGTTCCACACCGACATGTTGAAGGTAAGTAGGAGATTCAGGACGCATATCAATAATTACGTCATAAATAGCGCCTTGGGTACAGCGAATTAATTTCGTTTCTGCTGCTGGCGAAATTTGATAATGCATTCCCCGCAGGGTTCCTTTTTTGTGGTTAAAAGACAGATTGCATTGGGCAACCGTTGGCTTTAAACCATGCGCCTCAAATTCTTGAGCGCAGAAGGTACGGGCAAAGAAACCACGATGGTCGTGCTTCTCTTCTAGGTCAATGATGTACGCGCCTTTAAGTTCGGTTTCGGTAAAAATCATGGGGAAACTCTCCTTGAATTATGACTACACAGTGGCACTAGGTAATTCCTGATTTACCTTCGTGTTGTTTGCGCCTACCTGTTGGGTAGGCGCAAACAACACGAAAAAATTCTCAGGGGGGGGACAACGGCACTATCTAAGAACTCTCACTGAATCAAGTTCTTGAGATAAATCTGGTTTGGCAAAAGTATCATCCCAGTACTGGGTGCAAAGCTCTGGTCGTTTCGGTGGGTTTGCAGTGTAAACAAAAAATAGTGCTGGCCTTTCTTCTGTCCGTAGGGTTCCGTGGTGTAAAGCAGTTTTTGGGTCTGTAAAAATGACCGTACCCGCAGGTCCCGGACATGATTTCCATTTGTGTTGTGGGATGACTTCCTTAAGCTGTTCATCAGTGATACCTATGTAGCCTGAGCGCCAAAGCTTGTAGTAAATCCGGTAATAATTTAGGGTGGACAAGGAGGTCAAAGATAGCGGAACATATTCAAAAGGACCGTGTTTTTCTTCTACGTCGGTCAAATAAATAATTATTTTGACCATCCGGCGGTCTTCTGAGTCTTTATGCCATAGCAGTGTGCCAAACTGATTTTCGTTGGGAAGGTCTTTGCGTAAATGTACGCCTTGAAAGGCAATAGGAAGACCGATGTAATTTTCGATAATGTTAAGCAGCTTTTGTTCCCGACCCCAGTAGGAAAATTCTGGTAAGTCTGTCACTGTGTAAATTTGTGGCAGTCTTTGGGTTAGGTTGCTATTATTTGCATCCTTCATTCTAGATAATTGAGTCTGAGATGCTTGGAGAAGATCAGATGTAGAACCTAACCCCAACTTCTCCAGAGTTGTCACGTAAACTCCATCGCGTTTGAGAGCATCGACAATGACGCGATCGCCTTCTTCCAGAGCAGGCAATTTTCCTGCATGGTTCAAAACTGCAGATCTATAACCTAACTCAGATTTCAGTTCAGATATTCTGTTTATAATAGTTTTAAGCATGGAATAACACCTTCTAGTAAATTTGGTTTTTTCTTGGTCATTGATTTGCCGCTTAGCCTGGATATTTTCCTAAATTTTGAGCAGGTGCCTTTGTTGTTTCTGCCATTTTTAATTCTCTAGTAGCTACTGCGTCAAAAACAGACATACCTACTAAACCCAAAAAGGGAACAATTGTCTGGATGGCGAACACAGGCCATCTTCTTAAAGCACCTAAGAAAACCTTCAAGTTAGCTTCTTTAAAATTCTTCAAAATCATCCTACGGCAAAATTGCTTAGAGTATCCGTTCTCCCCTAGTTTCATCACAACTTCAGACTGGTGTTTATATTGCATTAACAGTGCTGATTTTGGATCTTTTTGCCAATAACTTACACCAACAATACATTCAACGTAGGTATCTTTAGTAACAATTATCCTACCATTAGCAGCACAATAACCAGCTAAATATGCTAAAGATATCCAGTTGTTTTCAGCTTCTTGCCAGATTTGAAGACCGCGTTGTACCAACTCAGTGCGGTATACCGAAGCAGTTAGAAAAATGACTGCGCCAACACTTTTGGCAAAACAGTGTTCAAATATAGCTTTCCCGTCACCATTCCCATCTTCACTATCAACGTCAAACCAACGGTTACCCACTATTGTCGGTGGGTGTACTGGTTCACCTGTGATTTGGTTACGACCAGAAAAATTGAGGAATAATAATGATAAATCCTCATGTTGTTTGAGTTTGCTGATCACATAAGGAACTGCTCTATCTTGAATGGGGTCATCATCACCAATTGTCCAAACATATTTGGTTGTTGCGGACTTTAAGCAATGAATGATATTCCGCATCACACCAATATTTTCAGAATTTCTGCTGGATTTAAATGTGATATGACTGAGATTGGTTTGCCACTTTTTAATGACCTCTTGAGTTTTGTCAGTTGAACAATTATCTGAAACAAAAATTTCACAATCAGATTCAAAGCCAATGATTGCTTGAGCAAGCCATGCTAATTGCTTATCAAGTCGTTCGGCACGATTATAAGTAGGAATGGCAATAGTGAGTAATTTATTCATGGTGGAATGTACATAATAGTGATTGGGTAGCTCTGGATTTTGCATATGTGATTACCTGCTATCGGTGATATAGCAGGTTATTATATATCTGCTTGGGGTGCAAAATTATTTTGTAAACAGTCTTATTTTTTATTGAAAAATTTTATTAGGTAGAGACACAGTTATGATATAATTAACCCCTGTTTAAAACACTTGGTAGACGAGATAATTCTGATAGAATCGAATCGCTGTTTACAGAAATTTGAAAACGAAAACCGTGGTTGCAGATGAAATCTACATTGGTTAAAACAGTTTGATTGTTCGGAATGTTCACCTTGGGTTTATAGTCCACAGTTAATAATTCAAATTATCTACTATACGTAGAACTTATTTAACTAATAAATTTTGAACCCAAACTGTGAACTATAAACTTTTTTTGATGAACATCACCGTTAAACAATCGGATGGCTTTTCAGCCATTATGGCACTTTACTTACTCCAGAAGAAATCTTTGTCAATTTGCTGAGTACGAATCAGATACTCTAGCTGCTTTAAGCGAGTGAAGCCTCTAGATAAGAAAACCTCTTCAGTCATATCGATTTGCAAGAACAAATCATACAACTGCTGCGCCCCCCGCTGTGCATTCCAATCACACTTAAAGCCAGGTAGAACGGTGTTAATTTTCTCGAAAGAGACCCGATAACTGCGATTGTCTGCACCCTGATCGCCAAAGCTCAATTTGCAATCAGGGAAAACTCCAGCAACAATTTCGGCAATTTCTTTGACTCGATAATTATTTGCTGTATCTCCTACGTTGAAGATTTGGTTGTGTACGATATCACGAGGAGCTTCCACTGTGCAAACAATTGCTTTGCAAATATCCAGCGCGTGGACGAGTGGACGCCAAGGTGTACCGTCACTGATCATCTTGATTTCTTTGGTCGTCCATGCCAAACCTGCTAAATTGTTTAAAACAATATCAAAGCGCATTCTGGGGGAAGCACCAAAGGCAGTAGCATTCCGCATGAAAGTGGGAGAGAAGTCATCATCAGCTAGTGGCTTGACATCTTGCTCTACTAAAGTTTTACATTCTGCGTATGCGGTTTGGGGATTAACCGGAGATTCTTCTGTGACATCACCTTCGGTAGCGACGCCATAGACACTGCACGAAGACATATACACAAAGCGACGCACACCTGCTTCTTTTGCCAATGTGGCAAGACGAACTGAACCTTTATGGTTAATTTCGTAAGTGATGTGTGGTGCGAGCTGTCCAGTGGGGTCATTCGACAGTTCAGCCATGTGAACTATGGCATCAACACCTTCTAAATCCTCTACGGTGATATGGCGAATATCTTTAGTGAGAGTTTTGGCTGTGACCTGAGTACCGTTGTACAACCAACCCACTTTATAAAAACCGGTGTCTACTCCGATAACTTCATGTCCCCGTTCGATTAACAAGGGAGGTAATAAGCTACCAAGATAACCTTCAGTACCAGTGACTAGAATTTTCATTGTTTTCAATTCCTATTGAAGTTCGATTTCATGTTCTAAATGAATTACCCTAGTGAGGTACGGTGCGTCACTCTGGTTAGGGTAGTTTGGGCGATCTAGTTATGATGTATTGATGGCAGCATCAATTATCGCCTCCACTCACCTTGTGTACATCTGTTATGCACCGTAACACATCATTTTTAAAGTTTTGAGGTTGTCAACGATGTTACTTTCATAAATTTTCTCCAAAGCCGTCTGCAAATGGTATCTCGCCAGCCAGACCAGTTTGTCATGTCAAGATATTGGAAGAACAAATTTTTTTTTAGGATGTTTAGATTCTTCTGACAATCCCGCATACCAGGCTTTGGGAGAATTTGTGAAGTGAATAACGCCGCAACTGTGAAGCAGTTGGTTATACCTATTCTCCTTAAGTTTAGGTATTCTCACATGAAACAATGCCTGTGCTAGATGAAATTAAATAATAAATAATGCTGCAAAAAAATGTGGCAAAAAAGCACAGGCAAACACAATATTTAGAGTTGACTGACTACAGCTTTGAGATGCGATTGCTCAGGAATTTGGGCGACAATTGCTTTGCCAATTTCGATGGAAGATGTTGCTGCTGGGGAAGGAGCATTGCAAACATGGACGGAGTTTTGACCTTGAACAATCAAAAAGTCGTCCACCAGTTTACCATCGTTCATCAGTGCTTGTGCGCGGACACCAGCGTGGGTGGGAACTAAATCTTCTTGTTGGACTTCAGGAATGAGTTTTTGCAAACTTCTGGTGAAGGCTGCTTTACTAAAGGAACGAATGATTTCCTGGATTCCTTCGTCAGCGTGTTTGGCTGCGAGTTTCCAAAAACCAGGATAAGTCATGACTTCTGCAAAATCACGCAAGTTAAAGTCGGTTTTGTTGTAGCCTTCGCGCTTAAGGCTAAGAACTGCATTTGGTCCAGCGTGTACGCTGCTATCAATCATGCGCGTAAAGTGGACACCTAGGAAGGGAAAATCAGGATTGGGAACTGGGTAAATCAAACCTTTCACCAGATAGCGTTTTTCTGGTGTGAGTTCGTAATATTCTCCCCGGAAAGGAACAATTTTTGCTTTCGGATCGGCTTTACCCATTTTGGCAACGCGATCGCTATGCAATCCAGCACAATTGATCACAAAGCGAGTTTCAAAAGTACCAGTGTTAGTTTCTAATACCTGATGGTTGCCACTGGTAACTATTTTTTCAACCTTTGTATTGAGGCGCAGTTCTCCTCCTTGCTGTTTAATGATTTCAGCATACTTGAGGCAAACTTGCTTGTAGTTTACAATACCAGTGGAAGAAACGAATATTCCCCCAACGCAAGTGACATGAGGTTCAATTTCTTTGACTTCCTCAGGAGAAATTCTCTTAACGTCTATGCCATTTTCAAAACCTCGCTTGTAAAGATTTTCTAGGCGAGGCAACTCTTTTTCATCAGTAGCAACTATCACTTTGCCACAAACTTCATGGTCAATTCCATGTTCTTGGCAAAATTCCACCATTGAGAGACAACCGTCACGGCAGAATTTAGCTTTGAAACTTCCCGGCTTATAGTAAATGCCAGAATGAATCACGCCACTATTGTTGCCGGTTTGGTGAAAAGCCCAATTGCTTTCTTTTTCTAAAACCAAAATGCGAGCATTGGGATAGCGTTTACCTAAAGCCATCCCGGTGGAAAGACCAACGATTCCTCCACCTATTATCGCGAAATCATACATAAGTCATCTACTGGGAATATAAGTGTGAAGAGCCAAGAATGAGAAGTGAAAAATGAAGAATGACGAAGAAAAAACAAGAGCGATAAGCGAAGAATTATTTTTTATCTTCTTTTTTTATCACCATAATTTCCAAGGAGCCTTACCATTCTTCCACAGATCCTCGAGGTAATTTTTATCTCGTAAAGTATCCATCGGCTGCCAGAAGCCATTATGCTTATAAGCAGATAGCTTTTCCATTTCGGCAAGCTTTTCCAATGGTGTCTGCTCCCAAACAGTGGAATCATCAGCGATTAAATTGATGACTTCAGGCTCTAGCACAAAATAACCACCATTAATCCAAGCTCCATCCCCTTCTGGTTTTTCCCGAAAGCTTGTGATTTTTGTTTGTTCGTGTCCTAAGACAAGAGCACCAAAGCGTCCTGGTGGTTGGACTGCTGTCATTGTTGCTAAACCCTTTTGTTCTTTGTGAAAATTAATGAGTTCTGCAACATTGATATTGCTTACACCATCACCGTAGGTGAAGCAAAAAGTTTCATTGCCAATATGCTCTCGGACTCGCTTCAAACGTCCGCCGGTCATTGTATTATCACCCGTATCTACTAGGGTGACACGCCAAGGTTCTGCGTAACCCGAAAGCACATTCATCTGGTTAAATCGCATATCAAAGGTAACATCTGACATATGTAAGAAGTAGTTGGCAAAATACTCCTTAATGACGTAACCTTTGTAACCACAGCATATAATAAAGTCATGTATGCCGTAGGTGGAGTAAACCTTCATAATATGCCATAATATTGGCTTACCGCCAATCTCCACCATAGGCTTGGGTCTAACGCTAGTTTCTTCACTTAGGCGTGTACCAAGCCCTCCAGCCAAAATTACTGCTTTCATGGGATTATCTCTAGGTTTTCAGGTAGATGAGTAATCAACTATCTTAGGATTGAAGAGAGAAAAATTGATTTCTCAATTTTCTCAGTATATAATCTAACTGCAAAATCGCACTTAAGTATGAAGATCAGATAAATAAATCTATCTTAAGTGTGAAAAAATGAATAAGCTTTGTAAGTACGTGAAACTTAGAGATAACAGTATTTAGGCAGTTTCTAAAAAATACAAAATAACCGACTCTTACTATTTCAAAATGACAATAAATAAGCTGCTATATATAGCGTTTTTCAAATGATTAGATTACAAATTGTAAGGTGGACATTGCCTATAAAAACTTACGTGAGCAATTTTTGAGGTATTGGTGAGCAATGCCCACCCTACGGAGAACCGCTGTCATTGTTCAAAATACAAAAGATAATAAACAGCAAAACTGTTAAGCCTCGTGGTGGAACAGCTTAATTTTCTCTGCAATTAACTTGTTTTTAGTACAGAATTGCACAAGTTTTTTTAAAAAGTTTTATCAAAGAGTGTGGTAGACACATTCGTAACAAGCCTACTCTCGCTTAAAGCTTAATTATGAGCTATAACGCTACATATTTAGGAAAAACTGACTTGTACCAATTCTCCATGAAGAACCACTTAATATTTATTAAATCAACCACCAAAACGCCAAGTACGTTAAGAATCAAAGAGTAAGTATTAAGTGCTTTTTTTAGAGAGAATTGGTATTAGTTGCTTTGTTGCGATAGATTTGTGGTTTGCAAAAAAGTATCACATTTATTTTCAACGACAACACAGATGCTGCTTAATGCTTGTTGATAATTATCCATATCCTCTTGTTCGAGAGATATTTTGGCAGCTGTTTGTAAATCATCAACTGCTTGCTTATGGTACTGACTAGATTTGCCACCTCCATATTGTGCAAGTTCGTAACGGACAATGCCTCGTTTTAGATAGACTTTTGCCAGTTTTGAATTGATATTCAATGCTTGGTTAAAGTCCTGAATTGCTTGTTTGTATTCTTGCTCAAAATCGCTGCTATATTGAGCAACTTGATAACGCACTAAACCTCGCTGAAAGTATGCTTCTGCCCTTGAAGAATTAAGGTTCAGTGCCAGGTTGAAGTCATCAATTGCTTTTTTATATTCCTGTTGAGAATCGCCACTATATTTAGCAATTTGGGAGCGAACAATACCCCGTCTGATGTATGCTTCTACTTCATTTGCATTGAGACGCAGGGCATTGTTATAGTCTGCAATTGCTAAGTTATATTCTCTATCTGGATCGCTGCTATATTCGGCAAGCATATAGCGGGCATTACCGCGATTGACATAAGCTTTCACTTCATTAGGACTGATGCCAATTGCTTGATTGTAATCAGCAAGTGCTGCTTCGTACTCTTTTAGGTTGTAGTGAGCATTGCCACGGTTGACATAAGCTTTTGGATGTTTTGGCTCTTTTTGTATTGCTTGACTGAAATTTTCAATGGCTTTTTCGTAGTCTTTGACTTTGTATGAAGCATGTCCCTGCTTGTAGTAATCAGCAAAATTTTTATTCTTGTTAATCTTATCTTTTGCCAAAGAAATCAAATTTTGCTGAGCGTAAGGACTTTCGGCAATAAAGGGGCGATTTGTAAATTTAACCATTAAATCCAAATACCCTAAAGCACCAAAAAGACCAACTAAGCAAAAAACAATAGGGTATAATTTCCGCTTTTTAGGAGGTTTATAGTAGGAAATATTTTGCGGAACAACTGGAGGGCGAGAATTCGTGCGGGTAAATGGAATGGCTGGTTGCGGTGTGCGAGGAACTTGAACTTGGCGTCTTTTGGGTTGTACTCGCGGTTGTAAATGTTCTCTATTTGCTATTGCTTTTATAGATGGGAATGGATCACGTCCACCTAATCGCAAAGTACGTTCGCACCAAGGACATTTGTCCAAGTGGTTGCTATAGCGATGCTGCGGGTTGACAGTACAGGTGATTAAGGAATTTTCGGCATCAGCAAGCGCCGTGAGCCAAGTTTGAGCGCTGGGGCGTAGCTGCGGATCGTTGTGACTCTCCTCAAAACAACGTACAAACAGTTCCTGCAAGCTTAGGGGAAGAATATCCCAAGGAGGTGCAATCGGTGTGGGAATGTATGGTACGCGCCGCTTGAGACTGTAGGTAAAATGTCCTGCTGCAATGCGTGCTTCGTATGCTGGAGGTTCACCAGCTGCTTGATAAATGCCTGAAAATGGGTGTGTGCCTTCCATCAACAGTTGAAAGATCAGCACTGCTAACCCAAACAGGTCGTGGGTAAAATTGCGATCGCACTGAGCAAAGGTTTTGTTTTGAAGTTCTGGTGGCGTAAATTCTGGTTTCCCTACATGACACCGATAAACGACTCCACTCTTTGGGTCTTGTACCTGGAATGAATCGGTGTCTACTATTGTCACCAATGCCGTGTCACTGACAAGGATATTTGACTCATTCACATCGCCAACACAGTACCCACTGGCGTGCAACGCCGCAAAAGCCGAAGCTAGATTGCGAGCTGTGCGGATTAAGTACTGATAGTTGAATAAAGGACAGTGCTGGCGGCGAGTTCTAGGATTATAAAAGTCGATGATTGGACGCATTCCCTGAATGCGTGGCATTAAAAACCCTATCACCTGAGTGCTTGCATCCGTTGAGTGCAACAACTCAATCGGCCATGCTATTGAAATATGCCCCAAGCTGGCGGTTGGGTTTTCCGGCGGGTGGGCAAGCATCACCTGCAATTTGCGAGCTTGGGCAGGTGTTGGCTTGTGATAAACTTTTGCCACCAAACCAGCATCTGTTGGCACTGTGTATATACACGCTTCACCGCCTCGTCCCAAACTTACGGTGAGGTTGATGTTATTAATTTTTTGGTTGGGAAGAGAACGTAGTACCTGCATGATATAATTTATGGATACGTTATAAATGTATACACTTTTGCACAGACGAATTCTCCAATCAATTGCTTAAAGCAGCAATAATTAATGTGAGATCATCATCTGTACGTTGGGTAATCCGATCCGAACGCAGAAACCTCACCAACTGTTCCTTTGCCACTGTCTTATCATCAGCATTCGCTGTAAAGTCAAACAAAGGAAGGAAGAACGGTTTATGAGGCGCACCCACAGCCATATTCATCGCAAGCATTTGTAGTCCATCAGTAAGGACACCAACGTTGACTATCGCTTGACGCCATACCCTAAGTTGAGCAGCATCTAAGGCTGTCGGCGAGGTCAAAAAAACTGTCTCATTAATATATTCTCCACTATCAGGCGTAGTCAGTGCAATTAGGTTTCCCTGAACATCTCTCGCTACCGCCACACCATCCCCTATTTGTGCCACTGCTACAACTTCTGGGCTCGCGACTGCAATAATCAAAGTACTTGCTAAATCCAATGGCTGCTTTTCACAAGCAACAGCTTCTTCCTCAACAGCTTTTTTGGCAGCGATTATTGCCTCAAGCAAAAGCGATCGCACAGCATCATCATCGACTAAAGTTCGCCCTGAGATTTCTTTGATTGATATGTTTTCTATCGCTGTTTCCACAGCAACCATTGCTCCCAGCTTACCCATGCTTGCAGATCCAGCTCCATCTGCCGCTGCAACAACCAAAATATTATCTGGCAAAATCTGCCAGTGGTGAGCATCCTGACACAACTGCTTGTTCTTTAAGTGGCTCGTACCACAGACCGATGCGGCTACTACCCGCCAATGAGGTATCTGTCTAGAAGTGTTCATATGAGAGTCTTCCGTTGCTGCTCTTTGGATGAGCATTGCGCCATATCATTACTAAACAGAACCCCAACCAATTGGCGGTAGTGCCACCTGTTCCTCTACCTTGGAATGAGAAACAGCTGACATACTAGCTGAGAGCCAAACAAACATTTCAACAAAATTGAGCCCTTCGAGTCTTAAAGGCGTACGTACAGCTATTTGACTTAAGCGTGTCATGTTCGCATTGTCTACTCCAACAGTAAAAAATGCCACACGCTTACTCGCTTCATCTGCGTGCAAACGCCGCGCTGCTTGCTCTACAACATCTTCAAACTCGCCTTGCGGCTCACCATCAGTAATCATGAATACCCAAGGACGATAGTAAGCAATGCCGTTGCTGCGATACTGAGCTTTGCGGTCTTGGAGCAGATCCAAAGCTTTATGAATTCCAGCACCCATCGTAGTCAGTCCTTGTGCTGTCAGTATCGGCGGACTGAATTGATCAGCAGTCACAAAGTCTTGTACTACATTTACATGACTATCAAAAGTAACTATTGCTACTTCCACCCTCCTTGCCGCCAAGGAATTTTTCGTTAATTCTTCCTTGAAAGTCTGCAACCCCTGATTCAATGAATCTATTGGCATACCTTGCATTGAGCCAGATGTATCTAGGAGAAGTACACAAGGACAACGGGGTTCTGGGTTTTCCGCAAACTCCACTACTTCGTCAAGTTTTAATGTATCATGCATAACTTTTCGTGTTATGTTATAGTCCAAAGCGAAGCTTTCCTTTTCCTCAAAGTATATAGTTTATAGCACCAACGAAACTATATGTAAGTTGTTTAATCCTAGATAGTTTACTATTTGTTAAACAAAATTCTGCTGCTAATTTTTTTACAAATTTCTGAAATCTTACCAGAGACATATCCCTGTCAAACTCAACCAACTAGGAGTCGGCATTGCCTACTGCGAAATACAAGCAAACTTTATACATAACACGTATAGAATACAATAAATTAGTACCTCAGCTGACAGAAAATTTTAAAGATTCGATGTAGAAAGGTAGGATTTTAGATAAAAGCAATTAACTAGAGTTCATAAAGTCAGTACGATAGCTACGCCTTCGTTACCTTGCTTAATTAATTAAAATTGAAATAACTTGAAAAATTCTTTGGTTAGCTATGTTACGGGAAAATGTAACATACTAGCTATAATGTTACCTCTACACCTTGTAATATATGTATACAATATCATATTCTAAGAATATTTCTTTATAGGGAAATATCGAGGTAAACGAAATACCTTATTTACCGATAAGAAAGAAAATTCAAACAATCGGTCTTATTTTCCAGTAAATCTCTAAAGAAATGAATAATTTTGGCACATTCACCAAACTACGTCCCCTCAGTTTATTGAGACACCTATCTAATTGTTCTGAGAGTACTTGTTTACAAGTCCTTAGCAACTCCGTTTCCTGGTCAATCTATTTAGAACAGGGGAGAATAACTTATGCAACCCATTCAGTCGAACCCTTTGACCGACTTGAACGTCATTTGCGTCGCCTGAGCCATCATGTTCCTAACATCGTCCCTGAAGTTCGTGTTCAATTACGTTTGATGTTTGAACCAGACGCAAAAAGTCAGTCAGTTGAACATAAAAATCATACCAGAGAACAGTCAATTCCCCCTCCACTCCCTCCTGAGTACCAAGCAATTTGCTGGTTAGTTAGTGAACGATACCTACATTCTACACAAGCAGCTGTGCTGATCCAAGAATTGGTCAAAGAAGTGCTTGAGCCATATCTTTTAATCAAGCATGGAACTTTTACATTAAAAGATTCTCATTATCGAGTTCCAACCATTTGCAAGCTGGATGTAGAAAAAATTGTGGAACGCTGCCAACAAAAGTTGCAGAATTGGCAGTCATTAGGTCCCCAAATTTCTTCTCCTTATCAGCGTCCATATTTGTTAATTAAAACCACAAACAGTCCAAAGAATTTATCAGGAATAGACCCTCAGTTAACTGAGTGGATGAAGGGTTTTAGTCTGCGGCATCTGTCAGTGATTATGAATCAAGACGAAGTCCAACTGGCTAGAATATTATACCCTCATATTTTAAATGGCACAATATTATTGCATGAACCAGACCCTCCCTTTGATAAATTACCAAAGACATTTCCAGATTTAGAACAAGCTTCTACTTATGTCGCCCAATCAGCTAATACTAAACTAGTTGATTCTGCAGTAGCATCAAGTAGCACCATCTCCAAAGATAAGCCCACTATTTCTGTTGAGAACAGAGTTACTCATCAGCGACCAACGCCGATTTCTCCTCAAAAAGAACAAGTTCAAGAATTAGCAACATCTCAATTTAATAATAATAACAATAATAATAATGGAAACTCGGGACATGATACACAAACTCCTGCTCATTCAAGTCATCGGAAAATCTATACAGTTGTTTCTGTAGATGATAGCCCCACCATCCTTAAAGAAATTAGCCGCTTTTTAGAAGATGAAAATTTTTCTGTAGTGACAATAAACGACCCACTGAAAGCAGTTATGTCGATTATTCGGCATAAGCCAGACCTAATTTTACTAGATTTGAATATGGAAGGGATAGATGGTTATGAATTATGCCGTATTGTCCGAAATAATTCAATGTTCAAAAAAACTCCCATAATCATGGTAACGGGAAACAAGGGATTTATTGACAGAGTAAAAGCAAGACTTGTCGGGGCATCTGGATATTTAACTAAGCCTTTTTCTCGTGCAGATTTACTGAAAATCGTGTTTATGCATTTGGCTTGATGATTGCAGTGATTAGTTAATAGTCAATCGTTAAAAAAACTGAAATTAGGATGTAAGGAAACGCTTTCTATCCTTATCTTATTGCGTAAAAATATTCTATTTTGTAACTTTAAATTCGATTTTTATATTTCAATAAGTTATAGCCAAATGACACGCTTGTTAAGACCAAACTCTTGTGCTGACTCGTTAAGAGTTTAATCCCTTAAGTCTTCTAGTTCTCTGGATATAGATTTGAGTTGTTGTGCTGACAAAACCTGATTGGCACTTTCAAAAAAGACTGATAGATTGCCTAGCCCAAGGTGTTCGTATACACTTGCTTGTAAAGCCATTTCTAATCGGTCTAGTTGGCGGACAAACTGTGATTCAGCAGATTGCCCCTTTTCGTATTCTTCCCATAAATCAATCCACTTTAATCCATTGGGAAGTTTACTTAGTACTTGAATAATAGACTGCTTTTCTAATTGATATTTCTGATTTGTTTCAATTGCATCTTTTGGAGTAAAATCCCCTGCATATATTTCTCCCAAATCGTGTATTAAAGCCATACGAATAACCTTGGTTGTGTCTAACTCAAGGTGATATTCATCAGCTAAAAATAAAGCTAATAGCGCAACACAAAACGAGTGTTCGGCTACACTTTCACAATACTTTGGCTCAATACCGTGCTTTAACCAACCTTGACGATACAGATGCTTAAGATGATTAAACTCAAAATAAGCTTCAATAATAGGCAAAGTTTGCTTGCCGTCTAAAAGAGTAATAGGTAAAGCAGCTTTTGTGTGCATGATTTCAAGTAAACTATAAAAACCTACAGGGGACAAGCATTTGCTGTTACTTGCACAGAATAAGTTTACTACCAGTTCCTCTCTTTACGATTGTTGGATTTTGAGTACCTAAAAGAAGTGGCTGTTGCCTTGGTGCCCATAGTTCTGAATTTTTGCTTAAGTACCGTCGCAAGTTTGGTGTCTGCAAATGAAGACCTTGTCCCAATACGTGAGGAATTTGGTGGAATAGTTCTAGAATAGTCTGTGCATTATTATTTAGCTTAGATTTCAGACAAGGCAACACTTGACATGCGTATCTCACTGAAATGGTTGCAAGAATTAGTGGAGTTGAAACTTAGCCCAGAAGAACTAGCAGAAACACTGACATTAGCTGGGTTTGAGGTGGAAGATATTGAAGATCGTCGCACTTGGGCTTCCGGTGTTGTTGTGGGGAAAGTGCTTGAACGCCAACCCCACCCCAACGCTGACAAGTTGAGTGTTTGCCAAGTCGATATCGCTACGGGTGAAACTTTAAATATTGTCTGTGGTGCTTCTAATGTCCGGGCAGATCTCTATGTCCCAGTAGCAACCGTAGGTACTTACCTACCAAACATTGATTTAAAAATCAAACCTGCAAAACTACGAGGTGTTCCGTCTCAGGGGATGATTTGTTCGCTGAAGGAACTGGGTTTACCTAGCGATGTTGACGGAATTCATATTTTTACGCAAGAGAACCTGCAAGTTGGTAGTGATGTCCGTCCACTTTTAGGTTTAGATGATGTCATTTTAGACGTGACTGCGACTGCTAACCGTGCTGACGCCTTGAGTATGGTTGGCATAGCGCGGGAAGTCGCAGCCCTGACAGGGGCAAAGCTGACGCTTCCCGAACCAGGTGAACAGACGCATGGTACGTCTCTAGAAACGTTTCCTCTAGCTTTAAAAATCTCTGATACGCAAGCTTGCCCAGCATACATTGGCACAGTAATTGACCAAGTAAAAATTGCACCATCACCTGAGTGGCTGCAACAGCGGCTGCGTGCTGCTGGAGTGCGACCGATAAATAATGTCGTGGATATCACGAACTACGTTTTGTTGGAATGGGGACAGCCGTTGCACGCTTTTGACCGCGATCGCCTACAATCGGTTGCTGGTAGTGACAGTCTGACAATCGGTGTCCGCTTCGCCAATGCTGGGGAAACTCTCAAAACCCTCGATGGACAAACTCGCACTCTATCTACCCAAAATTTGTTAATCACCGCCAATAATAAACCTGTGGCGCTGGCGGGAGTCATGGGTGGCGAAGAAACCGAAGTGCATGATGGGACTCAAAACTTGGTATTAGAAGCTGCGCTGTTTGATTCTGTGGCAATTCGCCGTTCTTCCCGTAGCGTAGGCTTAAGAAGCGAGGCGTCTGGGAGATACGAACGGGGAGTGAACCGCGCTGAGTTGGAAGTCGCCACACGCCGCGCTTTATCACTGATCAGCGAACTGGCTTTTGGAACTATAGCCACACAGGAAATTGCCGACTCCCGTCCTGATCGTTCGACTTGGACACATTCGATAGAACTGCGTTTAGACCGAGTCAATCAAATTCTCGGACCAATCGATTTGGGAGAGCAAACAGGTGAAATCCAAGGCGAAGATGTTGAACGCATCTTGAGAGCACTAGGATGTCAGGTGACTCCCATAGATGATCGTACCTGGACGGTTTCTGTACCTCCGTATCGTTACCGCGACTTAGAACGGGAAATAGACTTAATTGAAGAAATTGCCCGTCTCTACGGCTACGATAAATTTTATGACACCCTACCAGAGAAGTCAGAAGCAGGTTATTTGCCCCTTGAGCAAGAACTGATACGCAAGTTACGAGCATCGCTACGGGCGGAAGGATTGACAGAATTAATACACTATTCCTTGGTAAAACCAGGGGAAGACAGACAAATCGTGCTAGCAAACCCGTTGTTTGTCGAATATTCTGCATTGCGAACCGATTTGATATCAGGATTGATTGATGCGTTTCAATACAATTTAGAACAAGGCAATGGTTCGCTGAACGGCTTTGACATTGGGCGAATTTTCTGGCATGAAGAAGGTTTGCAAGAAGCAGAAGCCATTGCTGGGATTATGGGAGGCGATATTTCCAATAGCAAGTGGACAAGAAGCAATCGCGAGCAACCTATGACTTGGTTTGAAGCCAAAGGTATTCTAGAAAGTGTCTTTCAACAACTTGGCTTGCAAGTGGAATACCAAAGCGATCGCAGAGATTCTCGCTTGCACCCAGGACGTACCGCTTCCCTATGGATACGAGGTAACAGACTTGGTATCTTTGGGCAACTGCATCCCCAACTGCGGCAAGAAAAAGGCTTACCAGATTCAGTTTACGTGTTCCAGTTGGATCTAGATGTGCTTTTGGATTCTCTCGACGAAGATGAAATTTTAGTACCGCCATTCAAGCCTTACTCCACTTATCCAGCAGCAGACCGAGATATTGCTTTCTTCGCACCTGTGAAAGTGACAGTTGCTGAAATTGAAAAAGCAATTACCAAAGCGGGCAAAGATTTGCTAGAGTCTGTGGAATTGTTTGATGAATATCGCGGTGAGAACGTGCCCCAAGGACAGCGGAGTTTAGCATTCCGTTTGATTTATCGAGCGAGCGATCGTACCCTCACGGATACCGAAGTTGAACCAGTACACAACAAAGTCCGCGAAGCCCTAGTGGAGAAATTTGGTGTTAGCCTAAGGAGTTAACACACAAGAGTGAAGAGAGAAAAATGAAGAAATTTTTTGCTCTTTCTTCTCTCTTATGTCTTATTCCTTTTGTTTGAATTTTGAACTTTAAATTGCATAGAACCATGCCTAAATACGTATTGTGGGGAACTTACTGCGAAGACGTTCTGGAAAAACGCGCCCCTTACCGCCAAGCGCATCTAGACGGACTAGCAAAACAGAAAGAATCCGGTGTGTTGATTACTATTGGTCCTACCAAAGATGTCACTAAAGTTTTTGGTATTTACGAAGCCGAAGACGAAGCTACTGTGCGGCAGTTAGTTGAAGCTGATCCCTACTGGCAAAATGGCATCTGGACCGAATACTCTATCAAAGAATGGATTCAGGCATTCTAAATAAAAGGTACGGTAATCATGAAAACGTTTTCATCCACAAAAACTTTCCTGTTGTCTAGACTAGAGAAAAGGTAAAAAAAGTGGAACAACTTCAACTTTTCTCTAGTCGTTTAATGTCTTGAGAAGGTAAAACTATGAACAAAATTTTGAAACGCGCATTTATGCCCAGCCTCTTGGCTGCTTCTTTAGCTGGTGTGAGCTTGTTTCCAGCTCAACCTGCCTCTGCTGATGATAAGATCCTTGAGGATGTAGGTATTGGAGCAGGTGTTGGTGCTGTCTCAGGCGTCATTAGAGGACGTAATGTGATAAGGGGTGCTATTAAGGGTGCTGGTGCTGGTGCTGCTGTTAATGGTGCTAATGGTCTTAGAGGTACTCGTAGAGCAAGACAAAATCGCAACATCATTCAAGATGTTGGAGTAGGTGCAGCCGCCGGCGCAGTAACTGATGGTATTATCAACGGTGGTGGAGATACGCTTGGTAGTGCAGCTGAAGGTGCAGCAACAGGTGCAGTTATCAATACCATCAGAAAGAAAAGGTAATTCGTAATTTGTGACGAGTAACTTAGTTACGAATTATCATCAATTGCGGATTTATTTTACACCTTCCCTAGTAGAGCTAGGGATTATTTTGTTTATAGGGTCAATACTTCACAATTGAATCGCCTCAGTTCAAAATTGATCTGAGGCGCTATATATCTTATAGAAACTTACTATGCAATGAACATCTGACGATTATGACCTTAGACCGCTCTGAAGAAGGGTTTAGCCTTCCCTTGGTGATAACAAAGTGGAGGAAGCGACAAAAACTCCACATCGTCAATGTCAACTATTTGCACTGTTCGCACATGTGACGCCGCTCTCCTTCTATGTGCAACAATGGGTCACAGCGATACAACCCCCATCCAGTGCTACTTATTCTCAATTATTAGATTAGCAAACCGAAAGCTTCTAACAAGTCATTCCACAGTTGGAGTTTAATCTCAGACTAAAGTAAGAATTTTGTCAGTTCTATTTTTAGACTGCTAGATGCTATCTGGTGTTTTTGTGTCAATATATTCACGCCAACGGCTAATTCGACCTTCTTTGAAATCAACAACTATAACATCGTCTGCTTTGTTGCGGTGACCTGATGCTTTTTCAGTATCTTCGTAATACCATTCCACTACCGCCTGGCTTCCCTCAATAATAATCCGCTGGATATCGATTTTTACATTTGAACATTGCTGAGCAAATTGGGTAACTTCTTCCCTTATTTTCTCTTGCCCCTGCCAACGTTTGCCAGGCACTATAAGTTCACCATCTAACGTAAACAACTGGGCAAGAGCATCAGCATCTTGAGCAACCCAAGCATCTCTAGCTTTTTCAATCAACACACGAATATCTTCTTGATTCATAAATTTATAGGACTCCTGTGCAGATTTTTGAACGACACGCTTGCGGAGGGCAGTGCGAACGCAAAACCCGGATGTAGTCGGGAAAATACGGTAAGCACTGCCCACCCTACAATACTTAAGATTTTTCATAAATCCTGCGCGGATTGCTATATCTGCAAATGCAGGTGTATGAAAAATTATACAAAAAGCACAATTACTAATAATAACCATCGAGATAATCTCAACATTCAAATTGGTTTGAAAACTTAGTAGAACTTATTTTTACAAAATAGCAGTTTATGAAATTAGACATTAAAATAAAAACGATTATCACTAGTATACAGCTTACACACACAACGCTCTGTCTTGTTTCTGACTGTGGGTTTTCTACACTTAGTGGTTCATGTGAACGTGAAGAATGCGATTGTAAGGAAGCGCCGCCCTGTTCGCGTACCCGAAGGCGAGCGTACTTTTTCCGGCTGTAGCGTCCCGGAGAGAAAGGGGGTCGGATCTATCACTCCCCTTACGGCTGAGGTATCGGGCTTCTGTCTGAGCTAGCGAAAATAGGTTAGGAAGAGTAAGACAAAGGAAATTTGACCATCTAACAACATCTTGATTCCCGTTCTTGAACCTGCTGATAGGGTGGGATGTTAAGCATAGGTCAAGTTAAATTTAGAAAATTCCTGTTTAATCTTCTTATCTACCAAACTTCCCTAACTAAGCTTGTTATGAAATTAGCAATGGTTAAAATAGTAAATCTGTCGTGCTCAAGCTTTGACAGTACCAATTTCTGGCATCTTAATAAAGTGCCTTAAATGATTACTTAGAAAAATGTTACTTTAAATACTACGATGGCTGTTAGCAACCACGAACGAATTGGCAGGGGTTTAGCTCTTTTAAATCAGGGTTTATACCCTTATGTAAAAAGGGAGATGCAAAAAGTCTATGGTGAGGGCTGGCTAACAATCGCCACTTCATATATGTCTGATGACGAAACCTTCAAGCCAGAGTCGGAAGACATTCTGGGTAATAATATTTCTGTTTTATTAACACTAATAATTAAGCAATGGGATCAGGTATTCAGCAAAAAGCTAGGTTATATCGAACGTGCTTTAGTTGCTGAACTCATAGAAACCAGCAAGACTTGGGCGCATCAATCTCGCTTTTTAACAGAAGATACCTATCGCGCGATCGACACGATCGCTCGACTTCTCAAGGCTATCTCTGCACGTGAGGTCAATGTTGCACAACAGCAAAAGCAGGAAGTTTTAGCAATCCTCACTCCCAACCAAACTGAAAAAGCCCCGTTTGCAACAGAGAAGTTGGCTGAAATCATCAAACAACAAAGTTTTCAGGATAGTTCTCTTTTACGCCGTGCGCTGACGCATCGTTCTTATGTCCACGAAAACCCCCAAGAAGGAGAACACAACGAGCGCCTAGAGTTTCTCGGTGATGCTTTACTGACTTTTCTAAGTGGCGAATACCTCTATCGTCGTCACCCGGAAAAAGGAGAAGATCAATTAACCCGTCGGCGTTCTGCACTTGTAGATGAAAAGCAACTGGCAAAGTTTGCAATCGAGGTTGGTTTAAACTTCAGGATGCGGTTGGGTAAAGGAGCAACTTTAGAAGGAGGTTTCCAAAATCCCAATTTGCTGAGCAGCACCTTTGAAGCAGTCATTGCTGCTTACTACCTAGACAACAATTATGATATCGAAGCAGTTCGTGCTGTTGTGGAACCGCTATTTGATTCTGTACCTGAAAGTATTGTGGAGTTTCGCTCAAATGTAGACTCCAAAAATCGTTTTCAGGAATGGGTACAACGCAACATCACCCAAACACCCCCCAAATACGTCACAGTTCAAGTAGGTGGTTCTTCTCACGCTCCAGAATTCATTGCTAAAGTATTTGTGGGAGACAAACAGTACGGTGAAGGTAAGGGGCGCAGTAAAAGAGATGCTGAAAAAGCGGCTGCTGAAGATGCGCTGGCTAGGCTGGAAAAATCAGGGCTAGCATCTGAGTAAGGGTACTTTTTTACTGCTTATTTTTTAAAATTTGGAGTATGTATCCAAATTTCAGATTTCTACTTTCAACGGCAAAATTACCGTGAAAGTAGAACCGACTCCCATCTCGGAGACTAAACTAATTTCACCTTGCAATAATTTCACGAGCCGTGAAACTATTGCTAAGCCCAAGCCAGTACTATCGGGAAGGAACGACTTAGTACCAGAAGCAATGCGAAAGTAGGGTTCAAATATCTGGGCTTGGTCTTCTGGCTCAATCCCAATTCCAGTGTCATAAACGACAATAGTCCACTTGTCAATTCCCAATGTTTCACATTTAATTTTTACAGTTCCCGACTCTGTGTAGCGAATCCCATTGCTAACAAGATTTGTGACAATTTGCTGCAATCGTAACGGGTCTGTGACAACTTCTTGAGGAGCGCGATCGCAATCAACTCCCATTTGTAAATTTTTATTATCAGCTAAAGGCTGCAACATTTCATAGACATTTGTGATTAATTCATGCACATTGGTTCGTTCTGCCTGCAGTTTCATCTGCCCTGCATCGTAGCGGGAAATCTCCAGTGCATCGTTAATCAGATGGAGTAATAGTCTTCCAGAGCGTAGCACACGTTCAACGTGTTCTAAATGAGTTATGGTGTCTTTTTCGTTGGATTGTTGGCGTTGGAGCCGCAAAAACAAATCAGAGTAACCAATAATTGAAGTTAAAGGGCTTTTAAGTTCGTGTGCCAGAATCGATAAATTGTCTTGATTCGCCCGCACTAAACGAGTCAGTTCCTGGTTGTTGAGGCTCAACTGATTTTGCAACTGCTCTAGTTCTGTTAATCGCTGTTTGGTGTAGGTTTGGAAACAGCAGGCGATCGCCTCATCCAACACCATGTCAATCAAACGCACAGCTCGCATGACTTCTAGTGCTGATGCTTGCACTAAGTCCGGCTCTAAAGTAACAAAGATGACATCACGCAACAGACGATACTCTCGGGCAATTTCTGCTGCATCGAAACCTTGCTCAGCCCTGAGAGTACCATGATGCAAACTTGCCTGAACCAAGGGTTGAATTTGATCTTCTTGATATTGAGAAAGCACACTCGCCAGCGCCGAGAGGACATGGCTAAGATGATTTTCAATAGCTGTGCGGGATAGATTATTGGTACTGGAAATCTTTTTATCCTGACGAACAGCTTCCACCCACTGCTCTAAAATGGTCTGAGTTTTATCGCGCAGCAATTGACTAAAATCTTTCATCACTTATGGGTGGATAATAATACGAGCAGAGAAAAATATTTTATTATTTATATATGATAGAGAGGTGTTACATTTGTTTCTTAAAAGCATTTCATGTTCCGATATAAAAATACATAATTTTTAGTCAATCTTTATATATCTTAATATAGATGATTTTGCTCAAGAAAGATACTTGTTTTTGAGCCTAAAAAAGTATATCCTAAGGTGGCTTGACGATACTGTGTACCAATGTTACCTTTACGTTAATAATAAGAGTAAGTCAGCCTAATCCAACGAATCGCCGAAGCGTAAGTTGGAGCGGAGGAACCAAAGTATGGGGCGCATCTCATAGAAGAAAAAGAGTGAAGAACAAATATAGTCAAGAGGAAATACAAGAAAAAATAATGATTGTATCTTTCTTCCTTTTTGTTTCTTCCTTCTTCTAAGAGAGGGGCATCTCTCAGCCCTAGCCCGTCAGCTAACTTCGTAGGCAATGAGAGGAGACTGAAGGGACGGCATTACTATGATGTTCTGATCTCATCAGTATCCTTGGCTGGTACTGCTCGGATTACTTGTACCTGAGCTTGAGTCTGTTGAGGTCACAAATGATATTTCAACTGAATGTAGCTGCCATCTTGGCGGTTGCCGGTCAAACAGCTTGGAAACGTGCTAAACCCGTAGTCGTACGGGATGCTTTCTTGCTGCCTTTGGTTGGTTTTTTGGGCGTCATTGTTATATGGTGGATTATTGCCCTTGCCAACCATGAATTAATGCCCACCCCTCCTGAGGCGCTGGCAGCAAATTTAGATTACATCCTCAACCCATTTTTCCAAAGAGGACCAGGTAATTTGGGTATTGGCTGGCTATTAATAGCAAGTATCCGACGGGTATTAATAGGCTTTGGGCTAGGCGCTCTTGTTGCGATTCCTGTTGGTTTTCTGATTGGGATGTCCAAAACAGCACTGATGGTTCTTAATCCCATCATTCAAATCTTCAAGCCAGTATCGCCCCTAGCATGGCTTCCTATTGCCTTGGCAATCTTTAATTTGGCAGATCCATCGGCAATATTTGTGATTTTCATCACTTCTTTGTGGCCCACAATCATTAACACTGCGCTGGGAGTTTCCAGTGTTCCCAAAGATTATATAGATGTGGCGCGAGTTCTGGAAATGCCCAGTTGGCGAAGAATTACAAAAATCATCTGGCCCGCAAGTTTGCCTTACATTTTTACAGGTTTGCGGATTAGTTTAGGAATTGCTTGGCTAGTGATCGTCGCTGTAGAAATGCTCACAGGCGGTATTGGAATCGGCTTTTTTGTTTGGGATGAATGGAGTCGCCTAAACTTGAATTCTGTTTTTCTTGCCGTGCTGGTGATTGGCTTAACAGGGCTATTCCTAGATTACGCGATCGGTAAAATACAAGCTTTTGTCACTCGTCGCCCAGCAACAAATTAGGTATAAATTCCGTTACATTGCGTTAAGGCATTGGCGTATCACCACTTATAGTAAAGGTGCCTTACGGTTCAAACAGCCGTTTCATGTGGTTAAATCTGACCTTTTGGAATAAAGAGCGAATAACACAGGGCGGGGGGGATAAGCAATTCACGCATTAAAAAAAACTCACTTTTTAGTTAGCAGCCTACCTGCATAAAACCGTACATAAATCACATGTGTGACAGCTTAAACACATAACTTTTGCGCCTTCGTGTTAATTTTTGCAGTGATTTCGCCGCCGCAGGAGGTTTTTCATGAGTGACAATAACACAAATAACTGGAAGCGACGAGACTTTATTCAAGGACTGGGAGCAACGGCATTTGCCACTGGACTTTCTTCTTGTGCCATTAATGCTAACCGTGCCCCTAAAGGAATATCACAAGCGGCGTTGGCGGTAGAACCAGTGGTAGACCCCAAGACACTGGAAAAACCTAACATTACAGTGGGGTATGTGCCGGTAAATGACTGCGCTCCCTTTGCTGTAGCCTGGGAGAAAGGGTTTTTCCGCAAGTATGGTTTAAATGTCACTCTCAGCCGTGAAGCTAGCTGGGGTACGTCTCGTGATGGCATCATTTTTGGTCGCCTCGATGCTTCGCCTGTTGTAAGTGGCGCGGTGACGAATGCGAGAACAGGTGCAGAAGGCGCACGTCATGCTCCCTTGTGTGCGGCAATGACAATTCACCGTCACGGTAACGCCATGACGATGAATAAGGCAATGTGGCAGTCTGGGTTGCGTCCTTGGCGAGACTATAACGGTAATTTGGAAGAGTTTGGGCGAGATTTCCGCAATTACTTTGAAAAATTACCAGCCGAGCAACGAGTTTGGGCAGTGGTGCTCAGTTCGGCAATTTATGAATACTTTATCCGCTACTTATCTGCTGCTGCTGGAGTTGCTCCTGACAAAGAATTTCGCATCATTATTGTCCCACCACCACAGATGGTAGTGAATATGCGGATTGGGGCGATGCAAGGTTATATGGTGGCAGAACCTTGGAATACACGAGCAATTACTGGCAATGATGGAATTGGCTTTACTTTCGCTCAGGGTATGGAAATCTGGCAAGGGCACCCAGACAGACTTCTAGGTGTCATGGAGTCTTTCATTAAAGAAAATCCCAAAACCTATCGCTCTTTAGTCAAGGCAATGATAGAAGCTTGTAGGTATTGTGGCGATCCAAAAAACCGGGAAGAAGTAGCTAAGATTATCACGAATAAGTCATTTACAGGAGCAAAACTCAAATTAACAAAACCAGCGATTGTCGGCGAATACAATTACGGCGGTTTCGATGACAAAAAACGTCTTGTGAAATCGACGGATACAACAATCTTTTTTGAAAAACCAGCTAATCTTGTCAAAGTGCCAAATGACCATTCAACATTTCTGTGGCAATCTCAGAGTATTTGGTTAATGACTCAGTCGGCTCGGTGGGGACAAATTAAAGAAATTCCCAAAAATGCTGAAGAATTGGCGCGTAAAGCTTGGCGCACTGACTTGTACCGAGAAATTGCCGCTGAAATGGGAATTGAATCTCCAAAAGAAGATTACAAGATAGAACAAGCTGAACTATTTATCGACAAAAAAGCTTTTGACCCCAGCGATCCTGTCGGGTATCTTAAGAGTTTTGAGATTAGGGCAAACGCTCCTAAATCTTTCTTTATGTCCTAGCGGAATCGGCAGAGTTAATCATATTGTATTGACTGTCCTTTGTCATTTGTTTTTTGTCTTATATAGATGACTGATAACTAAAGACTAATGACCAATGACTAATGACTAATGACCAATGACTCATTGCAGGAGTGTCAAATGAAATCTACCTCGTTCTCAACAGATGCCTATGATAAGGCTTCACCTCCCACCACTGGATTTCTGGAGATTGAAAATTTATTCAAGTCATATACAAAACCTGATGGGGGTGAATTTGTCGTCCTAGATAATGTCAACTTAACAGTGGGTGAAGATGAATATATTTCTGTTATTGGTCACTCGGGTTGCGGTAAATCGACACTTTTAAAGATTGTCGCTGGCTTAGAAAAAGCGACTTCTGGATCAGTGCGGTTAGATGGCAAAGAAATTCGTAAACCAGGGGCTGAGCGGATGATGGTGTTTCAACACTATTCGCTGTTACCTTGGTTAACTGTGCGGGAAAATATCCGACTTGCGGTAGATGAAGTGCTAAAAGATGCCAATCGGGCTGAGAAAATTAGCATTGTGAACGAACACCTGGCAATGGTAAATTTAACAGCAGCTGCTGATAAGTATCCTGACGAAATTTCTGGCGGGATGAAGCAGCGGGTGGGTATTGCTAGAGCATTAGCAATTCGCCCGAAAATGCTGCTGATGGACGAACCTTTTGGGGCGTTAGATGCGCTAACTCGGGGGAAATTGCAGCGGCAAGTGTTGGATATCTGGGAAAATCACCGACAGGCGGTCATGATGGTTACCCATGATGTAGATGAAGCGATTTATATGTCGGATCGCATTGTTATGATGACCAATGGACCTGCGGCTAATATTGGGGAGATACTAGAAGTACCGTTTCCTCATCCACGCGATCGCGCTGCTATGAGAAACTCAAAAGAGTACTATGATCTCCGCAACTACGCCCTAAATTTCCTAGATCGCTATTTCGCTCAAGACGAGTAACGAACAACTTCTTAAGTCATAATTCGTAATTTCTAATGTTCAAGTCAATTACGGATTATGAATTACAAATTTGTCATTGTTTTTGTTAATTTTTCTTTAAACAGAGATAAAACTATGAATCTCAAACCCATATTGGTGCGTCTGCAAAACGCTATCGGAAGAGATGATTTAATTGAGCAAATGGTGTTAATCTCGACACCAGAGACACCTGTATGCAAACAGGGGCAACCTGAAAAATCAGTTAACTTAATCGTTGGTTATAATAGTTCTCCCAACAGTCATACTGCGTTAGATATTGCCTTGTTGATCGCTCATCAAACACGTTTAGCCACAAAGGCGCAAGTCACAGTTCAAGTTGTTTATGTGATCGAGGAAAATCAAAGTAGTCATGCTGCAGATGTCTTGCAAAAAGAGGAATTTGTAACTCAGCGAGCAACCGAACAAAATCCTCCACACTCTTCAACAAGCTTCCCCTTAAATGAGTTTGACACAGGTGTGACAACTCAAACAAAAATGCAGGCTAACACAACCTACTCACAAGAAAGATTAGTAGATAGATTTGCACAAGCAGAAGGTATTTTGCGGCAAGCAAGTTGTCTAGCTGCGGAATGGAAAAGTTCTTTTAAAGCTCATCTTCGGTTTGGTTGCATTGGCAGGGAACTTAGGAAAGTGGTTGTATCAGAAGGTGCAGATTTACTATTACTTGGCTGTAACTCTGTCAATCATCCGATAGTGCAACACCTCGGTTCTAAGTTCCCCTGTTCAGTACTAGGTATACCCAATTTTGTCAATGAGAAACGCGCTTAGCGGACATAGTTGCGAATGTTGTGGAGAGACACCTAAGTATAGAAGCCCGGTTTCTTAAACCCCTTACCAATAGGATGATTATCCCTATTTCTTCAGAGTACAAAATACCACATAATATATGTATGTGGTATTTTTTTTGCTAATCTGCAAAAAATCTGAGTGTAATTTCTACCAATACAAGTTGCGTTATAATATGTCATTCTGAGCAAAGGGAAGAATCTTGGGAGATACTACCCTACCCAACCGATGCACCCCCTTTGGGGTCTAGGGGAACCCGTGATGTACCACCACGCTACGCGTGATTCTTAGTGGATTAAGTGTATGCTGAATACATTCTGTGGCGATGCTTGTTATTTAAAGTATTTGTATAATAATTTAAATATTTTTTAAAAAAATTAACTTTTCTCAATAAAATTTTAACTCCTCGAAAGATTTGAAGTTTTGAAATTGTTTCAATAACCATTTGAACTGTCCCGAGGAGACGACTTGCTTTATGATTCAAAGATGCTACCCTACGGAGTATAGCCCAGAACTATTTCTAGGGAAGTACAAACACATCACATAAGATGTCATAAAACAAGCAAATGCACAACTCATTGCAATCCCGAAAGGATTAATAACATGAACCCGCCCGAAGGAGAACATAGCAATCATAGTATGGTAGAACCACCTCAAGCAGGATCCAACCAAAATACAAATATTCCTCTCTTTCATAGTACAGATAGTAGTACAGATATGGGAGAAAGCCACAGTTTAGCAAAAGTCAGAGATATTCTTTTTGGTAATCAGATGCGGGAGGTGGAAAGAAGGTTTACCCGCTTAGAAGAGCGTCTGGTTAAAGAATCTGCTGATTTACGGGATGAAACAAGAAAACGTTTAGATTCCTTAGAAACGTACATTAAGAAAGAGGTTGAGTCCATAGCAGATCGGCTAAAAAACGAGCAAGTAGAACGCGGTAAAGCAGTGAAAGCAGTTGCTGAAGAAAACAAAAATATAACGATGTCTTTAGAAAAAAGAATTGCCCAATTTGAAGAAGAAACTGCGAACAGCCAACGAGAAGTTCGTGAGCAAATTCTTAACCAATCTAAAAGCCTACAGGATGATATCCGGCAAAAATACGAAGAAATTGTGGCTTTAGTGCAACAAGAATCTCAAGAACTTCGTATTGCGAAAACAGACCGTTCCTCCCTCGCTGCTCTTTTCTCAGAACTAGCTATCCGCTTGAATTCTCAACAACAATAAGGCTTATTAGTTAGTAGTTAATCGTACTTAATGATAATTAATAACTAATAACTAATAAGTCACTAATAACTAATAACTAATAACTAATAACTAATAACTAATGACTAATGACTAATGACTAATGACTACTCAAATAACACTCACGTAGAGCCTAATGATGAACTGAGTGAAGTCCGTAGTTTGCTTCTTGGTATTGAACCAGCTAAACTAAACAAATTATACGAGCGATTAGATAACCCACAGATAAAAGCAGAAGATATCAGCCGATTGCTTCCAGAGGCGGTTATTTTGCGAACAATGCAAGATAAACAACTGGGCGAAGCAATAGTTCCTACTGTTGAACACGCCATTCAATCCTCTGTTAAACAAGATTTAAATATTTTGTCAACTGCGATTTTTCCCATAATGGGACCAGCCATTCGCAAGGCTATTACCGCAGCTCTCGAAGCAATGGTTCAATCTTTAGATGCTTCTTTAGAGCAAAGCTTTTCTCCACAAAGCCTCAAGTGGAGATTAGAAGCGCGACAGACGGGTAAAACATTTGCCGAAGTTGTGCTGCTTCGCACGCTCATTTATCGGGTGGAACAGGTATTCCTGATTCATAAAAAAACCGGATTAATGCTGCAACATACAGTAGCGCCAAAAGTCAGCGCTCAAGATCCGGATTTGGTTTCAGCCATGTTGACGGCTATTCAAGATTTTGTCAAAGACTCTTTCAATACACAAAAAAATGATGGGCTTCAAAGTTTGCACTTTGGAGAACTCACCATTTGGATTGAAGAAGGACCACAGGCAGTACTGGCAGGTATAATTCGGGGAACTGCTCCCCAAGAATTAAGATTAGTTTTTCAAGAAGCAATAGAAAAAATTCATCTGAAGCTAAACAGAGAACTTATTTTTTTTGAAGGAGAAACAGAGCCATTTGTAGCCGGTAGACCTGAGATAGAAGCTTGTTTGGAGGCTCGGTATCAAGCTCCAACAAAAAAAAATTATATTTCTGCCCGGACTTTATTAGGCACAGTAGCTATTGGTTTGGGAATTTGGAGCTTTTTTGCTATTCGAGACCATCTGCGTTGGAACGCCTATTTAGAAAAACTGAACTCTCAGCCTGGAATTGTCGTGATTAAAGCTGACAAGCGAGGTGGAAAATATTTTATTTCTGGAATGCGCGATCCATTAGCAGTAGACCCCAAAATGCTGATAAAACAAGCAAATCTCAGTCCCAAAACAGTTATCAGCCATTGGACGCCTTTCCTGTCGTTTGAACCAGCAATTATCAGCAAAAGAGCTGAGGAATTACTTCAACCTCCAAAAACTGTAGCCGTGAAAGTAGATGAAAAAGGTATTCTTTATGTCAGTGGGTCTGCACCTCGTCAGTGGATTTTAGAAGCAAGGAAATTTTGGCGTTTTATTCCAGGAATTACTCAATTTCAAGATAAGAATCTTATTGATATAGAACTAAAGCATCTTGAGTCATATAAAAATCAGATTGAACAAGAATTGCTATTTTTTTCTGAAGGAACAACAGAGTTTTTCCCAGGGGAAGATAAGAAACTTAAGAATCTTGTACTGCAAATACAAAAACTTTTGGATGCTGCCAAATATCTTGATAAAAATGTAGGTATTCAAATAGTGGGACACACTGATATAACTGGAACAGAAACAAGAAACATCGCACTCAGTCAAGCCCGTGCCAATAAAATCCTTTCTTATTTATCTTCCCAAGGAATCAATAGGAGCAATTTCACTACTATAGGTGTGGCTAACACCCAACCTTTACGTTCGGGATTGCTAGAAGATCAGAAATTGAGCCGCCGAGTATCTTTTAAAATTTTACTGTCTGACCAAGCTAAATAAGGATTATCCGTATATGCTCCAAAAGAAAATTTGTATGGTGGGTGCATTTGCCACGGGTAAAACTAGTTTAGTATCACGTTTTGTTTATAGTATTTTTTCTGATAAGTACCAGACTACTGTCGGGGTAAAAATTGACAAAAAAACAGTTTATGTTGGAGAAAAAGAGTTAAATCTTATTCTTTGGGATCTGTATGGAGAAGACGAATTTCAGAAAGTGCGGATGTCCTACTTGCGAGGGTCTTCAGGTTATTTATTAGTTGTGGATGCAACTCGACAGGATACTCTGGAAAAAGCCTTGAATTTACAAAAAAGAGTAGAAGAAACAATTGGTAAAGTACCCTTTATTTTGGTAATCAACAAATCGGATTTAGCTGATGAATGGGAAATAAGTAACTCCGAAATCGACGAACTGAGGCACAAAGGTTGGACGGTTATTAAAACTAGTGCAAAAAGTGGTTTTGGTGTAGAAAAAACTTTCCAAACTCTTGCTTCTAGAATATTAGAGGGATAAATAATGTTGGATTTTCCTGTTCCGGTTATTGCTTATCTTCTCAATTTCATGATAGAGCAACGTTCTCTTGCCTATCTTTTAGTTAATAAAGATGGCTATTTGTCAGCTTGGGGCGGTAAACTATCAGTATACGGTCTTACAAATTTACAAGAAGGGAAGAAAGTAGGACAGCAAGTTTTTTTTCTGGAAGGTCTTTTACCACTAGATGATTTTCCTTTATTTTTGCCTTGCATAAAAACGGAATACAGCATTTGTGCAGATGTCCATATTTTCTCCTCACAGGAAGGAGATTGGGTGTTGCTGTTAGATGCTACCTGGGATGAAATTCATGTAGGCATGATACAGCAACAAGTAAACTCTTCCAGACTGCTGTAGAAAAAATTCTCTATAATAGAGAACTCAGTGGATATTGGTTGAAAAAATTTGGTTTTGGCTTGTCTAAGTCATCAAGGGTTCTATGACAACAGACCTTTTGGCAGCATTGAATATTTTAGTATTGGAACGGCTAGATGTTGATTCATTCAGCATTACTGGAACCGTACCAGATTGGTTAACTCACTTTTGTCCTCAAAAAGTTGTATTGGAAACAGGGAGACTTATACTGAAAGAAGTCTTTCCATTTTTAGAAAACTTTTTAATTGATGCTGAAGAATTTTGGCTCTTAAGAGGAGAAAAAAAATTAAAATCTGGTATATGGTATCAGCTTGATTTATCTGGGAAAGAATATCATTTTGAAGCTATAGCCGTTTATGTAGATAGCAAAAAATATTTATTAATAGAATCGCTTGATGAAACTTATACGGAGAAGCAATATATTATTCAAAAAGCACGAGAAAATGAATTAAATTATCAGTATATTGTGAAAGAAAACCAGAAAAAAGAAGTTTTGATTCACTGTATTATACATGATATGGCAGGACAATTAAGTGCTATTCATGGCTGTCTTAGTCTCTTACAGTTTGAAAATTTAACACAACAAGTCAGAGACATTTTAGAAATCGGTAAAATACAATGCCACAGGCAAGAGATGCTCATACGGGAAATATTGGATGGATTTTCTGCTGAAGTCAAATCCTTGGAGACATTTGCAGTCGATCTTGGTAAGGCACCGAGTGCCCTGATATCTGCACAGGACATTATCCAACTTTTATCTCCTTCTTTTGCGCTTAACAAAATGCAATTACGCCTAGCTGCCAATATTGACGTGACAGCAGATTGGAGAGTCATCGGTGATGAATCGCGTTTAAATAGGGTGATTGCAAATTTGGTAGAAAACGCTTTTCGTCACAGTCCACTAGAGTCTACTGTGACAATTGGTTTAGAACAGGATGGAGATTATATTTTAGTCAGTGTGGATGATGAAGGTTCCGGTGTCCCTCCGGAAAATGTAGAGAGTTTATTTCAAAAGTTCTCTCAAGGAAAAGGTAAATCAGGTAGAGTTGGGCTAGGGCTTTATTCTTGCCGCATTACAGTTGAACGTTGGGGAGGGAAGATTGGTTATTCCCCTCGTCCACAAGGAGGTTCCCGATTTTGGTTCCGTCTACCAAAACCAAGACGAAATGAATCAGTAGCACCCCAAGAGGGGGCTACTCAACTCTAACTGATGACTAGTATCCAATAAAGTGTAGAACATCACGTAATACGCTGTAGCCAGCCAAGTCCCAAAGCAGGTAGGCAAGAAAACCAATCATTGCCAAGCGACCGTTCCACAGTTCAGCTTGAGGATTCCAGCCAAACAGAAAAGCATTACGATCTACGCCGTTATATTCTGTAGCTATGGGTGGTAAATCGGTAGCGGGACGAGTTTCACGACTTTGCATTGTTTTTTCCTCCAATATCAAGTTGGTTTTTATGGCTTTAATTTTTAGTAGCCGATCAAGTGCAGCACGTCACGTAGAACGCTGTAGCCTGCTAAATCCCAAAGCAAGTAAGCTAGAAAACCAATCATTGCCAAGCGACCGTTCCATAGTTCAGCTTGGGGATTCCAACCAAATAGAAAAGCATTACGGTCTACGCCGTTATATTCTGTAGCTACGGGTGGTAAATCAGTGGTAGGGCGAGTTTGCATTTTTTTTCTCCAAAATTAAATTTTTATTAGTCTTTTGTTCTTTACAAACGACTAATGACTAGTAACCAATCAAGTGCAGCACGTCACGTAGGACGCTGTAGCCTGCTAAATCCCAAAGCAAGTAAGCTAGAAAACCAATCATTGCCAAGCGACCGTTCCATAGTTCAGCTTGGGGATTCCAGCCAAACAGAAAGGCGTTACGGTCTACGCCGTTATATTCTGTAGCTACGGGTGGTAAATCAGTGGTAGGGCGAGTTTGCATTTTTTTTCTCCAAAATTAAATTTTTATTAGTCTTTTGTTCTTTACAAACGACTAATGACTAGTAACCAACCAAGTGCAGCACATCACGTAGGACGCTGTAGCCTGCTAAATCCCAAAGCAAGTAAGCTAGAAAACCAATCATTGCCAAGCGACCGTTCCATAGTTCAGCTTGGGGATTCCAGCCAAATAGAAAAGCATTACGGTCTACGCCGTTATATTCTGTAGCTACGGATGGTAAATCAGTAGCAGGACGAGTTTCACGACTTTGCATTGTTTTTTCCTCCAAGATTAAGTTGATTTTTAGGAGTTTAATTTTTAGTAGCCAATCAAGTGCAGAACATCACGTAATACGCTGAAACCAGCTAAATCCCAAAGCAGGTAGGCAAGAAAACCAATCATTGCCAAACGACCGTTCCACAGTTCAGCTTGAGGATTCCAGCCAAATAGAAAAGCATTGCGATCTACGCCGTTATATTCTTTAGCAACAGGTGGTAAATCAGTAGCGGGGCGAGTTTCCATTGTTTTTTCCTTCAAGATTAAGTTAGTTTTTAGGAGTTTAATTTTTAGTAGCCAATCAAGTGCAGAACATCACGCAGGACGCTGTAGCCTGCCAAATCCCAAAGCAGGTAGGCAAGAAAACCAATCATTGCCAAGCGACCGTTCCACAGTTCAGCTTGAGGATTCCAGCCAAATAGAAAAGCATTGCGATCTACGCCGTTATATTCTGTAGCAACGGGTGGTAAATCGGTAGCAGGACGAGTTTCACGACTTTGCATTTTTTTTCCTGGTTCAAGCTCAATTTGTTTCTTGACTTTACTGTAGCTATTTACAACTGGGCTGCTTTCTGTCAATAGGTACAAACTATCAGCACCTCTTGTGGACGATTATCCGAATAGTGTTTTCTTGGATAAATCCACCTAGAGAGAGTGCAAAAAAAAGTATTTGTAAATAAATGTAACAAGAGTAACGAAAAGCTAAGTTTTATTTGATCAATTCCTGTTGGTATGGCAGGAAATAATAAAAAAGAAAACATTTCTTGCCATAGTCAGTACCCGATGACTCAAGGCACACCTAGACAAACTCAATTCGCATGGCTTGGACTTAACGCTTAGGAGACACCGTAAAAATAAAATCCCAGCCGTGTTTTACGCCCTTCGGGTTGGTGACGAAGGATCTAGATTTGACGGTTGGGATTTTATTTCAAGGAAAGTGCCTTAAAAGCCTGCCTCTGTAAGCTTTGCTTGTGAGTTAGTAAGTTATAGTCTCTTGGAGATTTATCAATTTTTGTAAGAAATCGAATGTAGAACAAACAAAGAAGGATAAAAAAAGAGCAAGGGATAAAGTCCCCGATTTTTTACTTCACAACAGAGTCATTCGGATTTTTGCCTTCATTACACTCTTGTTTTTGTTAGTGATTGAATTAGGTAAAAAAACTTCATACCATGCAGTAGAAGATTTTCAAACTTTGGAGAGATGCTGAAAGCACTATGATTCCACGATTGTATAGCTCAAGAGTTGGGTATTGTGACAGATAGAAAATTTATTCTCATGTAACTTTATAATCCCCACCGACTTGAGCTATAGAGGAAGGAATTAGGATGTTTCAAAGTACACACATTATGCTGGCACCGTATAAGTCACTGTTTTGGGTGGCACAAGCGCCAGTCACTAACCAGCCAAATGTCTCTTTTGGATTTGGACCACACTTTTTTTTCGCTTTAGTCTCGGGTGTGATCCTGGCTTTTGCCTTGCAATTAGTTCTCACAAACCTCTCAGTTGCTGCTGGGATTTCCTACCTAGGTCGTTCATCTGATTCAGATGGAGATCATCATGGAGAGGTTGGAAGTGTGGGGGGTACTATTCGCAAAATAGGCACGGCGGTGGGATTGTGGACATTAATCACTGTGACTATTGCGCTTGCCATTGCTTGTTTCCTAGCGGTGAGACTGAGTCTTTTTGGAGATTGGTCTCCAGTCAACGGAGCAATTCTAGGGTTGGTGATTTGGGGAGCGTACTTCTTACTGCTGGTGTGGGTGAGTTCAACCACAGTGGGTTCCTTAATTGGCTCGTTGGTCAACACAGCAACTTCCGGCTTACAGGCGATTATGGGGACAGCAACCGCCGCGTTGGGGGCAAAAGCTGTCAATCAGCAAGTGGTAGCAACAGCTGAAGCAGCAGCGTCCGCCGTGCGTCGGGAAATAGGCAGTGCGATCGACCCCGGCACTCTCAGGGATAAGGTAGAAGATTATTTAGAAATGGTGCGTCCGCCAGAACTGGATTTATCCAAAATTCGGGGCGAATTTGAAAGGTTACTCAAAGACCCGCAACTGATGGCGATCGCCGGTGGTACAGCCGCAGGTGGTGCAGCTCTTAGCAACATCGACCGCCAAAAGTTTGTTGATCTTGTTAGCAGTCGCACTGACCTCTCGAAACGAGATATTAACCGCATTGCTGATACATTGTATAAAGTTTGGCAGCAGACGGTGGGTCAACAACAACCAATGCAAGACCGTTTGGGAGACTTGGTTAACTATCTCAAATCATTGCAACCCGGACAAACCCGGACAGATGAACTCAATGCCAAGCTGGATCAGCTGATGGCAGAAATGCGTGCTACAAAAGACGCTAACCAAAGGGCAACCCAAGAAGCGACTCCTGGTCCAATTCAACGGACAGTCCAGCAGGCTATATCCGCGCTGAGTGGCGTTGTGTTGGGACGAGCCGATTTGTCAGACATAGATGTAGAAAAAATCTTAGGTGCGATCACAAACGCTAAAGATAAAGTCACAGATCAAGCAGATAAGTTAGGTCTTCCCACGCCAAAGGTGCCTTATAGCCCCATTCGTGCTGATGTGGAAAACTACCTGCTCAACGCACATTCTTGGCAACTGAATTCAGAAAAAAGTGCCCAAGAATTTCGTGACGTTCTTTACGATCCAGCGGCTGATCCCGGAACAGTGCGGCGAGAGTTAGAGCAACTTTCTCGGACTGATTTTGTAAATATTCTCAAACAAAGGGGTCTGTTGACCCAAACAGAAATTCAGCGTATAGCAGATCGGTTGGAAGTGATCCGCCAAGAAGTTCTACTTGCAGCGATCGCAGAAGAAGAAAAAGAGGTCGTACAAGACTTGCAACGCCGAGTCGAAAGCTATCTGCTTGTAACTCCTAAATCAGATTTGACTGCGGAAGGCATACAGCAGGATTTTAAACCGTTGCTGGAAGACCAAGACGCAGATTACGAAACTCTATCTCGGCGACTAGCTCAGTTTGACCGCCAGGAAATGCGGGAAATCCTCCTAGAGCGCAATGACATTAATCCTGAGGAAGCAGACGCAATCCTTGACCAGTTGGAAAAACAACGGGATCAAGTTTTAGTCGAATCCAAAGGAATTGCAGATCAAGCGAAATATCAAGCCGAATCGCTGTGGCTGAATTTAAAATCTTATCTGCGAAACACAGGCAAAGATGAACTCAACCCGGATGCTATCCAAGCTGAGCTGAAAAGACTTTTAGATGACCCGCAAGCAGGAGTTACGGCAATTAGGGCGCGTTTGTCTCGTTTTGACCGCGATACTTTAGTAAAATTACTGGGTCAGCGGGAAGACTTGAGCGAAGACCAAGCGAACCAAATCCTTGACACAGTTGAGGAAAACTGGAATAACATTCGCAACGCGCCAAAAACCGTTGCAGATAAAGCTAAGGAGCAATATGACTCCGTGACGACCACAATTGCAGATTACCTACGGAACACTGGCAAAGACGAACTCAACCCCGAAGGAATTCAGCGGGATTTGAATAGATTGTTCCAAAATCCACAACAAGGAGTTGTTGCACTGCGTCGTCGGTTGTCACAGGTTGATAGAGATACCTTAGTGAAGCTGCTGAGTCAACGTCAGGACTTGAGTGAAGAGCAAGTCAATCAAGTCATTGATTCAATGCAAACTTCAATCCGCGACATGATACGTGCGCCTCGTCGCCTAGCCACCCGAACTCAGCAAAGCGTGCAAAATTTCCAAGCTTATCTGGAAGCGTACCTGCGGGGGAGTGGCAAGGAAGAACTGAACCCAGAAGGTATCAAGCGCGACTTACATCTGTTGCTGCACGATCCACGAGTGGGGATAGAAAGTATAGGCGATCGCCTTTCTCAATTTGACCGCTCCACCATTATCACCCTGCTGAAACTGCGGGAAGACTTAACAGATGACGAAGCGGCACAGATTGCGGATACCATGATATCAGTGCGCGACCAGTTTGTGGAACAAGTACGGGGTATTCAGCGGCGCATTCAAGATGTGGTTGATGGAATTTTTGCCCGTATTCGCGACTACCTCAACTCTTTGGATCGCCCAGAACTGAACTACGATAGCATTAAGCGCGATGTTCGCACGTTGTTTGATGACCCGCAAGCAGGGTTTGATGCATTGCGCGATCGCCTGTCTTCATTCAACCGCGATACCCTAGTCGCAATTATGAGTTCCCGCGAGGATATCTCGCAGGAAGATGCTAACCGCATTATCGACCAAGTCGAACGCGCACGAAACAGCGTCTTGCAACGGGCAGAACGCATCCAGCAAGAAGCACAGCGACGCTTAGAAGAAGTGAAGCATCAAGCACAACGTCAAGCCGAAGAAACACGCAAAGCCGCAGCATCAGCCGCTTGGTGGCTATTTGCTACAGCCCTTGTTTCGGGCATATTCTCAGCAATTGCGGGAGCAGTCGCTGCCATTGTATTAGTGTAGTTTGATACGTTATCTTTGCTGACCAATTTCAGCCTCTCAAACGAGAGGCTTTTTTGTTGCAAGCACAAGGTTATCTGTCGCAAAATAAACTTTTCCTGCTAGTACTGTAAAAAAAATATAGATTAATATCGTGAAGTGACACCAATATCTTAAGACAGCATTTGAACTGCTGTCATTTCAGTAGAAAGATGGAGAAGCTCAAACATTGCCCTTTACTATAGCAATCCTAAATAATTTATAAAAATTTTTGTTCCCTGTTCCCTGTTAAGCGCCCTCATTCGGCAATTTACAACTCAAATAGGACTGCTATATAATGACAAATCAACTGAAATTATCAGAGCAACAGTGGTTCAAAACACCAGCGATAGTCAGCACTGCATTATTTCTCGGCGTAATCGCCATATCTTTTGGTGCTATCTTCATCAGATGGAGCGAATACGAACTCAGCCCCATTGCCACTGTATTTAATCGTTTTTGGCTCGGTAGTGTCGTCTTCGGGTTGTGGCATAGTGGCTTGACGATACGTCAGTGGTTTTGGGGCGACAAATCTGTCCAACAGGAGGCATACACCCGTCAGGACTTTTTGTTATTGCTGGGTGCTGGGACTTTTTTTGCTGCCTCCCTAGTTCTCGTGGCTTGGTCACTGACTCAAACGAGCGTTGCTATCTCAACTGTGTTGCATAATCTCGCCCCGATATTTACCAGTTTGGGGGCGTGGCTGTTATTCTCTGTGGGCTTCAACCGCCAATTCCTTATTGGCATGGTTATCGCTACTGGGGGAGCGATCGCCATTGAACTAGATCAGCTTGGAGGAGCTACCAACAATCTACTTGGAGACGTAGCTGCTATCATATCTGCGGTTTTCTTGGCGGCGTACCTGCTTGTTGTAGAACAACTGCGAACCAAATTCACTCCTATGACAATCCAGTTGTGGATCTGTGCGATCGCTACCGTAGTCCTGTTCCCTATAGTTTTATTGAGTGGAGATAAATTTTTCCCCTCAACGTTTGGAGGGTGGCTAGCAGTCATTTCCTTTTCCCTCGTTTGCCAAGTTTTAGGTCACGGACTTTTGATATACAGCCTGGAAAAGTTGTCCTCAGTCGTCGTCTCGCTGTTTCATCTCCTAGAGCCAGTTTTTGCTGGAGTTTTCGCTTTTGTCATATTTTCGGAAAAGTTGAGTTTCTCTCATTGGGTCGGTTTTGCTGTAGTTCTCATCGGTCTATACCTAGTTGTTTCTAGCCAAGCTGCTGTTCATTCGTCACAAAAAAGGCGGTCGGGAAGCCGTTCTATTTTTATTAACATTTGCTAACAAAAACTTCCTGTTTCAACCGAGACTGTCGGCAGCACCTCGTCCACAGGCAGACACGGCAGAACTTGCCGCGTATTTTGATATGTTGATTGCCGCGTTCAAATCGCGGTCAAGTTCAAGATCACATGAATGACAGTGGTAGACTCGCTGCCTTAGACTAAGCGAATCTTTTACGTTCGAGCAGCAAGAACAGGTTTTACTACTGGGTGCAAATCGGTCAATAACAACCAACTTGCTGCCGTATAGCTGGCATTTATATTCCAACTGACGACGAAACTCATAAAATCCCATGTCTCCTATTGCTTTAGCCAAACAGCGATTAGCCATCATCCCAGAGACGTTCAAGTCCTCAATCCCTATTACTGCGTGGTTTTTGCTTAAATAGGTGGTGACTTTATGAAGAACGTCTTTGCGAATATTGGCAACTCGTCTATGGGCTTTAGCCAGTAGTCGCGTTGCTTTATTCCAATTAGCAGAGCCTTTAGGTTTACGGCTAAGATTACGTTGTAGCCGTTTTAATCTACGTTCTGCTTGACGATACGATTTAGCACCGTCGAACACAACACCTGTAGATAGTGTTGCTAACGCTTTGATACCTAGATCGACGCCGACGACAATATCGTAAAATTTCGGTGTCTGTTCAACAGGAACATCAATTTTAAACGAGATAAACCACCTGTCTGCTTGGCGGCTAATTGTCACTGACTTAGGCTCTACACCCTGTGGTAATCTCTCAAAGGTTTTCAACCATCCAATCACCGGAACCTTGACCCGCTTGTGGTCAACATGAATTGAACCATCAAGAGTAAAAGAGTCGTCTCTTCCTTTCTTCTTGAACTTTGGAAAGCCTTTGACTTTCTTAAAAAAAGATTTAAATGCATCGCTCAAATGTCGTAATGCATACTGAGGAGAGCATTTACTAACTTCGTAGTACCAAGGGTTCTCGGACTTAACTGAAGCCACCAACCACTTGTGTAAGTCAATCGAGGAAGGGAATTTAATCTTGTCGTTAGGATTGGCACGGTTATGTGCCAACACCTGCTGACATAAGGCAAGACCCTGATTCCAAGCATGACGCGCTACACCAGCGTGTTTTGCCAGCATCAATCGTTGCAGTTTGTTAATTTTGAGTTCTGTCTTAAATCCTAGTAGCATAGTCATATTGTACAGCATTTGACGTACAAATACTATGAGTAAACGATTAGACATTCGACTTCCTGACGAGTACCATGAAATCCTTGAGCAATACTGCAAGCATTCAGGAGCAACAAAAACCGGAGCAATAAAAATGCTAATCCTTGTACTTAAAGATGAGCAACTGTTAGCAATTGTAAGGAAATCAATCACTGTTGATTAGCCCTCAAACTCCCCATCTAGTTAAAATGAGGTTGGAAAACCACCTAAAATCTTTGCAATAGCTTGATGAAAGCCGCACCAATAAACAAGCCTGCAACTTGCGCCAAATAGCCAATGCTAACTGGGTTAACGCCACCAGGAATATTTAAACTGCCAATCCCGTAAAAAATCTGTTGCACAAACCACCAAAATACATAGAAAGACGTTGGTAGTTGTATGGGAATAAATACAATCAACAGGGGTAGAATACTGTCAATTTTAGCTTTGGGAAATTTAAGCACATAAGCTCCTAAAATAGCTGTAATAGCCCCATTCGCCCCAATAAGTGGCACCGTTAAGCTGGGTTCAGCTAAAATTTGTACTAGCCCAGTCAGGATGCCACAAACCAAGTAAAATAATAAAAATCGTCCAGAGCCAAGAATACTTTCCAGAGTTTTGCCAAAAACCCACAAAAATATCAAATTTCCTAAAATTTGACTAAAACTGCCATGGAGGAACATTCCCGCAAGTAGTGAAGTCGAACGCATTAGCACAACTATCCAAGCAGCTGAGTTTCCAGCAAGTCCATTTGCACTAGCTGCACTAAGTTGTGCTGGAACCACACCCCAGCTATTTACAAAATTGCCTAATTCACCACCAAGCTCTAGTTTCAGTTCCCATAAGAATAAGGCAATGTTGATACCAATCAGACAGTAAATAATGATTGGCTTTCTACGCGTGAAAAAGAAAATGTTATCGCTAATAGGAATCATATTAATTAGTCATTAGTCATTAGTCATTAGTCATTAGTCATTAGTTTTTCCCTCACTCCCTCACTCCCTCACTCCCTCACTCCCTCACTCCCTCACTCCCTCACTCCCTCACTCCCTCACTCCCTCACTCCCTCACTCCCTCATCCCCATCTCCCTCATCGACCCATAAAAGAAGCTGTGGCAAGATTGGAATCAGACTGTACTGCATTAAACTAGGCTAACCAAATGTTGGGAAATACACTTGTTGGACGATACCAAATTATTAGTCATTTGGGAGGAGGGGGATTTGGTGAAACGTTTGTTGCTTGTGATACTCACTTACCTGGCTCACCTCAATGTGTAGTCAAAAAACTCAAGCCTCAAGCTAATGACCCTGATACTTTGCAAACAGCCAGACGCTTATTTGATACAGAAGCTCAAGTTCTGTATCAATTAGGCACTCATGACCGTATTCCTCAACTTCTAGCCTACTTTGAGGAGAACCAAGAATTCTATCTCGTACAGGAATTTATCGAAGGTCATGACCTTAGTCAAGAAATCATACCAGGAAAACCTTTAAGTCAAGACCAAGTTATTTGCCTGTTACAAGAAATTTTACAGATTTTAGAGTTTGTCCATCAGCAAAAGGTCATTCACCGTGATATCAATCCGCGAAATATCATTAGACGCAAGCCGGATGGCAAATTAGTTTTGATTGACTTTGGAGCCGTCAAACAAATCACAACCCAAGTCATTATTCCTAATGGAAAAACAAAATTTACCGTTGCTATCGGGACTCCTGGATACATTCCCAGCGAACAAGCTCAAGGAAATCCAAAATACAGTAGTGATATTTATGCTTTAGGGATACTTGGTATACAAGCACTCACTGGCTTATCTCCTGAGCAACTCGATTTAGATACAGAGACGAGTGAAATTATATGGCAACATACCTCTGTTAGTGAGGATTTTGCTAAAGTTTTAGACAAAATGGTGCGCTATGACTTTCGGGAACGTTATAGTTCTGCAGGGGTTGTCCTACAAACTTTGCATGATTTAAACAAATCTCAATCTCAGACAATGGCATTGAGTTCTCCCTTATTGCAAAATCCTATAAAAAATCCTTTAAAAACAATCAATAAACCTAAAAAAAATATAGTATTAAAGTTTTTAGGTGCCATGAGTTTAATCGGGATAGGTGTAGGTTCATCTATATATATTGTTAATGGTATCAATTCTGCAAATTCCACCGAATTGTATAAGCAAGCCAACACACTATACGAGTTACAACGTTATCAAGATGCTTTATCGAGATATGAAAAAGCGGTCAACATCAGACCAGAATATGCTCAAGCATGGAATGGGCAAGGGAAAAGTCTGTATGAGTTGAAACAATATGAGGAAGCACTTGCGGCTTATGATCAAGCAATTCAATTGGAGCCTGATTATTTGCTAGCTTGGAGTGGGCGTGGTTTTACACTGAATAAGTTGCAAAGATACCAAGAAGCAATTGCGTCCTTTGACAAAGCATTGCAATTACAAAATAACTATCCGGAAGTCTGGAATGGTAAAGGAGAAGCTTTAGCTAAATTAAATGAATATGACCAAGCGCTAAAATCTTATGACAAAGCTATTGAATTGAATAAAGAATATTATGGAGCTTGGTACAATAAAGCATTGTTGCTACAAAATATAAAACGTTACGATGAGGCAATTTCAGCTTATGATAAAGTGCTTGAATTCAAGCAAAATTCTGAAAGAGCTTGGTATAACAAAGGCAATGTCTTCGTGAATTTGCAACGCTACCAAGATGCGCTTGCAGCCTATGACAAAGCGGTACAATACAAGCCAAAATTTTACCAAGCTTGGTTATCCAAAGGTAATGTACTCATTAATTTGCAACGTTATCCAGAAGCTATTGAATCTTTTGAACAAGTCATTAAATACAATCGCAAGAACTATCAAGCGTGGTATGGTCGCGGCTGGTCATTACATCAAATAAAACGCTATGAAGAAGCAGTTACATCCTATAATCGGGCAATTGAATTGAATCGTAAAAACTATCAAGTATGGTATAACCGGGGAAATTCACTTTACAATTTAAATAAATACCAAGAAGCAATTTCATCCTACAATAAATCAGTTAATTACGAACCTAAACATTACGAAGCTTGGTATAGTAGAGGCAATGCTCTGTTTAATGTAAAACGTTATTCAGAAGCTATTGCCTCATACGATAAAGCAATTAAAATAAAGCCAGATTATCAACAAGCAATAAACGCCCGTAATCAAGCACAACAACAGTTAGTTCCGAGTCCCGAGTCCACAGTCATCAGTCCATAAGTTAAGTTTGTTAACTGTTGACTGTTGACTATCGAATATTTACCTCTTGTAATAGGTTCCCTAAATCAAAAGATTTTATATTCGTAGCAGAACTGTTGCTGATAAATGGTTGATTCATGTTTACAGAAGCAGGTGCTTTTGATGAAGCTATTTTTTCACCTTCAACTTGCACAATGCGCTGTTTCTGAGAATATTCTATCAGTTTAGCTTGAGCTGTAGCAGATACAGGAGTATCTTTGGGAACTTGTTGGAGAAACTTGACAGCAGCGTCAAAGTCACCCTCTGCTGCTTTGTTGTAAGCTTTTTGTAACAAGTAAGCAGCTCTAACTTGCTTTTTATGATTGTACTCAGCTAACTTTTGTTGAACGATTGTCCCTGCAGAACTTTCTTCGGGAATTTGACTGAGATAATCTAATGCGCCACTGAAATCTTTTAATGATGCTTTTTCATAAGCCTGGGCTAATAAATCTTTGCTTTGTGCTTCAAGATTTGCTTGTGCTTGTTGAACTAATTTATCTGTTTGTGATTGCCAATGCAAAATATCAGGAACTTGAGATCCTGCACGCACTACATCAGCCCAACGACGCTCATTGAAAGCTTGTTGGGCTGCGTTGTATTGTTGGGCTGCAATATCCCATTGCTTTTGCCATTCGTCAATGCTAGCTTGCGCGTCAGGATAAATATTACTGTTCGAGGGGATTGATTTAGCTAGAGCAATTGCTCCGTCCAAATCCCCACCTTGATATTCTTCAGTTGCTTTATATAGTTTTTCTGTTTCTGAATAAACTGGAGTGTTATGTATTATGGAGTAAACTCCAAATCCCATCACCAATGAATTAGCCGCCAACCCCACCTTCATTCCTGTCAACAGTGGAGAGGCATTTGAAGATGGCGATTGTCTGCGCTTGACATTTAGTTGATCTTCTGGGTGATTTTTTTCATATTCTTCTGAAAAAATGGTGTAATCAACATCTATGATGTACGATGGTGAACCTTCCAACGGCATTTGCTCAAGCGATCGCAATACTTCACCTGCTGATTTGAAACGTTCTTTGTAGTCGTAGCGAATCATTTGGCTGATCACAGCAGCTAGATAATCGCTGACTGGCGTGTTTTGAAAACGCCACATAATCTCATTTGTTTGAGGATCTACTTTCAATTGAAGCGGTGTCAGCCCTGTTAAAGCCTGAATCGCAATCATGCCTAAAGCATAAATATCACTGTTAGGTTGTGTTTGACCAACAAATTGCTCTGGTGGTATGTAACCTAGCGAAGTGACAGGAATTTGATCTAAAGGCACTAGCACATCGACGATTTCAAAGTCAATTGGCTGAATTGAACCAAAATCAATCAGAACTAACTTGCCATTATAAGCGCGTCTGATCAAATTTTCCGGCTTGACGTCGCAGTGAATCACACCTTCAGAGTGAACAAAGTCTAAAATCGATAGAACATCTTGTAAAAATTGAATAACTTCACTTTCACTCCATACATAACCCAAATTGGGATCGATTGGTAGTTCCGCAGTGAGTGCATGTCCTTCCACAAACTCTTGTACTAAATAAAAGCGTTCATGTTCTTCAAAGCAGGATAAAAGTTCGGGAATTTGCTCATGGTGTCCCAAGTGCTTCAGTGTTTCGGTTTCTGTAAGAAAACGTAACCTAAGGGTTTGTAAGTAGCTTGGTTGGAAACTGGTAACCTTGAGCTGTTTAACAACGCATTTAGGATTCTCTGGATTCTCAATGTCTACAGCAACGTATGTTTCGCCAAATACTCCCGCTCCCAGGGTTTGGACGACTTGGTAACGTCCTTGTAATATTTTACCGATCATGTGGTTCGTCATTAGCTGGTTACTTAGTCACTGCTTATATAGGTTTTCTAACATTGCCCCATGTTTCCGGAATTCCTGATTAAATTAAATGAAAACAGCACAGAATAAAGCGCTAAGTTCTTAAATAAGAGTCTGTTTTTTATAGTTGTTATTACGGATAAGGTGATTTTAATACGTACGTAAAAGTACAAAAATTGTCAAGAAAGTATGAAGTATGTAATATTGCCACTGCTGTCAAATATGGCAGTTTGCAACCCGGAGTAAGGTACACCAAAGAAATAATGAACCACTCATGGGACACTCGTGGAACATAGATAAATAATTATTTTATTCAAATCAGAAGCGCTATATTCGCGATATTGCTAACCTGGTCTCTGTGCCAGTTAGTGTATCTTAGCTCTTCAGTATTTCTACTGTGAAAATTTATTATCAGGTTGCTTTTCCTCTTCGTGAGGTTTACTCTGTTAAATTGGTGACCTGATTGTTTACCTAAAGATATGGCGGTTTGCGATTGGGTAAGGTACACCAAAGAAATAATGAACCACAGATGGACGAGGCAGTGCGTTGCGGGGGTTCCCCCCGTTGAAGCAACTGCCGTACAGATGGACACAGATAAATAATTACTTCATTCAATTGAGTTGCGCTATATTTCACGGGGACTGGGGACTAGTACCGCAAGGCGGAAGTCAAAAGTCAAAAGTCAAAAGTATTATGGAATGAGGTTTTTAGGGATTTTAAATGGTTGCCCTATTTACGCCGCGTTGTACTAGGGGTTAGGGACTGGGGACCCTTGAGGAATTGAGGACGGAGATTGTACTGAGCCCTATTCCAGTAATTGGAACTTTTTAATTAGGATTTGGGACTCCAAGCCAATCCCCAATCCAAGGGTCCCCAATCCCCTAGTCCCTAGCCTTTTCATTTTCTTCTTCGAGCACCTCAGAATCTTGCAAAGGCTTCACTACCCGTGCGATCGCTTCTTGTATAAACTTCTTAATAAACTCATCGCGGCGATTGAGTTGAAACTGTCGCTGCACAACTTCCGTCATTCCCCCGTCACCCCAATCTTGGTCATGACGAAAATATTCAATAAAACTTTTCCCAGCAATCCGCGTCAAATAAGCCGCTGTCACGCCTTGAATTGCCCGCCCAACAATAAAAGTCGCAACATTCAGCTGCAAGGCGGTAGTCAGTAACTGTATAGCTCCCTTAACAATACCTAAACTAGCTAGAGTTTTCCCTAAAGACAGCGCTAATTCCTTTCCACGTTCCAAATTCAATTCACAGCCGTAAACTCTGCCAATTTCCACTACCATTTGAGCATTGACACCGGCTGTTGCTAACATATCCACCACTGGTAGAGGCGTCACCGAAACCACGCCAGCAACAATCCACTGAAATCGCTCTACAATCTTATCAGCTTGACGCCGACGCTGAGCATCGATAAGTTTGCGCGCTTCCTCTCCCAGTCGTACAGATTGCAGGAGAATATTATCTGCCACCAAATCTTCACCTTCCGCCCGTAAAATAGCCGCCATTCGCCGGAGTAAGGGGAGAATTTCCGGTTCAGGCTGGAAAATTTCGCTATTTTCCAGGTGTACGGGTTGGGGATTCGCGGCGATCGCCACCACATCACTCGGTGCGATCAATCCCCGCACTCGCTGACGCAACCTCGCCAAAATCGCTTCTTTGTCCTCGTCTGTATACAAATCAGTTTTATTAAGGACAAGCAGAGACCGTTTTCCAATTTCTGCCAATGCTCGTAACGGCTCAAATTCTGACTGTCGGATATCATTATCCACCACAAACAACAGTAAATTTGCTTCCGTCGCCAGTTCTCGCGCCAGTTGTTCCCTCTCAGTTCCCGCCACCCCTGCTTCTAAAATTCCTGGCGTATCCGTAAATAAAATTTTGCGCTCTAATCCCTTCAACCTTAGACAATAAGTTTGCCCCACCTGAGTTGTTCCCATTGGTGCATCTACCTTGCCAACCATGCGCCCCATCACTGCATTCACCAGAGAACTTTTGCCAGCACTTCCAGTGCCAAACACCACAACTTGAATTTCGCCACCAGCTAAATTCGTCTCAATCTCCCGCGACTTACTCAATAAAGCTTGGCGTGCAACTTCATCTTGAATTTGCGCCACCTGTTGCCTGACAGCATCTAAAGTAGAAGACGCAGCCTCAGACTTGGCAGCAGGGACTTGTACGCTTGGGCGTTGTCTGCGTTGGCGCTGACGATTCTCGCCTCGCCCAATCACGAACACGTAGTAGACAAACGTGGCAATTAAAGCTGCTATAAGGAGAATGAACAACAGCAGTAGCAGATTACCCAGCAACGGCGCTGAGTAGGAGAATTGCCAGTAAAGCCGACTTAGAGAATCAATCAGCCACAGGCTGAGTCCCAGAATGACGATGAGACCAACAATCAGCGTGACTATGCGCGACACAGGCATGGTTGGCACAAACTAAAGGATACGTACCCAGATGCTTTCCATCTTAATAGTTTCAATGTTTTTCACCAGGGTATTGACAAAGTCATTTTGCGTTTAGGAGAGCGCTTATTCTTATGATTAGACCACACATCTGCGGCTGGGCATTGCCCATAAAGCTTATGTAATGGACATTTGAGATATTGTGCGGCAATGCCCACCTTACAGAAAAGCGAAGAGCTAATTATGTATCAAATTTAGCGTAACTTACTTTCAGATAGATTCCTGCTTTTTGAAAAAAACCCGCGAAAAGTTTAACAGCAAATTCCCCATGACTTTGGTAGATAAATTTAACTTATTTTGACTAAGAGTGTTGTTACAGCAGATTTCCTAGAAAAAGCTTATCTTTTACTAAATACTCAGAAACAAGTAGTAGTTAGTATGTCAAAATTTGGTTTAGTTAGCATGAGTCAACAAGGAGAAAAAGCTCATGGGACTTTTTGACCAAATTATCAATGCAATTGACAATTCCAATCAGCAAGGGAATGCCGGGCAATTGGGTAATATTGTCAATACCGTGCAGCAAGTGAGTAATAGCACTGGTACAGACCCCTCAACAATGCAATCTGCTTTGGGGATTGTGGGTAACTATGTGCGTTCTGCTTTACAAGAAAAGCAAGCTACAGAAGGTAACCAAGCAGCGCAAAATGTGGTAAATCAATTTGGCGGTACTTCGCCTAATCCTCAAGCGGTTAACTCACTTTTCGCTCCTTTTTTACAACAGCAGTTGGCTCAGACTGTTGCCCAGCGCACAGGGTTAAATGCAGGTATGGTTCAACAATTACTCCCGATTTTGGTTCCTGTGGTGCTGAATCTGTTGAAATCTGGTTCAAATTCTCAAAATCCTCAAGCAGGAGGAAATCCTGTGTTGAATTCTTTTCTCGATTCTGATCGCGATGGCGATGTTGATATTATGGACGCCATACAGCTGGCTAGTCGGTATTTGGGACGGTAAAATTTTGAATTTTGAACCACAGATAAACGCAGATAATTTTCCAGAATATCCGCCTTAATCCAATACAGTTCAGTTACTGGTGTTCAATTACGGAAGATCCCCCAACCCCCGATGCATTAGGGGGCTTAATTCCCTCCTTTTTAAGGAGGGTTAGGGAGGATCAACTCTTATCACCAAGCGTATTGCGCGTTAATCAGCGGTTGCAATTCTAGATTTGGGATTGAATTTCAAATCCCAAATTTATTTTTATTGATTTTTTACCGGAAAGACGGCGAGAAAGCCCGCCCCAACGAGCGGGTGGGATGATTTCTCGTTCCCCGTCTTAGTCCGGCGTCATTGGTCAATAGTCATTAGTATAATTAAGCACGAACAATCATGAAAAACTACTAATGACTAAGAACTAATGACGCCGGACTTCGATTTCCCCCCGGCTTTTTGTAAAAAATGAGCGATCGCGTTGTTTTTACAGCCGGGGGATGAGTTAAATTTCACTTTTTCACTAGGATATATGCTGTCGCATATTCAGGCAATTGCCTGATATGCTGGTCAAAATCTTTTCGATTCTGAAAAACCCCTGCCAAAAAGTCGAGTTGATGAAGATTGGGTAAAAATGCTCCGCCTGTATCTGAGAGGACTCCGAGTTGCAGTTGTTTGCGTCCACCTTTAGTATACTCAAGAACAATCACTCTACCCAAACCAATATTTTGGACATCTCCAGCAAAAGTCACTCCTGGTTTGATAGAAATTTTTGCATCTATCTTATATCCATAACCTTTGATAGCATCAACCTCTCTAAAATACCAATAGCGCTTTTGTGCTGTTGCTTTGACTCCTCTAAGGTAAGGCATTTCATTGTTTCTATCTACATTAAAAAGTCCTTTAGAGCCATCAGTAAAATTAATCAGTATTGTTCCCTCCATCAACGCTTCTTCTAAGCCCTCTCGAGTTAGATAAGCAAGTGGTTCAACCTTACCAAATTCTTTTCCACCTGGCTCATAAATGCCTGACAAAACATCCTGCTTTGTATATTTCGTGTAGAATTTGCTGCCACTATTGTCTTTTAAGCTATAAATTGGTGTATTGAAAGTAGATGTTTTTTTATGAGAACCTGGATGAGTAAAAACAGCATACTTTGTAATTCGCAATTGTTTTTGATTGGGAGTTTGAGAGTTATATGCAGACCATTTAATCACACGGAAATGGGTGTTGATAAAATTAGGATCTTGTAAACGAGTCGCTCGATTATTGGCAATATCTTCCTGTAAGACAGAAATCATGAAATCCAAGGTTTTGAGAATGTCTTGTACATTAACTCCTTGAGCGCCAAGTAATCCCGTACGTAGAACAGTTGGGTCTTCGGAAGCGTAGTCTTGGTAATATTTTCTAGTATTGGAGAGAACACTTAATAAGTCTGCTTGATTGAAATTTACCTTCGTAGTAGGCAGTTTTCCTGAAGTCAGAACCTGACCGCTCTGAACACTAAATTTATACTTTTGCAACTCATCAATGACTTGATAATATGTTGAGGCTGACCCTGACTTTTGCCCAGAGGAACGAGTGTTTTGTTTGTCTTGACTTTCATATGATGTTTGCTGAAAACTAAAAGCATTCTCTTGACCTGAGGCTAGAAAAGTCTGCTGTTGAGGTAGGGTGGAATATTCCTGCTGAGTTTTGGATAAATTCTGTGTAGCTGGATGTTTAGTTTTTGACTGACCATATAAATAGCTAGTGCCTAAACCGACAAATAATAAAGCAGCAAAACTGACTGTGAGGCGGAGTTTTTGACCAAATCGGAGACTCATAAGCTGGAGAATGAATTTCTACTGGTAAATAATACAAGACTTACGCCGACAAACAAGGTGGAATTCTCTCCAAATGCATAAGTTGATTTCAGTGGCACCTATTAACAATTAGGCCGCTCATTGCCGGCACTCAAGGTAACTCTCTACCCCCTTAGCTTTAGGTTAAGGGGTTTTTATTTGGCAATAGTAGCAAAGGTGGGCGGCGCTTCATATACGGAATCTTGCCTTGTGGCTGGCTTTTGCAAGGCTGAGTTCGCATTTCATCTACCGCTGTCGCCAATCTAGCTTGAGACCAACCCACCAAAAGGTCAACAGGGAAAATCCTACTAAAGCAGTCAAATCGACTACCAATTGACCAGTTATTGGTTCAAGCAAGGTTTGTCGAAGAGTAGATGCAGCGTAGGTTGCAGGGCTTAAGCGTCCTATGTATAGCAGAATATCGGGTAAACGGTTGACAAAAATCTCATTTTGATCAAAGTAAGCCAGGCTGCATAACTTGTCAAATGTCACTGTATTCATATTCAGATGGTTGTTGGAGCAAGGCTATGCGAATCTACTGGAAGCCGATTATTTGTGAGGTGATATTAGAAATTCTACTAGAGGTAGCCCCAGGCAGCTATGGTATGATGGCGACTATTAGCGAGTATTTGGTGGAATCGACTTGGGAAGCTAGCAGAGCTTCAATTCAACTGGTCTTAGGGATGAATTCCCAACCAGCTTTCCAGTAATGTCTCTAAAAGGGCTAAGTGCCATCTACTCCTCAAAATACTTACGTTACAAGACTTGCAGATAAATTTTGTTTTCCCCCAAAATGAGCTAGTGGCTACAAAAGTTTTTACAATCTTGGATCTACAGGTTCGCTCTCCATCGCCAAAATACCAAAAACGCACTCATGCACACGACGCAGAGGAGCATGGACAACAAATCGCTCCAACGCTTCAACACCCAAGGCAAATTCTCGCATAGCCAAAGACCGCTTGAGTGATAACCCGCGTTGGCGCAGACGTTGCAAGTTCTCAGGCGTTGAGTATTCTGGACCATAGATAATTCGCAGATATTCCCGTCCGCGACACTTAACAGCAGGTTGGACAATACCACGATCGCCTTTAACAATAAACTGCATCGGCTTAACAACCATACCTTCACCCCCTGCTGTGGTCAGTTCTTCCCACCAGTGAACCGCTTCTGCTAAACTGCTGGGGTCAGTCAAATCTATCACCTTGTATGTCGTTGCTAGCAGTAGCTCAGGGTCACACTGAGCAATTTTCGCTGCTTGCTCCATGTGCCAGCGATGGTCTTTATCTGTGTGGATGGTTCCCTCTGTTGCCAAAATGTGGAAAGGAGCAAGTTTGAGGTCGGATATATCATTCACTGACCAGCAATAGCGACGGTAAGCACTGACGTACTGCTGTGTCATTTCTGCACGTTGTTGAAATTGACTCAGTTGGGCGCTCACCTCAACACCGCGCTGCTGTGCTTGCTGCAACACACTTACAGCATCCCCAAGAGCAAGGCGTGACGATACCCCAACAGCTGCATATTGTTTCCGCAGCAACCCCTGTGCCTTGGCTGACCAGGGCATGAGTTCGCAGTCCAAGCAAACCCAATCGGTATTGAATGTTTCCCAAAAGCCACTTTGGGACAGGGCAGCATTGACTCGCGCCAAAAATTCTGCTTCTAAGTTTGGATTGTCAAAAAAGCGCCTTCCCGTGCGGGTGTAGCAGATACCAATCCCCTCGTTTCCCACGCCAAACCGTTTCATGGCTACTATTTCATCTCGGCACACAATGACGACTGCCCGTGAGCCCATGTGCTTTTCTTCGCACACAACTTCAGTGATTCCTTGGTTTTGGTAGTAGGCAAAGGCTTGTGTTGGATGTTCCAGATATCCTGTTTCTTGAGATGTCTCCACAGGCGACATCGTGGGTGGCAAGTAAATCAACCATTTGGGGTTAGCAGCAAAACGGCTCATCACCTCTAGGGCGGCGATCGCATTTTCTTCCCGTATCTTAATGTTGGGCGAAAGTCGGGTGCTGATGATGCGCTTACCAAGTACATCTTCAATATGAAGCACATCATCTAACTGCTGCTGTAGACTTGTAGAGATGTTGTCTGGAATTTCTCTACCCAACCCTTTAATAGGTCTAGCAGGTTCGCAGTAAGTACGGGCAGCAGGAACGCTCACGAGTTCCTTCTCTGGATAACGCAGCGCAGTCAATTTGCCGCCAAAAACACAGCCCGTATCAATATCAATTGTGTTATTGAGCCATTCGGCTTCTAAAACAGGGGTGTGTCCGTAGACAACCATCGCCTCACCCCGGTACTCCGCCGCCCAGTTGTAACGAACGGGTAAGCCAAACTCATCAATTTCTCCGGTAGTTTCGCCATACAAAGCAAACTCCCGCACAGCACCAGACCCCCGTCCCTGCATTTCCTGCTTTAACCCCGCATGAGCAACGACAAGCCGCCCTGCGTCGAGAACGTAGTGACTCACGAGGGATTCGAGAAACTCATACAGTTCTTTAGTAAAGGGTTTGCGTATATCCTCTGGTAACGCTTCAATTTCTGCCAAGGTTTGCTCTAACCCATGATTGACCTTGACATTTTTACCTCGTAATTTACGCAACAGCTTGTTTTCATGATTACCAGGAACGCAAATAGCTGTACCTACTGCAACCATGTTTCGCACAAGCTTAACTGTATCTAGGATACGTGGTCCCCTGTCTAGCAAATCACCAAGAAAAACAGCCTTGCGTCCCTTGGGGTGGTAGTAGGTGGGGAAGTGGAGGGATGAGGGGGATGAGGGAGATGAGGGGGATGAGGGGGATGAGGGGGAAAAAGAGGTTACTTCGGCAACTTCGGCTACTTTTCTTGTCTCCGTGTCTTTCTGGTAGCCTAATTTCTGTAGTAATGCTTCGAGTTCGTCGCAGCAGCCGTGAATGTCGCCAATGATGTCAAAGGGACCGTGTTCGTACTTACGGTTGTTCCACAGAGGTTGACGCTCAATTTCGACGGCTTCAATTTCCTCTTGGGAATTGAGGACGTAGACGTAGCGGAAGCCTTCTCTTTCCAAGCCTCGCAGGGAACGCCGCAAACACTGAGTGTGACGGCGCACAACATGAGGACCAAACTGGCGATCGCTTCTTTGCTGGTTGCGTTGGTGACACAGTTCTTCTGGTAAGTTGAGGGCGATCGCCACGGGAAAACAATGATACTGCCGTGCTAATGCCACGAATCCTTTACGGTCTTCTGGTTGGACGTTGGTAGCATCAATCACCGTCATTTTACCTGCTGCCAGTCGCTTTGCGGCAATATAGTGCAGCACATCAAAGGCATCATGGGAAGCAGATTGATTGTTTTCATCATCAGATACCAATCCGCGACAAAAGTCTGAGGATAAAACCTCAAAGGGCTGAAAGTGCTTGCGGGCAAAGGTCGATTTGCCAGAACCCGAAGCACCAATAAGCACAACCAGGGAAAGTTCGGGAATATTTAATTTCATAATTTTGCGGTCGAGTTCGTCAAATTTCACGGCTAAACACCCCCATCTGCGTCGGAGAACCAACCTCTGCATCTTCCAGCCCTACAGCTTGAAACTGCACTGTGTAGCCGAAGCGTTCCGCAACTTGCTTTGCCCAAGTCTGGAATTCTTGGCGCGTCCATTCAAAGCGGTGGTCTTTATGTCGCAGTTTTCCAGCAGGCAAGTTCTCAAATTTAACGTTGTATTCTATGTTGGGTGTAGTCACCACTACCGTTTTCGGTTGGGCAAACTCAAACAACACCCGCTCAAAAGCAGCAAGGCGTGGTAAGTCGAGATGCTCTATCACCTCAATCACCGTAGCAGCATCGTATCCTGTGAAACGTTTATCCTGGTAAGTGAGTGCGCCGTGAATCAGTTGTAGGCGATTCGATTGATTGCTAGGTAAGTGCAGGCGGTCTAATCGCTCTTGTGCTACCTCTAGCGCCCGATAGGAAACGTCAACACCTGTAATTTGCTCAAAAAAGCTGTCTTTTAGCAGCATACGCAACAAAGTCCCCTGACCGCAACCTAAATCAATAACTCGTCTTGCACCATTTTCTTTCAAAGCAGCATCTACAGCATTTAACCGTTGCTGATTTAGGCTAATAGGCTTTTCTACAGCTGCTTCTTCTTCTGCATGGCTTTCTTCAGCACTGTCTGGATCAAGTTCGTCTTCTTCTGCAAGTTGTGCTAAAGCAGCGCGAGTTAGGCGGTGCTGTCGTTTCAAGTAACGACGGGTAATTGCTTCCCGCGCTGGATGCGCCCTTAACCAACCCTCACCATGACGCAGTAGCTTTTCTACTTCGTCATCGTCTACCCAATAGTGTTTATCGTCATCCAATACGGGAATTAATACGTACAGATGAGTCAGTAAATCCGCAAGGGGTAGGGTATGCTGCAATTCCACGGTGTAATACTTGCTTTGTCCCCAGTCAGGAAATTTCTCATCTAGAATGTGATTTTGGGCAGTTACAGTGTAGCCCAACGGCTCAAAGAGCTGCCGCAGGAATCCTTCGCCACCTCGACAAGGCAATACACTCAATTTCGCAACTAAGGGTATCGGAGTTTGTGTCAATTCTGGTTTGTCTTTGCAGCGACCTGCAAGTGCTGTACTGAAAACTTGGGCGATCGCCACACTTAAAAATGAAGAAGCGACGTAAGGGCGATCGTTCACATATTGTTCCAGATTTGCACTCCGTCCACGCACCAACTTCACTGGGTCAATATCCAAAAGCAGCGCCGCAGTACATCGTTGCTCACTAGCTTCTGGATAGAAGACGTGCGCTTGTCCAAAAGAAAGAGCAAAAGATTGGCAGCGATCCGGGTGTTTATGCAGTAAGTACCCTAAATCCGTTGCTGGGTAAGATGTGGTCGTAATCAGCAGTAGCATTCACTTGTGCAGAGGTTCACTTTGGCGAGGATAATTATGACTACTGCTCAATGCCAAATGATTACGGAAAAATTTCATGTCTTTTAGGCGTTAATATTATTACTTTGCTTTATAAATTGTTACAAAAGGGCTTTGAATTGAGCTTGCTCAATATTTGCCGCTGGCATTGATGATGAACTACCCTATTTTCCTGTTTTTCATTTCATTGATTGTATATGGAATTGAAACACTCTAGATCATTAGGGAGCATCTTGTGAGCATCGAAACTGATCGCGGTAGCGGCAGGTTTTTTCCTTGAAGATTTCCGTTAATCTTGAACCTACGCACTAAAATTTTTGTTAAGACTGGGAGTGAGGAGTCAAGTGTGGAAGTGTAGTGAGGATTGCGGCATTTTCCCTACACCCGTACGGGCGCAAACGATTACACTTTTAGCACGCCAGTCGATTCAACGGAAGGGCATCCGTCCTTGCAGGTTTCCTCCGTTGTAGACATTCGTAGACGCGTAGCTGCTTCACTGGGGATAACAACTGCCCATTAGGGAACCCCGCAGCTGAAACATTTCCCTTCACCGTACATTCGTTCAAAACCTTCATTTTTCGTTTCACTGCGTAATTCCTGTTCATTAAGACCCCACCTAGACAGCAACTAGGTGGGGTTTGGATCTTTAGCTTGAACCAAAAGTGCTAATGCGATTGCTAGTCGGGTAAGCAGTGAGGATGTCACCTGAACCAGACGCATCTTTTAATACCTCAAACTTCCTCTAACCATGCCAAAATATTTTCTTTACTCTCCTCCAAACCCTTGTACGCCAACGAATCCGGTGTCATAGACTGTATGGCTGAGGATAGCTTGCAGCGCAAATTAGCATCTTTTTTGACTTCCCTGCAATCCCTAAAGTAGGTGCGGATAGTGAATAGCGCTGCTTCGTATTCTGGCAGTCCCCAAATCACCTGGCGTTCAATTCTCAGGAACAGCCGGGGGTTATCCCGGTCAAATTGTCTGCCTAGCCAGTCGTTGATTGATACATTTGCAGGTGGTTCGGGGTGATGGTTTAGGCGGGTATCGGTACTCAATCCCCAAGCAAAGCGTACCATCGGTTCTCGCGTAATCATCGTGTTAACAATGGCGATCGCTCGTCGATTAATTTTCTCCATACCTGCCACAGGTGCATGGATTGTGGTAAAATCATAGCCAACTTTCTCCTCGGCTGACCAATGGTTGGGGTAGCACAGATGAACAGCACTCAGCCAGTTGCTACCATCATCACAACGGCAAATGACTGTTATGTCTTCCTGTACCTGGGCGGCTATTGCATCAAGAGTGGACGCGTAAGGTGGAAAGACTTGGTTAGCCTGAGTCTCGACTTGTCGTAACTCGTAGTTTGCATCTAAGTAGAGGATTTCTCCGGTAAGCTGACAGTGAAATGCTAAGTCGCCGTTGGCGAGCTGTTGGCTGTGAAAGTAGTGGGGGTGTTCTTGGGTGAGGCGATCAATAATTAGGCGGGCGATGCCTGACGGCAAGCCGCTCCGCGTCAACGCACCTGCTACACTATGAGAATAATTGCACGTCTGGTAGTACTTGCTCAACCTTTCACCACGAGCTAAGAGCTTGGTTTGACGATAGTGAGCAAAGTTACCATCAATTTGAAAGACCTGCTTGTCAGCCTCACCATTACCCAAGCATGAGCCGAAAGGCATAAAACCAGGTTTAACCTCGTACCGTCCGTTATCAAGGGGAAAGTAACAAGCCGAAGCGCTAGATGCTTCGACTGTTTTGGCTTCTTGGAACAAACTGTCTGCAAGTGCTTGCATAACCATTTTTGGTATGCTTATTTTTTTATATATTATCAAGCCAGTCGTTGCGGAATCGGCTTTAATTGATAAACTCTCCAAAAGAAAGCATCTGCTGCATGTTGATTGCCAGGGAAATTGACCGCTTCCACAATTCGACCATTCTGAATACGAAACAGAAATCCCCAAAGCTCATCAATGTCATCGTTTCCTAAATTGCTCCATCCACGATGGATATCAACCACGTAGTTATCATTGCCCCCTAAAAACAACACTTCCGCCTTAAACTTTGCTTTTCCTAACTGTTGAAAAAACGCGAGAACTTCATCGACTCCGCGTTTGTCACCCGCTAAAGGGTGATGTCCGGGTATTCGCCAAACAATATTGGGAGCAAAAATTTCTCGGACAGTCGCTATATCCCCTTTGCCATAGGCGTCGTAGTAACGCTTGATAATTGCCACATTGGGATGGTCTTGGGTGGCATTCGGCGCTGCTTTTGCGGTTTTCTGCTCAAACAAGTTTTGACAACCCATAAGAAACGACAAACCTGCAACGGAAGTCAACTTCAAAAATTCTTTGCGATTTTGTTGAGTAAACATTATTTCTTTGCTCCCTGGAAAGTAGATAGGTAGAAATAAACAGAACTATGTTAAGAAATGTAAAAGCCTCTAAAACCCGCGCCTTAGACCAATGACTAATGACTAAGGACTGCCGAAACTCGTTAACTTTATTTGTACCGACCTACTAATTTGAAATTGAGGGCGTTAAGCACTCCAGCGTGTGTTTGCTCCAGCAGCAATATCCAGTGCTTCACCAGTAATCGTAGAAGCTTCTGGCATTGCGAAGAAAATCATAGCCGCTGCAACCTCTTCGGGTTTAAGAAAATCGCGATCCTGAGCGTTGAGTTGTGTCCTTAAAAATTTGGAGAACTGGTCACGATACTTTGGCTGTAGTGACATTGCAGTGGCGACTCCAGTCGGATTAACGCAGTTGACAGTGATTCCATCTTTCGCCACTTCAGAAGCTACCGACTTAACTAAACCCAACGCTCCCCACTTTGAGGCGTTGTAGCTAGGAGAACCAGGCGATCCCCACCGACTGTTGCATGAGACGGTGACAATGATTCGTCCATATTTGCGCTGACGCATATGCGGCAGTACCGCCATCATGGTATACGCCACACCCGTGAGATTAACATCAATGACATCATTCCAGGCAGCTTCGTTCATGTCAACAAGGTTTCCCATCGTCAAGATGCCTGCATTGGGAACGGCAATGTCAATTTTGCCAAACGTTTGGATTGTGTTAGCAACTGCAGAACGCAATTGTTGAAGATTACGAACATCGGCTTGGATGGCGATCGCCCTACGCCCTTCTGCCTCAACTTGCCGTTTTGTCTCCATCAAATCCGATTCACTGCCGAGTTTGTAGCCAGTGCTGGGAATGTCTGCTGCAATGTCTACTAGAGCAATATCAGCTCCTTCTTTTGCCAACGCCACTGCACAAGCGCGTCCAATTCCTCGCGCTGCACCCGTGATAAAGGCAATTTGTCCTTGGAGTCTGCCCATTGCAGCCTTTTGATTCTGGTTGTTTGTTTGAGGTTGCTGTGCTGATAGCTGACTCAAGCTATTGCTAGCAACTGCTGCTAGTCCAGCCACGGTACTGCCACCAACAAGCAGCCTGCGCCGTGTGATGGGGTTTGTCTTCCTAGGGTATTTCTTCTTACTCATGCTGTTTTGTCTTGAGAATTTGGAGAAAATCTAAAAAAAGATATTTCATACTTAACTAAGTCTGTCTAGGAAATTATTGCTCTTGCCCAGATAATTACCTGGTGTAACGCCAACTAGGCGCTTGAAATGCCAGCCGAAATGACTCTGGTCGTAGAAACCCGTTTTGAATGCAACTTCAGCGATCGCCATACCTTGCGCAAGCAGCCTTTTCGCCTGGGCAATACGGACTTGCATTTGGTAAACGTGTGGAGTCATCCCCATTTCCTTGCTAAATGCCCGACATAGATAAAAACGGCTTAATCCTGCAACGTTTGCCAGTTCATCCAAAGACACGTTACGAGCATAGTGTTCTTGCAGAAAATCACAGACATTCATAATGGCTGGACGTACTGATTTCAGTGGACGCATCGACGGAGAATCTTGGGCATAACGTACAATTAAATGAGTCAGCAAAAGCAAAAGAGCAGTGTCTTGTTCAAGCTGGAAGAAATTTTTTTCTGAAGCAATGTGCAACTGTAAAAACAAATCAGTTAGTTCTTCATCTTGGAGAAACGCTGTGGGAAAAAAGGGTAAACTTGTGGGTCTTTCAGCAATTTCCGCAGCCGCAGTTTGTAGTAAATCCGGATTGATATGCATCATCCAAAACTTGGCTGCTGCTGGTAGGTATGTTCTCTCGCTAGGTGAATGAACTTCACCAGAGTGAATGATGCTAAAATTTCCCATTGGTATCTGATGCAACTCACCCCGATAGTAATATTCACCTTGGCAATCAAAGCTGAGACCAAATTGATATTCGATGTGGGAATGTCTCGGGAGCGGTTCTACAGAACCTGAAGTGTATGTGTACTGCTCCAAAAGTATACCGTCAGATTCCCACGCCCTGACGGTAATCTTTGCTGCTGCGTTGTGCATCAATGTGTTTCGAGCCTCGCCCTATGGATAAAAGTCATTCTTATTTAGAGCATAAAAGACTGCTTTTCGCTCCAACGGTTGCAGATTTGGCAACTGTTTTTCTGTGAACTTCGCGAAAACCGCCGGAGTTCCACAGTTCAAAAAGAAAGGACATAGGGTAGGGTAATAATTTCCCCACACCCGAACACAACCGAAAATATGCAATCTAAATGTGTTTTAGTTTACCTATTTCCGTGAGAAGGCTCCCGCCATAATCTTTGATTTGGTGGAGAGATGAATCACGGGGCAAAAATGCAACGTCCTCCAACTGATTTCTTGCACGGCAAGAACAAGGAAGGGGGACAGTTGTATTTTTGCCACTTTCCGTGGACACCTCAAGAGCTAATGAACTATAATTTACGCTATAAAGTAGAGCGTAAAGATGCTGGTATTTGAGGCAAAGTTGGAAGGAACAAAGGAGCAATATGGAAAGCTGGATGAGGCTATCCGTACTGCTCGTTTTGTTCGTAATAGTTGCCTTAGATATTGGATGGATAACAAGGATATCGATAAGTATGACTTGAGTGCATACTGTGCTGTACTTGCAAAAGAGTTTGAGTTCGCCAAAAAACTTAACTCTATGGCTCGTCAAGCTAGTGCTGAACGAGCTTGGGCGGCAATATCTCGGTTCTACGATAACTGCAAGAAAGGCAAGCCAGGAAAGAAGGGATACCCACGCTTTAAGAAAGAACAAACACATGGTTCTGTTGAGTACAAAACCAGTGGCTGGAAGCTTTCCGAGGATAGGAGGTATATCACTTTCTCTGACGGATTTGAGGCGGGAACCTTCAAAATGTGGGGAACCCGCGATTTGCATTTCTATCAGTTGAAGCAGATTAAGCGTGTGCGTGTTGTACGTCGGGCTGACGGGTACTACGCACAGTTTTGTATTGACCAAGAACGGTTGGAGAAGCGGGAAGCAACATTTAAGACTGTTGGGATTGATGTTGGGTTGAACCACTTCTACACCAACTCTAACGGGCAAACAGTTGCAAATCCGCGTCATTTGCGCAAGTCCGAAAAGTCTTTGAAGCGACTGCAACGTCGTTTTTCTAGGACGAAAAAGGGTTCTAAAAACAGAGCCAAGTTTAGAAATAAATTAGCTCGCAAGCATCTCAAGGTAAGCCGCCAGCGTAAAGACTTTGCCGTAAAGACAGCAAGGTGCGTAGTGATGTCTAACGACCTCGTGGCGTATGAGGACTTGAAGGTGCGCAACATGGTGAGAAACAGGCATCTTGCCAAATCCATATCCGATGCAGCGTGGACTCAGTTTCGAGAATGGGTTGAATATTTTGGGAAAGTTTTCGGCGTGGTCACAGTTGCTGTACCGCCCCACTATACCTCCCAAGACTGCTCCAACTGCGGTCATGTTGTTAAGAAAACTCTTAGCACTAGGACACACACTTGCTTGCATTGTGGGCACATCCAAGACCGAGATCATAACGCTGCACGAAACATATTAGAAAAGGCATTAAGTACGGTGGGGCACATCGGAACTCACGCCTCTGGAGAGAGTGACCAATACTTGGGAGAGGAAACTCCTCCAAGCAAGTCAACTCGTGGAAAGAGGAAGTCCAAGAAGTGATTCTTGGAATCCCCCGCTACACCGCTTGCGGTTAGCGGTGGGAGGATGTCAATGCCTCAGAACTTCTTCCTGTGTCGGTAATGCATTAAGGTTATCAACCACGAATGAATTTCTGGTATTTTCAGCACCCGAAGGCAATTGATATCCTGAGTCGTGCAAAGTCATGCCAGCAGTTGAGAACAGAAGCTTTTTGCCAGCATGTTCTTCAAAAAAGCGCGGATTGTAGACCTTAAAATAGATACCTCCTGGAAATTCTGAATACTTGCTGATGCGGTAGTCACCTAGGTAGATGCTAAATCCTCGTGATGTAATTGGCAGTTTATTGCTCAGGTTAATTTTGACAATATATGTCACTCTGTCTAATGTGGTGTTTTCCGCCGTTTGCATAAACTCAATGTTTCTCAAGTCTGCTGCTTTGGGCTGAGTAGCAATGACTTGGAGATTTGCCACTTCCGGATATGTAATGTTCAGCATATCTTACTCCTTTTGTCAATTAGTTAGCTGTAACTCATCAAGGTAAACAGTTCCAGATGGAACAATGTTGAATGACAGCTTAATTTCCGTCAGATTGTTAATGTCAATACCATCCTCTTGAAGACCCTCTAAGGGAATGCGGAGGGTTTGCATGACGGTACGAGAGAATGTGCTTTCTTCCTCTCCTTCACCTGGGAAGCCCAACGCAACCTTATCTGGATAGATGAGCCTGCTTATGGAACTAGCAGCAAAACAGCTTCCCTTGGCTTTGTCGTGTACCTCGATGGTAAAGTCCTGATCCTCTCCTATTTGATTATTTGGTTCCGTTGATTGCCCAACTCGCAACGCCAGGAATTTAAACGCTTCAGTATCTAGCGTCTGGGGATCTAATTTGATGCGATAGCTGCCGCCGCCACCAGTCCATCTTAACCGTAGACCCTGAGTCTCCTGGTAGAGATGATCTGTCGGTTCCTGTCCTTCAAACGATAACTTCTTGGCGTTGATTTCTGAAGTTTCGACTGTACCTACAACTGGCTTTGATACCTCAAGACTGGTTTGGGATTCCTCAAAATGTTGCACAAACAAACGATGAGAACCTTGAAATTGTGAAACCAGATTGACATTGTTTGGAAGCCAACCAGCCTCAATGCCAAGCGCATGGTTTCTCAACAATTCCAGAAATTCGTGTTTGTCTTGAAGTACAGACATCGCCAAAGCTGAAATATAAACCTTAGCAATCTGTTCCTGGTCTTCACGCTCAATTGTTTTGGTAGATTCTTGCTGCCATACACTGTTAAAGTAATTATGATTTGCACCATGAATCCACAACAGCGATTTGAATCCTCGTGCTGGTTGTGTAGGGTTAGCAAGGTCAACTGTATGTGACCTGTCATATGTCTTATAGCCTTCAAACGTGAAGACATCACCATCACGGCTACCATGAATGATCAGGTAGTTGTCCCGCACTTTGGTAGATCCCGTTACAGGCACATATTGACCGTCCGTAGGGGCGATCGCAACGGCTGCACGAATGTCAAAACCATAGGGTCCTAAACCAAGAGAACCATCAAGTGGAACAGGTGCTAATTCGGGGTCGAATTGGACGCTTTCCATTGAGTTGAAAAGACTGGCGTGTCCTACTGCTTCTCCCCCACGGGAATGACCGACAATCATCACCCGCGACATATCGACTTTGCCTTCTAGGGGATGTCCAGCCTGTGCATTCCAAAGCTGAAATTGCTTAAGGTGTTCTAGATGGACAATTGCTCTTGCATCGTTTTCGCCAAAATTAAAGCCGTTAATAAAGTTAACATCTATCGTTGCGGCAATAATTCCATGAGATGCCAAGAGTTCGCACAAATAAATATATCCTGGTGTTGAGTTCTCTAGAGGGTCGTGGTTACCGTGGGCAAAAACGACCAATGGGAAAGGTCCATCTCCCACAGGTATTCTGATGTGTCCGTTGATTGGAACTTGAGTATTATCAAAAGGCCAATCAATACTAAAGCCCAATTCAGCAATGTTCGATATATCAATCCGTCGCGTAGCAAATCCGTCAGTTGGATTCTGGTATACGTGATATTGATTCAAATCCGGATTTGAGCTGTAATCCAAGTTTGGTGCGGCATAGACTACTTCAGTGAAAGTATAAGCACCTGCTTTTCCTGGATTGCTGAGCTTATTACATAAATCAGTTATATTCTGCATAGAAGTCTCACCTTGGGGTGCAGCGTTACAATACTGCCCCAGCATTGGCTTCGGTTGTTTACATACTTGATCTACAAGTTCTTAACTTGAGTTTCCATAATCTGGGCACCGCCTGTCCGAAAATAAGAAGGACGCGCGAACAGGTGAGGACAACCCGCCCCCACATCCTACAAAACCTCTTATCTTACCGAAAATTTGGGTTTAAAGCCCCGTCCTAAAGGAGCGGCTTTCTCTTTGTCTTCAGACTTCTGATGAGTTCTCTTAATACATCAGTTTTTGTTCTGCCAACTTCCGAGCAGTAGTCTTCAAGAATTTGAAGTTCATACTCTTCTACTCTAAAATCTAATCGTTTCTTCATACTTATTGTACAGCTTTATTGTGTACAATAGTAGCATGAGAACACTAAGATTTAAGTTGTACTCACACAAGCGCAATAGGTACCTCAAGCGGATGATTAACGCTGCTGGGGTAATTTATAACCACTGCATTGCCCTTCATCGTCGGTACTATCGGATGTGGGGTAAACACTTGAATTGTGCGAAACTTCAATCTCATGTTGCCAAATTGCGGAAACGTAATCCATTTTGGCAATCAGTGGGTTCTCAAGCAGTACAGGACATTTGTCAACGTATTGAAAAAGCATACCAATTGTTTTTTAAACATAATAAGAAGGGGGTTCGTCCACCAGGATTCAAGAAAGTTAAGAAGTACAAATCGTTCACCCTAAAGCAAGCAGGGTATAAGTTTTTAGGTGGCAATAGGGTCAAAATTGGAAATCGGGTTTATCAATTTTGGAAGTCTAGAAGTTGGGAGGGAACGGTCAAAACACTAACCATCAAGCGCACACCATTGGGTGAATTGTTTATGGTTGTTGTAGTTGACAATTCTTTGGAGCCAGAAATCAAATTCACGACTGGTAGAATAGCGGGATTTGACTTCGGCTTAAAGACGTTTCTCACTTGCTCTGATGGCTCTAGTATTGAATCACCGCAATTCTTCAAGCAGTCTCTCAACGCCATTAAGAAAGCTAGCAGACAGCATTCCAAAAAGTTGAAAGGGTCAGCTAACCGAGAACGGGCAAGAAAAAATCTGGTACGCAAGTACGAGGAAATTTCTAATGCTAGACGTGATTGGTTTTGGAAGTTAGCCCACGACCTAACTAGTAGGTTCGATGTGCTGTGCTTTGAAACCTTGAACCTTAAAGGAATGCAACGCCTTTGGGGACGCAAAATATCAGACCTAGCTTTTGGGGAATTTCTACAAATTTTAGAGTGGATTGCCAAAAAGAAAGGCAAGCAGGTCATATTTATAGATCAATGGTATCCGTCTAGCAAAACTTGTTCTAGTTGTGGACACGTTCTAGAAAAGCTGGATTTGTCCGTCAGAGAGTGGCGTTGTCCGTCCTGTCAGTTGGTGAATGGGAGGGACGAGAACGCAGCTAAAAATATTTGTGCAGTTGGGGCAACAAAAACGCTGGGTTAGGCGATGTAAGACGGGCTGCGCCTGCAATTGCTGTTTGAGCCTAGAATCCCTGCCCTACAAGGGCAGGGAGTATGTCAATCCCGCCTATGTGCAACGCGACAACTTGACTAAAAACCATACATCCAGTTAAATATATTCAGACCAATCGGTCGTAAAAGCATAAATGTCAAAAGGCGAAGAAACAAAAGAGAAAATTCTCCAACAAGCAGCCGAACTGTTTAATCAACAGGGATATGCTGGCTCGTCTATTTCAGACATCATGCGTGTTACGGGATTACAGAAAGGAGGAATATACAATCACTTTAAAAGCAAAGATGATTTAGCGCTACAGGCTTTTGACTTTGCGATCGCCCAACTTAGACAGCGTTATTTAGCCGCAATCCACAGCAAGCGTCATGCAATTGAGCGCCTGCAAGCAATTATTGGTGTATTTCGCAGCAATATAAATAACCCAGTGATCAAGGGAGGGTGCCCACTGCTGAATACTGCTGTTGAGAGTGATGATGCTCATCCTGCTTTACGCCAACGCACTCAACAGGCGATGAACTCTTGGCGCAACCTGTTTTATCGAATTATCCAAAAAGGAATACAAAAGGGTGAAATTCGCTCAACGGTTCATGCAGATGAAGTGACCACCATCATTATTTCCACACTTGAGGGGGCTGCGATGATGAGCAAGCTTTATGGAGATTCGATTCATCTTGAACGAGCAATCAATCATTTGACTCATTATATCGAAAGCCAATTACGCATTTAACCCCAGTGGACTTTCTTGAGTTTTGTTTACAAAAAAAAAGACCGTTTGGTCTGAAAAAAGAAAAATTGAGAAATCATACTTCAACAAAAGGAAAGCAATAGGAAAGCAATGAGTGATTTTTGTGGTCAGGTAGCACTGGTGACGGGAGCATCGCGAGGCATAGGCGCAAGCGTCGCCTGTATGTTAGCAGAACGTGGTGCTGACGTAGTTATTAACTACCGCAGTAAGGGTTTACGTGCTATTGAAGTAGCCGATGCAGTACGTGCCACTGGTCGTCAAGCCCTCCTTGCTCAAGCTGACATCACAAGTGAGAGCGAAATCACAGAGATGATGAAGCTCGTAGAGAAGCAGTTTACACGCCTTGACCTCCTTATCCTCAATGCGAGTGGTGGAATGGAGAAGGATAAGGCAGCCGACTATGCTATGCAACTTAACTTTACCGCTCAAGTACGTGCTGTTGACCTATCGTTACCACTAATGCCAGCAGGTGGACGCATTGTTTTCGTCACCAGTCACCTGGCACACTTTTATGGTCAGAAGTCTGTTTATCCAATCTACGAATCAGTGGCACAGAGCAAAAAAGCTGGCGAAGAGGCTCTGCGATCTCGTATACCTGAATTAACGAATAGAGGCATTAAACTGCTGGTAGTCAGCGGTGACTTGATTGAGGGTACTATCACCCCTAAGCTTATGCAGCGCCAGAACCCGGGTTTCATTCAAGCCCGCCGTAAACAAACTGGTTTTCTGCCTAGCATTGAAGACTTCGCCCACGCCATTGTCCATACTGCAGCAAACACTCAATTGCAAAGTGGAGCAACTATTTTCGTGGGAAGTACTGAATGGGAGATTGCTTAGGCACATTGACAACTCCTAAGCAGCCGTTAGCAAAAAGCTGACGATTCTAGAGTGTTGACCAATATCTAATCCAAAATCCAAAATCTAAAATCTAAAATTGATATGACTCATTCTTTCAATAGTCAAGAAAAACCCTTACGTCTGATTACACTTCCTATCAGTCATTATTGCGAAAAGGCACGATGGGCGCTGACAAAGGTGAAACTTCCTTACGTTGAAGAACCTCATATGCCACCGTTTCATCGATTTGCAACTGGTCAAGTTGGTGGAAAATCAGCTCCTGTTCTGATAACTGAAGCAGGAGCTTTCACTGATTCAACTGATATTTTACGATACCTGGACGAAATAGCTCCTGATAACGCTAAGCTATACCCCACAAACCCTGAATTACGCCAACAAGTTGAAAAACTGGAAGATTTATTTGACGAGCAGCTTGGATCTGCGATACGCCGTTGGGCTTACTTTTATGTGATGGATGACTACAAGTTTATGCAACGTAGATGGTGTCAGGGTGTTCCTTTTATTGAGGGCGCATTATTTCCAGTAGTTTTTCCCCCAATGCGCTCAGTGATTCGGCGAGGCTTCAACATAACCGCAGAATCTGCTGCACAAGCATATGAACAAATCAAGAGCATTTTTGAGCAAGTGAGTGAATTATTATCTGATGGACGCACCCACCTGATTGGAGATAGCTTTTCTGCTGCTGACATCACTTTTGCTGCACTCGCTGCTCCTGCTGTGTTACCCCCAGAACAGCCGATGAGCGGTGGTAACTTGCAGGAGTTGCCATCCAAGATGGCATCTGAGATTAGTGCCTTTCGAGAAACCCCAGCCGGAGCCTATGTGCTGCGTCTCTATCACGATAGAAACAATTGAATTTGGGAATTAAAAAATGAATCCATTAGCTATTCAAGTGACGTTCTCCCAACACCGACCCTGACGGGTACGGTGTGGGCTTCTCCAAATCGCTTTGAAGAAATTTCCTGCTTCATTGGTCGTTACTCCAGATACCCCAAGGATTACTCCATACAGCAATATCCACGTTCCGATACCTCCACAGGCAGTGAGCGAGACTCCTGACGCCCCACGGAGTCTTTGTACATGAAGCGATAAGCTTTGTACAACAATCATGTAATTGATTTTACGCAACCAACCTAACAGATAAAAATCTATATTTCTGGTTGCAACCCCATATCAATTGTCATGGTTCAAAACCGTTCCCAACGTTCGCACTGTTCACCTAGCAAGCTAGTACGTTTGTGTCGAGTGGTCAGTGGTTAGCTGATATAATCATGATAGCATCTGTTTAGACGTTGTATAGACATATATATTATGAGATCTAAGGGATTGCATATCAGAATCAGTGAACGCAGATTGAATAAAATACGGGCGTATGCTGCGAATAAAGAAAAAACGATTACTCAAATCATTGAAGACTACATTGACCGACTACCGTCCGCAGAGATTGGAGATTCCTCAATCACCCCTCGCACTGAATAACCTGCGGTTATTGCCGTTTAGGGGTGTTTCGTCATCTCCCGCCTTATATCCCGGCGCTAAATCGAAGATTATAGCGCGGGACTTACGGCGAACAAGTTAACTCTTCATGGAGCCATAGTTGTGCTTGTCGGGTTATTAACAGGAATACCTTATAGCTACGCAATTAACAGAAAACAGGATGAAAACACCGTCCGTGCATGGCGTGTGGCGCATTCTGGTTTGGCAATGGGTGGAACCACAATGATTGCTATCTCTGCTGTTCTATCCTATTTGAAATTAGACCCCATATTTGGCTTAACTTTGGTCTGGTCATTTGTAGTTTCGGGATATGGATTTTGTATTGCTTTGCCCTACGGTGCTTGGGTAGGTCATCGTGGTCTTTCTATTGAAGGACCAAGCCAAAATAAGGTTGTCTATGCAGGAAATATGGTGGGTGCAATTGGCTCATTAATTGGAACCTTGGTACTCATTTTTGGCTGTTTCAAGACTCTTATATAGGAAGGAACAGGAAAATTTTTTTGTTCATTTGCAGACCTTTCGGTCTTTTTGGTCAAATTTAGGAGGAATTCTCAATGCTCAAGTTTTACTACAATCCCCGCTCGCCTATGGCTCGGCGTGTGTGGCGAACTTTACTAGAAAAGGAGATTCCTTTTGAGCCGATTTTGTTGAGCTTAGATGGTGATCAATTACAACCAGAGTTTTTAACAATTAACCCCTTTCATCATGTTCCAGTCATAGTTGATGACGGTTTGCGGGTGATAGAATCTTTGGCAATTTTGGACTATTTAGAAACTAAGTACCCCTTACCTGTGCTGTTACCTAGAGAAGCTCAGAGCTTAGCAACAGTAAGGATGGTGCAAATGGTGACTACAAATGAACTACTTCCAAAAGTAATTTCTTTAATTTATGAAAGTGAAGATTCACCCAAATTTTTACAAGCAAAAGAGCATATAGAAAAAATACTAAAATTTTTTACGGAATGTTTAGGAAATAGTTCTTATTTTGGTGGCGCTCAGTTAACTCTAGCAGATATCGTTGCTGGAACAGATATGTCTTTCTTACCTATGTTGGGAGTCACTTTGAGTCATTACCCGAAGCTAAATGACTGGTTTGAGCGCTTGATGCAGCGAGAAGCATGGCGAAAAACGGAACTGAGTACAGAAGATTTTGAAAAATTCAAGCGAGTTTTGGTGAAGTTACGTAAGCGTGAGATGAGCCGAGGAAATAATGCTTAGTAGGAGAGGAAAATCTATGTTGAGAGAAAATAAGTCATTAGCGATCGCCTGTGCGTCAGGTAGTTTCAAAGGTGCTTTTGCTCATGGTGTGTTAAGTGCTTTGGAAGCCGGTGGAGTTCGCGCAGATGCCTATGCTGCTGCATCTTCCTCAGTTATTCCCACAGCTTGGGCTACGCTTGGAAAAGCGACAGAATTGAGTGTGGATTACTGGTTAGCAGGCTTACAAGTCCTCAAACAACCAAATGTGGGAATGAGCCAAATAGTGCTTGGGGGAATTGCACATTTCAGTCCAAATAAACAACTGTTTGAACCAGAAACACCAGAATATTTCGTTGCTACCAGTGCAGTGATCACTCCAGAAGCTGCTAGTGAAACTCAAGGAGAAAAAGCAAGACGCTTAGGGCGACGCTTGTTGGTATCAGCCGGGAAAAAAGACCGCAGTTGGGTGGATAAACACTTGCAATTAGCTGTATTTAGCACAAAACTAGGAGGTGAAGTGCATCTTGATGCCAGTAACTTTGATGAAGTGACGTACGCATCTTCTCGGATGCTTCACGGTTGGGATATCCCTGCTTGGATAGGCACAAAGCCTTACATTGATGCTTCCTACACGTGTTTGTGTCCGGCGATGGAAATGGTTGAGCAAGGATATCAAGAAGTGGTGGCGATCGCCAACGAACCAGGCACACTGTATCAGGATATGTTCCAGTTAGAGGCAATTCCTGAGAGCTACAAAGGAGTTTCCATTGACATTATTCAACCAGATGTAGACCCCAAAGAATTTGGAGTCAATTTTACAGATGCGACTGAAGAAGGGTTCTTGGCACTGTATCGCCACGGAGAGGAAAAGGGGAGAGAATTTACAAGAACTTTTCGATGATCATCTCGTCCACATACGTTCCGTTCAACTTGGCGTGTTTTTGCGCTGTCCCAACAATGTGAAAGCCACGTCGGAGGTAGCTGGCTAACGCCGCTTCGTTATCGGCACGAACGTATGTGAATATCTTTTCGTATCCCTTACGGCGAGCAGCTTCAAACGTGGCATCGAACAGACACGTGCCAATGCCTTGTCGTCGGTATGAGAGATCCACATATGTTCCGATGACTCCCACATGGTCAAATGCATGTGTGTAGGTCGCAAATGGTTCCATACTTTGAAAACCAACAACTTTGTGATCTGCACGACATACAGCAACATGGAACACCCCACGCTGGGGAAAGTTCAAAATGTACTCCCGTTCCGCCTCGACTGTCAAGGGTGTGTCAACCGCAGTATACAAACCAGTTGCGATGATGGGGTTCCAAATACCGACAATCGCCGCAGCATCATTCGGTCGTGCTTCTCGAATCAGCAGATCCATGAACAGTTGCCTCTAACAACTTCAACGATTTGATAACCGTTATATTGTAGATATATACATTTAGCTATATGTTCCATTTAGAGGCAATTCCTGAGAGCTACAAAGGAGCTTCCATTCAGATTATTCAACCGGATGTAGACCCCAAAGAATTTGGAGTCAATTTTACAGATGCGACTGAAGAAGGGTTCTTGGCACTGTATCGCCACGGAGAGGAAAAGGGGAGAGAATTTATCAATCGGTGAGGAAAGGATTTAGTGCCTTCTCAATACATTAACATTGCGACTTTTCAAAATAAAAAATCAGTCCATTGTCAGGCTGGACTGTAAAAAATATCGACAAACCACTTACCCATATTGGATAAACGTTAGCCAGGGAGCCGCCCGCCTGACTTAGGTTAACCATCTAGTCTTAGTGAAGTACCCACCACCAAATCGGAATACCTTTAACTGGTGGGGGCTTCGAGTTTCATCCGTCGATGCCACGGCGCGGAATCTCCGAAGAGATCGCCAACCAAATCCCGTGATGGTCTTACGGGCGCGTCCGGAGGTTTGGGACTCGCCCCAGAAATTAGATTTCACAGCCAACGGCATAAGGGTTTCAGACTCATTTTCGGACAGGTCTAAAGGCTTCGAGGTGATTAGATACAGATTTGGGGCTGTTTCCATCAGGCATGATTGCCCCATGCAGGTAAGCCTGATTTAGATTCACATCACTTAGATCGACTTCAGTCAAATTTGCCTCAGTGAGGTTGGCTTGAGCCAAGTTTATTTTAGTTAATTTTGCCCCTTTCAAAATGGCACCAGTGAGATTTGCCCGACTCAAATTTGCCTGAGTCAGGTTTGCACCACTCAAGTCGGCACCACTAAAGTCGGCACCACTCAAATTGGCACTCTTGAGATTAAACGCAATCAACTTCAGGTTCCTAAAGTTTCTTTGCCCAGCTGCATATCGGCTTAAAAGTTCATTGGCATCCATATTGGCTGCCTCGCAACGAGTAGCGTTGTCGCTGTTTACCGATCTTAATCATAATTCACAATCAACAGTTTTTACCAAATTACCCATAAGTATAAGCTGACTGCCCCAATATGCGCCTTTCTTGTCTGCGTTCTCTGTGCCTGGAGCGGTTCGTTAGTATTATATAGATATGCACTCCCAGCCAATTGTCTAAGTTTGAGTAAAGTATGGAAAAACAAACGATTCATGTTATCGGAGGTGGACTCGCTGGGACAGAAGCAGCGTGGCAAATTGCTTCTGCTGGAGTGTCGGTTATTCTTTGGGAAATGCGCCCAAATCGCTACAGTGGTGCGCATCATACGGAACATTTGGCGGAATTGGTGTGTAGTAATTCTTTTGGCGCAATGGCAAGCGATCGCGCGGCTGGTCTATTGCATGAAGAATTGCGTCAACTCGGTTCTGTTGTGATCTCAAAAGCTGATGAACACGCCGTGCCTGCTGGCGGGGCGCTAGCAGTAGATAGAGGACGATTTAGCCAGGACTTGACGGAAACCTTATCTCGCCATCCGTTGATTGAACTGCGGCGGGAAGAACTGCGTGTTATCCCTGAGGGGATTGTTGTTTTGGCAACTGGTCCATTAACCAGCCCGGAATTGGCGGAAGATTTACGCCGCTTTACGGGGATGGAGTACCTCAGCTTTTTCGATGCCGCAAGCCCTATTATCGTGGGAGAATCAATTAACCGCGACATCGCCTTCATGGCATCGCGCTACGACAAAGGCGAAGCTGCTTACCTCAACTGCCCGATGAATAAAGAGCAGTACTTGCAGTTTTGGCAAGAACTGCGTACAGCCGAACAGGTGGAATTGAAAGATTTTGAACGGGAAACAGCGAAATTTTTTGAAGCCTGTTTGCCAATTGAAGAACAAGCACGGCGCGGGGAAGACACGATGCGCTACGGTCCCCTCAAGCCAGTGGGTTTATCGGATAGTCGGACTGGGGAACGTCCCTACGCCGTGATACAGTTGCGGCAAGAAGACAAAGCAGGTCAACTTTGGAATATGGTAGGATTCCAAACAAATCTGCGTTGGGGCGAGCAAAAGCGAGTCTTCCAAATGATTCCTGGTTTGGAAAATGCCGAGTTCGTGCGGCTGGGGGTGATGCACCGCAATACTTTTATCAACGCGCCTCAGCTTATGTTACCTAGTTTGCAATTTAAGGAGCGTCCAACGCTGTTAGGTGCTGGACAGTTGATTGGGACTGAAGGCTATACCGCAGCCGCCGCAGGTGGTTGGTTAGCGGGAACGAATGCAGCAAGGCTAGCTTTGGGGAAAGAACCCTTGACCATTTCAAATACAACGATGATGGGGGCGCTGTTTGAGTTTATCAGTTCCGCTTCGCCCAAGCATTTCCAGCCAATGCCTCCTAACTTTGGGATTTTCCCAGAACTGGGTGAGAAAATCAAAAACAAACAGGAACGTTACGGACGTTATCGCGATCGCGCTTTAGCTGAGGTCAGGGAATTCGTAACTCGTAATTTCTAACTCGTAATACAAAGAGAATAATTACGAATTACGAATTACGAATTATTTTGATTATTTGCGTTGGTCTTCAATTGTCTCGTCTTTAGTCGTTGCGATTCCATGTACACCGATCGCGGCGATCGTTGCACCTATGAAGCCCCAAGTCCCGTTAGCAAATGCATTGATCCGATGACTGAGACTACGATGATAGGCAAGATCCAACTGTCTATTATTCACTCGGACATCCCTGGTTAACTTGTCCACATACCTTTCGGTTCTTCCTAGCGCTTCGTAGTCAGTGTTGAACGAGTAAAGTGATGACCCCGCCACCAACAAACCAGGAATAACTAAGGCAATAAAGAGAATGACTCTGCCTATGCTCATACAACCTCGTTAGGCAATATATTTGAGTTAACGTGAGTTCGATGTATCCTGATTTGACCCCTCTCCAAACCTCTCCCCTTGTAGGGAAGAGGCTTAAAAATCCCATTTTTACGTAGCTCCTCCCTCTCCTACAAGGAGAGGGAGGTCGGGTGGGAGAGGTCGGTGAGAACTCACGTTGAGTTAATGCTGACATAGCGGGAATTTGCTGAGAGTATCTAGCGAACAAATTAGAAAAATCGTGCCTATGAGAGGTTCAGGCATATTTGAGGAATAATATTCATGATGTTTGCAACGATACCTTAGCTCAATGTACTACTTGTAGCGCTTTTCATTTGAATGAAAAAATCGTAGGGTGGGCATTGCGCTTAAAAGCTTATATGATGGACATTTGAGCTATTGGTGAGCAATGCCCACCTATCAGACATTCATGTACTGCGATTGCGCGCAGCGCAGTGTCCTGCATGGCGATCGCTCTCGTTTGAGAAAGAGTCTAGTACGGCGCAACAGAAATAACAAGGGCAGTTATGTAGCGCAACTCAATTGAATCAAGTACAGATTTATCGGCGTTGCTGATTTGAAGTATGAATCCAAGTGTAGAGACGTACCATGGTACGTCTCTAGAAGGGTTTGGAATCACACGACATCTTTTTCATACATGGATTCAGCAACGCCGATTTATCTGTGTCCATCTGTACGGCAGTTGCTATCTCCTTCGGAGACGCTTCGCGAACAACGGGGGGAACCCCCCTCCGGGTTCACCAGTCGCCTGGCTGTCGGGAAACCCTCCTGCAGCGCTGGTTCACCGCAACGCACGCAAGAGTCCATCTGTGGTTCATTATTTCTTTGGTGTATTTTACTCCGCATTGCAAACCGTTATATAAGCTATCGCAAGCGAACCCTACGGTCCTTGAACAGGAATATCAGCAACCCTAATCTTGGGCAAAGTGCTGTAACTTTGGTCGCTACCAGACATATTATTCGTCGCTAAAGAAAATGAGGTGGCTGATGGAGACATTCTTCCCAAAAAAACAAATTCCCCCTTCAGAGTCGTCCCAGGTTGAATTTCAATTTCAGAGTTGTCTGGTGGTGCTACCAAGTTGTACTGATTACCCAGGTTATCTATCAGTACCATGTCCTTGCTATTGTTCAACTTGATCGGGTCTTTATGACCATTCGTCACCGCAAGGTTGACCTTAGTACTATCCTCAGCAAAGGATATCCCTGTTAAACGTACCACAGTGCCATTGGCATGATTCATCTGGAGATTGAGAGTTTGAGGTGGTGGTAGTAATGGTGAGGTATCTGTAGAGGTCGTTTGGGTATCGGTCGTTTGGGTATCGGTCGTTTCGAGTGGCGATGCAGTAGGTGCCACAGCAGGTGTTGCGGCTGTCTTGGCGGTCGGTGAACTGGTAGCAACATTAGGATTGATTTGTCCCAATAACATCTGTTGCAATCGTGGGTTTTTGATAAGTAGCCAAATACCAGCGCCCAGTACCAGTAGTAAAGTAAACAGAACTCCCATCAGAAAGCCACTAAAGGCATTACTGCCACGACGGTTGGTTTTTGGTTCTTGTTGAAAGCGCTTTTCCGTCATTTGAAGTAAAATTCCTACTTTACATAACAAAGGATATCTGTTTTGCACCCACCTTTGGATCTATCTTATTAATTATTAGAAATTCTTATCCATAAAGATTCCGGTTCTTAATTGAGTGCAAGACAACCTTTTCTTGTGCGATGGGCTTCTAGCCCGTCTTAAATTGAGGGCGGGCTAGAAGCCCACCCCACAAAATATGTATTTCATCCAAGTGAGAAGCGCTATAGATTTGGGATGAGGTTTCTAGCCAATGGTAGTCACCAAGGCAAATCAAGGCTATAATAATGTTTATTGCCGTGACAAACTTTCGGGGTTTGCGGCTTTAAGGGCGCGTAGCTCAGTGGATAGAGCAACAGATTCCGGTTCTGTTGGTCGGGGGTTCAAATCCCTCCGCGCTCGTCTTTTGTACCACATTATTTGTCTGCGTTGACAAATTGATATCTGTATATTGTTGTGGTCTGTGGTGAAAACTGTGTTTCACAGCATAATGCTGCAATATATAAGGGACTTCCAAATTAAAAAATATCCAACTTTTCTTGTGGGATGGGCTTCTAGCCCGTCCTATAAACTGGGCGGGTAAGGATACCCACCCCACAAGTTGGATAATTTATTTCTTGGAAATCCCTAAAGTACGTCCTAAATATTTTCTGGAAAGACTGTTATCGTATTTGTAGCTAATATCCAGTCTTTTCTTACAAAAATTATTATGAGCTTTAAAGAACTTATTAAGCAGTTACCTCAGATTGCTAATGTTCTTGGTCAACTCCGCACACTAGCTCAAAACGATCCAAAACTTATTAAAGTATTACAGGAATTCGGACTAGACCCGACTCAGCCTCCAGAAAAACCTGACGCTATTTATGCTTGGAGTATCGTCAAGTATTATGACGAATCTCAACAAAAGCAACCGATGATAAATCTGTTGGGTGAAGACGAGATAAAAAAGACTTTTGTAGAAAAATATAATGCTAATGACTTAGCAAAATTTTTCAAATCAGCAAAAGATTTTATTATTCGCAAAGGGTTGTGGGCTGAGTTCCGAGAAAAAGAGGTTGACCTGAGAGCAGAGATTCAGAATTTTTCTAGTGTTTACACTCAAGTTACGAAATGGGCTAGATCTCCTCTAAAAGTTTTAACTGATCCAGATTCTACTAAAATTCCAGAAGAATATTCGCCTTATCCAAAAGAGTTTCAAGCATTAATACAGAAAAAAATAGAGTCATTTTGCGGTCGAGAATTTGTTTTTCAGAAAATACAACAGTTTATTTCCCGTAACTCTAACGGTTACTTTACTATCGTGGGAGATGCAGGGATGGGAAAAAGCACCATTGCTGCAAAGTACGTTTGGGTTCATAAATTTCCTTGCTATTTCAATATTCGCGCTGAGGGTCGCAATAGACCTGAGTTGTTTTTGGAAAGTATTCGTCAACAGCTAATCAATCGTTATTGGTTGCAGAATGCCAAGGATGATAATTTACAGAGTTTACTTCAAAAAGTCAGCGATAATCTTTTAGATGACGAACGCCTTGTGATTGTGGTTGATGCGCTTGATGAGGTGGAGCAAGAAGACCGAGATAAAAATCTTTTAAATTTACCGACAACACTCCCCAATAAAGTTTATTTCTTGTTGACGAGACGACCTTATGTTGCAGATAATAAGCGCTTGTACACTCAGGGAGTTCCTGAGGAGGAATTAGATTTAAGAAGTCAGGAATATGGAGATTTGAGCCGTAAGGATATTGAAAATTACATTTGGTTCTTTATCCAAGAAAATCCCAAAACTAAAGATAGTCTCAGTCAGTGGATTGAGGAGCGTAAGATAGCTGCTTTGACTTTTGTTGAGCAGGTAGCTGACAAAAGTGAAAATAACTTTATGTATTTGTATCATCTCTTGCCAGGAATTGCTCAAGGAGAATACAACGACCTCTCCTTAGAAAAATTTCCCAAGGGTCTTCAGGAATACTATCGAACCCATTGGGTGAGGATGGGTATGGATACAGAACCTAAGGAAAAGATGGTGATTATTCTATTTATTTTAGTGGAAATTAGTACGCCTATTCCCTGTGAGATGATGGCAGAAATTGCCAACCAGGATGAATATGAGGTGCAAAAGGTTTTGGATCAGTGGGTTGAGTATTTGAAAGACCAGAAAATAGATCAAGAAACCTGCTATAGCATCTACCATACAAGTTTCCTTGAATTCCTTAAATGCAAACGGGAACTGAAGAAAACCCGGAAACTATTTGACGAAGTGAACCAAAGGATTGCTGAATATTTTACAAGGAAGATGGCGTAAGATGGGGAAACTTGCCCAGAAATTAGCTGCACAACCTCTCTGGTTCCAGAACGCCTATCTGAGCAGTGCCGTAAAAAGTCAAGTGGAGTCGGGGAATTTTGCAGAGTGCTACCAAACTTTGACTGATTTCGACTATTTAGAAGCCAAGATTAAGCGTCCTGAATTTGGAGTGCAAGCGCTGATTACAGATTACGATTTGATTGACTCGTCAAAGGTGGCAACTCACTCAGATGATAACTCCCATGAAGTAGAAACGCTGAAACTGATTCAAGGAGCACTGCGTCTCTGTGCGCATATTTTAGCTGAGGATAAGACGCAACTGGCAGGGCAATTATTCGGGCGGTTGCTGTCTTTTCCACAACCTGGGATTCAGACGTTATTAGCACAGGCAAAGCAGTGGCAAGATGATCCTTGGTTGCGTCCCCTGTCACCTAGCTTAAGTCCTCCCGGTGGACCTTTGCTTCGTACTCTCACGGGTCATAGCGACTCGGTAAACGCAGTCGCCGTCACTCCAGACGGCAAGCGGGTGATTTCTGCTTCACTTGACAGCACTCTCAAAGTCTGGGATTTGGCTGATGGCAAAGAAGTTTTTACACTTACTGGTCATAGCGACTCGGTAAGGGCAGTCGCCGTCACTCCAGACGGCAAGCGGGTGATTTCTGCTTCCGATGACAACACACTCAAAGTCTGGGATTTGGCAGATGGCAAAGAAGTTTTCACACTCAACGCTCATAGCAGCTCGATAACGGCAGTCGCCGTCACCCCAGACGGCAAGCGGGTGATTTCTGCTTCACTTGACAACACTCTCAAAGTCTGGGACTTGGCTGATGGCAAACAACTTTTCATACTCAACGCTCATAGCGACTCGGTAATGGCAGTCGCCGTCACCCCAGACGGCAAGCGGGTGATTTCTGCTTCCCGTGACAACACTCTCAAAGTCTGGGACTTGGCTGATGGCAAACAACTTTTCACACTCAACGCTCATAGCTTCTGGGTAACGGCAGTCGCCGTCACCCCAGACGGTAAGCGGGTGATTTCTGGTTCATTTGACAACACACTCAAAGTCTGGGACTTGGCTGATGGCAAACAACTTTTCACACTCAACGCTCATAGCGACTGGGTAAACGCAGTCGCCGTCACCCCAGACGGTAAGCGGGTGATTTCTGGTTCATTTGACAACACACTCAAAGTCTGGGACTTGGCTGATGGCAAACAACTTTTCACACTCAACGCTCATAGCGACTCGGTAACGGCAGTCGCCGTCACCCCAGACGGCAAACGGGTGATTTCTGCTTCCCGTGACAAGACACTCAAAGTCTGGGACTTGGCTGATGGCAAACAACTTTTCACACTTAACGCTCATCGCGACTGGGTAAACGCAGTCGCCGTTACGCCAGACGGCAAGCGGGTGATTTCTGGTTCATTTGACAACACACTTAAAGTTTGGGATTTGGCTGATGGCAAACAACTTTTCACACTTAACGCTCATCGCAACCTGGTAAGGGCAGTCGCCGTCACCCCAGACGGCAAGCGGGTGATTTCTGCTTCCGATGACAACACACTCAAAGTCTGGGATTTGGCTGATGGCAAACAACTTTTCACACTCAACGCTCATCGCAGCTCGGTAACGGCAGTCGCCGTCACCCCAGACGGCAAGCGACTAATTTCTGCTTCCCGTGACAAGACACTCAAAGTCTGGGACTTGGCTGATGGCAAACAACTTTTCACACTCAACGCTCATCGCAACTCGGTAACGGCAGTCGCCGTCACCCCAGACGGCAAGCGGCTGATTTCTGCTTCCCGTGACAAGACACTCAAAGTCTGGGACTTAGAGACAAACAGAGGATTTTTTCACTTTTTTCGGAATTTAATAACCCGAAGGCAACTTTTCACACTCAACGCTCATCGCGACTCGGTAACGGCAGTCGCCGTCACCCCAGACGGCAAGCGGGTGATTTCTGCTTCCAATGACAGCACTCTCAAAGTCTGGGACTTGGCAGATGGCAAACAACTTTTCACACTCAATGCTCATAGCTACTGGGTAACGGCAGTCGCCGTCACCCCAGACAGCAACCGGGTGATTTCTGCTTCCAATGACAGCACTCTCAAAGTCTGGGACTTGGCAGATGGCAAGGTTATTACCAATTTTACTGCTGATAATCCAGTATGGTGTTGTGCTGTTGCACCGGATGGAATGACAATTACGGCAGGGGATAGTTCAGGGCAGATTCATTTCCTCCAGTTGGAAGCAGGTTTATGAACATCACACCTCGCCCCCCAACCGCTTTTCAAAAAGAATTCCAGCAACTGATTCACGAAGGGAGCAGCAATTTTGTTGGTCGTGAATTTGCCTTTGCTGCTATTACCGACTTCCTCAACCACCAACCCTGTGGTTACTTTACCATTGTGGGCACACCTGGCAGTGGCAAAAGTGCCATCCTCGCCAAGTATGTCATGGAAAATCCTTCTGTTGTTTATTACAGTGCGGAAGTTGAAGGAAAAAATTTGAGTACGGAATTTCTCATAACTGTTTGCACTCAGTTAACCCTTCGGCTACGCTCAGGGTTAAAGCCGAGCGGAGTCGAGGCTTTAATCAGGGAAATGGGGGATACAAATGTGTCGCTTCCGGATAACGCTACTGAGGGAAGTTGGTTTTTCTCACTTTTACTTCAGAAAGTCAGCGATTTATTACAACCAGATCAGCGTTTGATTATTGCTATTGATGGGTGCGATCGCATCGACCTCAACAACCAATTTCCAGACTCAAATCTATTTTACCTTCCTAGATATCTTCCAGAGCGGGTTTATTTTCTCCTCACCCGTCGCCCCTTTTTAAGCGAAAAATCTGGTTTATTAATCGAAACTCCTGCTCAAATTTTGGATTTAGAAGCATATTCCGAACAAAACCGAGAAGATGTGCAGACATATATACAACAATACATTTCAGCAACACCCTCCTTTTTAAACAACGCTGAGTGGATAAACAATCACTCTATCAGCGAACAAGAATTCTACCAACAACTCACACAACAGCTAAGACTCAAGAGCGAAAACAATTTCATGTATCTCAACCACATCTTAAAAGCAATCTCCCAAGGTTTTTATCCCGATAGCCCAAGCGTGGCGTTAGCCATACCCTTTCAATTTGAACCACTCCCTCCGGGGTTAGAGGCGTATTACAAAAATCATTACCAGCGCATCAAGGGTAAAGGTTTGTCTTCAGTGGGATTGGCTGTATTAAAATGTCTAGCACAGCTTGTACAAGCCCTTTCAGTAGAATTAATAGCCCAAATGGTTGATGAAGATGAATACGAAGTAGAAAAAGTGCTAGAAAATTGGCTGGAATTCTTATATCAGGAAATTAGAGGAGAAGAAACCTTTTACCGTTTGTATCATACCAGCTTTCAGAACTGGTTAGGCAAGCAACTCAATTTATCTTAGATTTCGTTCCAGAAAAAGAGGGGCGATTGCGCGGAGCGCAGTGCCTTCGGCAATCGCTCAGCCCGCCCTATGCCCCAGCCCACCAAACCCTCTGGGCAAAGAAAGAAGGGCAATCGCATCTGATGGACGTCCGAAATTCTGAGCGATCGCCTACATCAACTTATGAGTGAGAACATAGGAGTGGAGATTCCTCGCTACACTGCGTTTCGCGACTAATGACATTTACGATTTTTGGAATGAATGCAAGAAGTCTATAAATCAAATAGAAACTATCCTTTCCCTGATAGGGAGGTTGAGTCCACAAAGTTTCGTACGGCACGATCACCATATATTACACGCAAATCGTTGACCCCTATCTCTGTGCATGGATGTAGTCCACAAAGTAAAACCTTGGACTAAGCCAGAATTTCAGCCAAGCGTAAGCTCCTAGACCTAATAGTGCTGTCACAATTAGGGGTAAACCTAACTTAACTTGCAATGCATCGGGAAGGAGAACAATAGCGGAAACAGTAATACCAAAGTATATCAAAAGCACTGCCTGCAAGAGTTGCACAACTTTCAGCGCACGCCGACAGCTACTACAATGTTGGGTATGTTGTTTGTAGCGATCCAAAACTTGTTCGCGATTTTCATTTATATTCCTGATTTCTGGAACACTTATTCCTACTTCACTCCACGGTAGCTGTCCGTGACAATACTTATCAAACCAATTCCTATACTCAATCACTAGCCTATCTGCGCTTGTAGGTAGTTTATAGCAAGTTTTCCAGCTTTGGGACGATTGTGTCTGTTGGAGAAAATACTCTTGCTGTTGTAAAAGCACCATATCTCCATCAAGAACTTCATTGCGTTCGCTAATATGATCCCACCAACGGGGTATAAGACGATGGAGTGTTTTGGCAAAGTTACGGGGAAACTGAGCGACAATCCGAGATTTACCAGGAGATACTGGCATACAATAGGTGACAAGTCCAACCTGCTTTCCACCGTTACCAAACTTGATTGCATACTCCAAGCGACAAGGTGGTTCAAAAGTGATTGTTGTTTGAAAGCGTCCAACTGTTGCCGCTTCAATCAAATTTGCTGTTGATTGCACAATTTTAATTGGTATAGGTTGTGCTTTTGAGCGATCGCCCTGCACGCCGTGATGAGCAAAAGGAACATGACTGGGATCTGCCACATTTTCCACAAGGGTTTGCCAGTCATATTCTAAATCCCGTACAAAAGAAGACCAAACAAAGCCTTTGCTTGCATCTACTTGCGGTGATAAAGGTAAGGGTGTATTAGCAGCTTGTTCGCTTGATTTTGCATCTGGCCAAACCCAGAGTAAATCCTGTTGCTGACGAACTGGTAGTGCTACAGCACACAGATTTTCTTTATTCTTGCTCACAAGTTCTGGATTTTCCGCTTGGGGAATCTGAGTACAAATTCCTTGCTCATCAAATTGCCAACCGTGATAGCTACACATTAAATTCCCCGTTTTGTCATCAATGCGCCCCTCACTTAGGGGAGCCTTGCGGTGGGGACATTGATCTAAAAACACCCGGAAAGTTTGAGATAATTTGGGTTTCCAGATAACTAAACGCAGTCCCAAAAGTGTCACTGCAGTTGGTTGCTTGGGATCTAGGTCTTCGACTGGCGAGAGAGGATACCAGTACTGAAAAAAGTTGAATTCAGGTTCCATTTTACTAACGGGGATTTAAATTCCCAAAACGCTTTAAGTTTTCTTAATGAAGCATTTATTCGCTATATTGAGTGCCAAAACTGAATCTAACCACGAAACAACGACTAAAAAAGCAAGTTAGCAGTTTTTTCCCCATAGTAAGAATTAATGCTCTTTCGTATCCTTCTTATTTTGCTCCTGCTGCTCAAGCCACGTTTCGACTAGATCGACCATCACTGCGTATTGCGCTTAAAAATGATTGACAGTTCAGTTTGAAACTCCTCATTTAATAAATAGTTTAGCTCTCTTGATCCGAGAGATAATGGCTGTTTCTGCCTCTGACAATTTTATAGGAGGATTCCAGTTAGGAGGACGCATTATTTTTTACTACCGATATGACTCAAATCATTTTGGCTAAGATGAGTTGATATTACACCGTTTTTATCCACCTTGATTCCTCAATCAATTCTTTTAGTATATTCATTCTTGGTCAGGCTATCGCACCTAGAAACTAGCTGGCGCAAGAATTTCTTTGACTTTCACTATGTATAAGTTATACAAAAATGACCGAGAATTGCACAGTTGCATTCACCCACTTCAAACTAACAAGCCTCTTAAGTCCCAAAGAATCGCGATCGCCTGCTTTTGTTGCTTGTTTTCCAACCTCATAAGTAGGTCAACCTTAAAAAACATAAAACAAACCTAACCCCCCAGCCCCCTTCCCTATAAGGAAGGGGGAGAGTCAAAGCTGCTCCCCAAGGGAGAGTCAAAGCCTCTCCCCTTGTAGGGGAGAGGTTTGGAGAGAGGTCTTACGTTTAATTAGGTTGACCTACTTATTACCTCTTTTTTGTCAATCATTATTTCTTGACCGGCGCTCTAGGTGTGCGATCGCTTTTTACCAGTCCTCATCGTACCCCGAAAGGGACTTTTGCAAGAGGTCTAATTTTCACTACAAAAATCAAATTATTAAAGAGGGCTAATTTATGTTGGTTATTAATGCATACGCCCCAACCACTCTTTAATCTCCTCAATCAACCAGTGGCGTTCCACCGTAGCCAAAGGACTGGAAGTAAATTTCCGTGTCCCAGAATATTCTATTGTCACCCCTCGCGGTGCGGAACCTTGCTGAACTATCTCTTCGTAGACTTTAGTAATCAGTGAAGTTTTTCCCCGACGCCACCAGTAGCATAAACCAAACAACTTCCAGCGGATTTCAAAATTTTCCTGGTCAAAATACAAGTCCGTGTGTCTAAAAGCAGGTAGCACTGTTGCTTGGAATAGCACAAGCAGCAAAGCTAAAAAAGGGAAAATATACAATATTGCAGAATAGCTGAGTCCTGTTGTCGCCAGATTCAGCCACTGGGGCAGTTGCCAGACAAAAGGAGTCACCAGCCCGATGAGATAAAATAATTTGAACGCTTTCGCTCCGCGTCTGGGAATTTTAATTTCTATCTTATGAGCAGACTTTTTGATTTGAATCCGACTACCTGTAGGCTTGGGGCTAGTCTGCGGTGGGCTGAGTGCGTGTCTGTTCTTGAGTGCGTCTAGTGCTTGGCGAGCAGTACTGAGCCGTTCTGTGACATTTGGTTCTGTAAGTTTACCAATCCAATTCACAAAACCCGCATCGATACTCACTCTGTCAGCAAACTGAATGCGGGAATCTCGATATGGTAAATCAGCAGGCGGCGTCCCTGTGAGGAGATGAATCAAGGTTGCGCCCACAGCATACAAGTCAGAGGCGGGAACAGCACGACCTCCAAACTGTTCCATTGGCACATAGCCGTAAGTTCCCACGACTGTGAAGGTAGCACCTTCTAATACGGCTTGGTCTTGCACTGCGCCAAAGTCTACCAGGTAAACCCGCTCATCCTGACCCCAAATTAAATTGCTGGGTTTGATATCTCGATGCAGCACAGGAGGGTCGAGTTCGTGCAGGTAGACGAGAATGCTCAAAATTTCCACCGCTATCTTTTCTACCTGTGACTCCCAAAAGCGATGACCCTTATCCAGCAGTTCCTGGAATGATCTTCCGGGAATGTAACTCTGCACCAACCCAAACCAGGGAAATCTCGAATCTGGCTGCTCTTCCAAGACAAAGTAATCTCGATACTTGGGAATTCGGGGATGATCAAGATTTTTTAGCACTTGAGCCTCACGCTCAAACAGCTTGCTTTCATCCCAATGCATCTGCGGGCTGAGAGTGAGCAGCTTGACAACAACTTGTTCTTGGGATTGTGTACCCAAATCTACTGCTAACCAAGTTTGACGACTAGCATCTTGCCCTAATTTTTCTTGAAGTTGATAGCGCTTGCAGAGTAACTGTCCCGTTTCTGCCATAACCTTTGAGCCTAAAACCTAAAGTCCCAACCAATGCTTGATTTCATCCACCAGCCAACGGCATGCGTCGTGGGAAAGAGGTGGATTCAATCTACCAAACGAATACTCTTCGACACCAACTGCAAGAGTGACTTCAGCAATTTTATTCTTGCCAAAGCCGCCAGAGTCACTTTTGAAAACTTTGTCAATCTCTAAAACATTTCCTCGCTGCTGTTTGATGCGAAAACCCAGTACTTTCACCTGAATTTCAAATTGCTGATGGTCAAAGTAGACATTTGTCTCCACCAAGACAGGTAAGATAAACCAAGCCGCTAATACGAGACTACCTGTCAACCAAAGCCAATACATCCACGAACTATTGGTCAAAACCGACAACCAAAACAACCAAAATCCGAACCCTGCTACCACAAGCCAATTTCTCGGACTAGTAACCACCTTACGCCAAGGGACAGGAAGTTTAATTTGCAAGCGGCTAGGTGATTTTTTCAGCCAAACACAGCTTTCTGGAAGGCGTGGACTAGCAACTTTGATAGCATTTTGATTAGCTTTGAGAGCCTCAAGCGCCTGTTGAGCGCTCTTGAAACGTCTTTCTAAATTAGGCTGGGTGAGTTGCTCTAACCAACGAGCAAACCCAGGATTGAGCCTGACAAGGTGAGCAAACTGCAAGCGAGAATCCTTTTGAGGTAAATCCGCTGGAGAAATACCTGTTACTAGATGAATTAACGTTGCTCCCAAGGCATAAAGGTCAGATGCTGGAGTCGCCCTTCCGCCAAACTGTTCCAAGGGTGCATATCCATAAGTTCCCACCACAGTAAAAGTGGCTCCCTCTTTAGCAGCGCGATCTTGTACTGCACCAAAATCAACCAAATAAATCCGAGAATCTTTACCCAATAACAAATTGCTCGGCTTAATATCCCGATGCAGCACAGGAGGACTCAAACCATGCAGGTAAATCAGAATTTTTAGGATATTAGCAGCAATTTTGCGAACTTCTGGCTCTGCGAACACTTTACCTTGAGCCAGTAATTGCTTGAGTGATGTGCCAGGAATATACTCCTGAACTAACCCAAAGTAGAATAACTGGTCATCAAGGCAAAAATAATTGCGATACTCGGGAATGCGAGGATGGTTGAGATGTTTCAAGACCTGTGCTTCTCGCTCAAACAGTCTTAAATTCTCCCACTGCATTTGGTCGCTAAAAGTGAGCAGTTTCACCACAACGTCTTCTTGTGTTGACAAATCCTGTGCTAACCAGGTTTGACGACCTGCATTTTCAGCCAGTTTTTCTTTAAGTTGATAGCGATTATCTAAGACCTGTTGCGTTTGCAGCATCGTGTCGCTATTCCTTAACACTTTTGTCCCAAAATGGCACTATGGATCGTCCAGAAATCAACTTCTTGGCTAATGTAGAGACTTACCATACTACATATATAATATTTTGAACTACGCATACAGTCCTTGACTTTTCAAGAACGCTCGACATATAGAGGAATTTTGCTATTAGCTATTGATAATCAATGGTTACCCGCCAAGGAAAAGAAACGATGCCATCATAGAGAGACATTTTTTAACTTATGTGGTAATACAAATTATCTACTGAGTGAAACAACTCTATTCCGGATTTTCTGTCAAATATTTAGCAAAACTTAGATATTTAACAGGAAGGAGAGGAAAGGCGAAATAAAATTTTTTGGGAGAATTAATGACCATTAATGATACGGTTTCTTGGTATATTTACTTAGATAAATGCGAGATAAGTTTTCTATCCTAGTAAATATTATAATTTTTATACAGCTTGCTGTGTTGATTCTGTTGACTAAACAAATCACGAAAAGTAGGATGGGCATTGCCCACCCTAGAGTAAACATTTATTTCAGTTAATTGACAAAAGCTATACTTTAGCAAATCAAAGTTGCATGAGGTATTCTGACTTAATTAAGTTGGCTGCTGTAAGCACTATACCCATAAGCCAAAGTTTCTTTCATAGCAGCTGACGGCTTAAGACTTCTGTTAATCAATTTAGCAAACGGTATCCGGATTCCTTTAATTGTTTCCGGTAGAATGGCGTATTCTTGTGTTGGTTCTACAATGTATTGTGGACACTTTTCTTTCATTCCGGAAGCAGTTAACATGGCTTCTATTTCAGATGCAGAGTATTGCTTGAGATAAACTGAATTCTGCTTTGGGCTGAGTCTTCTCACCAAATTATGAATTTTATGAGAAGGACAAGACTTGTTGTGGAAAGAATGATTGAAAACGAACGTTCCACCTGGTTTAAGTACACGAGATATCTCAACCAGCAGGTTTCTAATTTGTGCCTCTGGTATATGCATAAAGACGCAGTTAGAAATTACCAAGTCTACAGAATTATCTTCTAAAGCTAATAACTCAGCAGAAGCACAAATAATGTAAAACTCTGCTTCCGGAAAAAAATCATATTCTTGCTTACACTTGAGTAACCGTCGCAATAAAGATTCAGAAATATCAATACCGTAATATTTCTGACATTTTAAATTTTTATCCTTTGAAAGGAACAAAGGAATCCGACCGTAACCACAGCCAATTTCCAGAATAGAATCTACAGACTTGTTGATAGGAAACTGATTCCAAGTTCCTCCAGGTCTTCCGGTAAGAAGAGTGTAATCTTGTTTAATCGGCGATGTTTCTTCTGCTTGCTCAATTTTTTGGGAACCATAGTATGTCTTACCAATTTTGTCCCATCTTTGTTTTTGTTCAGTACTATTCAACTGTTCGTAGTCTTTGGGGAAATAAATGCCATCCCGCAGTTGAAAGTCATTTAAGCTGATTTTACTGTTTACTGATTGACTCATTCGATTATTCCTGATACATAGTTAAATATGTTGTCGGTTCTACTCTGAAGTCCATGTTAACCGCAAGTAGTCTTAGTAAGCTCACCGGAATGCACCCCACCCCCCAACCCCCTCCCCGCAAGCGAGGAGGGGGCAGAAAATAACTGACTTTTCACGCCATGTAGAAAAATCCACGAAAAACCTAACCCCCTAACCCCCTTCCCTACTAGGGAAGCGGCTAAGGTAAAAGCCTCTCTCCTCGTAGGAGAGAGGAATGGAAGCGAGGTTTTCCAGATAAGAGTGAAAAGTAAGCAGAAAATAAGGGTTTTAAAGCGGGTGTGCATTCCGGTTAATAAACTTACCTACCTTTGCACATCAACGCTAGATGTAAGGGTGTGAGTGAATTATTCTCGCCTTACAGCCTTACCCTCCTAGTAAGGTTTTCATCTCTGGGTGCCTTTATGGTTAAATAGTATCTTTACACCAAATGTTTTAAATTTGATGGTGGAATAAACATTGGAGGCTGGTATGTCAGAAGTGTCACAAGGCAAGCGAGTGGTGGTTGTTGGTGCTGGTTGGGCTGGTTTAGGTGCAACCTACCATCTGGCAAAACAAGGGTACGACGTGACACTTCTAGAAGCTGGTTCCTATCCTGGTGGATTGGTGGCTGGTTGGAAAACAGCAGCAGGACGTTCAGTAGAAGCGGGTATTCATGGCTTCTGGTATCCTTACACCAATATCTTTTCGCTGATCAATGAACTGGGAATTAATCCGTTTACAACTTGGACTCGTTCATCGCAATATTCTCCCGCGGGGTTAGAAGTTGAATCACCAATTTTTCAGAACTTACCGCAACTCCCGACGCCTCTAGGAACTTTTCTGTATACGCAGTTTAAGCGTTTGCCATTAATTGATCGCCTCAGCGCGCTGCCTTTACTTTACGCCGTTGTTGATTTTGATAACTCCGATGAAGCTTGGCGGCGTTATGATTTTGTCACCGCCCGTGAATTGTTCAAAGACTTTGGCGTTTCTGCACGACTTTACCGCGAATCTTTTGAACCAATGCTGTTGGTGGGCTTGTTTGCCCCTGGGGAACAGTGTTCGGCTGCGGCAGCTTTAGGAATGCTTTACTATTTTATTCTGGCGCATCAACCTGATTTTGATGTGGTTTGGTGTCGCGGAACTGTAGGAGAAAAAATCTTTCGCCCTTGGGTGGAACATATTGAAAAAGCTGGGGCAAAGGTGCTAGCAAACCGCCGAGTCACTGACTTAATTGTTGATAGCGATAATCGGGCAACAGGAGTTGTTTGTGGTGATGAAGTGTTTGATGCTGATGCAGTAATTTTTGCTGTTGGTATCACTGGCATGAAAAAGATTTTATCAAGTAGCCCTAGCTTGCAAAGCCGTCAGGAATTTCGCAATCTGAGCAATTTGGGAGCGATTGATGTTTTAGCAACTCGGCTATGGTTTGACCGAAAGATTCATATTCCCCTTCCTTCTAATGCTTGCTTTGGGTTTGATACAACCACTGGCTGGACATTTTTTGATTTGAATGCATTGCATGATGAATACCGTCACGAACCCGGGACAGTTGTTGAAGCTGATTTTTATCATGCCAATCAGTTTCTTTCCTTAGAAAATGAGGAAATTATTCCGATAGTTCAGCGTTATTTAGCAACTTGTGTACCAGAATTTCGTGAAGCTAAGGTCATTGATAGTAGTGTGATTCGTCTACCACAGGCAGTGTCTCACTTTGCTCCTGGTAGCTATCGTTCTATGTTACCAGCAAAAACAAGTTTTAAGAATGTCTTTATGAGTGGTGATTGGATTGTAAACCGCCACGGTTCATGGTCACAAGAAAAGGCTTACGTTACTGGTTTAGAAGCAGCAAATTTAGTGATTTCTTCTTTTGGAGAGGGTACGCCAGTCAAAATTACACCTGTGCAACCAGATGAGCCACACATTCAATTAGGAAGAGTCGTTAACAGGAGTGCGCGTCATATTGGCAAATCTATCTTGCCTGAATTTTGGTTACCATAGCATTTCGCGTTTAAAGCGTGTTAGCCTTTTTTATAAGGAATTAACCTTTATTCAAAGAATTTTTGTCTCTTATAAAGACTGGTAATTAACTCTGTCCAACGGCAAGACCTTCTGTTCTAAATTTTGAAATCCTCAGAATTTCTTCATTTTTTACAGCTAAGTTGGTAAATGTGTTTCCATTAGGGACGGCTAAGTCGCTGCTGACGCTAGATTAAGCGTCAGCAATTTTTCTTGTACACCATGAAGCCAAGCTGTTGATAAGTTCCACATAAAAGTTGCATTGCTTTATCGTGTAGACCGTTCACTGTTAACTGTTGAGTGTCAACCGCGAGGTCAACAACTCTAATAAGTGATTGTGCAATGAATATGTGTTTTAGCTTAGAAATGATGATGGCGATTGGCTTTGCCACAGAAGCGAATCGCGATCGCCTTACAGCACTGTGCTCCGTGCGATTGGCTTTGCTACTACCCCGAATTGCGATTGGCTTTGCCACTGCCCCTTGGGCAATCGCCCAAAGAATACTGCCCTTTGAGCGATCGCCAGTCCAAAGAAGTGCAAGCGTGTAGCCTCTACGCAGACAAAACACTAAAAAGTTGAGACGGGTTTCTTGCAACGTTGTGTTTTAACGCTTGTTGTGATTTCGCATTGCTTTATGGATCTTCTTCCATCGTTCTTTCTCAGCTAGATTCGCACTCTGGTCTTGTTTGCGAGCAAGGTAGTTGAGTTCTTTTTGCAGTTTTTGGTAGCTCAAAAACCTTGAGTAGTCGAGTCTTCCCTCTTCCAACGCCTGCTGCACTGCACAATCCGGTTCATTGCTGTGCTGACAATTTCGGAAGCGACACTGCTGTGTCAGGGTTTCGATGTCTGCAAACGTTTCCTGCAAACCTTCATCACCTGCCCAAATTTGGATCTCTCGCATTCCTGGAGTATCTATAATTAAGCCTCCAGTTGGAAGTAAAATTAACTCTCGATGGGTCGTCGTGTGTCTGCCTCGGTTATCGCCCTGTCGCACTGGTTGAACGGCTTGAACGGTTGCTCCCTTGATTTGGTTGGTGATGGTGGATTTACCAACGCCAGACGACCCTAACAAAGCAACCGTTTGCTTTGGTTGGAGGTAGGGCTTTAAGCCATCCAATCCTTGATGAGTGGCGGCACTTAAAACTACGATTGGTACACCAAGGGCAACTGCTTCCACTTCCGTTAAACGCTGTTCAACGCTGTCACACAAGTCTGCCTTGTTTAAGACGATAACTGGATTAGCACCGCTCTCCCAAGCTAGAATGAGATAGCGTTCAATTCTTCTGGCATTAAAGTCTCTATCAAGTCCTGAGACTAAGAAGACTGTATCAACGTTGGTTGCAACAATTTGTTCTTCTGTTTTAGCGCCTGCTGTCTGGCGGGAAAATTTACTTTTCCTAGGCAAAATCTTATGGATAGTTGCTCGTCCTTCAGAATCTCTAACACGGATGACAACCCAATCTCCTACTGCGGGAAAATCTTTAGTTTCAGCAGCCTGATACCGTAGTTTGCCTGTAACTTCTGCTGACAGTTCTCCCTGTTCGCTGTAAAGGATATAGGTATTTCTGTGTTCAATGGCTACCCTACCGACAGTAAATCCTTCTTTACGATAGGGTTCAAAGCTGTGAGCAAAAAAGTCGCTCCAGCCTAAGCAATCTAAATTCACTTCTGTTTCCTCAATGTGTGCTACTTGTTTTGCACAAGGCTCACAGAGGAATTCTGAGTTTCATTCCTGTAAGACGGAGGACTGAAAGAGAATCTCTGCGCCTTGTGTCCGTTGAGTTGGGATAGTCAAGGTGACCCGGACAGCTAGAAACTCAGTCATAATTCTTCCTCCTTTCGTGGTTGATAGAGTGTGATAGAGTAATCAACACTTTCACGTTAGCCAATTCCGGAAAAATAGGTGCTGGCTGTTGAATGGTGGGTTTGGCTATGGCGGCGATGCTTCGCAGGAGCGGCTCCTTGGGCGATCGCACTTAAGCGGAATTCTCCGTCTTAAACCATTGCTTGGCAGTAAGTTTTCAAGTTATGTCAAGTCCAGTTGATTAGTGCCTATTCGGTGCACCAACCTCACCCCGGCTTTGGCTTACGCCAAAACTGCCCCTCCCCGCGAGCTCGGGGAGGGGTTAGGGGTGGGGTGCTACGGACGTTGGTAATGATGATTATTTAAACGGACTTAATATTACACCCTCAAATTGGCTGCATTTTTAACTTGGCTAACCTCACTGTTGTAAACTTCAGACGCAACTTCTTCGAGTTCTGGTTCAACTGCCATGAGATGTTTCTCTAAAATAGCCAAATTGCGGATGTTGGACTTATAGAAAGCATCAAATAAATCACCCACTAAAGGCACTGTGCCAACAACTGATTCTAAAGCAACGTTGAAAATCATTTCGCCTAAGTCCTGACGTGGTATGCCAAAGCGAGTTGCTAAGAAGATGATATAAGCCGAAAATGCTGTACTGATCAAATCACCAGCGCCTGGAATTAAACCAATAATTGGATCTAGTCCAATGCGAAACCCTGTCCCTGGAATACGTAAAGATGTGTCCATGAGACGGCTAAGTTGACGAATCCGGTTGAGAGTAGCTAGGCGTTTAATATTGTTCATCTTTTTTCTGCGGGATACCCCGACCTCAGCGAAGCAGGTCGGGGAGGGATAGCAGGTCAAATCTATAGGCTCGATGCCTGTAGATTTGACAACCTCCGAGTTGGCAGCACGATTAAACCCGTGCTTCGCTGTACCAGCCGGACTTTGTTTTTACTGAACTGACCTAGCCGTTTCCAGTTTTGGTCAGACACAGAAACTTGTTTCTCAGTATCGCCACTCACCCATCCACGATAAGTTTTGATTCCTTGAGTAGCTTCTACGTAGTCCCCTTTCCTGAAACCGTGGCGGGTAACAGTGCCACCATATTTGCGTCTTATCCCACCAATGGATGGAACCATCAGATGAAGTTGACGACGCGATATTGGGGGACGGCGAATAATTGTGAATGGCGCAGGTTGTACTTTCACATCTCCTTTCCAACCCATTGTTTGACGGTCAATCATGCCGTACCCGATAAAGACACCACAAGCTAGAGCAACACCGTCTACAGCGTGAGTTGCTGGGATTGCATCACCCTTAGAATGTTTTTGTTTGTGCAGTCCTAGTTGCTGCCTGATATTCGCAGTCTGCCAGCCTTCTACTTTTTTCACCTCGCCGTATCCTTCCAGATTTTCTAGTTGCCATTTCTGACCTACCATCACAGGACTAAAACCTTTATTACCACGCGCTTTGACTATTTCGTAGGCAACTGTGGTCATCGGGTAAATTAGCGATAACTCGTCAATCACCCGTAGCTCTAATTCGCGGTTAGCCCGGATACTGGGAGGCAGTTTATTGCCTCTGCGATTGTCAAACCGTTTCTGGCGATGAGCGCGTTTGCTGAATGCAATCTTGCGGTTAATCCGTCTACCTCTGCGCCCTCTCCGCATCATGTGCCGTTGTTCCATGCGTTCCCTTACTGTTTTAAACGGCAGTTGGATGTGCGCCATCCACAGGGTAAATTTGGCAGACTGCACACCAACACCTGTGTAATGTTTTCCTGGGTCTATCCCAACCGCTATGGGTTGTATGTTCGTAGTTCTAGGGCACCTGACTAACTGAACTTGGAAAATACCAAGGTCGTTGTACACAACCTGCGCTTTTCCTTCTTTTAACCAACGTCGCACTCTGCTGGCTTTTGCTGGCATTAATGGGTTGCCTGATGGCGTTAAAACTGGTACTCGTAACATGGTGATAAACCTTCGAGTAAAGTATTAAGTCCCCTCGCCCAACACTGACAGAATGGCTTGGCTTTACCCAACACTGTCGGCAAAACAGTTTGTAGATAGACCGGACTGGGGAAGCATCCGGCAGTACGTGTCAGTCAGTGTCTCAATCGGCTAGTCAAACACGTAAGATTTGCCTCTTACAAGCCCCACCCTCTTTTAGGGTGGGGTTATTGACATTCGTCTTGTACCGTTAGAAAGAATATAGCGGTTCTCAATTGAAAAGAACACAGCTCTTGTCTAGATTCTTGTGGGATGGGCTTCTAGCCCGTCCTATATCCGGGCGGCTACCAATCCATTGGTGTCAACTTAAAGCTGAAAACTTTGTAATTACCTTACATCATGCCCTTATACTTGCCCCCAATTCTCGCTTCACCCGACCCCGGTTTTGCCTTGCGCCAAAACCTCCCTGCCCCTAATCCCCAGAGGGGGCCCCGAGTTCCCCAAGGCATCGGGGAGGGGATTAAGGGGAGCCAGCGCGAATGACGGCTTTCCCGACCCAGGCGACTGGTGAGTCCAGTCCTGAAGGCGGGTTTCCCGCCGTAGGGAACTGGCGAACCCGAAGGGCGTGTGGGGTACATCAACGTGGGATAAGCCTTTGAAGGTTAAGTTGACACCAATGGCACCAATCCCACTCCACAAAATTTGTATTCCACTCAAGCAAGAACCCCTATAAATATGGAAAAAATCTCGTGATAAGCGCGTTCATTCTTTCTGGCAGCAAGTCATAAGGGTTTCCAGAAATAAGCAGAGGTTCAATTTATTTGTGTCGTATATGCAACCCATCCATACCTTGTTTAATCCAACGCAAGCACTCATATTCTGAATGGAATAACTTTGGGGCTGCAATATTGTTTAATGAATCCGGCGGATAATGGTCGTAAAAATATTTATCAGCCTGTAGGAAGATAATAATCAGATTATCGCGGTAAGTATAGCGAGACTTGAAATGATCTCCATGACTAATAAACTCTAAATGTTCGTCAATATATTCTTTGGCAATCTCAACAATATTATCTATAGTACTACCATAGATTCCCGCTGGATTTTCTACTTTGTGAAATTTGCTTTTATGACCGATTTGTGATAATAATTTGTACGAATAAATTTTGTAATTATCAGCCTTACCGAAAACAAATGGAATGATGAGATATCCTTTGTATGAAACCGAGTGTTCATAAAGAAGACGGCTCATCACTTGAAAAGATGCCATGAAAAGTCAGGTAAATAACTGCATTTAATGTTTAATGTTCAAATTCAGGATGTAATTTCCCACTTGGAGTTCTCCCACCCACAATTCATATTCTACCCGCAAATGCTCTGGTAAAGGATGCCCGCTGAGTGTTAAGCTTCGAGTAAAATTACGCAAGCGAATAGGTTTGGTCTGTTGTTGTGAATCAGTTGGCAACCAGTAGCAAGTTGTACCAGAAACCCCCTGTTCCCACAAGTGACGGTAACTCAATTGAGCATTACCTTGCATCGTCATGATGACTCGGTAAGGAGAAATCTCTAACCATAATACTCGGGGACTGCTGGGAAGATCAGCATGACCTTGCTCTTGGGAAGATATATTCTCTGGAGTGAAAAAGTTCCCTACTTCACAATTTTTTAGAGACGGTGTGGTCAATACTAAAAGGAAGCGATCGCGGTCTTTTTGATACAATACCACGGGGGTTTCGACAACAGACCAAACTGGTAGGTCTGTGCAGACAAGTGATAGATCAACCGACTTGCAATGATGAGTGATCATGGTAGAAGCGATAAGGGCTAGAAAGCAAAAAAAATTTACTTACTTCTAAAGGGAAACCAAGTGTGATTTATACAGGAACCAGTACTAATGCCTAAAGCGATCAATACCAGAACCTTAGGTGATGGAAAACTGTATAACGTAGATGACACCTACTAAAGTGATAGGTACTAAGGCTAAGAACTTATGCAGCCATCCTTAATGAGGATTTGTATTGAAGTATCTGTTATTTTATCTGTTTAGGGAATCGTGTATATAAAATGACTATGAATCAATGCGCAGAGAAACTGCTTGCTTGGTACGACCATAATCACAGACCACTGCCTTGGCGTCAGAAAGTAAATATTTATCACATCTGGGTGTGTGAGGTCATGAGTCAACAAACGACTCTGGCTGTGGTTGTGCCAAAATTCTCAGAATTTGTCAAGCACCTTCCCACTGTGTACGACCTTGCAGCTTGTGATGAGGAAAAACTTCGCCAACTCTGGTCAGGTTTGGGCTATTACGCTCGTGCCCGTAACTTAAAGAATGGTGCTAAGTTCATTGTTGAACAGCTTGATGGTTCTTTTCCTCAATTATACCATGAGTGGCTGAAAATTCCCGGCTGCGGTCCTTACACAGCGTCTGTGATTGCAAGTATTTGCTTCAACGAAAAAGTCGCCTGCGTCGATGGCAATGTTGTGCGGGTTGTCAGTCGTTTGCTAGCGTTATCTGATGATGTCTGGAGTTCTTCCGGACAATCAGCTATTCAAACTCATGTTGCTCAGATGATTCCGGACGTTCGTCCTGGGGATTTCAACCAGGCTATCATGGAGTTGGGCGCTACTGTGTGTCGTAAATCGAAACCTCTATGCCTTTTGTGTCCATTACAGGAACACTGCCAAGCTTTTGCACACAATTGCATCGAAATTTGTCCTCCCAAAAAACCACGGCGTGATGCGGTGGATGTGGAGTTATTTGCTTTGGTGTTTTGGAGAAAGACAGCAGATACACTTGCTATTGCCAACAGAACAAAAGGATTTCTGTCCAACACTTTCGGCTTCCCATTAATTTCTGCAATTGAAGCATCGCAAGCCAAAAAGGTTCTTCAATCTCTGGAACATCTTCAACTTTTTGAACTGCCAAGCAAATTTTCACATCGTATCACCCATCATCGTATTTCTGGAAAGATTTTGGTTGCACAAGAGGTTGAAAACCTAAGCATCACAACAGAGAGTGTTGCTTGGCAGAAACTAGGTTTGCCACAAGATTTTTACTGGGTTTCAAGAAGTGTTATTGTTTCAAAACTCTCCACAAGTTTGGACAACAAGGTTTTTAAGATTTTTCAAAACTATCAGGACAAAGCTAGTTGAGATTTCTTATTTTAAGTTTGATTTTAAATGTTTGGGGTCACAGCATCAAATGCTTGCGCGGCACTTCTACCAAACGAAGGAAGCAAAAGTTAATTTTGTATGTGATGTTGAATACAATATGCTTTTTAGAGCTTTTAACCAAGGCTATTTTAGGGTAGCAAAAACTGATAAGAAAACCGCATAAAACTGTATATACGCGTCTACATTCAACTCTCAAAAGGATTATTTTAACTAAATCGAAATATTACAAAAATATTCCTTAGGCTGAGGTCTAACAAGCCTTTAGGATGAAGTTGTACTTATGAAAATTACTAAATATATAAGTAAATCAATAAATCACTTAATGAAAATTGAGTGAATGAGTTGAATTTACTCAAGCTTACATAACAGTTAAAAGTCCTTTGTAAATGACAATTCCTAATTCGTAATTAACTTAGTATTTACAAATTACGAATAACTCATTACTAATAATTGTTTTATGACTCACTTTGGTGTCATTTGCCCGCCTTTTTCTGGTCACTTAAATCCCATGGCAGCTTTGGGAAGAGAGTTGCGATCGCCCTCGGGCGGGCGCTCCGCGCCATCGCGTGGACATCGCGTTACCTTCCTGCAAATCCCTGATCTAGAACAGAATGTCCTATCAGAAGGGCTAAACTTTTTCCCGATTGGGCTGTCTACCTATCAACCAGGCGAACTTGCTGAAACTTTAGCGCAGTTAGGTCAATTAAGCGGTATAGAAGCGCTACGTTATTCAGTTAAGTTTTGCCAACGTATCACCGCTATTATCTGCCAACATGCACCCGCTGCCATTGAAGCGGCAGGAATTGAAGCATTGCTGGTAGATCAAATGGAACCAGCGGGTGAAGCGGTAGCCGAACTCCTCAATATTCCATTCATCTGTGTATGCAATGCGCAAGCTATCCACCGTAGCGCAGACGTTCCTCCCTTCTTCACTCCTTGGATTTACGACAATACCTGGTGGGCGCGTCTTCGCAATCAGGCTACTTATTACATCTTAGACCGTAGTAGTCAACCGATTCTGCAAGTCCTCAATGAGTATCGCCAAAAGTGGAAGTTGCCAGTTAACCGCAGGTTGTATGCCTCCCGTTCTCAACTTGCCCAAATCAGCCAACAGTCTGCTGCTTTTGATTTCCCCTGCGCTAATCTGCCAAAGCACTTCCATTACACTGGACCATTACGCAATACATCACCGCGCCAGGTTCCTTTTCCCTTTGAACAATTAACTGGGCAACCCTTAATCTACGCTTCCCTTGGAAGTATGCAAAACACCAAGCTGGAAATTTTTGAGTGCATCGCCGCCGCTTGCCAAGGACTGGACGTGCAATTAGTGATTCCTCTTGGAACTAAGATCAATCCAGAAGCAGTTCAAAAACTGCCTGGTTCTCCACTGGTGGTCGAGTATGCCCCTCAAGTGGAAGTGATTGCCAAAGCTAGCTTAACTATTACCCACGGAGGTCTCAACACTGTACTTGATTCTCTCAGTCATGGAGTCCCTCTCATTGCTATCCCCATCACCTATGAACAGCCAGGAAACGCAGCACGAATCAAATGGACAGGTACTGGCGAAGTTATTCCTTTATCTAACCTAAGCATCCCAAGACTGCGAGCAACGATTGAGCAGGTGCTAACAGAAGATTTTTACTTAAATAATGCATTGAGGGTCAAGCGATCGCTTCACTCAGCAGGCGGAGTGAAACGAGCCGCTGACATTGTTGAGCAGTCGATCAAGCAGGAGTCAGTTATCTCAAATCGTGCACTTGCCCGATAAAGTGTCAAGCCAAAATTTAAGAGTGTGTTTATAAAGAAAATCTTAAGTAGGGTGTGTTACGGCTCGACAAATATTTTGAGTTGCCTACAATTATTTTGAGCCGTAACGCACCGCACGTTTGAAGGTGCGTAACGCTGCGCTTTTACTACATATTTAAAATTTATTTTATAAACACGCTCTAAGGCGACAGCTGTCCAGGCATTAGCCTGGACAGCTTATCCGAATCATATTGCGATCGCTTAAATGCCTTAATTAATAGGTGTGGGTTGCGATGACCCCCAGGCACCTTGGCAAAAATGCGATGATGCAGATTTACGTTACTGAATAGGTCTGGGTTAGGTGCCATTTCACTCTTGCCCAGAAAAAGAAAACCGCTATCCTTAAGGCTAAAGTGAAAGCGCATCAAGACTTTAGTTTGCGCTTCTAAGTTGAAATAAATCAGTGTGTTCCGACACAGCAGTAGGTCAATCTGAGGTATGGGAGGGTCTTCAATCATATTGTGACGGCGGAAGAAGATGGAGCTGCGTAAGTCACGACGAAAAACGTAGTGGTCATCAGCTCGTTCAAAATACTTGTTTAGTAAAGAGCCAGGAACATTACTGACCTGATCACTAAGGTAACTGCCTTGGCGAGCTTGATTCAACGCCTCTTGGTCTATATCTGTGCCGTAGATTCGTACCCGTTGGCGAAACTGTTCTAAGCCAAGGAGTTCAGCCAGAACCATCGCCAAAGTATAGGTTTCTTGTCCAGAGGAACATCCTGCACTCCACGTTCGGATCGGTTCCTCTGATGACTTGCTGGCAATTATTTGCGGAATAATCTGATTGCTGAGATAATCCCAATCAGCTATATCCCTGAAAAAGTAGGTGAAATTATTTTCAATGATGTTAAAAAGGTTAATAAATTCTTCTGAATCAACTTCTAAATAGTCGTTATACTTGCTAAAGTCGGTGATGGAAAGCTGTTGCATACGATAACTAATTCGACGCATTAAGCCCTCACGCTTATAGTTAGTGAAATCAAAATGGTGTTTTTGCCTTAGGTAATTTAGTAATGTCTCAAAATGTAAGTCCTCTGAACACATCTGACCCCCTCCTTGAGTTATGCGTTACTGTTTACTCACTGGCTAATTCTTGACTCTATCCCGAGTGGATTCATCTAACGAGAAGCTCAGTCTACTGGACACGAACAACGCTTATAGATTTGACAAATGTAACAAATTTACTTTTCCTGTTTTCATCGTTGCTTGAGCAACTCGAAAAACTTACAGGTGATCTTTCTCAGGGTAGTTGACCTTGCTGCCTATTTTATGGATCAGCTTGAGTGCGTATTCCTGGGCGATCGCACTCTTATTAGCAGTTTTAATAAACACTAAATTGTTTGCCTTTTCGGTTTTCATTAGCCCCTATTCATCTATCAAATTTATCGGTTTAACTGAACAAAAACAAGGTCAAATAAGCAAAATAATTTAATAGTTAATATTTAAAATTGCTTAAACTTTTTCTAAGAAAACATGTTATTTAGGTAATAATATTTAGAAATAACAGTATATTGTGTTGTGTGTAACAGATTTTTTTGGAACTTATGAATGAGTGGCAAAGTTTTTCCATTACCGGGATGCTCCGGAGGAGGCACCCAAAGGGCACCGCACGACAATTCTTTCTGGCATCAAAGATAAATATGTTGAAGACGATTATGTATCCGCACTCAAACTGGTGTATAACCGCAGCATAAGGATGAAGACCTGCATTGCGAACGTAGGAACCCGAGTTCCCTATTCCCCAATCTAAAATCTAAAATTCCACCGTTATGTCCAAAGAATTTGCTATTGGTAGTAAAGTCCGCGTCGTAGCGCTACCACCCTACGTGAAAACTGCTGAACCCATGCCTATGCTGCGCCCCCCTGATGTAATTTACGTTGGAGAAGAGGGTATAGTTCTTGACCGCCGTCCCGGTGGGTATTGGGGTATTCGCTTTTCAAAGGGAGCCTTTCTCCTTGACAGCCAATATATCGAAAGCGTAGAAAGTCTTGCTGAATCTCAAGAATCTGAGAATGGCAACGAGAAATTGTAAACTTATTTTAAGTAGTGTTTTTGTCTATACATAATGATTTCCCGTCGCACTTTTTTGAGCATGTTATTTGCCTGCTGTTTGGCTGTGATCAGTTGGCTAAACTTTGCCCCAACTGCTAATGCGCTTGGTGGCAAACTTCCTGCAATCAATCAACCTGCGCCAGACTTTACTTTGCCAACAAATACTGGTGATGGTAAACTTTCGCTCTCGAACTTACGTGGTAAGTGGGTCGTCCTCTACTTTTATCCCAAGGATTTTACCTCTGGTTGTACCATCGAAGCCCGTCGCTTTCAGCAGGACTTGCCCAAATATAGAGAAAAAAAAGCTCAAATTGTAGGCGTCAGCGCTGACGATGTCGATTCCCACGCTGAATTTTGCGATTCCGAGGGGCTAAAATTCCCCTTGTTAGCTGATACCACTGGGGCGGTGAGCAAGGCTTACGGTTCTTGGATGAGCTTTATATCTATGCGCCATACTTTTATCATTGACCCACAAGGTATTGTGCGTGATACGTTTGTCAAAGTCAATCCAGCGATTCATAGTAAAGAAGTTCTGGCGCGACTCGACGAGTTGCAAAAAGCAGCGACTTGATAGCGTTTATCTGTCAGCTATTATCTGTCAGCTATCAACCACTCAGATTTGTGAAACTCCATCCGCTTGTCGGTGGAGTTTCAAGCTCAATTCAACATTAGTTAAACAAGAGTACACAAGTCCCTAGAACCCCACCCTAACCCTCCCCGTAAACGAGGAGGGAACTGGATTTTTATTGCTTCCCCCCGCTTGCGGGGGGACTGAGGGGGGTGCTTCTTTTTAATTTTGCAAGAGGTCTATTGTGGTTTCTGATTCTGGTAGCGCTCTGTAGAATAAAGTAAAAAGGCAAATTTTTTTCTATTTGCCTTAATGCCTGCTAGCTGCACAGAAACGCTACTATGGACTTTGAACCGTTACATAAATCCTGCTCAACTCTAATCAATGCTTCTCAAAGCTATTCAATTGCTGTCGAGCAACGCTAATACTTCCTGTTTCACTCTGGCGGTGTCGGCACTCACCAGTCCACAGGCGCGAGATCCGTCTAACTGACGACTCTATGTATCGAAGAGAAGTTAAAAAAAACTTCTTTTGAGGCGCTACTAACGACCCTCTGTCTAGGTCGCTTGCACTTCGCCTGTGGCACGTTTACCAAACGCCAGTCGATGCTGGAAGGGTTATCCTCGCTCCGGCACGGTAGTTAACCGTTAATATATTGACTATAAGAGCGTCTTTTCGCTATACCTGCTCAAAATTGACGACCGTGTGATTTGACTTGAATAGATTTTAGGTTACAGTTCCATGCCCCAAACTTCCGCCCGAACTGCTTCACGAAAGGTAGAATTTGCTCAACCACCAGATCCTCGTAAGCCTCTGGAATTGCTGCGAAATACAGAAGCTTTGCTGCGCCGTCCCGCAGTAGCAGCCATTGTGCCGATTTTGTCCCCAAAGGTGGCTAGGCGCGTGAAAGCAGCTTCGTCTGTCGCAGAGGACTCTTTGAAGGATTTAGCAGAGATTGATCTAGAGAAGATTAGCGACTGGGAACTGCAACCTGCACGCATTCGGGTTGGGTTGAGCTTTGTTGGCTTTGGGGCTTTGATGATAGTTGTGCTGTTACTGTACGTGAATACGTTGCATCCAGAACTGAGTACAGTTCAGCAAATTGGGAAATACTGGTATCAATATGTTTGGTTTGTCTGTTTGGGTGTGGCGGGAATGTTTCTACTTGGTCGGGAAGCAATGCGTTCTGCTCAACAGCAGCAATCAAACCAACGGTAATGCTTCTCAACTCCAGCCTAATGCATTCTTCACTTGATCAGCAAGTTCTAATGGATTAAACGGTTTGGCGATCGCCGCCTTGATCCCCATTTGAGCATAGCGGCGTCGGTCAGAAGCTTGTATTTTTGCTGTTAATAAAATCACTGGAATAGCTTGAGTGGTAGGATTAGCTTGTAGCTTTTGAAAGGTTGTTAAACCATCCATATCTGGCATCATCACATCCAACAGAATCGCATCCGGCTGAAACTTTTCGGCTTTTGTCATGCCTTCTTTGCCAGAACCTGCTGTGAGTACCTCCCAATTTGCCACTGTCTCCAGGCAAATCTTGGTCACTTCTTGAATGTACTCCTCGTTATCAACCACCAAAATTCGCTTTATTGTCATTGCTACCATCCTGTTGGAAATTGTGAGTCATCCGCTGAAGTAAATCCATCACCCGCTGTTCAAATTCTTGAGCCGTTACTTGCCCTTTCTTGAGAAATTCTGTATACCCTAAGTTGAGTCGCTTTCTTTCAGATTCATCCAATTCCTTCGCTGAGTAAACCATCAGAGGAATTTTACAAAGTCGATTATGCTGCTGCAACCATTCCACAACAGTAAACCCATCACATTCAGGTAAAACTAAATCGAGGATGAGTAAATCAGGATTCACCTCTTGACTGAGGCGAATTGCCTCTTTTCCTGTTTTAGCAAGGAAGGTTTCAATGCCATGCTGTTTAAATAGCATCATGAGAACTTCTGCTAAATCGCTGTCGTCCTCAACAAGCAGAACGCGTCGTTTTGAGGTATTTGTCAGCGCTTGTCTGAGGGACTGAAACAGCAAGCTTTCCTCCAGTGGTTTGCTCACCCAATCAACAAAGTCCATATTTTTTTGGCTGGCATAAGTGGGTGAGCAAATACTACAAATGATAATCGGAATGTGTTGAGTATCTGCCCGTTCCTTCAAAACTGCCATAGTTTCCCAACCATTCATAGTGGGCATGAGGAGATCGAGCAAAATCACATCTGGTTGTTGATCAGCAGCAACGGCGATCGCTGCTTCTCCAGAATCCACCGCGATCACACGATAGCCTCGTTTTTCTAATAAATTTTGAAGTTTGCTACGAATTTCATCATCGTCGTCACAAACTAGCACCGAAGGGAGATGCGGAGGTGCGTAGATGGGGGAATGGGGAGATGAAAACTGTACCTGTGGGGGAGTAGGGAAGTAGGGAAGAGTAAAGTAAAAAGTACTGCCTTCTCCAAGCACACTTTCAACCCAAATGCATCCATTATGCTGTTGCACAATGCTCTTGCAAATTGCCAAGCCTAAACCAGTACCCTCATGATTACGGGAATCTGAGGAATCAACCTGTTGAAAGCGTTCAAAAATACTATCGAGCTTATCAGCTGGAATACCACGCCCGCGATCGCGAACGGTGAATAATATGGCAGAGAATGGGGAACATGAGGGACATGCTTGCTCATCCTCCCGACTCGTTGCTTCGGCTGTTAACCAAACTGTAGAACCAACGGGTGAAAATTTGATCGCATTACTCAAAAGATTGGTTAAGGTTTGGACAATACGATCCATATCTGCCCATAGCTCTTGGGATATGCTAGAAACTGATAGGGTAATTCCGGCTTTGTCGGCGAGAGGCTGCACTACATTCACTGCTTCTTCTATCACTTCAGCGACGTTGCAGCTTTGTTTTTCCATCTTCACTTTGCCGGACTCAATGCGCTCAATGTCAAGGATGTCGTTGATCAACCTGACTAAGCGTTCAGTACTGTCCACAGCAATTTGTAGCAGACGTTTCCCCTGATCTGAGTCTGGCTTAAGTAAACCACTTGCCAGCATTCCTAGAGAACCATGAATCGAAGTTAAGGGCGTGCGGAGTTCGTGGCTAACGACAGAAACGAACTCGTCTTTCATCCGTTCCACTTGCCTGCGATCGCTAATATCATGTAAATAAACTGTGTATACAATTTCTTCCCCTAACTTTAACTTAGAGATAGAAGCCTCTGCGGGAAATTCTGTACCGTCTTTGCGACGACCATAAATCTCCCGACGTTCTCCCATCCTGCGAGCAACGTTTGCGGATTTACCAAAATCAGCGACGTGCTGGCGATGTGCCTGGGTGGCTCGCAATGGCAATAGTATGTCTAAAGGTTGTCCAAGGACTTCCGGAGCCGAGTAGCCAAAAATTTTCTCGGCTCCTTGATTAAACATGGTAATGCATTGGTTGCCATCAATGGAAATAATGGCGTCATCTGCAATTGATACAATACCAGAAAACCGAGCTTGAGAGTTTCGCAGTTCTTCCTGTGTCCGCTGGTACTCATTGAGTTCTAAATTCGCTTGGTAGGTTATCCGTTGTCGCAGTTTAATCCTCTCAAGACGATTAATAATCCGCGTCACCAACTCTGGACCAATGATCGGCTTGCTGACAAAGTCATCTGCACCTGCTGCAAACACCTGATTCACTATGTTGGCATCACTGTGAACTGTTAAAAATAGAATTGGCAACTCACTCCAACGTGGGTCATTACGGACTACTTGGCAAATTTCTATACCATTAATTTCATCAATCTCTACATCTAAAATCAGAAAATCTGGCTTCAAAGCTTCTAAAGTTTCCCAGAAGCGTTGCGGGTCTTGGAGGTTTGTCACTTTGATTCCCCAAGGACTCAGTAAACTTTGCAACACTGCACCGATTTTAGGATCATCGTCAACAGCCAAAACGTGAGCCTCTGCATGGGGAGCATCTTGTAATACTTGTGTAACCGCTTCTAGTACCTGTGAAATAGGCATGGGTTTTTGTAAAAAGAAGTGCCTACCACTGCGAGCAACTTGCAATCGATTCCTAAAATCGCTTTGTTCGGTAAAAACAAGCACAGGTACGGGAGGTTTGCGTTGGTTTAATTCTGCCAATAAGCTAAAGCTGTCGTCATGATTCGGGAAAGCGCTGGGGTCAATCAGTACAACACTGGGATGTTCATGATAAAGTTGATGCCTCGCCTGTTCAATATCAGTAGCAATTGCAACTTTTAACCCCCTATTTGCAGATTCTTTTTCGATTTGTTCAGCAAAGGTGCATAGATTCGGGGCATCTTGGTGATAGGCATTGCCGTCAACCACCAACAACAAGGGATGCTCATCACCAGTTGATGACAAAGGTAAAGTTTCGTTGTGGTTTTGCTCAATTTCTTGACGCAATTGCTTTACCAAACTAGAAAATTCTTTCGTTTCACCTAGAGTTAATGCTTTACTAGATTTGAGCATCTGCTCAATTTTTCTTGCTACTTTTGACCCAACAGAAAAGCCAAAAGTACCCAAAGATCCAGCTAGTGTATGAGCTTCTTTTTGCGCTTGCTTGCGGAGTTTTTGAGTCAAAGCTTTTTGGGCTGAAGCACTTGCAGCATTCTCCAGCAGAGTCACCTGTTCATCAACCCGCCCTTTGAATTTGTTCCAAACTCCAGCGACTCCTGAAAGTATTTGCCGTTGAGTCTCATCAACAGAGGAAGAAGTGAGCAGATGAGGAGGCGAAGCTTCTCCCTTATCTCCCTTATCTCCCTCATCCTCCCCATCTCTTCGCTGCTTTGCTGGCGCTTGTTGCTTCAGCCGATAGCCAATACCATAGACTGTTTCAATCAGATCCCCGGACGCTCCTTGTGATTTTAGTTTCTGTCGTAACCCTTTAATATGAGTGCGAACGGCTTCTTCACCAGGAGTGTCCTCATAAGACCAGAGATGTTCCAAAATCATGCCACAGCTAAATACGCGGCGACTGTTTCTTAAAAAAAGTTCTAGCAGCCCATATTCCTTTGGAGTCAATGACAGAAGCTTTCCTGCATAAGTTGCTTCACAGCTTTTAGGATCAAGCTGCAAATCACCCCAAGTGAGCACTGGTTGTGATGCCACACTACCACGACGCAATAGCGCTCGTATACGAGCAACTAATTCCTCTTCATCAAAAGGTTTAACCAGATAATCATCTGCGCCTGCATCTAATCCAGTGGCTTTCTCGTGACTACTATCGCATCCAGTCAATAGCAAGATTGGCATCCCCAAACCTTTAGACCGGATTTTACGGCAAAGGCTGATACCATCTATCTTTGGTAGGATGACATCAAGAAGTATTAAATCGTAGTCAAAGGTGTCAATTAAATCCCATGCTACCTGACCATCGCAGGCAACTTCGACGGCATAGTTTTGGTTGGTGAGGACAGCAGCGAGAGCATGGGCAACAAGCTGATCATCTTCTACAACTAATATCTTCATTGTAAAAACTTAATTTATAAAGATGGAACTTAACAGTTATCAACCTTAAGAATGTTAATACAAGTATAAACAACTATAAAAAAACCGTATCAATGTTCATTTTAGAAGAGCTATCGTAGATGGTTAACCTTAAATCACAAATATCACAGACAAATTTACAAAACTTAAAATAAAAAACCCTCGATTTAATTCGAGGGTGTCATGCAAGGAACAATTGAAAATTTCTTTTTTAGAGAGGAAAACTAAGCAAATTACCAAAAATCCGTGGTTTTTACAACTTTACTTTATACCAAGCAATTTATAAGTACTTTGTTCGTGAATCGCTTGGTATCAGGTAAGTTTTGTTTACGAAAAGACGGCGAGAAAGCCCCGTCTCTTAAGCGAGCGGGGATGATTTCTCGTTCCCCGTCTTAGTCATTAGTCATTGGTCATCAGTCATTAGTACGAAAAGTGACGAAAAATCATGAAAAACGTACGCTCGGACTAAGAACTAATGACTAATGACTCGAAATCCCCGGTTTTTTATGAAACTGAACGTAGTGATAGTTTCATAGCCGGGGGATGAGTTAAACTCCTATCCACCCAGTTCTAGATCCGCGCTCATTCAAACAAAGGACATTGCTCTTTTCTCTTTTCTCAAGCTTGCTAGGAAATTCCCTGACATAAACCTCTGGTAACGAAGTACACTTTTCCTCACTAAATACTGGCATTGCTTGCCAGCAGCTACGGCAAAACCAATAAACTTCCTGATGACGTATATGGCGTAAAAGTGGGCGGGAGCAGCAAGGACAGTTATTCATGGTGTATTAAAATTTTTATACAAAATGTGTTTTTCGCCAAACGGACAGTCAGTTGAGAACTAAACCTTTTCATGCTTTAAGAGTAATTTGCAATTGTGAGGAACTTGTGAGCTATACCAAAAAATTTCTGATTCTCGTAACATATGTACACAATTTATGAGTTATACCTCCGCAGAAATATCAGATTAGAGAAGTTTTCGTTGACCAGTATCCTCACAAAAATCTCAACTTTTCTTCTTATAAACATTAAGTGTGGGACAAGCGAAGCATTTGCTTACTGCATGATCCAAAGAGAGCTTGATGTGTCATAAGGAAGCAAAACAATGGTAGAAGTAGAAACAGCAGTTGATCAAAAAAGCGATCGCCCTTTAGGGCGCTGGCACCTGTGCAATCGCGAAGTCTCCAAAGAAAAAGCTTTGGTATTGCCTTTAAATAAAGTTGGTATGGCAGACATTGCCTTAGTAGGTTCAAAGAATGCTTCTTTGGGAGAAATAATTCAGCAACTGCGGCGCAGAAGCGTAAAAGTGCCTAACGGATTTGCGACGACAGCATATGCATATCGCTACTTTATTGAAGCAGCAGGGTTAGAACCAAAATTACGCCAGATTTTTGCTTCTTTAGATGTCGAGGATGTCCAAAATCTCAGGCAAAGAAGTCAGCTTGCTCGGTCTTTATTGCTGCAAACTCCTTTTCCTGTAGAATTACAGTCGGCGATCGCCTCAGCTTACCAAGCCCTAGAACAGCAGTACGGACCTGATACCGATGTAGCCGTTCGCTGTAGTGCGATTGCTGAAGACTTACCAGATACCAGTTTTGCCGGACAGCAAGAAACTTACTTAAACATTCAAGGGTTACAAGCAGTACTCGAAGCTTGTCACAAGTGCTTTGCCTCAATTTTTACAGACCGTGCCATTTCCTACCGACAAATCAAAGGTTTCGACCACTTCAACATTGCCCTTTCGGTAGGCGTGCAAAAAATGGTACGTTCTGACTTGGCAGCGTCTGGTGTTATGTTCTCCATTGACACCAAGACAGGTTTCAGAGATGCAGTATTACTGACTGCGGCTTATGGTTTGGGTGAAAACGTGGTGCACCAAGCAGTTAACCCGGATGAATACTTAGTATTTAAGCCAACCCTCAGACAAGGGTATCGCCCAGTTTTAGACAAGCGGCTGGGAACTAAAGAAATCAAGATGGTTTATGATGTAGGCGGCTCGAAACAAACAAAGAATATCCCTGTTGCAGCTGGCGAACGTCAGCAATTTACACTCAATAATGACGAAATTTTGCGACTTGCTCATTGGGCGTGCCTTATTGAAGAACACTATTCCCAAGTTCGTGGTGTGTATACACCAATGTATATTGAGTGGGCAAAAGATGGTATCACGAATGAATTTTTTATCGTTGAAGCACGCCCACAAACAGTGCAATCTCAGAAAGCGCCCAATCTTTTACGGAATTATCGCCTCTTAGCAGGAACAGAGGAACAAATCAATTCAAAATCACCGAAGATTGGAGTCTCCTCCACAGACGCTGCGCGAACGGAGGAAACCTCCGCTCCAACTTCTCTCAAAATTGAAAATTCAAAATTAGGAGTTTCTCCCTCATCTTCCTCATCTTCCTCATCTCCCTCATCTTCCTCATCTCCCTCATCCCCCTCACTCCCTCACTCCCTCACTCCCTCATCCTCCTCATCCTCCCAACCCCCACTTGAAAAATTGCCCCGCCCCCGTACTAAAATTATGATGAACGTGGGCAATCCTGAAGAAGCTTTCAGTTTAAGCGCCATCCCAAATGATGGAGTCGGGTTAGCACCGATGGAATTTATCATTACCAACTATATTAAAGCCCACCCACTGGCATTAATTCATTTTGACGAATTAGAAGATGATCTTGCTAAATATAAAATTGCCGAGTTAACTGTCCAATATGAAGACAAAGCGCAATTCTTTGTCGATAAGCTGGCGCAAGGTATTGGTACAATTGCCGCCGCTTTTTACCCTAAACCTGTGATTGTCCGCCTGTCTGACTTCAAGAGCAATGAATACGCCAATTTATTGGGTGGTAGACAGTTTGAACCAATAGAAAAAAACTCGATGATTGGCTTTAGAGGGGCTTCTCGCTACTATGATGAGCGCTACCGCGAAGGTTTTGCTTTGGAATGTCAAGCGATGAAGCGAGTTCGTGACGCGATGGGCTTAACCAACGTGATTTTGATGGTTCCTTTTTGCCGTACCATAGAAGAAGGTCAGCAGGTGCTGGCCCAGATGGCAAACCATGGTCTTGTGCGTGGCGAAAACGGCTTGGAAGTTTACGTGATGTGCGAGTTAACCACTAATGTGCAACTGGCTGATCAGTTAAGCCAAATCTTTGATGGGTTTTCCATTGAGTCGAATGACCGGACACAATTGGCTCTCGCATTAGATCAGAATTCTGAGTTAGTGGCGGATTTATTTGATGAACGCAACAAGGCTGTGCAGCAGATGATTGCTCAGGTGATCGCAACTGTGAAACAGTACGGACGCAAAATTGGTATCTGCGGTCAAGCCCCCAGCGATTATCCTGAATTCGTCCACTTTTTAGTGGAACAGGGAATTGACTTCATCAGTCTTAACCCAGACTCTGTGTTGAAAACTTTGTTGGAAGTCGCCGCTGCTGAGCAATAAAGTTAGGAGTAGGGGGACAATGTTACACCCGTTCAGGAGTTATAAGTTCTTGATTCAAAACTTACAACTCATGACTCAAAACTAATAACTAAGGACTAATAATTATGTTTCAAAAAATTCTCGTTGCATTAGACAATTCTGAGATTGGTGAACACGTTTTCAATGAAGCTATATCTTTGGCAAAAGCAGTTGATGCAAATGTCATGTTGCTGCACGTTCTCTCTCCTTTTGATGGGGGATACTTAAACCCTGTTTTGCTGCAACCGAATGGTGTTTACCCAACTTTGCATACAGAAGCTGTCAATAAATATATGCAGCAATGGGAACAACTCAAGCAAGAGAAACTAGATATGCTGCTCTCTTTTGCCGAGAAAGCAAAGCAAGCAGGTATCATCACTGAATTTTCTGAAAATCTTGGCGATCCAGGTCGAGCAATTTGTGAAGTAGCTCGTAGTTGGCAGGCTGACTTGATTATAGTGGGTCGTCGTGGTCGCAAAGGGTTAAGTGAGTTTTTCCTAGGTAGTGTCAGTAATTACGTACTGCATAATGCTTCTTGCTCAGTTTTGACGGTACAAGGACCAATCCAAGATCATACGGAAGTTCCTCAAGCTACCAACGCAGCATCAGCTTAGTTCTAGTTGCAGTTTGAGAAACAGGGGAAGGCTTGCCTTCCCCTTATTTGCAAGGAGGGTAAAGAGCGATCGCCGGAGGCACTGCGCTCCGGGTAATCGCCCTTTGGGCGCAGCACGCGAACGCTCTTTGCGTGCCCAAAGGGCATTGGCACGGAGTGCCCGCATAATTGCGATCGCTCCTCTTGATGAGATTTGGTGCAACAAAGCAATTTGACTAAACTGAGATCTTGCAAGAGTTGCAACAGTAAGGAGGCTCAGCCTCCAAAGCCTCGTTACCAGGTTGAACCTGGTAACGAGATATTAGAGCCTCTGGCTCTTGTTGGGTGCAAGATCTGAGTAAAGGTGAATCAGCTTTGCGGAATTGCTCCTTTTATGAAAAACGTTTCATTGATGAGTGCAAATGCATCGATGCATCAGAAACGCCGTGTTCTCAAGACTCATAAGCACCGATATCAACGCCAGCACCTTGAGGTCGTTCTACACCGTCCTTATCGCGCTGTGCATACTGACCAATTTCTGAGGAACCAGTATCAATTGCTGCCGAACCAGATGTGAGATGGTAGTCATTGCCACCTGAGTTGACAAATCCAACGGACGCAACCTTAGTGTTGTTGTTAGCGTTCAGGTTGTCAATTCCAGTCCCACCTTCGTAGAGGTTTTCATACTTGTCCGTGAACAAGTTATTATCCAAAGTCACGTTGCCGGCATCTTCGATCAACCCATTCCGGTAGGTACTATCGGCAAAGATATTGTTGCGAAGCACAACGTCAGTCGGTTTATAACCGCCACCGAAATAACCACTACCATCGATGTCAAAGGCTTGGACATTATTCGCAACGGTATTGTTGAGAATCTCAACGTTACGAACATTACTGGTTACGGCAATTCCTCGACCAGGGTTGACTCCTTCTTGTCCATTTCCATAAACAAGGTTGTTGTAGACTCGGACATCAGATAGATCTCCTTTATCAGTCACTTCATCTGCAACGACAATTCCATCAGCAACGTTCCCAGTGACAACATTGTTGTAGACATCAATGTTAAATGAATTAGAACGGTTAGCCTCTATGTAGAGAGCAGGACCGCCTTGATAGCCCTGATATGTACCAGAGATCGAGGCTTGACCAGTTATATAGTTGTCATGGACGGAGCCATTACGAGAACCAGTTTTGATGTCGATGCCTTCACGTGTGCCATCTTTAACGGTATTATTAGCTACCTCAAAACCATCGACACCCCAAATGCTTAGCGACTCTTGCGTTCCAAGTGGATCAGAGATAGAATTGTCGCCGGTACCACCTTTCCATCTGGAATTGGCTTGTTCGACAGTGTTGTTGAGCACCTTGATATTTTTACTAGTGACCTCGGCTTCTCCACCTTCAAAATAGCTGTCAGGCATCGCAATGATACCTGAGGAACCAGTATTGTAGGTATGGTTGTTTTGAACAGTTATATCGTTGGAATCACGCAGAGAGATTCCAGCCCAAGACGTGTCCTCAATGCGGAAGCCATCAATGACCCAATGACCCTTGCCAACAGACTGGATAACCCCTTCCCGGAAACCTCCTTCGATAGGGTCAGGGTCGCGTACTGTGACATCACCATTGGCTTTGAGTGTGATATTACCTGACTCACTACCAGATTTGCCAAGGGTGACTAGCTCTGTGTAAGTACCTGGTTGAACTAGAATAGTGTCACCTGCTTTGATAGCGGAGTCCTCACTGACGGCATAGTTAATGCTTTTCCAAGGTTTATCACTTGTACCTGGATTGTCATCACTACCATCTGGTGAAACATAGTAAACAGTACCAGAGTTATTGTCTGTTGCAGTTGGTGCAGCTCTGAGTGCTGGTGAACCGCTACCAAGATTGCTGGAGTCCTGAGTGAACTGGTCTACATCAGAGTCACCAACGAGGGTGTCTTTGCCTTGGTCTCCAATCAAAAGGTCTGCGTTGCTGCCACTATTAAGGTTGTCGTTGCCATTGTTGATCAAGCTTTGATCATTACTAGAGAAACCAAACAGGGTGCCGCTTTGAGTGTTACCATCTATCCCGATGTCTTTTCCGCTAGAACTGTTGTTGGTCCAACTACCGATGATATCTTGTAGACCTTTGCAATCCACAATAGTACCTTCTCTATTCGCAGTTAGAGTGGAATTTTGAGGGTTGCTGCGATTAGTGATGACATCGGGAATTTGAGTCAAGGCATTGGGTTGAAGTGCCTGAGATTGAGAGTCTGTAAAGCTCATTATTTTGCCTCCATCAAGTTCTTCGTTAACGTCGTAACCGGAGATGACCCGAACAAAGGCAGGATCCTGAATCTTAGAGCAATTGAATTTAGCCCTAAAAGCTTGTAGGATTCCGTGATTATTGGAGCAGAGCACATGAAACTTTAAGCTTTAACATCAGAAGCATTTCTTCTGGTGCTAAAGTTTTTTAAAGTCAGGTGACTGTGCGGCAAGAATTAGGTAAATGCTTAATGAGTTCTGGGCTGAGTCGTTGCTTGTGAATTTATAGAGATAACCATGCTCAAGCACCCCAAAACTTTGAAGGAATTTTTCCTCTTTGAGATACTATATCACGACTTACGGAATTTTTCCTCTTTGAAATAGTATATCACAGCTAAATAACAGCTTACGGAATTTTTCCTCCTTGAATACTATATCACGACTTACGCAAAGGTCAGACCCACTGAAAAATTTTTCATTTTTCAGTGGGTGAATCAGGCTATCCGACCGCAGACCATTGATGAATGCACAGTCAGTTCGCACTTATGGGGCAGTAGAGAATTCGCTGCTGCGCGATCGTCTTGATGTCGCCTTTGATTTATATAGGACTCCTGTGCAGATTTTTGAACGACACGCTTGCGGAGGGCAGTGCGAACGCAAAACCCGGATGTAGTCGGCAAAATACGGTAAGCACTGCCCACCCTACAATACTTAAGATTTTTCATAAATCCTGCGCGGATTGCTATATGAGTGTCGAATGAGAAAAGATAACGCGCCGCACAATGCAAGCACTCTGGTACTTGATCCTGAATCTTTCTGTAGACTCGCAGTATTATAATCACAAAATTTCAGTTAAAATGGCAAGCCAGGGAATGACTCTGTAGATTTTGCTTGCCTCCTATCAGTATGGACATTTTAATCGTTGAAGATGAACCTGAAATTGCCCAGTTAATCGAAATTTCTTTACAAAAAGAAGGTTTTTCCTGTCGCAGTAGCAGCGACGGTTTGAATGCCTTGCGAATGTTTCAGGAGCAATCAGCAGATTTAATCATTCTAGATTTAATGATTCCTGGCTTAGATGGTTTGGAAGTCTGTGCAAGAATTCGGCAGAAACCAGGTGTTAAAGATCCATATATATTGATGCTTACGGCTAAGGGTGAAGAAATTGATCGCGTTATTGGCTTGTCTACAGGTGCAGACGATTACATGGTCAAACCCTTTAGCCCCAGAGAGTTGATTGCTAGGGTGCGGGCGCTATTGCGACGTAGTCTCCGCCACGGGGGACAAAATCAAGTATTTCGTACCAAACACTTTATCGTGGATATAGAGCAGCGGACGATAAGTCGCCAAATGAATTTTCAGCAACCAGAAATGCTAGATTTAACTACCCTGGAATTCAACTTGTTAAGCACCTTTATTAGTAATCCTGGTCGAGTTTGGAACCGCGCTCAACTGATCGACAAACTTTGGGGCGATAACTTTTTTGGTGATGAGCGCGTGGTGGATACTCATATAGCCAGGTTGCGAAAAAAAATTGAGCCAGATCCTACTAATCCCACTTTTGTAAAAACTGTTGTTGGGGTAGGCTATAAGTTTGAAGACTCTCCTGGTGTGTGATGAGGAAGATGGACTGGCTTTGGGCAAAGTCATTACCTTTGGCTTCACGCCTATTTTTCTCCCACTTGGTGGTGATGATTGTGGGGGTACTTAGTCTCGTAATTATCAGCAAAGTCTCTTCCCCCCGCTTTTTTGTTCTGCATTTGGAACGATTGGAACAACGAGGGTACAACTTATTCGATGTTCGTGCTGAGTTAGTTGACGGATTTGAAATTGCCTGGAGACGAAGCACTGTATGGTCAGTGTTGGTAGGTGCAACGGCTGCTGGAGGATTGAGTTATTGGGTGTCCAAACTGCTTATGCAGCGGTTGATAGAGATGGAACAAATTACGCAAAAGTTTGCTGCTGGTAAATTTGATGCAAGACTGCCTTTATCAGATATTCCAGAACTGAATCGGTTAGGTGTTAGTTTCAACCGCATGGCTACAAGTATAGAGGGGGTGGAAGCGCGACGTCGGGAACTGATTGGAGATATGACCCATGAGCTGCGGACACCACTAACAGTCGTACGCGGTTACTTGGAAGAACTCGCTGATGGAACTATTGAACCTTCTCCAGAAATTTATTTGCGGCTGACAAAAGAAACTAAGCGTTTAGAGCGGTTGGTCAACGATTTGCAAGAACTGTCTAAGGCAGAAGCTGGTTATTTACCAATCAATATACAGTCAGTAAATCTGCGTCCTTTATTAGAGTCTTTAGTAGAGAAATTTGCCGACCAACTGCTAGATGATGGACCAGTTTTGCGTTTAGAGTGTCCATCTAAACTACCTTTGGTATTGGCAGATCTTGACCGTACAGAACAGGTGCTGGTCAATCTACTTGGTAATGCAGTGCGTCATACCACTAAAGGCTCAATTACTGTCCGTACTTGGACTGAAGCTTCTCATCTATCGATTGCAGTCATTGATACAGGTGTGGGTATTGCTAAGGAAGATTTACCTTATATTTTTGAGCGCTTCTGGCGAGCTGACAAATCTCGCGATCGCCATTCCGGAGGAACAGGCATTGGTTTAACTATCTCGCGCCGTTTAGTGGAACTGCAAGGCGGTCAGATTCAAGTGGAAAGCGAGCTAGGATTGGGCAGCACTTTCCGTTTTTTCCTGCCTTTAGCTTAAGTTTAGCTGTGAAAATTCACCTGCACTAAATATACAAGATATACAAGCTATTGACACAAGGGGGTCACACCTGTGCCATATCCACTTGGTAGTTTAAAAGTAGCTAAAATTAAGGTTTTCTGAAGGATATTGGATTTTCATTTAAGAATTTTAATTTTTATCACAAGCTTTAGTGAATAGCACTGAGATTTGGTTACATAATTATGTTTAGTTTTTTCTTTGCTGCCTTTTTGGTGAGTTTACTAACTTTATTTGGTGGAGCTGCAATTGCCTACCTGTTCCCACAGAATCATTCCCAAGATTAAGGAACACTCCATAATCAATTCAAAATTCAAAAATGGAAAACCCAAAACTAGCAAGCGCTTACCTATTGAGTGTTTAGCAATTAAAAGCATAACTGCCGATTTATCTATAAGTTTAGCTTCAGCACAATTGATCCATAGTCCAAGTCCTTGTGACTTTCAAGAAACAAGGCAGCTATGCTGAGGGCAGCTATGTTGAAGGGAAGAGGATTTGACTTGTTTCTTCCATTCGTAGCGGGTGGCTTGTGCCGCCAGTGCACCTGCTCCTAAGAAACACCTACCGAATGTGTTTCTTGAGAGGTAACATAGATACCAGTTTTCCTACGTTATTCACATAGCGCGGGGTTTCTTTTTTCTTGGTAAATGTAGCATGACTATCAAAGAGTCTTTGACTTTTGAATAATGAAATTTTGATATAAAAATAAATACAGATCCGCTAATTATGGTAAATAAAGCTAAAAAATATATATTTTAGTTTGTTCTGTACGTATGTAATTGCCTTTATACTTATAACAATTGGTTTAGTTGAACTATAGTATAGGCTTGGTTCAATTTAACTTATGATAAGTAAATTTTATTTTTCAAATGTTGAAACTTCAGGGTATACAAAGGGTAGGATAGTTATGATTAGTCAGTAAAATTCCTAGTTGGTTAATTGTACAAAGATAGAATAATTATGATGAGCCAGTAAAATTCCTGTTTCCTTCAATAATCCATGAATTAGGTGTATGCACTGATTTGGAGATTTTTAGGGTTAGATTAACATTTAGTTAACTAATAAATAAATGGTTTGTACTAGCTTCAAGATATAGCAGTTGCTTTGCAAACCTCTAGCTCATACTGATAAATTTCTGAATCTTAGATAACTCAAGGAGTCGCTACAGTGAACAAGATGCTATTGGCTTTGGTTATTAGTTACCTACTGATCACCAGCTATTTTTTTATTAACTGGTTAAGATTTAGCCTTCGTCACCCTAATTCTTCTCCAGAAGAGAAATTTTTGTCTTTTGTCATGCTTATCATGACTACTGTGTTATGGCCCATCGTTGTTCCTCTGTCTTTTCTAGAAATCTTGAGGACACGAAAAGTTGAGTTTAGTGCTGTGATTCCTGTTCTTGTTGTGATTTGTGCGTTCAGTCTTGCATTTTACATAGGTTAACTACTTTAGCGCGTACTTCTTGCTATTACTACTGGGTGTGCCTTACGCGCCATACATAATAGTTGTATGATCAAATCGGCTGCCGCATCTCCCACTACAGCTCAATCTACACAAGCAAAATTCTTGCGTTTTACTTCTTAGTATGTGTCGAAATTTGGGTTAACTGACTATATTGTGTGTTAAATATTCTTCTTTACCGACGCGGGGTTGCTAGCATTTTCCTTAAGAAGGTTTGTAATATCAAGTCCGGATGAATACTTGTCATTACGCTAAGAACCCCTTTCCCCCTACCCCCTAATCCCCAGTATGTCCTAAGCCCTGCGGGCATACGATAATAACTGGACTTTAGACTCAAGCAGAGCGATCGCTCTTACGTGGGAGTGCAAAAAAATAAAGGGATGTCTGTAAGAACAAGCACCCCAGTAACGGAAGATGAAAAAAGCACAACCAATTTTCATCTACCGTTATGGATGTTTTTGCACAACGCGCGGGAATTCCGTCAAGCAGCATACGAATGTTTATCTCGGGCAAAGGATGCAACATTTGAACTGATGGATGCAATATTGCTGACACGCAACGCGTACAGCCTGGGGGATTTATCAATTTGTCCAGTGTTCCGTCGTCAATGGCCAAATATTTATGAGGCAATACAGGATACCAGACCGCAGCGCCATAAGCTGAAGGCTGGAAATGCAACGGGAATGATATTATAGCGTTCAAGGGAGCTTGACCAAATCAGCGATCGCAGTGCTGAGTGAACTGATTGTCCGAAGCAACTGTTCTGGCTCAACAGGTTTAGTACTGACTCCCAACCCTTGAGGCAGCAACCCTTGGAGGTACATATTTGATAGATATCTTCCTCTTGTTGATTACACTCTCACTCTAGCGGAAGATGTCAGGCAATGTCTAAAATGTTAGGATATTTTAGGTTCTATCTTTCACTCCCGGAAATTATTAGTTCTGAGATTGCATTGACTAATGCTTCTGGCTCAACAGGCTTGGGAATATGTTTCTGGAAGCCAACGTTGAGAGCTTGTCGTTGATCGTATTCTCCGGCATAAGCTGTCAGAGCTATAGCCTTCGGCATAGCTTCGCTTACCGCACGAATAAGTCCACCCTGCTGTGGCGAGCGCCTACGAATTTGCTGCATCAGCATATAGCCATCCATATCTCGCATTCCAATGTCACTGATCAAAATGTCAGGTGGTTGGCGATCAAACAGCATCAGCGCCTCAGCAGCAGAAGCAGCAACCGTAACTTGCGCTCCCTGTTGTTCCAGAATGAACTGTGCCAATTCCCGCATATCCTCATCGTCATCCACCACTAGAATCCGCAGTTGACTTAAGTCAACCGATTGAGCGGCAGTTGAAATTTCTTGCTCTGAGGCTGCTGCCAAAGCCATCAAGGGCAACCTAACGGTGAATGTGGCTCCTTGTCCTTCCCCTGGGCTCTGTGCATGAACTGTTCCTCGATGCAATTCGGTCAAATGACGAACGATCGCTAAACCTAAGCCCAGTCCACCAAACTTACGGGTGGTTTTGCCATCTTCTTGCCGGAAGTAGTCAAAAACATAAGGTAAAAAGTCCGGGCTGATACCTTTCCGTTACATAAAGCCTACCCAAAGCTTCCCATAACTGGACAATTCTTGCCAAAGATAACTTGTACCAATTAGATTTCTTTGGGGTTGGTTTATTTCCTGCTTCACTCTGGTTCGTTCGGACGACACCAGTCCACAGGCTAACACTGTCTAACTGACAGCTTTGCTCAAATTGATTGCTGCATTCAAATCGCGGTCAATTATGAAGCCACAATGACCACATTCAAACACTCGCTCATCAAGTCCGAGTGTTTCTTTTTTTGTTCCACAGTTAGAACAAGTCTTGGAACTGGGAAACCATCTATCAACGACTACCAGCTTGGAACCATACAACTCGCACTTGTAAGTCAACTGGCGACGGAACTCAAAGAAAGACATATCAGCAATCGCTTTAGCTAGTTTGTGATTTGCCATCATTCCGGATACATTCAAGTCCTCAATGACTACTGTGCCGTGGTTCTTGGCTAGCAGTGTAGTTAACTTGTGAAGCGTATCCTTACGGATGTTGGCAATCTTTGTGTGCAGTCTAGCAACTTGCATTTGCGCTTTCTTCGAGTTAGCAGAACCTTTTACTTTGCGTCGATGCAACCACTGCATTCTGGACAATTTTGCTTCATACTTTTTGTAGGACTTTGCGCCTATGACCACTTCACCAGTGCTTAAGGTGCAAAGTGCTTTGACTCCTAAATCAACACCTACAACGTCTGCATTGGCTAAGTCCTGTTGGTCTACTTCAAACCGAAAACTGATAAACCATCTATCAGCTTGTCGGCTAATAGTTGCAGATTTAGTTAACACTTGCGGTAGTCGTTCATAAGTTCTAAGGACACCTATTACAGGTACTTGAATCTTGTTGTTCCCAAGAATTTTTACTGTACCTTCCAAAGTAAAAGAATCATGACGACCTTTTTTCCGGAAACGGGGAACACCAGCCTTTTTGTTAAAACAACGTTTCCAAGCTTCGCGCAAAGCCATTAACGCTTGTTGTGGTGTAGATTTGCTGCACTCGTAATACCACTCATTTTCAGATTTCACCAGTGCCACCAACCACTTGTGCAAGTCAATAGCAGTAGGAAACTTAATCTTAGAACCGGGATTGGCTTTGTTGTGGTCTAATATTTGTTTTGTCAAAGCCAATCCCCAATTCCAAGCATGACGTGCTACGCCACAATGCCTTAACAATTCTGTGCGCTGCTTGTTATTCAGTTTCAATTCTGTTTTGAATCCAAGCAGCATGGCAACTCCTTAATCCATTCTCTAAATGCTTGAGACATATTCCAACCTTGTTTATCCGCATAAGCTTGAAGCTTGTCTAGTTCTTGTTGGGTGAGCAGAACTTTAAACCACCTATCTCTTTTAGGCATTTCTTTATCTCATACATGGTCTAAATATAACCATTATTAGACCATCTAATAAGTAGTGAAAACCGAATACAAAAGGTAAACCTACCCAAGATTGAGTAGAAATGAGTAGGTTTGTCGAGAAATTAACTTACAGCTTCACTCCCTGTGTCCCTGACCTGAATTTGGGCATAAGTGCCGATTTGGTCTAAACGAATTTCCACCTTTGCGCCATCCGGTGTGAACTTAATGGCATTGGAAAGCAAATTCCACACGATTTGTTGGAGCCGCGCAGAATCTCCACAAACCTGCCCGTTATCAAGCGTCACAACAGTTTGGATTTGAATGTGTTTTGCCTCTGCTGCCAAGCGCACCGTCTCTAGAGCAGATTCAACAATTGTAACCAAATTGATGGAGCAAATGTTTAATGCCATCTTGCCGCGTAAAATCCGGGAGACATCGAGCAGATCGTCAATGAGTTGGGTTTGCAGCTTGGCATTGCGTTCGATTGTCTCTAGAGCGCGTTGGCTTGCCTGTGCATCTAACTTGCCTGTTTGAAGTAGTTTTGACCAGCCTAAAATCGGATTGAGCGGGTGAGAAAGACATCACCCCCAACCCAAGCAGCCGTCAGCGCCAAAGCAGTGACACATCCCAGCCCGAGCAGATTTTGTACCAGAAGTCGATTGGCTTCGGCAAAAGCAACTGTCCTGGGGACTCCAATTCTAACATGGATATCCTGATCAACAGCGCCACTTCCTAAGGTTGTAAAGGCGTAAAGCCGCTTGACTCCATCCAAACTCATCGCTTCGGCGGTGCCTTCTTTTTGGGACAGCACTACTTTGGTCATGGGAGCATTCGGCATGGATTTTCCCACCCAGTTTTGCGAATCTGGGTATCGCACGAGAATGGTTCCCTTACGATCAGTGACTGTAACCACTGATCCGTCTGGCAACTTCATCTCGGCTGCCAGTTGATCCAGCCAGGCGATATCCAATGCTGCCACCACAACTGCCTGCACCTGCCCAGCTTTATCTAAAATGGGATAGCCAAAATTGAGCGTTGCTTTGCCCGTCACCCGACCGATTTGATATTCCCCGATGGCAAAGTCACGAGTCTCCTTAGCCAGGCGAAAGTAAGCGCGATCAGTTGCGTTTACAGGCTTTGTCGCTACAGGAGCACTGCAAATTGAGTTGCCTGCCGCATCAACCACACCGAAGCCTGCGTAGACACGGTATTGCTTCAGCAGGTTTGCCAGCAGCTGATTACACTCCGACCCTTTCCCCGAGCGGTTCTCAGGCATTTGAGCAAGCGCAATGAGCAGTTGACGTGCCCCTTCACTGGTTTGGCGCTGATTGGCAGCCGCCACTTTCACAAGGCGCAACAGATTCTCCTGCGCGTCTATTGCTGCACTCCGTCGTTGAGCCGCAGCCGTATAAAGAATCAGCCCCAATGCCGGAATCACTGCCAGGAGGACGAGCAACACCAAGCGAGCCCGAAGGCTGGATAAGCGTGGGTGATGGAACCAGGAGTGCATTATCGTTTCGCTTGACCTCCAATTTGTTGAATTAAGTCTGCGATGACTCTCACTAACACCTCTGGTTCTACTGGCTTGGGTACATGCCGTTGAAAACCTGCTAAAATTGCCTGCTCTTGGTCAATTTCTCCAGCATATGCAGTCAGGGCGATCGCACTCCTACTCCCCCCTGAACGGTTACTATAGAACTGAATTCGTTTGAGTCCCCAGTAAACAAACATCGGAAATTGAGATGCTAGACAAATACTGAGGGCTGTCCGCAAACTCTGAAACCAGGTGTTGAGCGCAGCAATTGGATCTGACCAGTCAAACGAGCGGAGGAGATCGCTCATTTCATCGCTTATCAGCCAATCTGTTGTTGGGTTTGCACGGACATCTTCAGAAACCGTTGTCTTCACATCAGGGGGCACAATTTCAGTTCCCCCCAGAGGAAAAATACTTAGTTAGTAAGTCTTCGCCGCGTTCGCCCAAGGAGTGCAGTAGAGCTTCAATTTGTTTCAATGCCACTGGCAAAGGCTTTGTCCGTCCGTTCTCAAGAGCGATTAACGCTCTGAAACGAAAATCCTAGCTTCGCGGCAAACTTGACCTGTGAGAGTTCGAGCCGTTGCCGAGTCTCACGAACTAACACTGCAATGTTTGGTTGTTCTATTGCAGCCATAAAACGTCAATTCCTTTAAGTGCTAGTAATGGTGGACTCTAACTGGTGGAGTATAACATCTGAGATAATAGCTGTAGAAATATACCATGTGGACTACCTCTCATGACCTCTACCCAAAGAAGCAGAAATTTTTGCAACGCAAAAATTTGTTGAGCACAAAAGTTCGTACCAATTTCCTTATTGAGAGCAATCGCGCTTTTTGACAAGGGTTGCTCGTTTTTATTAACTTTAATGCGACTTCTTAACTTCGGGTCTGGACTACAATGAAACGAAACAGACTTTGTGCAGTATATGCCAAGAGTAAAAAAGACGACGCAGCAGCCTTCAAGCGAACAGTTAGTTGTTGTAGACACTAGTAGTGAAGCTGAACTTCTCTCACCAGCTACACAAGTACCAGAAACTCAAGAGGCGAATGCTGAAAGTGTTCTTCAAACCGAGGAAATGCAGATTGCAACAGTTGAATCCGAGCTTGTTTTACATGAAGAATCTTCAGAGCCACTAACGGATGAAGAGCGCACCCTTCTTGACGACCTGGAGCAGCAAGTAGAAGAGTCATTTTACATAGCTGCAAAAGCACTGTGGGTAATCAACAAAAGAAGACTTTACCGAGAAACACATCAAACTTTTGAAGACTACTGCCGCGATCGCTTCCAATTTACACCACGTCACCTTTACTATCAGATCAAAGCTGCCGAAGTCATCGAAAATCTCCAACAATCTGAACGAGCCGTTCAGATTTTACCCTCCTCTGAGTACCAGGTACGCCCCCTCTCCCGCCTTAAGAAACCAGAGCAGCAGGTTGCAGCCTGGAAAAAGTCAGTAGAGAAAGCAGGAGGTCAAGCGCCTTCTCATGAGATAGTCAAACAAGCTGTTACCGAGCTATTTGCTGTAGCGCCGCCAAAGAAAGAAGAACTATCACCTCGGATTGTTCCGGGTGATATATGCCTGATTAAACGTAGTAGCGATGAGCGTCTAACAGGTCGTGTCGGTTATTGGGCTGTGGTGCAAGAAGTCACCAATTCTAGCTGTACGATACAACTCTACGACAGAACGGTAAGTGACGTGAGTGCCAATGCGCTCAGTCCTTTTGGATACACGACAAAAGACGCTGAAGCTATGCAGAAGCTTTGCAAGCGATTGAGAACTATTTACAATTCCCGGAATGACCTTGAGGAAGTGGCGATTATAACCCTCGAATACTTTGGAAAACTCAAACGCCCAACACTCAGTAGCCTAGAAAAGAAAATGCTTACTACCCTTGAAAGCGAAGCACTCAAAACAATTACCAAAAACTTAACGCGAGTCTGAAAGCCCCTGCTTTTTAGAATCCCCGTCTATGAACGAGCAGCGAGAGGTCAAAAAGCCTGTAGAACCAGAGGTATTGGTAAAGGCAATCGTGAATCTGCTCAAACACAACTAGCCATAGATTGAAACCTTCCCTAAGTAAGATTTAGTCGAGTCAGTCTAGTGCGGAAAATGAAATGAGTGCTTAAAAAGGCTTGACTACTTCCGATGATTACATGATGAATAGTTCATTCCCTGAAACAGATACTCAAGTTGATCGCATCCTGGTCGTTGATGATCTGCCTGATAACTACATTCTACTGCAAACAGTTTTGGAGAATGAAGGGTATCAGGTCGAAGTTGCCGATAGTGGTCAGGCAGCATTGGAGAAAATTGCATCTCATCCACCAGATTTGGTATTGCTCGATGTGATGATGCCGGAGATGAACGGGTTTGAAGTCACTCGTCGCATTCGACAAAATCCCGATCTGCCCTTTATTCCAATCCTTCTGGTGACAGGCTACACAGATCCCCTACCTGCCGATGGCTTTGATGCGGGAGCCGATGGTTTCATTCGTAAACCGATTGACTTTGATTATTTGCTGAACCGAATCCAGGCAATTCTAGAGCCTCAGGAGACAATCAACTCTTAAAGATTGTGAAAACATCTATATGTTTTTCTCAGCTACCGCAAGATGCTAGCGAGGCTGGCAACCACTTCAATCAAATCATCCGGGTTAACAGGTTTTGAGAGATGCCGTTGAAACCCTGCCGCCGTTGCTTCCTGCTGGTCTTCCTCTTTGGCAAAGGCTGTGAGGGCGAGCCTCTTATGGCTTCGCCACCCCTGGGAGCGAACGGAGGAGCTAAGTGTAATCATGCACACGGACTCCCGTTCGCTAACGCAGGTATACGGCTGCTGTTGCTCCAAAGCACCCAAGCTCTAAACTTCGCTTTGGTGCTATCTGGAAGGACTGCTAAATCGAATCGATGAACTGACAAGCAACAACACAGGCATATTTTGGCATATAAAGAGTAAGGTATTGCCCTGGTAAGAGCTATTTTGATTTTCGTGCCGACTTGGGGGGTGTTCGGTGTGCACCAAAATATTTTTCACTACGATAGCGCAACCACACCCGCAACACTTGCGGAATCTGCTGTTTTTGTTCCTTAGTTAGTGTGTTGTAAAGGGCTAACGCGCGCTCACGCTCACCCCGACAAGCAGCGTTGTTGTGAGCATCCCAATAGGTACGGGCGACTCGAATCCGCCGACAAACTTCCTTAACCAGTTCTTCTCCAGTCAGTGGAGGATCTTGCTTTGCCATACTCAAATACTATAGACTTGGTTGACTTGGAAAAGCACCTGGGCGCACAGCTAAGTTGAGATTTTGCCCATTGCGACGCAACTCCATGCGTACATCTCCCCCAACTTGGCTATTTTCCACTACCTTTTGGACAGAACCTGCGTCAGCCACTGCTTCCCCGTTGAGTTTTTGGATAACATCACCAGCACGTATCCCTGCTTTGGCTGCTGGTGAATTGGGCATAACTTTGACAACCAAGACGCCACGGTCTTCATCAACACTCAAACCGCTGTTGGGGTCGGAGTTGATGTTTTGTTTTAACTCAGGCGTTAATCCTACCATCTGAATTCCTAAATAAGGATGTTGTACTTTGCCTGTCGCTATCAGTTGACTGGAAATTCGTTGTGCTGTGTTGATAGGAATAGCAAAGCCCAATCCTTGTGCTCCTTGGATTATAGCTGTATTCATCCCAATGACCTCTCCTTGAGCATTAAGCAGAGGTCCGCCAGAGTTACCAGGATTGATCGCGGCGTCTGTTTGAAGATACTCCACTCGCTTATCGGCAGCACCAATTAGATTGCTGGCGCGTCCGGTAGCACTGATAATGCCAGTAGTGACAGTGTTATCTAAACCAAGCGGGTTGCCGATCGCGATCGCCGACTCTCCAGGTTGTAGCTTATCTGAGTTACCCAACTTTACTGTTGGCAGCTTATCTGCTTGAATTTTGACAACAGCCACATCTGTCAATTCATCTTTCCCCAGCACTTTACCTTGAAAAGTGCGCCCGTCCTTGAGTGTCACTTTCACCGTATCCGCGCCATTAACAACGTGCGCATTAGTGAGAATGCGACCATCAGCACTCATGATGAAGCCCGAACCAGTACCGCGTTCCACCCGCTTTTCTGGAATTGGCATTTGAGATCCAAAAAAACGACGGAAAAACGGGTCGTTAAATTCCTCCGGTAACTGAGTTTTGACTGTTCGGGCAGCATCAATCCGCACTACAGCTGGTCCAACTTGTTGTACAACCCCTATGACAAAGTTAGGATTAGTCGCAGCTGATATTGGCAGAGCAGCATTTACCGGACTCACCGCCAGGTTAGACGCGGTTTTAGACACCTGTTGATAATGAGAGGCTAGATAGCCGCCTGCAAAGGTCATTCCAGATCCTAGCAATACCAGCGATAAATGAAATGCTGGTTTTTTCCAAGAAGAACTGTTTAAGATTTTGTTGTATGTTTCTGGCTGGTTATCACCATCACGTGGTATTTTATACATAGTATTTCTATAAATCTCGATACATTTCCAATCTAAAGAGGCTTTGTGGCTGTGACACAGATATGACGGACTTGTGAAAACCCTGGCTGCGTAAGTCCTATATCTATAGATATCTATATCTATAGATATCTATAGAAGCTGTGTTTGTGTTGCTGGGGGAGATGCTTTCTAGAAAAACCCTTGAATAAAAAGTAGAAGCAATAGTAAGACATTCAAAGGAAAAGCCAGCAAACAGGCACAATAGAATTGGTGCCAACAGTCTAGACAACACTGAAATTATATCTATAGAAATTGTGTTTGTGTTGCTGGGCGAGACGCTTTCTGGAAAAACTCCTAAGGAACGCGGATTTAATAAAGTACAAAACCTCACCCCCAACTCCTCTGGGAACTTCGGAGAGGGGAGACTTTAACGACAGTTAAAGGCGGGGTGAGGTCAAAGGAGTGATTTGTATGTTATTTAATCCATGATCATAAATAAAAAGTCGAAGCAATAGTAAGACATCAAAGGAAAAGTCAGCAAACAGGCACAATAGAATTGGTGGCAACAGTCGAGACAACAGAGAAATTTGTAGAGGCGTAGGTAGGCAAAGATGGGGAAGCTAGCATTGCTGATAGGGGTGAGCGAGTATCAACCCGGATTAAATCCGCTACCATCTGCGGTTAAAGATGTTGAAGCAATGCGACGAGTACTGACACACCCAGAAATAGGAAATTTTGCTGAGGGAGATATCACAGCACTCAAAAATCCCCAACGTCAGGAAATGGAAGATGCTATTTACAATCTGTTTGCCCATCGCCAGAAAGAAGACTTGTTATTGTTTTATTTCTCTGGTCACGGCATTAAAGATGATAACGGCAGGCTTTACCTCTCAACTTCTACTACTCGTAAACAGAACGACAGGTTGTTCAAGCCTTCAGCAGTAGCAGCCAGTGTTCTGCACGAAAGTATGAATGAGAGCCGTTCCCAAAGACAGGTTATTATCTTGGACTGTTGCTTTAGTGGGGCGATCGCCCAAGGGTTAACGGTCAAAGACGATGGTACTGTAAATTTACAGGAACAGCTAGGCGGTAAAGGACGAGCAATCCTCACCTCTTCCACATCTACCCAGTACTCATTTGAACAAGAAGGTTCAGACCTCTCCATATACACCCGCTACTTAGTTGAAGGCATGGAAAAAGGTGCAGCAGATCGCGATGGGGATGGTTGGATTTCGATTGATGAGCTGCACGAGTACGCCAGTGACAAGGTAAAAGAAGCAGCACCAGCAATGACTCCCAAATTTTACCCAATTGAGGAAGGTCATAAAATTTTCCTGGCAAAATCACCAAAGGATGATCCTAAGGTGAAATATCGTAAGGAAGTAGAAACTCGTGCTAAGGAAGGTCACGAGTTTTCTATCTTCGCTCGTAGAATTTTAGACGGAAAGCAGAATGAGTGGGGATTAACTCCAGCAGAAGCAGCTGCAATTGAAGAAGAAGTCCTGCAACCTTATCGGGAGTATGAACGTAAGCGCGATGAGTATGAGCAAGCATTGATTGAGGCAATTGATCAAGATTATCCATTCAGCAAGACAACCCAAAAAGATTTAAAAGAATATCAGCAGTATCTGGAACTGCGGGATGAAGATATTGCCTCAATTGAACAACGGGTCATTACTCCAAAACAAGCAGAATATGAGCGCAACCGACAACAAGCACAGAGGTTACAGCAAGAGCAAGAAAGAACTCAGCAACAAAAGCAGCAAGCAGAATTACGAGAACTAGCTGAAACTCAGTCATCACAAGTTTCTCAGCCAAAATCTCCCTCTGTTATTCAAACTAATATTCCAACTAATATTCAAACTAATATTCAAACTCAGCAGTTTGAGTTCGAGTATGCCAGAATAACCGTAAAATCAGGATTTTTAGGTATAGGAAAAACAACCTGCAAAATCAACCGTCATGCAGGTCGAGCAGAATTTTTCATAGAAAACCTGGGCAATGATGCGTTGCTGGAGATGGTGGCAATTCCTGGCGGTCAGTTTTTGATGGGTTCTCCAGAGAATGAGCCAGAACGTTTTGATAATGAAAGCCCACAGCACAGCGTCACTATTCAGCCCTTCTACATGGGTAAGTTTCCAGTGACACAAGCTCAATGGAAAGCCGTTGCCGCTCTTCCTAAAGTCAAAATAGATTTAAATCCAAATCCATCCTCCTTTAAAGGGGCTAATCGACCTGTTGAGAAGGTGTCATGGGACGATGCAATTGAATTTTGCGATCGATTATCTAACAAAACTGGAAAGCCCTATCGTTTACCCAGTGAGGCAGAATGGGAATATGCTTGTCGAGCCGGAACGACTACCCCCTTTCACTTTGGCGAAACAATTACGACAGATTTAGCTAACTACAACGGTAAGTACACTTATGGTTCTGGACCAAAGGGTGAAGATCGTCAGCAAACAACAGAGGTAGGAAAATTTCCACCAAATGCTTTTGGTTTGTATGATATGCATGGTAATATATGGGAGTGGTGCCAAGATGCCTGGCATAATAGCTACGAAAAAGCGCCTGCTGATGGTACCGCTTGGATGAGTGAAAATGATAATAATTATCGTCTGCTGCGTGGGGGTTCGTGGTACACCTATCAGTGGGTCTGCCGATATGGGAACCGCAACGGGAGCGCGCGTGTCTACACATACGACCTCGCAGGTTTTCGGGTTGTGGTTGGGCGGCTCAGGACTCTTTAGCCCTTTACACTCTTTTCCTTTTGCACTTTGCGCTTTATTTTTTTCTTTTCACTTTCCGCGCGAAGCGCGCACGATAATTTTTTTTAGGCTTTTTTGGATGAGTTTAAATATATTAGTTTAATCATACAAAAAACTTAGGATTTAATCAAGAGGTCTGGCTGAATATATGTTAACTTTAACCATGGGGTAGGCAATTCCGACTGCTGCGGGGTGAGACCAGTGCTGCAGGAGGGTTTCCCTCCGTAGGCATCTGGCGTTCGCGCAGCGTCTCCGAAGGAGATACCCGGAGGGCGGTTCGTGGAACAACAATCCGAGGAACTGCCGCTCAGCGAACCGCAACAGGAACGCGCGTGACAACAGGAACAACAACGTGGGTTTTCGGGTTGTGGTTGCGCGGCTCAGCACTCTTCTGTGTCAGAACTGGTGGATGGGAATTCATCGGGCGTACCAAAGAAGAGTCCAGACCTAGTCCAGTGAGGTTGATAACAACTTCCGAAAATCAAACTGAGCCGGATAGCTTGGTAGATTGCAAAGTCGAACAGTTGTCCGGCTTATGATGTTAAAAGAAAAGGCGCTTCCTATTCGTCACTCAACTCAAAATTCACGCGCTCATAAATATCACTAAAGCTAATTTGAAAATCTAGAGAATTTAGGGCTAAAACGGCATCTTCCCCTTCAAGTTCTTTAAAAATCCATTCTCTTTCTGCTTTTTTCACATATTGTTCCACAGAGAAACTGTACTGGTCAATCATGATATATTCCTGAAATTCAGGAATTGAACGGTAATATTTAAACTTGTCTGTTTTGTCATAATTTTTGGTTGAATTAGATAAAACTTCAACAATTAACATTGGATTAGTAACAGTTGTCGTATTCGTTCCTTCGTATATCGGTTCACCTTTGACGACCATCACATCAGGATAAGTGTAGAGACGGTAACGAGGTATCCATACCTTTACATCAGTAAAATATATTTCATAAGCTTGTCCTTGTACTGTTAAAGGGAATTTTTTATAAAAATTTCCAGCAATTTTATTGTGGTTAGTTGTTCCCCCTGGCATTGGGATAATTTCTCCATCTCTATATTCACTTCTGTATTCGGTTCGCTCTTCTAATTCCAGATATTCTTCTGGCGTGTAATGGCGCTTTTCTGTTTGTAATACCATATCCAGTCTCTCAATTGAGAATAGCTCTAGAAATGTAGATATGCATTTTTATCATGTATTTAGGCTAATTGTAACCTACCCAAACAATTGAGCTAAAGCCTATACTGAATATCTTGCAGTATTCTCTATTAGACCCCACAACAGCCCAGAAATAAATTTCCGGGCTAATAGCTCAAGTCCATTTTAATGGACTGAAACCCTTTACTAGTCTTATGCGCGAAGACTTTAGCTATCAGCCGTTTTTAGCCTATGGCGGTTATTGAGACAGGTGCAAGATGTCAGTATAGCTACACAAAGGTAGACGCGTATCTTCTGTGGAGGAGCCTACGCTTAGCCTTAAATATTACTCAAGAAATTCAGGTCTTACCTTGTGGTTAGACTGTAACTGTTGTTCTAAAGCTGTCCAATTTTCCTGCTCAATCAAGCTAATCAATTCGTCGAGATTATGGCGATACTGCTGGAGTGAATTGAGCAATGCTTGCCGATTGTACTGCGCCATCATCACTCCTAACTCTGGATTCCCGCCACCAACACGACTTGTATCTCGAAAACCAGAACTAGCAAACTTTTGGGCTAATTCCAGCACATTTGAGTCAGTTTCACTCATACAAGCAGCAATCAATGAAGCACTTACCATCACGGGTAAATGGGAAATCCAACTGACTGCTCGATCATGCTCTTCTGGGGAACAATGGTAGAGAGTCGCCCCAAGTTCGCGCACTATTTTCTCTACCACTGTAACAGCAGCAGTTGGTGTTGTTTCTGTTGGTGTCAGCACGTAAGGTTTATTTTCAAATAAATTGGGGATAGCTGCTTCTATACCACTATCGGTTCTTCCCGCCATTGGGTGTCCACCGATAAAATTGTCCCAGAGGGGAGCGATCGCCTTAACAATCGGAGTTTTTACCGAACCTACATCAGTTATGACTGTGTTGGAAGGCAAATGAGCTATGAGCTGCTCAAATGTCGGAATAATCAACCCTATAGGTGTACAAATAAATACCACTTCTGCCTCTGTAAGCAGGCTGATGTCAACTGACGCCTGATCTACGCTACCTAGGGCTAATGCCTTGTGACAGGTTGATTCTCGACGGCTGACGCCCAAAACATGATGTCCTTGCGATCGCAAATCCAAACCCAAAGAGCCGCCTATCAGTCCAAGTCCTAAAATACCAATATTCATCTATCTGTGATTTTGAGATTCTATGTCATATCTTCCACCTCGCCGTCCCCAGACTGGAAGTTTATGGTTCTAAAGCGAATTTTGCCCCCTTCGGGTGCTTATTCCCAAATTGCCAAGCAAGCAATGCCCGCAACTGAAATAACCTCATAATATAGAAATTCGGCGTCGCTGTAGGGGGTTTGTACGTTCCTTTCTCAATAGCGACTAAAGTTTATTTCCCAGAGCTTATCAAAAATTTGGGTTTAAAACCTTGCCCTTTTAGGGCGACTTTATGTTAAAGGTGCTAACATAAGGAAAATGTTGGTTAGGTCGAAACCAGTGATAATTTACGAGTTCAAAGTCAAAGGGAAAGACTTGCAGTACAGAGCGATAGACGATGCTATCCGTACTAGTCAATTCATCCAAAACAAGTGTTTGCGTTACTGGATGGATAACAAAGGTACTAGTTTAAATAGATACGACTTAAATAAACATTGTGCTGTACTAGCTGCCGAGTTTCCCTTTGCGGATGAACTTAACTCAATGGCTCGACAATCTGCGGCTGAACGTGCTTGGAGTGCGATAGCTCGCTTCTACGACAACTGCAAAAAGAAGGTTAAGGGTAAAAAAGGATTCCCAAAATTTAAAAAACATTGCCGTTCTGTTGAATACAAAACTAGTGGCTGGAAGCTTTCAAATACCCGTAAAGCCATAACCTTCTCAGACAAAAAAGGTATTGGGACCCTCAAATTAAAGGGGACATACGACCTCAATTACTACGATGTCAAACAGATTAAGCGTGTCAGGTTAGTACGTCGTGCTGATGGGTACTACGCTCAATTTGCAATTGATGTTGACTTGAAGGTTGAGACTCAGCCAACAGGACAAGTAGTAGGTATTGACTTGGGATTGAAATATTTCATTGCTGATAATAAAGGCAATGTAGAACAGTCACCCCAGTTCTACCGTAAGTCTGAAAAACAGCTTATACGTGCTAACCGCAAGAAATCTAAGAAGTACGATAAGACGAGAAAAAAAGCCCACGAGCCGCAATCAACCAACTACCATAAAGCCAGAAATCGGTATGCCCGGAAGCATTTAAGAGTAAGTAGGCAACGAAAAGAGTATTGCAAGAGATTGGCATACTCCGTCATCCAATCTAACGATTTGGTAGCCTATGAAGACTTGAATGTCAAGGGCTTGGTACGTAATCGACATCTGGCTAAGTCAATATCTGATGCTGGCTGGTCAACTTTTCGGTCATGGTTAGAATATTTTGGTCACAAGTATGGGAAGGTTACAGTTGCCGTGCCTCCCCATAACACAAGCCAGAATTGTTCTAGCTGTGGCGAGAAGGTGAAGAAATCTCTATCGACTAGGACTCATGTCTGTCCACATTGTGGATTTGTGGAGGATAGAGACGTGAATGCAAGCATCAATATCCTGAGGCTGGGACTCAGTACCGTGGGGCACACGGGAACTTACGCTTGGGGAGATTTGCCCTCTTGGGCGATTGGGGTAACCCTGTCGTCTAATGGCGAGTCAAGGAACCAAGAATCTCCTACCCTTTAGGGCGGAGAGTGTCAAATAGCTATTCTTTCATTTAAAGATGCAGGAACTACCCAGAGAAATATTTCTGTTGTAGTGAACTTCCAGCCAAAGACATTTCTAACCTCGGTTTCAAAGTTCCTCAATAGGTAGAGTTATTAAATAATCTTTAAGAAAAAGCAATAAGTAACGCTACTATGATAAAAGAAACGATTTTTTTTTGCAAATAGCAGACACAGACTTTTTCCAAGCCCACATACAAACAATTTTAACTAATTATAGTACTCCAAATTTAATTTGGCATGAGCACCCTAACGAAAGGAAAACGATTTAATAGAAAGGATACTACTAATATCTATAATGATAATTTGACTGAAATAGTAAAATCAATGACTTCATCGTTGAGTAGGATTGTTGATTTTGTGAAAGGATTCCATTATATAAGTCATTAGTTAGTAGTTAGTAAGCTACAACTAATAACCAACAACCTTCAAAAGGAGGAAAAAGATGCGTGATACCTTTAATAAAATGATGGGTCGGACTCGGTATGTGGTCTGTCGCATTATGCTGCATTTAAGTGGATCTGAGGTAGCACCAATTCTGGGAGTTTTAAATCGTGCTGCAAGGGAAGCCATAGATACCGAAGGTGATATAGAAGTTTTGGGAGAAGGATTGGTAGAAATTTGCCAAACCTTATTGCAGTACGATGAATATTGGCTTTCTGCTGCTAATGAAGGCGACGTATTTTGGACTGAGGGGGAAGCAGGAGACTACGTGAATGAATTATTTACTGACTCCGCCCAACGTTACCTCAGTGAACCAGATTTTGGTTCTGACTCTGGATACGATGAACCTTTATCTATTCCTGTCACGCGTAATGTCGTCGTGATGATTACAGTCGCTTTTGAGGGAGAAGTCCCAGATTTGGAAGCTGATCTAGCTAATATTACTGCACTCAAAGAAGGCTTGAAAGCTCTAATAAACTTACATTACAAGCATAAACTACGAGCAATTCAAGTGCATTTTTCACCAGCTCGGTTGGGCGACGAACTCACCAACGACCAGCTATTACAATATTACCCGGAATTAATTCCTTTGTAGTTGGTTGGGTCGTCCACACTTACCATCCAATTGAGAAATTGTTAAGCTCGGAGATAGGATGATAGTCAAATGTTCATGACAATCGTGCGTAAATTCACAGCAATTTTTTTAGCTTTTAGTTTGTCTTTGACAACTGTCGCCTGTGGTGGCGGGGCATCAAACCAAACGACACCTCAAGCTAGCAACACCAATCAAACTACTGCTACCGCCAACGCTAGCACTAAGCTAGCTGATGGTCAGTATCCGGTGCAGCAAGCAACTTTTAACGATGCTGATGGGGAGTACACGGTGTTTTTACTCAACGCTAACCCCCCAACTTTGAGAACCCAAAGTTTACAAATGGCGCGGCTGACCGATGATGAAATCAAGCAAGGTAAGAAAACTTACCTAAAGGTAGAGAATGGACAGCCAGCTTTATACCTAACAGAAGACTTCAAAATTGAGTACGTCCACAACGTTACTGAGAATAGAACCAACCCGCAAACGGGACAACAGGAAACAGTTGTAGTCCGTCAACAAAATAGCTTCTGGGCACCCTTTGCCGGATCTGTTGCTGGATCTTTGGCAGGTCAGGCGATTGGTAGTATGTTGTTTAGACCCCAATATTATGTGCCGCCTGCATATCAGCCTGGTGGAGTGCTAACTGGCTACGGTGGCTATGGTCGCAGCTATGGAGATGCGGTTCAAAGTTATCGCACACGCTATAATGCGCCGCCTGCAGTAGAGAGAAACCGCACTGCTTTCCGCAGTACAGGGACAATTAGAAGGTCATATCCTGGTGGTTCTTCCACTGTACGGCGCACTGTCCCAAATACCAATACGGGCAGCCGCGCTACTGGTTCCGGTTTTGGCGGTAGTACCCTAAGACCTTCTGGTAGCAGCACCACCAGACGCAGTCCTGGCGGTAGCAGTTTTGGTAGTGGCGGTCGTTCTCGAACCCCGCGCTCAACTGGTTTTGGTAGACGTAGATAATTGTAGAGACGCGCCATGGCGCGTCTTTTAGATAATTGTAAAGACGCGCCATTATGGCGCGTCTTTACATAATTTATGCTATGGCAACAGCTGGGTTCTGCCAACGTCCAACAGCTTTGCCAACGACTGCAAGTTCTTGCATCAAGCGGTCGAAACGTTCTGGAGTTAGAGATTGTGGACCATCAGATAAGGCTTTTGCCGGGTTGGGATGAACCTCAATCATCAAAGAGTCACATCCCGCGGCGATCGCCCCTAGAGACATGGAAGGTACATGTGTAGCCCAGCCTGTGCCGTGGCTGGGATCAACCATAATTGGTAGGTGAGTCAGGCTTCGCAACACTGGCACTGCTGATAAATCTAGCGTATTCCGGGTGTACTGGTGGTCAAAGGTGCGAATTCCCCGTTCACACAAAATCACATTTGGATTTCCTGCTGCCAGAATATACTCAGCAGCCATCAACCACTCTTCAATGGTTGCAGCCATTCCTCGCTTCAGAAGAACTGGTTTTGACTGCGCTCCTACTTTCTTCAATAGGGAGAAATTCTGCATATTCCTTGCGCCTACCTGGACGACATCCGCTGCTTGGGCGATTTTCTCCAGGTCTGCACTATCCATGACTTCTGTGATAATGCCCAACCCGGTTTCTTCGCGCGCCTTTACTAACAAATCCAAAGCACTCTCGCCGTGTCCTTGGAAGGCGTAAGGCGAAGTCCGGGGTTTGTATGCGCCACCTCGTAAAAACTGTGCCCCAGACGCTTTGACTCGCCGCGCTGTCTCTACTATCATTTCCTCATTTTCTACTGAGCACGGACCAGCAACGACAACCACAGGGTGATGTTCACCAAAAAAAACTGGTCCATTGGGAGTGTTCACCACTACCTCAGAAGCTTCCCCGTGACGAAACTGGCGGCTAGCTCTTTTGAAAGGCTTTTCTACCCGCAACACCTGTTCGATCCAGGGGCTAATTTCCTGGATTTGCAAAGGGTCTAAGTCAACGGTGTCGCCAACCAGACCAATCACTACCTTGTGCTGACCAACAATTTTTTCTGGTGTCAGCCCCCAAGTGCTGAGTTCCTTGCTCAGACGGTCTATTTCCGCCTCAGGGGAACCAATTTTCATGACTACAATCATGTTAAAGTTCCTGCTTAGTTGAGTTGTATCTTAGAATATATTGCTAGTTATATTCCGTAATTAGACCTTTGACTAAGTCTTTCTTAATGAAATAAAACCAAATAAATAAAACCACAGATAAAGTTTAGTGTTCATCTGTGGTTCAAAATCATTAAGACAAGATGATTGGAAAAAGTCCACCAGCAAAGAAAAATCAATTATTCAATAATAGCGCTTTGCAGTTTCGTGACTGAATCTTGCAGCTAAACAAAGCATAAATTTTGAATTAGTAATGTTGAAGTTACAAAATTTAAACTTCAGCATTACTAATTCAAATCTACCCAACACCGCAGTTATTTAGTCTCTCAACGCTGCTCACGCCCTTAGGTGAACTCAAAATTATTAATTCAAAATTAAAAATGATTTTTAAACTTTGAATTTTGAGAGAAGTCTGATCCGAGGAAACTTCGGAGGAGCTTCGCTAACAGAACTTCGGTGCTTTTGAATCTTTGAGCAGCGACTGGGGGCTTGTATTCTTTTTTTGAATTTTCATAGCACCTAGCGCCTAGGGCGTTAGTGCGTGCCCCAGGGAAGGTGCCATACTTTAGAATGCCCAAAATTATGCGCAAATGTGGCTTACTATACATTTTTTTGGCGAGTTTCACGCCAAACTGCCACCATTCGCCCCAAATTGGTCCTAAACTCATTCCAGCCGAGCAGACTCCCGACTCTGTCTTCATCCCACGAGGCTGAGAGAACACCATAAGTTATCCCCAACACCCCCAAACCAAAAAATCCCATGTTCACCAGTAACACGGCGATGGGAGGTAGTTTGATGCCAGCGTAGATTAACAGCAGATAGCTGACAATGAGGGTACTGATACCCAAAGCTGTTGGTATACCAGAGAAGCCAGCCACTCGGCGAATCATCCGCTGGCTGACTCCCTGGGGGATTGCTATTTCTTCTTTGGTGAAAGGTGGCTTCTTCTGATCCTGTTTCCCAGATTCCTGCTTGGTTTCTGGTTGTGTGTTTTTTGCTTTTGCTGGTTTTTGGCGCTTTTTATTTGGTTCAAAAGGCAAGCGACTGCGTTCAGATTCGGCAGACATAAGCAGTATTCTCTATCCACGAATACCGAGACGACCAATCAAAGCTTGATAACGTTCCCGGCTACCCTCCTGAATATAAGATAAAAGACGCTTGCGTTGACCAATCAGCTTCAACAATCCCCGCCGCGAAGAATGGTCTTTCTTGTTTGTCTGGAGATGTTGGCTAAGACGGTTAATGCGCTCCGTCAGCATAGCCACTTGGACTTCAGCGGAGCCAGTATCGGTTTCGTGAACTTGGTACTGTGTGATTAACTCTTGTTTGCGCTGTTGCGTTAAAGTCATGACCCAATCAATTAATTTCTAATTTCTGCAGCAGTTTTCCATAATATCATAGCCATCATCTTTAGGGTGTGGGGTATTAGGAGGATGAGGGAGATAAGGAAAATGAGGAGAATTTTCTTTGCGTTCCCGCATCGATGTATCGCCGGGAAAGCCCTTCGGGTATGCCAGTGGGTACGGCCACGGCTGAGTGCTTCGCACACGCCAAGGGCGAACGCCGAACGGCACGCCTGACGGCGTTAGCGCAGCTCCTCCGTTAGGAGGCACGCCAGTCGCCGTGAGAGCGGGAAAGCCGTCATTCGCGCTGGACTCACCGTCATTCGCGCTGTCTCAGCGTGTCTCCCTGTCCCCGTATTCTCCTAGACTTTTCGCAAAATATAGTGTTCAGTTTTACAAAGCATATTGAATCCTAGCATCTACCTTAAGCTTGAGTTATGGTAGTGGGTGCGGCTAATTGTTGTTCAGTTGGTTCTAATTTTTACAGTCAATTCTTTAGAGAAGCGCGAGGTCCGCACGCTGTTATGAGAATTTTAGTCATTGAAGATGATGAGCTAATACTCAACCCGCTTGTCGAATTGCTGACAACCCAGCACTACGCTGTTGATGTTGCTAGTGATGGTGAAGTTGGTTGGGAGTTAGCAGAAGCTTTAGTCTATGACCTAATAGTACTAGATGTAACGCTACCCAAACTAGATGGACTCAGCCTTTGTCGGCGAGTGCGATCGCAGGGGATACAATCACCGATTATCCTGTTGACCGCTCAGGATAGCAGTACAAACAAAGTCGTTGGTTTAGATGCTGGAGCCGACGACTATGTGACCAAACCTTTTGATTTCCAAGAGTTACTAGCACGTATCCGCGCTTTACTGCGACGGGGAAGTTCAGCCTTATCTCCACTGCTAGAGTGGGAGAATTTGCGGCTGGATCCTAGTGTTTGTGAAGTGACCTATGATGGTAACCTACTACATTTGACTCGGAAAGAGTACGGTTTGCTAGAGCTTTTCCTTCGCAATTCCCACCGCATATTTAGCTGTAGCGCAATCATAGACCACCTCTGGTCTTTTGAAGAAACTCCAGGAGAAGATACTGTGAGAACGCACCTCAAGGGGTTGCGGATGAAACTTAGAAAAGCGGGACTTGCCAAAGATCCGATTGAAACCGTGTACGGTATTGGCTACCGCCTGAGAGGAGCAGAGGAGCAGAGAAGCAGAGAGAAGTCCGAGCGGAGGCTTCCTCCGCTCGGAACTTCGGAGGGAGCAGAGGAGCAGAGGAGCAGAGAAGCAAAGGAAGCAGGAAAGGACACGAGGACACGCAGACAAGCAGACGCGGTGAAAGGAGAAAAACTTTCCACGTCTGGTCCATCTCCATCCCCCTCATCCCCCTCATCCCCCTCATCTACCTCATCCCCCTCATCTACCTCATCATCCCTCACACCTGAGGAGATAAAACAGCAGACTCAGAGAATAACTGCTAGCGTTTGGGAGCAAACCAAAGACAAGTTGAGCGACCGAGTTACGGTCATTGAACAGGCTACGACAGCATTGCTTCGAGATGCACTCTTAAATGAACTGCTCTCAAAAGCACATGCAGAAGCTCACAAGCTAGCGGGTTCCCTAGGTTTATTTGGCTTTGACTATGGTTCGTCTTTGGCTCGACAAATAGAAGAGTTGCTCGAAGCTCAAGAGCCATTGGTTCAACAGCAAAAACTGCACTTGTCAGAACTGGTTGTGGCGCTACGCCGGGAGTTGCAAGTTGCAACTGCAAACTCTACCCCTGAACAATCATCAGCTGATGAGCGTCCGTTTATGTTGGTAGTTAGCCAGGATAAGTCACTGGTCGAGGAGTTGGTCAAGTCAGCTGTCAATAGAGAAATGCGCTCCCAAATAGTCATAAATCCAGCACTAGCCAGGGAGGAGCTAACTAATAATCGCCCGGATGCGGTGGTTCTTGACCTTTGTGGTAACACCACTGAGGATGGTTTGAGGTTGTTAGCAGAACTCAACTGTTGTACACCTCCAGTACCAGTATTAGTGATCACAAATCAAGATAATTTGCTTGACCGAGTACAAATAGCCCGTCTGGGTGGACAGGGTTGTTTACAAAAACCAGTAGCTTCAGCCCTGGTACTGGAGACAGTCACAAATCTGCTACAGCGATCGCGTAAGGCTGCAGCTAAAGTCCTGATTGTGGACGACGATCCGCTTATACTATCGGCTGTATCTTCTTTGTTACAGCCTTGGGGTCTTAAAGTTTCTACTTTGGAAAATCCCTTGAACTTTTGGGAAACCTTGGAAGCAACAACACCAGATTTGCTGGTTTTAGATGTAGATATGCCTCAAATGACCGGGATTGAACTGTGCCAAGTTGTGCGTAACGATCCCCGCCATTGCGGCTTACCAGTACTATTTCTAACTGCACGCACTGATGCGGATACGATGCGACGCGTGTTTGCTGCTGGCGCGGATGATTATGTTAGCAAGCCCATTGTCGGTCCAGAACTGGTGACTCGCATCCTTAATCGCTTGGACCGAACACGTATGCTGCGGACTATGTCTGAAATCGATGCTTTGACTGGAGTGGCTAATCGTCGCCAGTCAACCCAGGAACTCAACCAGTTACTGAGTCTAGCCCATCGCCACAATCAGCCTTTGTGCTTTGCTGTTCTAAAAATCGATCACCTTCAGCAAATTAACCAACAGTACGGTCATGCTGTGGGCGATGAAGTATTGTCTAGATTTGGAAGACTGTTACGACGACATTTTCAAAGTGAAATTCTTTGCCGATGGGGCGGTGCTGAGTTTGTTGTGGCAATGTATGGAATGACACAAAAATACGGAAGACAATGGATAGAGGAAATATTTGTAAATTCAAGCAAAGACAAGTTTCTCACTCCTGACGAAAAAGATTTTTCCGTATCATTTAGTGCGGGGATTTCTAGTTATTTACACGATGGCACAGACTTGGACACACTGTATCAAACAGCATTGGCAAGATGTGATCGTGTGTTATCACAGAGAAATCTGAGCAGTAGAACTTCCCGTTCCCAATCGCAACTGCGTACAAAATAACCCTACCTAATACGTAGCTGCTTAGAAATTTAATCGGGCAGAGTGGAGAAAAATTCAAAATAAAAAGAATTTTGAATTGTCAAAGCCTGTCTTCCAATCCCAAAAATCATGCATAGGGCTTTCATCTAACCATGCAAGCATACACAAGTACAACTCAAACAAAGCTTCGGCAAAGGCTATTCCCGGCTGTACTCACAGGCATCAGCGTTTTCATTGTGACTCTGTTATTTTGGCGGGAGTTACTCTTTCAAGAAGACCTTGATGTCAAGAGAAACGTTGAATTAGCAGCAGCTAGTGTTAGTTATCAAATCACAGCCCCGATTGAAATTCGTACACAGGCATTAGTTCGCATGGCTAAGCGCTGGGAGAGACAGGGTGGAACTCCTCAAGCAGAGTGGGAAGCAGATGCTTTCAACGTTTTTCAAGATTTTCCAGGTTTTCAAGCAATTGAATGGGTAGACGAATCATATTATGTACGTTGGATTGTTCCTTTAGCAGGAAATGAAGCCATAAAAAATCTCAACTTGACTTTTGAGAAGCGTCGTCGGACTGCTTTAGACAAAGCCAAACAAACCCGGAAGATGACTGTAACACGTACAGTCACTCTTCCTCAAGGAGGCAAAGGATTTTTAGTGTGTATACCTTTGTTTTCAGACAATGACTTTAATGGATTTGTAATCAGCGTTTTTCGCACGCAGTTATTCTTAGACACTATATTAGACAAGAATCTAACGCAGAAATATAATGTCGCTATTTTTGATGGCAGCGAACAAATCTACGCCAGTCATCAAGAACTTATCAACAGCCAGAAGCAAACTCGATGGACACACAACTCAGAAATCAAAATTGATGGTGTCACATGGAGTGTTCGCGTTTCGCCAACACCGGCATTGCTAGCTCAGCAACGTTCCCCTCTTGCCGATGTAGTGCTAGGTTCAGGCTTGCTAACCGCCGTGCTTTTGGCATCGGGAGTGTACCTGAACCAGAAGTCCAGACGCTATGCTCAACAGGCGAGGGCAATGAATCAGGAATTAGCTCATGAAATCACCGAACGCCAGCAAGCAGAAGCAGCATTACAGAGGTATGCAGCAGAGCTTAAAGACTTGTATGATAATGCACCTTGTGGCTATCACTCTGTAGACATCGAAGGTATCTTCATGGGCATAAATGATACCGAACTCAAGTGGTTGGGTTATACACGCGACGAATTGATTGGAAAGAAAAAGTTTTCTGAGTTGTTGACGGAATCTAGCATCGCAACTTTCCAAAAATGCTTCCCCATTTTCCAGGAGCGTGGTTGGATAAATGATCTGGAATTTCATATGATTCGCAAGGATGGCACCATTTTACCCGTGCTTTTAAGTGCAACTGCCATCAAGGATGAGGCAGGTCAGTTTGTCATGAGTCGGACTACAGTTTTTGATATCAGCGCTCGTAAAGAAGCAGAAGTAGAACTGAGTAACCTGAGTTCTGCTTTAAAAAGTGCGGTAGAAGCCGTCTCCCGCTTGGATGAGCAAGGACATTACATCTATGTCAATCAGGCCTATGCCAGGATGATGAGCTATGAACCACAGGAGATGGTGGGTTTGGAGTCGCAACTCACTGTTTATCCAGAAGATCGGCAAAAAGTGATGGCAGCACATCAAAAAATGCTTAATGACGGTAGGGCAGAAGTAGAAGCCAGAGGTGTGCGTCAAGACGGCTCGGTGTTTGATATGCAAGTGGTTATGGTCAAAGCTTACGGCATACAGCAGAATTACATCGGTTATTACCAATTCATGAAGGATATTAGCGATCGCCGCGAAATAGAAAGGCTCAAAGATGAATTTGTCTCCATCGTCAGCCACGAATTGCGGACTCCCCTAACTTCCATTCGTGGTTCCTTGGGCTTGATGTCTAGTGGTGTACTGCAGACCCAACCCGAAAAAGCTCAACGGATGCTGGAAATTGCAGTCAATAATACTGACCGTTTAATCCGATTAATTAACGACATCCTGGATATCGAACGCATTGAGTCAGGCAAGGTCACAATGACAAAACAAACTTGTGATGCTGCTAGCTTAATGCTTCAGTCAGTAGATGAAATGCGTTCTATGGCAGACAAAGCAGAGGTAACTTTGTCTGTTTCTCCTGTATCAGTTCAGCTTTGGGCAGATCCCGACCGGATTATCCAGACTTTCACCAACTTGCTCAGCAACGCTATTAAATTTTCACCTCCAGGTAGTACTATTTGGCTCAGTGGTGAAGTTTGTCAGAACACGGAGACAGGGGGACACGGTGAGACAGCTTCTCCATCGTCGCAGTCCTACATACTGTTCCAAGTCAAAGACCAAGGAAGAGGTATTCCGGCTGATAAACTCGAAAGCATCTTTGGACGTTTTCAGCAAGTTGATGCCTCTGACGCACGTAAGAAAGGCGGTACTGGCTTAGGGCTTGCGATCTGTCGCAGTATTGTGCAACATCATGGCGGGCGCATTTGGGCAGAGAGCACCCCAGCGAATGGTAGTACTTTCTACATTTCGCTGCCTATACAGCAAGAACAACAGGAAAAGCCTGTTATCCCACTCACTGAGTCTGACTCTAATTATCCATTGGTGTTAGTCTGCGATGATGACTCTTCAGTTCGTATCATGCAGACCATGCTAGAAGAACGTGGCTGCCGAGTAACCACCGTGGCTTCGGGGGAAGAGGCAGTACAACTGGCAGAACAACTACAGCCTGATGTCATTTTACTTAACCTGATGATGCCTGGTATGCATGGTTGGGAAACTCTAGCAGTTTTGAAGCAACAGCCGCAAACTAAAGATATTCCGGTAATTATTCTTAGTAGTTTGATGCCGGATCCTACAGTGGCTCTTCATCCAGGAGTGAACGACTGGATTGTTAAACCGCCGGATGAGGGGTTGTTGTTTCAGGCTTTGAAACGAGCGCTGACAGGAGAACACAGCCAGAGTATTAAAGTTTTAATCGTAGAAGATGATTTAGACTTGGCACAGGTGTTGATTGCGATATTTGAACGTTATGGCATAGAAACTTATCATGCCAAGACAGGACGAGAAGCTTTGCACCTGAGCCAGCGTCTTCTCCCTGATTTGTTGGTGTTGGACTTAGAACTGCCAGAGGTTGATGGTTATGCAATAGTGGAGTGGTTGCGACACCATAGGCGTTTATGTTCAGTGCCTATGGTTGTGTATTCTGCTAAAGACCTAAACCAGTTTGATCAGGAACGGCTAAAACTAGGACAGACTTTATTTCTGACCAAAGGTCGTGTCACAGCAGATGAATTTGAACAGCGTGTCATGGCTCTGCTTATACCAAGCTGCGTTCTAGAACCTCACCCCCGCCCTACTAAGGAGAGGGGTGCCCGTGAGGGCGGGGTGAGGTGAGACCAGCGCTCTTTGGAGGGGAGCCACTGCGTTGGGGAGCCAGCACTGTAGGAGGGCTTCGCTGTGAGCGTTCCGCCGAACGGTTTCCCGACCTAGGTGACTGGCGTCGGTGCCGACAGTCCCGCAAGTAGCGTTCTCCCGCTCTCACCGCATCTGCCGTAAGCGCAAAGGGTCCCGCAGGCTTACGCTTTGCGTGTCCGTGCCTCCTCCGGAGGAGCTTGCGCTAACGCCCTTGGCATGCCGCAGGCATAGGACATACCCGGAGGGTGATACGTATGAATGCAACTTAGTATTAACCGGATTATTTCAGCGCACAAGGGAGGCAACAGTAATGATAGCTAAACGTATTCTTATTATTGATGATGAAGAAGATATCCGAGAAGTCGCTCAACTGACCTTAGAAGCTGTAGGTGGTTGGCAAGTCTTTACTGCTGAATCAGGCTTTAAAGGGTTGCAGTTAGCTGAAGCTGAAAAACCTGATGCTATCGTTCTAGACGTGATGATGCCAGAGATGGATGGTGTTGCGACTTTCCAAAAACTACAAGCAAATCCTGCTACCCAAAACATCCCCGTGATTTTAATGACAGCTAAAGTTCAATCTAGTGACCAACGCCGATTTGCTGAACTTGGCGTGACGGGGCTGATTGCCAAACCTTTCGACCCCATGACTTTAACTGACCAGTTGGCAGAAGCTTTGGGCTGGCATTAGGCATTTGAAAAAATTTTTCCCTTCTCCACAGGTTCTTCATTTTTAGACTTTAACTTTAGAAATATCAGGTGACCCGGGTTTGGAAAATCACTAACTGCAATAAATCAACTACTACAGTCAATTGACTGAAATTACCTTTGGTAGTGAATTATTGCAGAATTCTTAAGGCAATAAACCATTTCTAGAGAAGGGATAATATTCATGTACGAACAAGATTTTGAACAAGAATATCACGAATTTCATTCTGCTGTCGGTTTGTTTGCGTATATTTCAAAGTTTAGAGATAAAGCATTAGTAGAAATTTGTGAACAGACATTAATAATGATACTGGGTTCAAAATACACAACCAATGTCATGAATGCGGCAATGTTTCAGCTAGCTGAGTCTGCTCCTGAAACTTGCCAATGGATTTGGCAAAATTTCCCTGAGCATGAAGCGTGCATTTCATTAAAAGAGTATTTTCTTATACTTGCTATACAACAATTAATTAGCCAAAGTTTCGTTTTAGGTCAAGATTTTAGCGCCACTACTCACGGTACACTACTGATTAATGAAAATGCGAAACTTGCATTAATTCAAAGTCTTTCTCATCAAGATTTGCTTTTACTTGAAGAACTTATTCAAGTGAATGAGCAGGTAGCGCTTTACTAATTCAGGACAAGAGTGAAAGCACAAAGATATTGCACAAAATCAAAAATTATTCTTCAATATTGGAAAAGCTCTATTATGCAACTGAGAAATTTGCTCCATCTCGGAATAAACCCTTTGCAATTCCTACGCCAATGGCTTGAGTCTTTGGAAATTCGTAACTACAAAGCCGCTCAACTATTATGCAAGCTTATTCCATCTCAATGTCCCTTTGAGCGGAAGATTAAACTTTTTAATCAGACCATTTTGTACATTCCCCCCTTGTGTAAGCTAAATCCTTTCTACGAACAATTGGTTATGCTTCGCTTCAAGTCTTTAGTTTATCTTGCAGATGAATGTGGTGAGGATGTTACAGTTTATTGTTGATAAATATATGGGCATAAATACACTATAAATAGTGCAGGCAAGACGCCCACACTAGAAAACAAGAAACCCATAAGAAAAATAAAAAACTTTTCCTACCGCCAAACAAATACTTTCGCTTGGTATGGTTCTATATCAATCATAATGCCATCTTCCCCAGCTTCCACGTCATAATTACCTGTCCACTCGTGCCATGTGCCAGCACTGGGAAACTCAGGAACGTGATATCCACTAAGGTTTTGGTCTGATAAATTTGCCAAGACGACAACACGAGAACGTTCTTCATGCCAACGAACATATGCCAGCACTTTGGCGTCTACATCCTCATGGAAAAACTCAATGTTATCACTTTGCAAAGCGGGATTGTGTTTGCGTAGGACAATAAGTTTTTTATAGTACTCAAATAAATCGCGATTTTGGTCTTTCTCCAACAAAGGCCATGCAATCTTCTTAGGCTGAGTTACAGTTTCACTTTTGCGTTTGTGTTCCCCAAATTCTTCCCCCATCCACAGCATCGGTATACCCATTGCCGTTATCAACAGCACTGCTCCTAACTTGGCTCGTCTAAAGGCATCCTCGTCAAATATACCGCGATCGGCGGAGCCGCGCTGTAGGCGATCGCCCAATTCTCTCAACAGATGTTCGCGATCGTGAGTTGCCAAGTAATTTATGACGTTTATCGCACCCCCATAACCCTGTCGCCTTGGATCTAAAACCTCCTTAAGCTTTTCAAGCTCAAACTTTTCACCGCAAATATGTGGAATTACAAAATAACGAAAACTTTCGTGCCAACAAGCATCTAGCGGTCCTTCTGGAGTCGTAACCTGACTAGTATCAGGAATATGTTCAGCAATGTTGTAAAAGGGTTTGGGTGCAGTGTTCTTTTTCGCTTGTGTGGCTAACCAGTCTAAAAATTCATTGTTAGCCAATTGACGCACTGCATCAAAGCGAATTCCGTCAATGTGATACTCCTGAACCCAAAACCGGACGACATCACCAACGTATTTCCATGCAGGCTTAACGTCTAACTTTTCGTCATAGTTATCATAGTTAAACTCGGGACCCCAGTAATTATCAGGGTCTTCCGGATAATGCATATGTTCGTAATACCAGTAATTCCTGTCAATTTGCAATAATGGGCATTCTTCATCAGTATGGTTATAAATTCCATCAACAAAAACGCGAATACCCCTAGCATGGCACTCGTCTATAAATCGCTTTAAATCTTCTGTTGAGCCGTAGCTGGATTCTGTAGCGAAGTAATGGCGTACTTTGTAGCCCCAACTATAATCACCAGGATACTCATTGACTGGCATCAATTCAATCGCATTAATTCCCAATTCACTAAGATAATCTAACTTTTCAATTGCATCTACATATTTTCCACGTTTGTAAGAGTCAACGTCGCCACCAGTAAAATCAGCAACGTGCATTTCGTATATGACTAATTCATGATTTTCTGGTAACGGCGTATCGTCGTGCTGCCAAACATAAGTATCAACAATCTTTTTGCCGTCTTTAATTCTTACTATACCGACTTTTCGCTCTTCATCAACGTCTGTTGCATAGGGGTCGATAACATCTACCCATTGATCCGGCTCAAAATTTGGACTTTTCGTTTGAACACGGAACTTATATTGATAGACACCATCTTCTAATTCTACTTGAATGCGGAAATAACCATCCTCTCCTTTTTCCATTGGTATCTCTTTCCACTCCGAAAAAGACCCAATTAAAGCGGCTCCTTGATTACGAGGAGCAAACAAATTAAATTCAATTAAACTTGCCATTTCAACTGCTTAATAAATTCAATCAAGTCAATGACAGGAAATTTAAATATTTTGTAATATACATATTAATAAATCTTCTTTCTTGAGTTATATTTATTTTTTATTGAAAATACACCCTACATTTTTCGCCAATTGGATGGCGGTAAAGAAGTAAAAAGTGAGAAAAAAGCGGGAAATAGCATTCTCTAATTCCCACTTTATTTAGCAATCCTCCGCACATTTGTGTGAAAGTGCCTGCGCGTTCAAACAAAGTAGCGTGCCGCAGGCATAGGCGAGTGCGTATCCAAAGGACTCAGCGCATAAATCGAAAAGCTCAGATTCCCGACTTCTTAAAGAAGTCGGGAATCTTGTTGTTCACAAATGATTTACGATTGCTATTTCAATGCATTTATGAAAAGATAAGTATTTTTTTAAGCAGCTGGTGCAGCGGCAGTTGTTACAGTGCGATTATCTAGGATAGGCTTGCGGGTTTTGAGGTCAAATTTGTATCCGTGTGGCAGAATATGAAGTCTTGCTCCGCAAACTGCCAAAGCCTCATCCTTCAGGATTTCGTCAACATTGCTGTGTATAACCTCTGAATCATCGACAACTGTAACAGAGCCTTCCCCAATCACTTCAAACTGGCTATCAGTCACGACGATCGCCGTGTTCTCGTCAATGCCAAATCCTAAAACAGCAGGCTGCTGTGCCAAAGCTGCAATTAAGCGTCCCAACCGTCCGCGTTGCGAGAAATGCTGATCAATGACAACCCCTGGTAGGAAAGCCAAACCGGGACCCATGTCCACAATTTCCATCCGAGGGTTTGTCTCTGAGTCGCCTTCCACAATCATGACGTCTGGCATCACAGCGGCTCCCGCGCTTGTCCCTCCGACAACTATGCCTTCAGAGCAGCGTTTGTGAATAGCTTTATCAATTTCAGTGTCCTTAAGGACGCTGGTGATCCGGGCTTGGTCTCCTCCAGTAAAAAATACACCAGTGGCTTTATCAATCGCTTCTAACGCTGTAGACGAAGACCCATCTTCTCGGCTTTCGGTGTCAAGTATACGAACATCCTCCGCTCCTAGCCGCTCAAACACTCTAATATAATTCTCTCCGACTTCTCTTGGCAGTTCTGTCGCCGCCGTCATAATGACAATCCTGGCTTTAGTACCCCCAGCACGGCGAACGAATTCCCGAAGAATTTGGCAATCCCCCTCCTTATCTTCCGCTCCCCCAATAATGACCAATTGTCGTTTAATTTCACTGTCTACCATAGAGCCTCTTCATACGAGTTATTTCTTTCTATAAAACATGATCATTAAAGCTATAAAAACTCCCATTTGGTAGAGTAAAATACAAAAAATAAATATGTATTATGTAGTAGGTGGTGTTGAGACGCTAAATAGTACTATATAAAAAAGAATAGAAATAACTACTCTGTGATCACAAAAGGTCAAAATAAATAAAAACTCAAAACTCAGAACGGCTAACAGTCTTTGATTTTGAAATTGCAGAAAGCTTGTATCCACTTCTGTATTGGTCTTAAGCACAGCTTTTGCAATTGACAAGCCTCTAGAAAACTTCTCTAGAGGCTTTGTTGTCTTGATTAATTTTTGAAACTAAACAAAAAGAGTGTTAGTTATCCACTCTTTGTCCATCGTCATCACTCTTAAGCCACTCGGAATACAAATCTTCTTTTATCGAACTGGTTTGATTCGTCTCATTCTGGTTGGAAACTAGTACTTTGAGGGTCGTTTGGTAAGCGTTATTAACTAGTTCATGACCGTAACCAATCACTACTCCAGATTCGCCTGTTTTTTGGTGAATTGCACAATCGCCAACAGTAAGCATAATAACTGCCTTGTTGTTCAATTAATTTGTCCTTCGTATTGTTCTCCGAGTGTTCAATTAGTTACCTCAACCTTTTGATATATTTTATACAACATTTCTTAACAAAATAAATAAGTCTAAAGGTAGGTGAGCTATTTACTTTAAGGGACTTAGAAAAAATAATTCCAGCGTCTAGTAAGGACTATAAAAAATATCCACAAACCATCTACCCAAATTGGATAGCTTATCCGCATCCAGATCTAATAAACGTTGAATAACGAAGTCGAGGCGTGGGAGATCTCAAAGTTGTACTTTATTCAATTTTTCAGAATTCTTAGCAAGAATTGCAACAAAACAATGAAGCTTAAGTAAAAGGCAAAAGGTAAAAGGTAAAAAGTCAAATGATTTAGTTTTCCTTTTTCCTTTTTCCTTTTCCTTACTCTACACCTGATGCTTATTTAATATTAGCTCTAGCATCCCTAACTGCAGCAACGAAAAATAATCCTGTCAGTGGAATGCTTAATGCCAGAATAATTGCAGTTGTTTGAGTACCCAAGTCCGGTTGTCCAGAAGCGAGTTCAAAAATTGAACCTACAGCTGCTATAGCTGTGATACAAGAACCAGCCAGAAATAAACCGCTTTTTGGAGTAACTGTATTCACTACCTGACCACCCTATGCTACTGGTTTTACAGCTTGATGTGAAAAGCCATGCTTAGATAGCTCTTGGGCCAAAGCCAAAGAATTATCTACACGATCTACAAATACCACACCATTGAGGTGATCCATCTCGTGTTGAATACAGCGTCCGAGCAAATCTCCAGCTTTTAATGTCCGGGGACGCCCATACTCGTCTTTGTAAGAAATTTCTACAACTTGCGGGCGCTTCACATCCATGTAGACACCTGGAATGCTCAAACATCCTTCCTGCGCCACACAAATTTCGCGACTAGCCTGCTTGATAGTCGGGTTAATCAACACCAGTGGTGGGTTAGCTGGGTTATCTGGTTCGCAGTCAATGACAATCAGTTGTTTGTGAATTCCCACTTGGGGTGCAGCCAAACCAATGCCATCCTTACTGTACATGGTTTGCAACATTTCACGTACCACTTGACGAAGTTCCTCATCGATTTTAGACACGCGCTTAGCTGGTTGACGGAGGACGCGATCGCCTAGGTAATGAAGTTCTAATGGTGGATTTTTTAACTTTTTCTTCTCAACGGCGATTTCTATAGGCATGATGCTGTAACTCGCTCTTTTAGGCTTGGTCTTATATAGTGTAAGTTCTTTAATCTTAACAATTTCAGCCCCCCAGTTCGATTGGGTAAAACCCACCATCAAGGAATGCAACACTTACACCTACCGATGGCACTGTTATCCAGGTTAATCGAGAGTGGCAACTTAAATAACCTCGACTCCTTCACCCTGTCCTTAAGGGGCTTTGTCGTATTAATAGGTTCAAGCTTAATCTGGAACCACAATGTTTTCTAAGCCCACCTCAGCTGGCGGGTATTGTGGATTCATCGACTCAAGCGTATCGGCAATTGTACGAGCAACAACGAGATTACGATACCACTTTTTGTTAGCTGGCACCACATACCAGGGAGCATAAGCAGTCGAGCAATTATTAATTGCATCTTGAAACGCTGCTTGGTAATCATCCCAAAACTGACGCTCTTTGATGTCATTGCTAGAAAACTTCCAGTGCTTATTTGGGTTGTTTAGCCGACTTTCCAAACGTCGTTTTTGTTCATCTTTAGAAATGTGGAGAAAAAACTTAATCACTCTGATATTGTTCAGAGTCAGCATATGCTCGAACTCATTAATCAGATGATAGCGCTCCTGCCAAACCTCCTTGGGTACTAACTGCTTCACCCTCACAATCAGCACATCTTCATAGTGAGAGCGGTTGAAGATAGAAATCATCCCGCGTTGCGGTGTCCGCTGATGGTAACGCCAGAGAAAGTCGTGACTTGACTCCTCATCACTTGGCTTTTTGAAAGACCACACTTGGCAACCTTGGGGGTTCAATCCGCCAAAAACGTGTTTGATTGTGCCATCTTTGCCACCTGTGTCCATTGCTTGCAGCACAATCAATAGGCTGCGATTATGTTCAGCATACAACTTTTCTTGCAAATTCTGAAGGCGATCGCGCTGGTGTTCGAGTTCATCTTCAGCGTCTTTTTTGTGTTTGTAATCTTCAGAGCTGTTCGGATCAAGATCAGCTAAAACAATTGGCTGTTCTGGTCGAACTCGATAGCGGGCATAGTTTGGTTTTGGTGGCGGGGATACTACAATTTTCTCTGGAGTCATTTCTGATGCCACCTCGGTTGTCGCTTTTGCTGCCGCATGGAAAGCTTCAGACTTACGCTCTTTTGCAGTCAAAATCTTGTCTGGTAGATTGCTTGGTGTGTTCATCGCAATTTCCTTATGGAAAGAGTTTTGTAGGATTGTTTCTTAACTTAAGGAAATTGAGTGAAAACTACCTCTATCAATGGTCAACGAAATTAACTGTTCTAGGAGACATATTGTAGGACTTCATATCAAGCTTAGTACGTGGCGGTTGCCCGTAACGCACTGTTATTCCGGGCGATCGCCTGTTTAAACTGAATGAACCATGCTTTATTAAAAGTGGGGTGTTAGAAGGTAAAAAATGATAATAATTGTTACCCTTTATCATTTATAATTCTTCATAATAATTTAAGAATTATAAATATGCACTCTCAATGGGAAGCTTTGCTGAAAAATCTCGGTGAATGGCAAGGTTCATTTACCCGTGTCTCGCCTCAAGGTGAACTTCTGGAAGATATTCCCAGCAGAGTTTCCTTAGAAGGATTGAACAACAACCAAACAATCCGCCAGACTATAAGTCTGGGGGGAAGTGAAAAGGTTTTAGAATACTCTTCCTTGGGACGAAGTACGCTGTTTTTTGAAAATGGGGCGTTTTCGCAAGGTTCAATCCAGTTAGGACCATTTTCTGAATTTGGGGCAGAACTTGGGTTAATTCACGAAAATCGCCGCTTACGCCTCGTTCAGTTATTTGACAAAAACCTCCAGCTAGACAAAGTTACCCTCATTCGAGAACATCTGGCGGGAACTCAACCAGAACAACGTCCACCTTTAAGAGTAGATGACCTTCTGGGAGAATGGCAGGGTGAAGCAGTCACAATATATCCAGATTGGCGTCCTCCCCAGAATTACCCTACCAAAATGCAATTAGAACTTAATGAGTCTGGGCGACTAAGGCAAAGCTTAACCTTTAGTGAACGGACGATTACTTCAACGGCGACTGTTAAAGAGTCTATCATCGACTTCGACGAAGATCCGCAAAAGCAGATACAAGTATTACTCCTACCCGATGGTGCTTCTGCCACTTCACCACTTAAACTGCAATTACGTCAACCACTTTTTCTTGAAGTCGGTTGGCTTATCCAACCCGACTTGCGCCAGCGGATGATTCGCAGCTACAGCGACAAAGGCGAGTGGGTGAACCTGACTTTAGTGACAGAACGTCGGGTTGCTTCTGTTAACTAAATGTTTGAGAATTTTGACGAACTGCTCATAAATTGAGTAAATTCACCGTCTTTAAATGTCTCTTCCCAATTGGTGGGTAGGCGATAGGGATTAGGATTATCTTTTGTGGGTACATACATGAAGATGTACTCACACTTAACTCCATCTAGTTTGGTTTCCGGAGTTATACCCCAATCTCCAATATATGCGCCTGTAAGAATTGCACCTCTAAAATCAGTTCTGTCTAATTGCGCTTTTGTAAGGTTAGCTCTGGAAATATCCGCATTTTGCAAGTTAGATTCATTAAGCCTAGCTGCAATCAAGCTAGCATCTCTGATATTCGCTCCCTGCAAATTGATACCTTGCAGGTTCCAGCCATCGAAATTTTTGTTCTGCAAGTCTTTTGTTATCAGCAATTGTCGTATATTTTCATCCTCAAGATACGTTGCCCTGATATCAGCAAGGTTCAGGTTTTTCGCTTGAAACCAGCAGGTGCGTGTCAGGATAGATTTGTTGAAATTGGTATTTTTCAGTCTTGCCTGTGTAAAGTCGGCATCTGTTAAATCACTTGCTTGAAAACTGGTTCCGCGTCTTGTTACTAAGCCAAAAGCAATATTGCGAAGCCAGCTTTGCTTCTCATCTTCAAATAAAGCACGGCAACTAACGTCAGTAGACAAGATTAATGTTAATACTGCTACTGTCACTGCCAGTGCTCCTGCTGTGACACCACCTACCTTTGCCGCTGCAACAACCACTGCTCCGGCTACCGCGCCTGCCATTGCTACTGTTACTGCTACTACAAATAGCCCAGCTATAGCCCCTGCCACGACCGCTGCCCCAGCTATAACTACCAGCCCTGTTGCAGCCACAACCACTCCTACAGCACCTGTGACCACCACTGTCACCACCCCTGCCAATTCCATCACCCGTGTCTGACTGCCTGCGCCAACCCATGCTACTGCCACGACCCCTGCCCATACTACTGCTGCAACTCCAGCACATACAACTGCCACTGCCAAAAATCCACAGGCTGCTGCGACTCCTCGGCGCAGAGTGGTGAGAAAAAAGACTAACAATACTATTAAGCTGATGGCACTAACATAGATATTTTCACGGTTCCCATTTACTACTATGAATCCTAACAGAGAGCCACCGACAGCCGATAGCAATCCTGATAGTGCCGACAGCAGTAATGCAGATATTAGTATGGTAATTGCCCAACGGCGTTGCAGTCCCGCTCTCGCATGGCTGAAGTTTGCTCCTCTAAGGATGGCATTTGTGAAGTCAGTACCTTGGATATCGCAATAGGAAAAATCTGCACCTGTTAAGTCTTGCCCTTTGAAGGATTTGCCTTTGAGCTTAGCACGGCGGTAGTTTTGAGCCACGTTCAATTACAATAAAACTCAGGTACTTTTAACTACAAGTTGTAGAATATCAGTTTTTGGCAGCTTTAGATATCTGTCAGGTGTCTTAGTTATTTTAGTTGACACGTGAAGAAGTTGTCGAAGCTGCGGCTAGCTTACAGCGGTTTTTAGGTAAATGAACCAAATCACAAGACCTATCTCCAAACCTCAGTTTAGAATCCCCTTACTTCCAGTGAGGGGAGATGTCAAGCAGTTAACAGGAGAACCAGAATGACCCTTAATCAACAAGCCATTTTGATGCAACCAGGTCAAGGAGCTTCCTACTGGTTTGATCGTGATTTATATATCTTTAAAGCAGTGGGTGAAGATACAGGTCAAGCGTACGCTCTGTGTGAAGTGGTAGTTGCACCACAGGGCGGTGGTACGCCTCCTCACAGGCACAGTCGCGAAAATGAATCGTTTTATATCCAAGAAGGTGAGCTGGAATTCCAGCTCGATGAACAGACGATTGTTGCAACAGCTGGAACCTTTCTCTACTCACCTAAAGGTCAACTTCATCGATTTATCAACACGAGTTCTATGCCTGCGAAACTGTTAATTTGGGTTACCCCAGCAGGATTTGAGAAGTTTGTTGCAGAAGTTGGTAAGGCAACGGATAGCCAGGTTGGTTCTGCACCGTCTTTAAGTTCAGCAGATTTGGAAAAAATTCTTTCGACCGCACCTAAGTATGGTGTAGAGATTATTCCTCCGTCTTCTGCTGATTGACACTCCTCGACCTAAAGGTACGAGGATTCTTGCTTCATCCGTCCTCCCTAGATATCCGAATGCAAGCATTCAAATATCCCCGTTTGGATACGTCCACAAGCGCACACGGACTGCCCGACCGTGTTTAAAAGGATTTATTCAATTTTTTTTATTTCTCATTCCCACAGTATGTCGCACGTAGCTGAGCATTGTGGATGGCGAGCTACCAACATTGGCTATCTAGGCGTATTACCGCATTGCCATATACATTATGGCATACTTGACACGATTCCTCAATAAAGCCGTCCTAGAAGGACGGGGCTTTAAACCCAATTTTTTGGTAAACTAAGCCAATTGTCGCTCTAGTTGAGCATCATGAGGGCAAGCAGAGTGAATGGAACGAGGCGGAGTAGATGGACTAAAGTAGCGAACAAGAACGTTGCAAAGCTTTGTAAAGTAACTGTTGATATTCTTTATCTCTCACCCCATAAGCACCAAACCTTTCCAAATGGGGATTCATCATTTGGGCATCAAACATCACAAATTCCCTTTGGCGCAACCTTTCCACCAACTTCACCATCGCCACCTTTGAACCCTCGGGGATGCGGTAAAACATCGACTCGCCAATAAAAGCGCCCCCAATCACAATTCCTAAAATTCCCCCAGCAAGTTCATCCCCTTGCCAAGTTTCAAAACTATACGCCCAACCCGCTTGGTAAAGTTCCCAGTAAATCTCTTTTAATTCTGGTGAAATCCAGGTGAGTTCTCGGTTAGCACACCCAGCCACAACAGCTTTGAAATCGCGGTTAATCGCAACGGTAAAACGCTCTTGATTGAGAACACGCTGCAAGGACTTAGGGTAACGAAATCGTTCATCTAAAGGAATGAGAGTGCGATCGCGGCTTTTATACCACCCCAAGACATCATTCTCATCAGCCATGAGAAAATAGCCTTGAGCATAGCTTTGAATAATAGTGGCGATATCATATTGCATAAAAATAAGCAAAAAACATATTTTGTAGTAAGCAGTGCGATCGCCTACTACGAAAGTATTTTTTGGCAACCTGAGTCTTTAATATAAAAATAAAAGAAAATGACAGAACCAATTCCACCGATCACCTTACCACCACCTCAAAATCCTATGCTTGAGGGAGAATGGTTGCGCCAGCGCTTGCATCAGTGGCTTGATGAAGAATTTATCCCAGAAGCGATCAATCAGACAATTGCCGAAAGAGCAGCACAAATTTTTGTGCGTCAACGGATGGAAGGAGAAAACGACTTAGGTTCTCTGGTGATTGCTATTGTCACAGAGATGCAGTCGTTTGATTTTTCCAAAAGTTTCTATGGAGAGTTTGCTATAGCCAACGCTGTCAGCGATTTACTCCTAGATAGTCTGGGAATTGATAGATGTTGCGGACAATAATTTTTGTCCTTAATTTTTGTCCTTCGTCATTAGTCCTTTGCCCTTTGTCATGTGCTAACGACTAATGACTAATGACTCATGACTAATGACTAATGACTACCAACTAGATTTAACCACTCCGGGTAAAATACCTTCGTGTGCCCATTCCCGTAGGACGTTCCGAGATAGTCCAAAGTCGCGGTAGACTCCTCTGGGACGACCAGTTACCCAGCAGCGGTTACGACGACGACTGGGAGCGCTATTGCGGGGTAGCTGTTGAATTTCGCGGTGAATTTCCAGCTTATCAAGAGGAGATTCTGCTTGTTTGAATTCTTCCAACAAGGCTTCGCGCTTTTCAGCGTACTTAGCCACTAGTTTAGCGCGTTTTTTCTCGCGCTCAATCATGCTCTTTTTTGCCATAATGCTCAGTAATTAGATGTCAAGACAGTATTCTCCATTTTATATAATTGCACATCTTTTGACATGAATTAAGTTCATAATTAGGGCTTAATCGCTCAAGCAGTGACACTCCTACACCTCTCTTCTTTGTAGGTGTAGGCTTCTGGCGGATTGCTCCTTCCAGAAATTCGTTCGTGGTACTCATAGTCTTTCCCACTACCGCAGTTTATAGTCAGGAAAAATGCCCCTCCCGACTTGAATGATTGAAAAAACCATTCCCCTACGTTCCTTGAAGATTTTACATACCGGAGGCTGTAGTCGGCTGGTTCATTGCAGCAATTTAAGACCGCACTTCTCGGTAAAACCCCCTATCTTCAGTTGTCTAGGTACAGATGGTTGACCAGTGTTTTAGACGAGCGTCAACACTTCTCTATGTTAACATAATGGGTAGATATTGCCTACCCATTATGAAAGAATCACGATTGAATTTAAGAATATCAACAAAGTAGGTTAAACAAGTTGCGGCTATATGCAGCAAGTAAAGATAAGACAGTCACTCAAATTGTCGAAGACGCTTGTTGACTCTTTGCCCAACACTTTAGTTGGCACTTCTTCGCACTGTCCCCACTCCCGAATCAGCCGACAGCTGATATTGGCAAGCAGCGCGGTGGACGGGTTCCCCGGCATAAAGCGACTGCTTGCCCGAAGGGTCGCGGGACGTACCTTGAGTGCCCCCTCTTTCCTTCCACGCCTCCCAGAGGGTAGGACGTGGGGCTTCTGTCGGAGCTAGCTAACTACAAACCTGGAATTTTTCCTTATTCAGACCACTAAGGGCTTTCCTCAACTTTTGCCTTCACAGTCACCTGTGGCACGTTAAAAGCAGAAGGACAAAGTTCAGCCAGTTGACAAGCTTCACAAGCGGGCGATCGCGCTTTACAAATCGCCCGACCGTGATAAATCAGCCGAATTGACCAATTTTCCCAGTCTGGCTGAGGTAATAGGAGCATCAAATCTCGCTCAATGCGGATGGGGTCTGTGTGTTCAGTTAAGCCCAAGCGCTGGCTCAGACGCTTCACATGAGTATCAACGGTCACCCCAGCATTGATCCCATAAGCATGAGCGAGGACGACATTTGCCGTTTTGCGCGCCACACCAGGAAGCTGCAGCAGCTGTTCCATCCGCTTTGGCACATGACCGCCAAACTCATTGACAATCATCCGACAGGCTGCTTGAATATTCTTCGCCTTATTGCGATAAAACCCGGTGGAACGGACCAAGTTTTCTAAAGAAGCCAAATCAGCATTTGCCAGACTCGCTGCATCCGGAAACTTATTAAACAAGGCTGGTGTCACTTGATTCACTCGTTCGTCCGTACATTGAGCGGAGAGAATCGTAGCCACCAGCAACTGCACTGGGGTTGAGTAGTTTAAAGAGCAAGTTGCATCTGGATAAAGGCGCTTTAAGCGAACTAAGATTTCTAGCGCCCGTTGCTTTACAGATGACCGTTTGCGGGTACTAATCACTGGAATAATTTTTGCACCCACTCCAATTGGGTAGTTTCTTTGAGTATGAGAAAAATCCCTAGCCCTAAAAGTATCACCAAACCAGTTTGCATGACACCTTCTTGAACGCGATTAGGCAAGGGTTTACCGCGTAAACCTTCAATTAGTAGAAAAGCAAGTTGTCCTCCATCTAAAGCTGGTAAAGGCAAAATATTGATCACAGCCAAGTTAATGCTGATCAAAGCGGCAAAGAAGAACAAACTCGCTGTATCATTCTGGGCAATGTTGGCACCTATTTCCACAATTCTCACTGGACCAGCAACTTGGTTAGCTGTTTCGCCGAAGTTCGTGATTAATTGCCCAAAACCTTGGAATGTCATTGTGACAATCCGCTGGAATTCCTTAGCGCCAATCTTGAAAGCTTCCACGGGGTTGCTCACGCGACGACGCTCAAGTTTGACGTTGGGAGCAAGTCCAATGCCGATACTACCCTCACCGTTTGCGTTCGCTTGAGGAACTACGGTCAAAGACAGCTTTTGGTCATTACGCGCAATTTCTAGTTGAATTGGCTTATCTGGATTAGTTTTAATTATTTCCCTTAAAGCCTCTAACTCTTGCTGCGATGCCCCAAATTGTCTTTGATTAGCTGCTAGGATGACATCTCCTTTCTGAATTCCTGCTTTGGCTGCGACAGAACTTACATTTGGTGCTAGCTGTTGGATCAAAACTCCTGGTTGGGGTTGGCTTGGTTGTGGTATACCAACAAAACTCACTTGCGTGACTAAAAGGAAGTAGGCAAATATTAAATTCGCTATCACTCCCGCACTAATGACAATGGCCCGATCTAAAATGGGGCGGTTACGCAAAAGATTCGGGTCATTGGCTGGAATATTGCTATCTGGGTCATCGTCAGGAAAACCGACAAAACCACCCAAAGGAAAAGCTCGGATAGCGTATTCAGTTTGCGCTCCTTGATATTTCCAGATAACCGGACCAAAGCCCAGAGAAAAACGATTGACGTAAATCCCCTGGGACCTTGCTGCAATAAAATGTCCAAACTCGTGTACCAGGATCAGAACAGCTAAGACTGCGATCGCTGCTAAAGGCGCAAAAACTGACATAGAATGAGTGAACTTATTCAGCTATACTTCTTCATTTTAAAATCTGTCCCAGTCTACCACTGGTCTGGTGTGCTGATATTCTAGCTTTTTCGGTAATTCTTAAGGGGGAATTGTAAATTGTTAGTCGTTAGTGGTTCTTTGTCACAACTAACAAATACATTTCGGTTAGTGATGTTTCCGTTGTATGAGATCCCCCAACCCCCTTAAAAAGGGGGCAGATAGTTCCCCTCTTTTTAAGGGGGGGCGCTTGGGTCCCCTCTGGGGTTGGGGGGCAAAGGGGGGATCAACTCTTATCCCAAAAGTATTGCACAACTAACAACGCTCCAACTCATAACCCTACATCACAGCACTTCACGTCCTATGTAAGGTTGCAGCGCTTCTGGTATGCGTACGGTTCCATCCTCTTGTTGATAGTTTTCCAAAATCGCTGCCATTGTACGTCCCGCAGCTAACCCAGAACCATTAAGGGTATGCACAAACTGGGTTCCCTTCTTACCGCTTTCTTTAAAGCGAATTTGACCCCGGCGCGCTTGGTAATCCATAAAATTGGAACAGCTGGAAATTTCCCGGTATTTGCCAGAAGACGGAAGCCAAACTTCTAAGTCATAGGTTTTGGCAGAATGAAATCCTATATCCCCAGTACATAAGGCTACGACTCGGTAAGGCAGCTGCAACGCCTGTAAAATTGCTTCTGCATTGCTTACCAATTTTTCCAGTTCCTCACTAGAAGTGCTGGGATGGACAAATTTCACTAGTTCAACTTTGTTGAATTGATGCAGTCGAATCAGTCCGCGCATATCGCGTCCATAACTCCCAGCTTCCCGACGAAAACAGGGAGTATAAGCACAATGGTAGATCGGCAACTCTTCGGAATTGAGAGTTTCACCACGGTAGAGGTTGGTTACGGGAACTTCCGCCGTAGGTGCAAGCCACAAATCATCCGCCGCGCATTTAAAACTTTCTTCAGCAAACTTGGGCAGTTGACCCGTGGCTGTCATAGACTCGGTATTAATCAAAAATGGGGGAATGACTTCCACATACCCTGCTTCTATCTGGCGATCGAGCATAAATTGGATTAATGCTCTCTCTAGCTTTGCACCAGCGCCTATAAGGGTCACAAAGCGACTTTGTGCGACTTTCACAGCTCGCTCAACGTTGAGAATACCCAACTTTTCGCCAATTTCCCAGTGAGGAATAATGTTTGGGTTTTGAGGAATGTACTCATCGCCCCAACGGCGGACTTCTACGTTATCTTCCTCACTCTTACCAATAGGTGTGGAGTCACTTGGCAAGTTGGGAAGTGTCAGTAAAAGTTCTTCGATTTTGGCTGAAAGTTCTTTCTCCTGGGGTTCCAGTTTCCCAATTTCTGCTTTCACAGAACTGCCTTCATCCCGCAAAGCTTGAATTTCTGGTTCTTTGGGGTTGGAACCAGCTTTTATCTTTTCAGGAATTAATTTAGCAATTTCGTTACTACGTGCTTGGAGTTGATTTCGCTTCGCTTCCAATTCGCGTTGCTGTTTATCTAACTCTAAAAGCGGCTGAATGTCGTAGTTTCCGCCACGAGTATTCAAGCGTTCCTGAACCAATTGTGGATTTTCTCGTATTAGCTTAATATCCAGCACAGATTTATCCTAGTCCCTAGCCTGCGGATTTTCTTTACAGTTAACACCTCAAAATATAGTACTTCCGGCTAGTGACAAGTGCAAAAGTCAATGAAGAGGCAAAGGAGTGTTTAGGGGCAAGCATTCGAGATATCTTAAGATAAAATTGATTTTGTCAATAAGAAAATATGCTGAGATAATAAAAATAAATTATAAAAAATTATACTGACTTTTCAGTATAAAAGTGAATGATGATTACAAAGATTATGCGATCGCCTAAAGCGCACTGAATTCTGGGCGATCGCGCTGTGTGCAAAGTACAACGCAATTGCTCACCCAAAAACGATGTTTTCTACTACAGGTGACATATTTTTCAGCCATAAGGGATATTGACAAATGCACTAAAAGCATAATAGGTCACTAATAACCTGCCTAGCGTTCTTACCTTCTGCCATCTACCATTTGCCATCTGACGAATTCTACTAGTTTTTTATTAAGGCAGTCCGCAGCGAACAAGAAATTATCAATTAAGAATTACGCTAAGACTGGGGTTTGGAAATGCGTTGGAGTAGCCAAATGGACGCAACAAGCCCCGCAAAATGTGCTGAAACCGTATTAGTGTTTGCCTGCACGACGAAAATATCCAACGATTGGATAATCCGGCTAGGGTCGATTTGGGTGTAAACTCCAGTACCCACTTGCGGTAAAGTCAATGACTTTGTGAGCAGGATGCCAACAGTCGCTTGCGCCCCTAACAAAGTCAACAGCATTCCCACTAAATGCACCATAACCGCAAAGCGTACGACTTGAACAGTTTCGACTTTGCGCGGGCGGTTGTTAGGATTGGACGATTCTAATCGATTACCAAGCTGGGTGTAACGGAAAGCTAAATAAATACCTACTCCCAAGGCAATGAGCCCAGCAACTGCAAAAAAGGCACCGAACCCAGTTCCTGGATTATTACTAGTGTTGCCAGATCTCTGACTAAAGACGGCAAACAGCAAAATCCCCCCAGAAACAACACCTAGCACTAACTGAATCCAAAAGCTAATCCAACCTGTGAGGCGAAATGCTTGGGCGATGGCTCGGAGTGAAGAGGATTCTGACATACTGATCACCAATGTGCTGGGGTTTGATAAATTTACTATCACACTTAGTAAACAGGACTGGAGTATTTCTAGTAGATAAATTCCGTAATGAATACTTTTTTGGGTGTGTTCGCTATCCGTAAAGCTTGAAATGAAACATGATATTTTGTCTAATCTTTAAGCAAAGACCCTAGGATATTTACTGTCCAGCAAAGTTTTGATTAAGTTCTACATAAATACAGCATTTTACCTTTAAAATTGCTTAGACGGCATTTTATGCTTAAGCAGTTCTTACGCCCTTGGCATAACTTGACACTAAAGACTGTGGCATAGCCGTTGTCAAATCGCTCCTCAATATGATCTCAGAAGCTTGGGTAGGGGTGCAAATTTTTGTATCCCTAAGGTTGGTGCATCAGTTCCACGATTAGTCAGCGTGGAATTTGTCTCATGTCATTTTTACCCTTTGGTGATCCAGCCTAAGGAACGCTAAATACTAATCTTAAATGAGTAGTATTTTATACGATTTCCGTGGATTGTATGCTCAACCCTTAGGCATTTTTTAGCCATTCACTAACCATGAAACTTGAGGATATATATCACTTTTTTGAAAATCCTCCGCCAACTTACCTTTGTCAGGAACTCGCTGTTTGTTATATCTTGTATGTTTTGGTACAAGGCGAATCCTATGGAACGGAGTTGATCCAACGCTTGGAAACTGAACATCCAACCTACCGGCTTTCGGATACCGTACTTTACAGTGCGATTAAATTTCTCGAAGACCAGAAGGCAATCACTGGGTATTGGAAGAAACTGGAAGGACGCGGACGTCCCAGGCGCATGTACCAAGTGTCTCCAGAATGGCAATTTCAAGCAGAGGATTTAGCTCGTTTATGGCAACAGTACATAAGCGGGAGAAAAAATTAGCGCTCTTATTAAATAATGAATAAGTCACCTCCTGTAAAATACTCATAATTTAGTTTATGGATACTGCTACTCTACCATCGACGTTGCTGCTCACTTTTTTATTATCGGTCGGGCTATTTTTCTTTATTCGTGCCTCTACCAAAGACCGTACACAAACAGAAAAGCTGGTTTGCGAGCAAGACGAAGCTACTTTAATGCCTCAATTAAGGGAGTATTTTCAAACACGGTCTTACCGAGTAGCAGCGGTAGACCCGAAACAAAACCAAGTGACTTTTGAAGGCTTTGTTCAACCTAGCTGGTTTTTAGCTGTGTTTTTAACAGTTTTAGCAGCTGCGGGTCTTCTTTGTTTATCACTAGTTTTGTCACTACTTTTTCCCAAACTTAGTACAATTTTTCTTGCGCTGGTGCTGCTGTCGCCTTTAAGTGGTGTTTTTTATTGGAAAAAAGCTGGAAAACTAGAGAAAGTGTCGCTGAAGGTGGAAGCAACCGAAGGCGACCAACATCCAAGTAAAATCATTGTAACTGCCCATCGAGACGAACTTATTGAGTTACGCAGAGCTTTGGGATTAAAAATTTCTGAATAGCTGTTATTCTTTGATTCAGACTGGCAATTTCAGTTTGTTGCCTGCACCTTGTCTTGCATTATCATACTGTGATAATCAGGATGTGGTGTCATGCTGAGTCTTGTGCAACCTATCGCTTGAGGACAGGTTTGTGAAGCGTAGACTCCAAACTGGGCTTCAAAAAAAAGTAGGGTAAGTCGCATCAAGAAAGTTCTAAGCGGTGAAGCGCACGCTAGAGATGAGCCTAGCTCCGACCTAGGAGACACGCAATGCTTGTGATTGACAATTGATTAACCGAACATGATATAAGCCGCAAAGACACACTATAAGCCACTTTTGACTTAAAAAAATGGAATAGAGAGAGGAGGTAAAACGACTCCTGCTGTATTGCTCTTCTCCACAAGTTGTAGAAAAAAGCTATATCGCTTGAAAGAGCGTGCCGAAGCTTTGCTCAAAACAGGATCGCTCTATCCCCACTCCCTTATACGTTCTGACACTTATATCCAACTTATACAAACACAAGGTTTGATTGAAGTTGATAGCCTCAACCAAAATCGCTAAGCTAACACTGGCAAGTGAACTGCATCGTTAAAAAAAAATGAAACTTTCAAAAAACCTAGCAATTTTGTCAGTTAATGGTTGTCATCAGGCAAACTCAAACTTTATGATAACCATTGTTAGTTTATCGACTAGCAACAGCTAGTGGCTCCTGAGCTGGAGAACCTTCAAGGATTCTCAGGCTAGGGAATAAGAAGTGGTTCTCTTCAACATATTGAGCACCAAACAGCCCCTTTTCAGCCCAAAAATAACGGTCTGTTGTGTGTTCATTTCGCTTTACAAGTAGCAACGCGGGTGGCAAAATTCCTTCAGCTTGAATGAATTTTCTAGCTGCTGTCACAGGCTTATCTTCGCCGCTTTCGATGCTAAATTGAGGCACGTGTTCTAAAATTCGCCGCCCTTCTTGGCGACGACGGCTCTTCCTCTTGCGTCTCCTTGCCAACGTTCTGTCCTCCTCTTACAAGCAATAGATTGTAGTGATAGCTACAAAATCCGTCGTAATTATAAAAGTTCTAGTTCAAAAATACAAGAGTTGTTAACCTTTTGATACAAGAAAGATAATTTGTTTTTTAAAAGAAAAATTAAAAGTAGTGAACAATATAATTCCTTGGAACGAACCGTTAGTTGCTTTCTTCAGTTAAGCTTTGTTAAATAGAACAAGCCAACTGCTGTTTGTTTTCGTCCCTATAGTCATGTCATCTTAAAAAAGGGCTCTTGAAATGTTAATGTCTGCCAGTTCTGAGTTTGTTGCTCTATGCCGAGAGCAATTGGCACTGTTAGCCCAAGGGCTGGAAGCATCTTTGAGCGTTGTCTATTTGACGCAAGAATTGATAGAAGCTTCGACAAATGAAGCAAAACTCATTCCTGTGGTGGTTTACCCAGAAACGGCAGTAGAACAGCAAAGAGCTAATGCTTTAGTATTGCCGAGCTCAATACCTATTTCCAAAAAGAATTGGGATTCGTACACAAGAGAGGACGCTACCTTGGATAGAACAGGCCGTTCTCGTATGGGCGATGTGTTCAACCCCAAAAACAACCGTTCTAACCGGAGATTATTGAAAGCAGCAGAGGAATTTCCAGCCCGATCACGAGAAACTGGGACAGGAGATGCAGCATCAGCCCATTCAACAGAGGACTATCTACTAAGAGGTGACCAAATTGTTTTACCTCTTGTCCATGAGGATGTGATGATAGGGTTGCTCGTCACAGTCAGGGAAGACCGAGCATGGAATGAACAAGAAAGAAGTGAAATAAAACGGATTGCTCAAACGCTATTGCTTGCTTGTGTTTTGGATCAGCGTCGAGCATGGCTGCACCAGCAGTTGCAGCAACAACAAATTCTCCAAGAAAAGCAACAGGATTTACTGGATAATTTATTGCACCAGCTTCGTAACCCATTAACCGCATTGCAAACTTTTGGTAAACTATTGCTGAAGCGAATGCGACTAGGAGATGCTAACCGAGAGGTAGCAACTAGTATTGTGCGGGAAAGCGATCGCCTCAAAGAATTGTTGCAACAGTTTGATGAAGTTATTGACCTGACAGCAGAAGATTTAGGACCACTGGCGTTACCTCAAAAAGAAGTCCTTGTAGAAGCAAACGTGCAGAAAGACGCGAAAGCACCGCTTTTGTTGCCTGGTACAGGAGAAAAAGAAGTTAACTGTTCTGTACTCGATATATTAGAACCATTGTTAGTGTCAGCCAGAGCGATCGCTCAAGAGCGAAATTTGCAACTGATATCTGAAATTCCTCCTAACTTACCTCTGGTACGCGCTAACCTCAAAGCATTACGAGAGGTATTAAGTAACATTATTGACAATGCTTTGAAATACACGCCCACTGGTGGCAAGATTTTCATCCAGGCGGGGCAACAAAAAGCTCATTTTCAGGGAATTACCATCAGTGACACAGGTCCTGGCATTCCAGCACAAGATTTAGAGCATCTTGGAGAGCGACATTACCGAGGTGTGCAAGCTCAAACGGAAATTCCAGGGACGGGGTTAGGATTATCAATTGCCAAACAGCTCATAGAGCAAATGCAGGGCGAAATAGAAGTTTTCAGCCCTGCTGTGACCTCGCTTATTACATCACCCGATGCACCAGGAACGACCTTTATTATTTGGTTACCCAAAGTGAAGACAGAAGAATCAACAGTGAAGAATCAAGAGTGAAGAATCAAGAATATCTTTTATTTCAACGAAACCTCAAAGTTCTGACCGATGGTCATTTGCAAGTCGGTGTTTGGATCAATGGCGATTAAATCCACACTCTTCTTACCAAAGAACAGACTAATCAATCCACCAATAGCAGCGCCGCCCAGAACTTCTTCTGCAGCAATAGCGCGATCGCCAGTTACAACAGATACCGCTGCTGCTGCACCTGCACCAAGTGCGGTATTCCTGAGAATTGTTTTTGTATTGATGCCCTTTTTGACAGTTTCGGTCTTGGTAATTACTTCCGAAGTCGCATTGATTGGATACTCCTGACCATTAGTTAAGATGAGTTTTTGGGCGATGAATTGAGAACCGCCCTTGTCTTTGACGGGACGCAGTTCACCAACTACCCGACTGCCAGTCGGAATGACTACAGTTCCTTTATCAGTAATCACGTTTTGTGACACGGTGAGGGTTAGAGGTGCTGTTTCATCCTTAGTCACGAGAATTTTTTCTGCTTTTTCATACTTTATAGGAATCACAGTACCTTCAGGAATTGTCACCGCTACTGGTTTTGATGGAGTCGGTTCACCAAGAGCTACAACGTAGGGCGAGTTAATTGCTGCGACTTTACCAGAGCTAACCAGTGCTTGGTAGACAAAAGCTGCTACTTGTGCGCGAGTTGCAGTTGCTTGCGGATTTAGGAATTTAACATTAGGATAATTCACGACAATTTGTTTCTCTGTAGCCGCAGCAATTGGACTACGGGCATAGCTAGAGATGTTATTAGAGTCGTTGTAATATTGCAGGTTGCTTTCGGCGTCACCGCTAACGTTGTAATCTAAACCGTTAGCCAGGGAAACTAAAACCTGTTCGCGGGGAATATTTTGGTTAGGCTCGAAACGATTGCCAGGATATCCAGACAAGAAACCGGTGGTATATGCATCCTGAATCGCACTCGATGCCCACAAGCTGCTTGGTACATCGTAAAATCTGACTGCCTGCCGTTCTGGCGCTTTTTGGAAAGCTTTGCCAATCATGGCAGCAAATTGAGCGCGTGTGACTGGCTGTTCTGGGCGGAAGCTACCATCTGGAAATCCAGCGATAATTCCCCGTTGTGCCAGTTGTTGAATAAACTCTGCTGCCCAATAGTTGGATTGAAGGTCTGTAAAAGTTGTTTGGGCGAAAGAAGCTGTAGGTGTCACTAGAGGTGCGATAGTACCTGCTGTTATGCCCAAAGCCATGAATGCAGCACATCCAGATTGCCAACGAAAGTGACCAAACATTATATCCTCACTCCCCAAAAAAATCTGCTCTTTTCTGATTGTTAATTCGACTATATTTGAATTAGGAAGTTCCTAAATCGTTATGGCTTTGGTTAATAGTTTCATTTGGCTATAAGAGTCATTGAAAGGATAAAATCTCAAGTCTGAAATGAAGGAAAAATTTAAGAAGAATGCAGAACACAGAACACAGAACTCAGAATATCCCCACAAGGGGAATCCGGGGGATTTAAGAATGGAAAAACTTTCTTTTTTTTCCACGAATAAATTCGGGGGCATAAGACCAATACTCAGAAACCAGAACTCTTGATTCATAACGAGAAAACGCGTTCAATATTCTGACGAATGATTAGTAGCGGATGATTCTTTCTTGGTGAAAATAAAGTAAAAAAAAAGTAAAACTACTTTATTTCTATCTTTCTCCTTTCTTTCATCCTTGAGACTTTCTTCAGTCAAGATTTTCCTATGTGTTTTGCCAATTTAAAAACCAGGGCTATTTCATTCTATGCACGACTCGCCCAGAAATAAACTTCCGGGCTAATAGCCGAAGTCCGTTAAAACGAAACGGCACTTTGTACACTCGGGGGAACCCCCAAGGGCGCAGTACCTCCTAAAACTCAGAATTTGAGTCTGTTAAAACCGACTTAAGCTATTAGCTGTGGAACTTAAGTTCCACAGCGAGTAGAGGAAGAATGAAATAACCCTGGTTAAAAACTATTTCCATCCAGCTTATTAAGTAAGACGTGGCATCGACAGAATAGTTGCAAAAAAATTAAAAATTTTTATGTGATGCTACCTAGAACACCGATTCACTAATCCCAAAAACCCGGTTTCTGTTCCTGAAAAGATTAATTTTTCGTTGGCTGTAGAGACGCGCTGTTTGAAGCGTCTCTACAAAAAAACGGGTTTTTTAGCTCCAAGTCTGAATACTGAATTGGTGTCCTAGAACGATAAAAAACCTCATCCTTCCAAACTCCCTTTCACTAAGCTCAAAACACGGAAGTATTTCCTTTGCGAGAGAGCAAATTGCGAGGGGTTAGGAGTGGGGTCAAGTCTTGTGTTACCATCTCTAGCTCAACACAACAGTACAATTTATTGGCAACAGACAGCTGTAGAGCAACCCCTCCTCTGTCTCCTTGTACAAACAGAGGAGGGGTTGCTCTTCTGGCAACCCCTTGGTAGTATACGGGCGATACTCCTTCGGAGTCGCTTCGCGATCGCACTCTTGGCGCAAAGTGTCTTGGAGGCAAAGGAAGGGCGATTCGGCAAAGCCCAGTGCCGGAGGCGATCGCACTGCCAATTAATTAGGCGCACAATCTAAATTAAGATTAGCCTAGTAATAGCCACGAGATACTAACAAATTAGAGCGCAGTACGAGATTCAAATCTCCTCTTTGGGGTTCAACAACCAGAACGTCAGCTTTGTTGCGCCGTAATAAAACGCTTGCAGCAGCACCAGCACCAGCACCGAGTATCGGCTCTAAAGCTTCAATTCTGCGGTTACCTGTCAGCAGTGAAATGACACTAGCAGCACCTGCACCAATAGCAGCATCTTGCAGAATGGTACCAGTTTTAGCTCCTTTGCTGATTGTTTCCTTTCTGGTAATGATTTGAGAAGTTGCATTAATAGACTGCCGATTACCATTAGGAAGCAGTAACTCTTGCGCTACAAAATAAGTCCCTTTGACACCATTTCTGGTTATTGGTTGCAATTGTCCATCAATTTCGGTTCCTTCTGGAATCAATACATTTCCTGCCCTATCTACAATGTTTCTTGCCACCTTCAGCTTTATGGGTGCAGTTTCATCAGGAGTGACAACAATTTTATCTTTGTCATAGGTGACTGGAAGTGTAACTCCAGCAGGAATTGAAACTGTTCCTGATTGGGTTTGGGTTTGACCGCGAAAGATTGATTGTGCAGAAGCGGGAGCAGAGACAAACATGGGTGCAATGGCTCCTGTTGTCATTGCCATTGCCATAAGTGCAGCGGTTCCAGTTTTCCAACGATTCAAGTGAGTCATAGCAGAGCCTTTTTGTTTCTTTCTTAATGTGTTTGACGTGCTGTTACTGAGATTGTTTCTGGCTTTTTTTAAACCTGTCGTTAGGCGTATTCCGAGGCTTAAATCGATTTTATGACGGTAAGAATGTGCAATTGTTCCTCTCTATTCTTATACCGCTTCTTGGCGCTAGAGAATAGTAACGAAGGATGTATATGACGGAAAGCTTGTGAAATAGTTCCTAAAGATTTTTACATTATTTACATTATCTGTATCTGGCGATGTATGCCCAGTAATAGGGGAGTCAGGCAAATTGCAATCTCTTACTTTCTATTGTAATGTTAATTTCTTGTGATGGGAGAGTATCATACTGATACACCTCTTGTTTATACAAAGATAAGCAATAAGCTTATTGCTTTGCTGTAAAATTGCTACAGTAATTATTTAACAGTTATCACGGATGAAATCGCCCTCAGACTATAAGTCTGGGGCTATACAAGCGAAGCTCCGTTCGCGTAGCGTGCGCTTTGCGCTCAGTTCCCTACGGCGGGAAACCCCAACGGGAGAGCCAGTTGCCTGCTGTCGGGAAACCCTCCTGCAGCACTGGTCTCACCGCCTGCAGGACTTCTCTCTGCCTACGCAGGCTAATGTATTTAGTGCGCGTAGGCGGGCTTTGTTTGTATAGCGCGATTTCTAATCGCCAGGTATTTTTGTTGTGGAATGCACCAGACAAATCATCTGTCCCATATGCCAGAAAATCTGTTGCTAACGCTTGTTAATCTCTGCAATTGGTAATAACAATTCATCCTCTATTTTCTGTCGCACCTCACGGCTGACATAACAGTCGCTATTTAGGCAATCTACCAGCAATTTAATGGCATCGTAATACTGCTTGAGCAATTCCTTTTGCTGACCGCTGAACTGCCAATCATAACCAATATTGCGATACTTAATCATCACTATTCTTAATTGCTCAATCCAAGCCTGACCGTTAGCTTGCCACCATTGCTGAATTTTTTTCGAGTCTTTTGAGTTTGGTAGTTTCTCTTTAAGCTGTTGCAGCGCTTGCTTTAGGTTTATGTCTAGTGCATAGTCTAAGGCGCGGTCGAGGGCAAGGGAGAGGGCGCATTTGAGGTCGAACTCGCGGGCATGGGAGAGGGCGAGGGAGAGGGCACGGTCAAGGTCGAGGTCGCAGTCGTCGTCGCGGGTGAGGTCGCGGGCGCGGACAAGCTCGCGGGCAAGCTCGCGGGCGAAGTTGAGGTGGCGGTCGAGCTCGAGGTCGCTCTCAAAGTAAAAAGCCTGAACAGCCCCTGGCTTGTAAGGAACGTCCACTGAACTAGACTTTTGGCTCACCCACATAAAAAACTGCTGCAACTTCTTATCAGCAGTGACAAGTCCATCTACCTTTTCTTTCATCAACAGCAATAAACGGTCTGCACTAGGCGACATCCCCAGCGCTAGGAATAAAACTTCCCGCCAGCGTTTTTCCATCATGTGGGTAACAAGGTTTTGCAATGCCTCCTCTGATGACTGTTTGCAAACAACCAATTCTCTTGCGGTGAAATACTCATGGAAAGTCAAATGGGAGAACGAGTAAATACCCTTCGCCCGTTCCACCAATATCCCGTGTTGTGCTTCAATTGACTTTAAAATTCTTTCACTATCCAGTTGCAATGCTTCCGGATCTGTATTTGCATCTGGTAAATTGCGAATGTATTCTGTGATGTAATATTCTGCAACTTTCTGTTTGAAAAAATAGTTACCTCCCTCAAAGGTAATCAAGGCAATTTTGCTGAGTAAATCTTCTTTGCGCTGGTTCAACAACTTTTTGTACAGCTGATCACGATAAATCCCCCGCTTGGCATCCCATTTTTTCAGCAATGCATCCAGTCCTTCTTTATATAGCTCAGAACGATTAGCTGGAAAATCCCCCGACTCTTCAAATACCAGACATAGCAGCGTCAGTAGCAGTGGACTTTGAGCAAGTTCTTCGATTCGGTTATTTTCTTTGAGCAGTTTGATAAATATCTCTGGTTTTACAGCTTTATCCTTAAACCAGTTGCTTGCAAAGGTAGCTATTTGTTCATCATCAAAATCTGCAATTTCCACCTCTGTGAATTTCTCAAAGGTATATTCCCGCGCTGCAATGCGGCAGGTCATAACAAAGTGATTGTCTCTATATTGGTCAGAAAAATCACGAATTTCTTTTAAAACCTGGCTGCTGTCTTCTTCTCTAATTTCGTCCAAGCCATCAAGGATAATTAGTATTCTACCCTGACTTAATAATTTTTCAATTAATAAAGTATTTCTGGGGTGAGCATCCTGCCCGCCCTTTACCAAAGGCAGGCGAGACGCCTGCCCCACAAGAAGAGTAATATATTCCAGTAATCCTGGTTTATTTGCAGCTTCAGCAAAGTCTTTGAGGGTGATAAAAATCGGCACAAGATGAGAATGAAACTCACCTCCAATGCACTGAATCGCTAGATATTTCAAAAACGTGGTTTTACCTGCCCCTAGTTTCCCCAAAATCATCAGCTTGGAATGTTTATTTACCGCCTCCAGTCCTGGCACTGTTTCTTGAGTAATTCTACCCAGTCCCAAACGGTCAAAATCTTCGTATTCACACTCTTGCAGTAATTTATCGATTTCTAACCGCCGCCGTCCGCTGATTTTCTCTAGGATATTGACGCTGGTGTAGATATCATTCAACCCCATTGGCTGAGTCATTTCCAACACACGCATTGTATCGCAGCGTTCTTGTATAAGGGGTTTTATCTTTTCCCGTACCTCTTTTACAAGGACATCTATATCAATGTTATGATCTTGCTCTGCTTCTACCTCTGGTTCGCTGGGTGGTTCAGCAACTACCTCCTCCCACTCTAAGTCCAGCCTGTCGCAAATTTGGACAAAGAGATTGCGGTCAACAGGTTTACCTGTAAAGAACTTACCAATAGGCTGGCGCGTGATTTCTAAATCTTCAGCTAATGCCTTTTGAGTTAACGAACAGCGGATTAAAGCTCTTTCTGCGGTTTTGATACCTTTAGGAGAGCAGCAAAGCGATCGCCCTGTCATAGTCCAACCACAACACTTGTGTTGATTGTACCTACGAAAATTTTAAATCATCCCGTTCTCATGCACAACTCACCCATCACGCCAACCTGTAAGCAATCTTTTCGCAACCACACACCTGTAAAGCTAGGGATGTAGCAATTGGTGGAGTAAATAGATGTTATCCAAGAAGTTCCTTTCAAAAGATGAAGTGCTGGGTATTGTCATGCTGATTACCGTGATTGGTTCTCTGGTTCTTGCAGTTATCGACGAGAAAAGCCGTCCTCAATTCCTGGATTTAACAAAATTTGCTGTGGGTACATATGTTGGACTTTTGATACCACGCTCTAAGTTAAATGAGAGTGAACGGAATTAGGAATCACCAAAATACACCTTTGCGACTTCTAGTCGCTGCTTGTAAAACTAAACCTGCACAAACAAACGGGTTTGTTTTTTTATGATGCACACAAGCGTTCGTCTACCATCTCCAGAAAATCTTGGCAAATTTTATTTGCCACTACCCCCCTTCTTAATTAAAAGTAGGCGAGATGGAACAAGGGAACAAGGAGAATTTCCCTTGTCCTCTTTTTTCACCTTATCCCCCTTATCTGTAAAGCCGTTTAAAGAATCAAACAAACTTCTTGTTTATGGGAGGCAAAAAGGAAAGAACCGCAGGAAAGATGAATTTTTCCACGCTCGTAGTAAAAAATGTTTGCCTAATATGAAAAAAACACTCATTCTATTGTTAACATTCGTTAACTTAAGGTGTTAAATACTAGAAACATTATTTTTAGCTAGCTAAACTAACAAAAAGAGCATATGTACTGTTATTTCTAAAAAAAAGGTCTAGCGCCCAACCCTCGATGATTCCAATCCAACTTACTCTCAAAAACTTCCTCAGTTACTGCGATGCTACTTTAGATTTTCGCGGGTTACACACGGCTTGTATTTGTGGTTCCAATGGCGCTGGAAAATCTTCCCTCCTCGAAGCTATCACTTGGGCAATTTGGGGTGAGAGCAGAGCTTCTAGCGAAGATGATGTTATCCAAACAGGTGCAAAAGAAGTTAGAGTTGATTTCATCTTTGAAGCAAACCAGCAAACCTATAGAGTGATTCGCACCCGAGTGCGGGGTGGAAGTGGTGCTCTGGAATTTCAAATACAAATACCCACTGGGTTTCGCGCACTGACCGGCAAAGGGGTAAGAGCAACACAAGATTTGATTTTAGAACATATTAAACTTGATTACGAAACTTTCATTAATTCGGCTTACCTGCGTCAAGGTCGTGCCGATGAATTCATGCTCAAGCGACCTAGTGAGCGTAAGGAAATATTAGCAGAGTTATTAAAACTCAATCAGTATGATGAATTAGAAGAACGGGCAAAAGAACTCTCACGTCAGTTTAAAGCAAGAACGGAAGAACTAGAGCGCCTTTTGGATTCGCTGAAATCTCAACTGCAACAACGTGAAGCAATTGCCCAAAAACAAGGCGACTTGGAAGCCGAAATCAACCAACTGCAACAGGTACAAGCTTTTGAGAATATCCAGTTACAAAGTTTGCAAGTTGTCCAGCATCAGCGACAAAACTGGGAGCAACAACTGAACTTTGTTAGGCAGCAGTACCAGAATCTTACTCAAGACTGCGATCGCCTGCAACAAGAGCAGTCAGCAATTGACTCTCAGTTCTCTTCTTTAGATGAACTCTTAAGTCAAGCAGCTGAGATTGAAGCTGGGTACAATGAATACCAAGTTTTGCAATCTCAAGAAGAAGCGATGGGCGCTCAATTTGAAGAATACACTCGCGCCCAGCAAGCAAGGCAACAAAAGCAACAGCAGCTCACCAAACAAATTAACGAAATTGAACGGCAACTTCAACACGCAGAGGCACAACTCGCTGCTGTGCAGCAACAAGAGCAGGAACTTCAGCAAACTCTCACTAAGTCTGATGAAGTCGAAGCTGCAATAGCACAACTTGCTGCTGCACGCAACCGTGTTGCTCAACTCGATCAGTTACAACTGCAAGTCGCTCCCCTGTTGCAACAACGGGCGACATTGCAAAGCCAATTGGATCGCGCTCATGCTGGTTTAGTTGCTCGACTCGAACAACTCGAAGCAACAGCCAACCAACTGCAACGTCAGCACAGACGCCAACCGCAACTGCAACAAGCAGTGATGGAAGTGGCAATGCAGATCGACGAATTGGAGAAGAAGCGGGTTTATCTACAACGAGTACAGGAAAAAGGACAGGAAAGGCGTCACTTGATCGAACGCTTGCAGGCTCATCAACGGGACTTTGAAAAACTACTAGGAGAACTCCAGCAAAAGCTGCAAATGCTCCAGAACCCCAATGCTATCTGTCCTTTGTGCGAACGTCCTCTAGAAGAACATTACTGGAATCGTGTGGTAGACAAAACCAAAATAGAGTACAAAGATGCACAAGATGAACTGTGGATAGTCAGGGAGCGAATGGCTGTCTCAGACAGAGAAATTCAGGTACTTAGGCAGGAATATCGTGAGATATCACAGGAATTGTCTCATTATGATGCCCTACGCGAGCAAAGGGGACAATTGGCAGCACAGTTGCAGGCGACAAGTGATGTCGAACAACAGCTACAAGAAATAGTCGCTGAAAAGCACCAATTAGAACGCTGGTTGCAAATGGGTAATTATGCTCATGAAACCCAAGCCGAACTCCAGCAACTTCAACAATATTTGCAACAACTCAACTACAATGAACAAGACCACGCCCTTGCCCGTAACGAAGTAGAGCGGTGGCGGTGGGCAGAAATTAGACTCAGCCAAATTAAAGATGCGGCAAAGCGTCAAGCGCAAATAGAAGCACGAAAACCAGAAATTCAGGGACAAATTGCCCAATTACAAACCAGAATCCAGCAAGAAGCAACGCAATCTGAATGTGCCAGACAAATCGCCGCTCTTGAGCGCCACATTGCTGAAATTGGTTACGTGTCAGAAGAGCATAACAATCTTCGCATGGCTGTACGCAAAGCTCAATCTTGGCAGTTACGCTATCAACAACTTGTGGGGGCGCAGCAACAGTATCCGCAACTGAAAACAAGATTACAAGAGTTAGAGGTATCTTTGCAAGCGAGATTGACTGAGCGGCAAAGACTTGCCATCCAAATCGAAAGCATTGTCCAGCAGCTCGAAGAATCAGCAAATCCATCTGCTCAAATCCCAGCATTAGAGCAGCAATTGGCATCACGCCGACGGCAACTTGACGAACAAATTGGTCAGTTGGGACGCTTGCAGCAGCAGGCTCACCAACTAGAAACATTGCAACTTCAGTATGAACAACAGCAGCAGCAATTGCAAGAAGCAAGACGACAACATCGCATTTATCAGGAATTATCACAGGCTTTTGGTAAAAATGGTATCCAAGCATTGATGATTGAAAATGTCTTACCGCAATTGGAAATTGAGACGAATCAACTGCTTTCGCGACTGAGTGCCAATCAGCTACACGTTCAATTTGTTACACAAAGAGCTGGAAAGAGTGGTAAGGCAAGCAAGAAAAATGCCAAGTTGATAGATACCTTGGATATCTTGATTGCTGATGCTAGAGGAACGCGGGCTTATGAAACTTACTCTGGTGGAGAAGCGTTTAGAATTAACTTTGCGATCCGTTTAGCCTTGGCGAAATTATTAGCGCAGCGGGCAGGGGCGGCGTTGCAATTGTTGATTGTGGATGAAGGGTTTGGGACACAAGATGCAGAAGGATGCGATCGCCTGATTGCAGCGATTAATGCGATCGCATCTGATTTTGCCTGTATCCTAACGGTAACTCATATGCCTCACCTTAAAGAAGCTTTTCAAGCCCGGATTGAAGTGAATAAAACTCAGCAGGGTTCGCAGGTGCGATTAATGATTTAAGGGACTTCCAAATAAAAAAATATCCAACTTGTTGTTAGATTTTTGGGCGGGCAGGATGTCCACCCCATTCTCATTGGATAATGAATTTGTTGGAAATCCCTAAGCAAAAGCTATGTTTTTTTGATGATTCACTGTGTACAAAAAGCAGATGGCTTGGTTTGTATTTTTGAAGGAGCGTTTGTTATGGTGCGGCTCCTTCAAGAACCAAAGCAACTGAGCCAGCAGCTTGCACACTATCGTAACTACATTGAACTCCTCTTTTCACCAGCGTAGTAGTGCATACCCAGCTAAAGGAAAACCGCTGTAAAAAAGCCTTTCAAGCCCGGATTGAAGTGAGTAAAAGACAGAGTGATTCGCAGGTACATTTGTTAATTTAAACAACAGCCGTGTTTTTGCGGTTATTGATTCTGTCAAAATGTAATAGTTGAAAAAACGAATCGGACTACGTGCATTGTGAGGACAAGTTGCCAAGTTTGATGACGTTTTGTAAAGAATTAGCTTCTTTTGCGTAAAATCGCCACTCTCTAGCTGAGAAGTATACAGGTGTTAACTTGACGAATACTAATTGTGGTTGATTTAAGGTGCAATGACTACACAGCTTGGGAGAGTGCAATGGCTGGTTTGCGAACTACTTGTTGGGGGGCTTTCATAGGAATTGCGATCGCAGGTGTCTATACTTTATCCGCAGATTGCACTCAAGCTCAAATTACCCCTGATGCCACTTTACCGAATAATTCCATCGTCAACATAAATGGCAACATTTTCAATATCACAGGCGGAACACAAGCAGGCGGTAATTTATTCCACAGCTTCCAACAGTTTTCTGTTCCCACTGGTGGGGGAGCTTTCTTTAACAATAGTGTTGACATTCAAAACATTATCAGCCGAGTTACGGGTGGGTCAATATCTAATATTAATGGGTTGATCCGCACCCTAGGTACGGCTAACCTGTTTTTGATTAACCCGAATGGAATTGTCTTTGGAGCGAATGCCAGTTTAAATATTGGCGGCTCTTTCTTGGCAAGTACAGCTAACAGTATAAATTTTGCCGATGGTACTAAATTTAGTGCCACTCCATCACAAGACTTACCCCTGTTGACAATAACCGCACCTGTTGGACTAAACATGGGCAGCAATCCAGGACCGATTCTGGTACAAGGACCTGGGCACGACATTAATTATGAGGATATTACCAAGCTAGGACCGCGTCCCCCAATTGACACTAGCTTTGAGGGATTGCAAGTAAAAGAGGGGCAAACCTTAGCACTAGTGGGAGGTAATGTGTCTAGTGAGGGTGGCATTCTCAAGTCACCATCCGGACGTATTGAAATCGGCAGTGTTGGTAGCAATGGAGCTGTGAGCCTCGTGCCAATACAACAAGGTTGGAAGCTCAGTTATGATGCTCCCAGTTTTGGTGATATCCAGTTTTCTGGCAAAACATTTGTGAGTACCACAGGAGTAGGCGGTGGTTCGATTGCGATAACTGGTAGGAACATCAGTTTCACTGGGCAGTCAATTGTACAAGCTGATACCCTTGGCGATAGAAATGGGGGAGAAGTTAGCATTATCGGCGAGAACATAGGTATCAATGAGTCCAACATCACAGCGAACACCTACAGTTCGGGAAATGGTGGACAAATTAAGCTAGTTGCCAACAAGATCGCCTTTGAGAATCAGCCCAGGGAGGGTGGCACTCTGGTTAGCGTGGGCACTCAAGCATGGAGCAAGGGTGACGCTGGAAACGTCAACATCAGCGCAAATTCTTTTTTGCTTGGAAATACAAATATCGTTAGCAATACAGAGGAAAATAGCACAGGAAAAGCCGGAGACATCAACATTCAAGTCGCAGGCTCTATGGTGGTAACATCGTCTGGTATACTAAGCGATACTGTCACAGATAACGCTGGAAAAGTCAACATAAGCGCAAATTCTTTACAAACTGATACCTCAGCAGTTCTTAGCCGTACAGCAAAGCCAGGTAACGTCGGAGAAATCAACATTCGGGTTGCCGACTCTTTGGAAGTACGAGGCACAGCTATAGATACTGTTAGCTTTGGCAACGGTGACGCTGGAAACATCAATATTAGCGCAAATTCTTTTTTACTTGAAGGGTCAGGAATCAATACTTATACCGAGGAAAATAGCCAAGGGAACGCCGGAGACATCAACATTCGAGTCGGCGACTCTTTTGTAATAAAGAATACGGGCATACTCACTGATACTTTTAAGAGTAACGCTGGAAACATCAACATCAGCGCAAATTCTTTGCAGATTGAAAATACGGGGGTGTATAGCCGTACGATATATACAGGTAAATCAGGAGATATCAACATTCAGGTGGCAGGTTCTTTTGTAACCAAAAATACTGGCATATCTACTGATTCCTATGGCATGGGTGACGCTGGGAAACTCAACATAAGTGCAAATGCTTTGCAGATGGACGGTTCGCAGATCAGGAGTGCTACGGGGGAAAATGCCACAGGGAACGCTGGAGAAATTAACATTCAAGCAAACCGTATGGACTTACGGAATATTTCATCTATAAATACCGATGTCTCTGGCAAGGGGAACGCTGGAAATATCAGCATTGTGGCAGATACTATTCAGCTTGATACTCAAAGTGAGATTAATGCAAAGACCACAACGGGTCAGGGTGGAAATATTGGGCTAGAGATAGGAAACTTACTTTTGTTGCGTCGTGGAAGTTTCATCTCTACCACCGCAGGCACAGCACAACAGCCTGGAGACGGCGGCAACATTACCATCAATACTCCTAACGGTTTCATCGTTGCCGTCAGGGATGAAAATAGCGACATCTCTGCCAATGCTTACACAGGCATTGGTGGAAGAGTGGATATTAAAGCATTTGGCATCTATGGCATTCAACCCCGCCAAAGCCTACCTTCCCTGAGTGACATTACTGCCAGTTCAGAGTTTGGTGTAGACGGCACTGTAGAACTCAACACACCTGATATTGACCCAAATCGGGGATTAGTGGAACTACCTACAAATTTAGTTGATGTTTCCCAACAAATTGATACTAGCTGCAATCTTGGTAGCAGGCAAAGAGCCAGTTCATTTCTTGTCACCGGACGCGGTGGCATATCCGCCAGTCCCTTAGATATGTTGACACCAGATGCAGTGCAGGTAAATTGGGTGACTCTCAATCCTAGCAGCGATAACCGCGATCGCTCATCTGTTACCAGCAAACCAACTACTGCTACACCAGAACACATCGTAGAAGCTACTGGGTGGGTGATAAACGAAAAGGGAGAGGTAGTACTCACAGCTAATCCGCCTTTGATCACGTCTCATGGTTCATGGCAGAACCCTGTGTCTTGCGGTGCTTTTTAACACTGCTATTGCCTTAGAGATGTAGTCACAAATCCTCGTGTCGAAGCTATTGCGGCTAGCAACCTCTGGACCCTCCTGTTGGTACATAGTATTGAGGGATTTCTCAATCTCAGGATTACCGCCAGTGAACTCCTCAATTAAGTTTCTCCAGCGTCTAGCAAGCAACTGTACTGGCTCGCTTGTTGGATCAGTACCCTTTTCCATTTCCACACGAACCTGCTCGATGAGTTCTTGCCACTCAACTTGACTCTTTTGAATTCTTTCTTCACCAAGCACCTGTCTGCGTTGCTTTAACTCTTCTAATTGTTCTGGAGTGTAGTATTTTTCAAACATAGTGATAGCCTCAATAATTTCAATGAACTTGTCAACGCAGATATCCTCCGCCGCATCCAAGCTAGCGGCAATTGCCTCAAGGCGATCGCTCAGCCGTTGCTGCAACGCAATTTGCTCCCGTAGGCGCTCTAGGTGAAGTTGAATCACACGCTGCGGCGTGAAATCAGGGCTGTCCAAGCAATCCCGAATCTCCTCTAAAGAGAAACCCAATTGCCGCAGGGACTTGATTTGCTGCAAGCGGACGATATCTTCAGTGGCGTAAAGACGGTAACCTGACTCAGTATGGTGAGATGGCTTCATTAAACCGATTTCATCATAATAATGAAGTGTGCGAACGGATAGCCCCGTTTGCTTAGCCAGTTCGCCAACCTTCCACCATTTGGAACCCATCATCTGTACTCCTTTTTGTCAAAGCGCGATTGGGCAAAGCCCACTGCCGTTCGGCGCAGCCGTGCCGCACCGCGAGGGCAATCGCCATGAGTGTATGGTACAAACCTCACGTAACGTGAGGGTCAAGGGGTTATTTGGGTGAAATGAAAAAATTTTGGATGATTCTTTGACTTATGCCAAATCTGCTTTTATAGCAGTTTTCTATTGGGTGTACGATAGAATTGCATTAAATTAAGTGCAAATTCAGTGCAGAATAAACCCAATGATAAACATCAGTCGAGATATTCATTCACTCTCCAGCTTTAAACGTAATACGCTGGAATTCCTACAGCAGATGAAGCAGACGGGAAAACCTGTAGTGCTGACAGTTAATGGTAAAGCCGAACTTGTAGTCCAAGATGCTGAATCTTACCAGAAGCTACTTGATGCTTTAGAGAAGTTGGAAGCTATTGCTGGAATCAAGAAGGGATTGGAAGATGTCGAAGCAGCTAGAACCACTACCTTGAGCGAATTTGAACAAGAAATGCAACAAAAGTATGGCATTTCAAGTTAGAACGACTCGAACGGCAAATGCAGAAATTGAGGCTGCTTATTCTTGGTTGAGAGAGCGAAACCCAGTTTATGCCGATAAGTGGTTTCGGGAATTGATGGATACTATTGCAACTTTACCCAACGGGAGAGCCAGTTCCCTGCGGAGGGAAACCCTCCTATGTCCTTCGGACACGCTACGCGAACAGGACTGGACTCACAAGAAAAGCCACGACGCTGCGCTTTAGCTGCAGAAAACGATGCACTGACTGAAGAAATCCGTCAACTAATCTACGGTAAGTCAAGAAACAAGTACCGAATTTTGTTTACGATTCGGGAAGATACTGTGTTTGTACTTCATGTGCGTCACAGATCGCAAGCTCCGCTGACCAGTGAAGAAATTGACGAAGAAGTCCACGCTATTTCGGAAGAACCAAAGAAATTTTATGAAAAATGTGGTTTTATCTCTTCACCTGTTGCGCCAATGACAATGTTAGTCACAGTTGCTGATGCAAAAGCAGCTTTGGATATTGTGGAGTAGTTTTTGTTGCAACCAGTTTATTACTATTTGGAACCGCAGATGGACAAGGCAATGAGAACTGCGATCGCCGGCGTTGCAGCGATTAATGCGATGGCGCTTTTCTCCCGCCTGGGGCGATGTTCCCTCTGGGAGCCGCCCTGCATGGCGATCGCGTCTGATTTCGCCTGCATCCTCACCGTAACTCATATGCCTCACCTCAAAGAAGCCTTTCAAGCCCGGATTGAAGTGAGTAAAACTCAGCAGGTGGCGCTGCGGGCGCTATGCGCCCGCAAGCTTGAGGCGATTGCAAAGGTGCCAGTGCCCCTTGGGCAATCGCGTGATTCATATTTTAGTTCAGCAACGCCAAAATGTAAATCAACTCACGTCTGCAAAAACGGTCATCGCCACATTGACATTCTCCGTTCCCAACCTTGCGGTATGGAAACGCATTCCCAAGATTGCTCTTTGGGAGTTCCTGCCTCTACGACTCTTAACTGGACTAACGAGTCCCCGTCAGACCGTCTCCGCAGGCATTTTAGTTTAACGTCCACCAACAGCCCGTAGGCAGACGGATCTAAATATTTTGTTTGTAAGCTAGCTGTTAACTAGGGTTGTCTCGTCTGTGGGATACCTGCCGCGTCACCATTACCAATACCAACACAGTTCCTTTAGTGTGGGGTGATATTTGTCTCGACGGTCAGCCACGGGTGAAACTTACCTGAATTTGTTACGCGCATTAGTCCGATATCTATCTTAGCATATATTTTTTCGTTTTCCTAAGAATTTGTCAAAAAGCTTGCTGTCCTTCTCCCTCTGTTTGCTGTGCAAAAAAATTGGTCGAAGGACGCAAACTTTTTGATCCGCCATTCACCTACACCCAAAGTCCGTTATGGGTGCAGTACTCTCAAAGGCTCTTTGATAGACAGGCTTATCGATACAAAAACTGGCGATGGTCTGCTACAACTTTTAGGCTGTGGCAGAGAAATCATAATTCGGGTTGTTGTAGCCTGGATTTGATATGGCAGATGTTACAAGGTCAGGACTGCTGAGTAAATTGCTGACATCAGTGCCTATAGCAAGGCTTGGCGTACTACTACCTAGCGATATCAGTTCGCCACTAACAGAGAAATTCCAACCTTCATTACCAACGAGTGTATTGCCATCACCACTGGCTTCAATCCGGTTTCCAAGGAGATTGCTGTTACTTACACTGGCTGTGTTGCCACTACCAAGGATGTCGTTGTTACTACCAGTCTGTGTATTGGCATTACCAAGGATGTCGTTGTTATTGCCTAAGTTCCAGTTACCGTTACCGTTGGTTGTGTTATCGCTACCAAAGCCCCAGTTGCCATTACCTTCGGTTTTGCCGCCATCACCGTAGTTCCAGTTACCGTTACCGTTGGTTGTGTTGCCACTACCAAAATTCCAGTTACCATTACCGTCGGTTGTGTTGTTACTACCGTATAACCAGTTACTGTTACCTTGACCACTGTTGTCGGTGGCATCTGCACCATCTAAGTTTTGAAGATCAGATATCCAGTTGTCGCTGTTATAAGGTACAGGTTGACCGTTGCCAGTTTCAGGTAGGTTGCTACCACTCTCGTTCGAGGGAGGAGTGCTGCCAAATGGTAAGTTGCCGGGGAGGTTGCCTCCAGCGACGGCATTGTTAGCACCAAAGACACTATCACCACCAGATGCGCTACCACTAGCAAAGGGATTGCTACCACCGGAGGCACTATCACCACCAGATGCGCTACCACCAGCAAAGGGATTGCTACCATCAGCAGCGCCACCAAAGCCACCGCTACCAGCACCGCCAGCACCGAAGCCACCACTAGCGGCACTATCTAAAGTGCTGCCATCGGTGGACTGCCATGCGCCATCAGTGAAAGAAAAATTGCCATTACCAGTTAAATTGTTGCTAGTACCTTGTGGCCCAGCAGTTTGATTGCTATTCTCAGAAGTTGCCATTAGAACTAAACTCCTATGACTCAAACTGAAATTCCCCCAAAAAGAGGAATATCAACGACATGAGTGAAAGCTTTTTTTGACTTTCATCTTCAATAAAGAAATACTATTTTCTAACTACATAACTATTTTTGACAGCTAGTTAGAATTGGCTTGTAATTCAGTTAAATTTCAGTGAAAATAGTTTGATTCCATCAAGCCTTAATTAACCCAAAATCAAACTAAAAAACAGTGAGCACCACACTTAACAAAAGTATACGAAATTTGATTGACGTTTTAAATGAACAAAATTTAGATTTGATTGTTAATTCTTTTGATTTTGTTCAGGCAGAATATCATGCAGGGTAAGAATTCAGGTTTCTCTGTGTTCCTGAAGAGCGATACTTTCAGGATTTGCTCGCTCACTCTTGAAAACAGGCATTATCTAATAATAAATAAGTTTGGCGATTCTCCTGCAATCTGCATTGTAGCTTCCACAGATTAGTGCTGGCTAATCTATGGATGGCATCCTCCTACAGACTGATAGTAAACAAAAGATTAATCACAGAAATGCCAAATCTCTCAATTATAACCGCCGATAGATTTATACTTCTTAACAGCTTTCTAACATCTGGAAAGATACCCTATTCCCGAAGTTACTATTATAGAAGCTTATGAAGTTGTGATAATTGGCGCTGATCACAATGTACTTGTTTGTGGCTTCTTGCGTACTTTTCACTGTTAAAGGTGCCATTTATCGCGCTAATAATTAGTGCCAAATAATCCTGAAATTCACAGCTTTAGCTAAAGCTCAAAAAACATACCAAGGATAATTTACCTGTTCATAGTTTCCAAACTTTGCTAGCAGATTTAGCTACTTAATACGAAGTTGCCAAAGATAGTATCATTTGATGGAAGATAAAGACTGCCATCAACTATGCCGCGATCGCCCTTTGGGCGGCTCCCTTTGGGAGCATCGCGAATTTAAATTGTGCTGCACTTGGAGTATGCAGAATTGACCCGCCGCTATCAGCGTTGTGGAAATGGAGCAGAACGTACCCGTTGGCTAGTGATTCGCCTCCAAAAGCCGACCTGGAAACCCCATGAAAGTAGAGCAAGTGGCGGAAATTACGGGGTTGAGTGCAGATTGGGTGCGGAAATTTGCCCGTCGTTACAATGAGAAAGTTTCCACACTTCCCGTGAGGTTTTATGATATTTTCCGTCGTCAACTGTTGGCGGTGAGCTCCTGTGTCTTTAGCTTCTGCGGTTATGAGTCTAGGTGTTGCGGCTGGTAAACGTAACAGGCGACACAATCAAACCATCCTTAACATGAATAACTCGCTGGGTTTGAGCAGCGACATCAGCCTCATGGGTAACGATAACAATCGTAATGCCCTGACTATTCAAATCAGTCAGCAACTCCATCACTTCCTGGGAAGTCTGACTATCCAATGCTCCTGTTGGTTCATCTGCCAGAACCAAAGCGGGACGATTGACCAAAGCGCGGGCGATCGCCATGACTGTATAGTACGAACCTCACGTTGCGTCAAAGTCAAGGGGTAGGCAATACTAGCCAAAATTAAACTTTTAAACTTATACCAAGTTGCAGTCAAAGGTAATATATCCCTCACCCCACACAAACCAGTACTGCCACACAGCTTGTGTGGGCGAGGTCACCAGCTAAGATTTGATTCTACACAATCTATAAACGACTGATTAACCAGCTACGCCATCTGCCGAGCCATCAACTGGGCAAACAGTCCCTCAACAGAAGCCAGATACTCAAAACTGCCTTGCTGCACAATTTGACCTGCTTGGAGTACATAGATGCGGTGAGCGTTGCGAATCGTGCTTAGTCGGTGAGCAATCACTATCCTGGTAACTTGCAACTTATCCAAACTTTGACTAACAATCGCCTGGGTTCTGTTATCGAGCGCACTGGTAGCCTCATCAAATAACAAAATGCGGGGTTTTAATGCCAGAGCGCGAGCAATGAGCAGCCGTTGCCGTTGTCCTCCAGAGAGATTGCTACCGCCTTCACTAATCACAGTATGCATATTCATTGGCATTGCTGCAATATCGTCAGCTAACCCAGCCATATGCGCTGCTTCCCAGGCTTCATCCAGTGTAAGCCGAGCACCGCCAGCGATATTATCGAAAATGGAAGCTGACATTAGCCGACCATTTTGCAAAACGACACCCAACTGTCGGCGCACTGTGTCCACATCTAACCCAGACAGGTCTTGACCATCGTAGTAGATGGCACCAGCTTCAGGAATCTCAAACCCTAGTAGTAATCGGAATATTGTCGATTTACCGCTTCCAGAACCCCCCACAAGCGCAATAAACTCTCCAGGCTCTGCATGGATACTCACATCATCCAGCGTCAGTGATCCATCTTTGCAGTAGCGGAAAGTAATATGCTTCGCAGCAATTCTACCTATAAGGAGACCAGGATCGGCTTTGCTGAAATTCACTTCTGGTATGGTTTCCAGAATTGGCTGAGTGCGTTTCCACTCAGGGATGACTTGTAAAACTTCGGTTACTGTATTGCTCAGATCTGTGGCTCCCTTAATAAAGCTGCCAAAGGCTGTGTTGAAAGCCAGGAAAGTTCCAATAGAAAGTCCGGTAATACCTGAAGTCTGAGCTTGCGCTAGCTGCTGTGTAGCAAACCAAAAGAGCATTGCAGAAGTCAGCGTGGGCATCACCGTATTGAACAGTGTGACACTGTCTTCAATTTTTTGTGTGCTGAGTTCCAGCTTTATTTGCCGACTGTAATTTTTACTCCATATAGCGAAAGCGTGCTCCTCAGCCCCAGCGACACGCAGTTTAGAAATGCCATTAATCAGCTGCACCGTCTGCCCAAAGATATTTCCCTGTAGCTCCAACAGTGGACGAACCTTGCGTAGGAGAACCGTACCATAGACTGTGGTAACAATAATCGCAATTATTGCAACAGCAACAGCGACTAGGGCTAACGTGACATTGTAGTAAAACAATTGCCATAAGTAAAACAATGCAAACAGACCAGTAATGAGATTTATCAGGGTCGTGCCACTGAGCCGACGACGGATCGTACTCACCGATTGTACTCGGGACTGAAGGTCACCCGTGGTGTACTGGCGAAAAAAATATACTGGTAGGTTCAGCAAGCGATCCCATACAGCGGGTTGGGTGGAGGCGTCGGAAAACGTTTCCACCCGCAAGAGGGCAAACCCCTGGGCTAGCCGAAATAGCGCCGTTCCGAAGACAGCAGCCAAAAGCCCCAATCCGACTTGCAGCAATAGTCCTCTGTCGCTATCTGGAATCGCGTTGTCCATGATAATTGCAGTGGCTTGGGGTGTGAGCATCCCTAATACTGTAGCGGCAATGCCAGTAAATAGAATGGCTTGCACGTCTGTTGCACGACCCTTAAGCGCGAACTGGAGTACATCCGTAGCTTTGAGAACTTTATCGGGCAGAGACCGATAAAACGTGTATGCAACTGGAGATAGGGTTGAAGCCCTGCCGTCATCCAAAGGAAAACGGGTTCGATCAACTGGGTCAAGTATTTCATAGCGAGTGGAACAAACGGGCAGCAGCGCCACTGGTCGGTTGTCCTGCTTGGTGTAAGCTACCATTGGTCCACAGTCCTTGTTCCACCACTTGTCTTGTAGTAGCACCCGCCGCATCCGGAGGCGCGAAGCCCGCACAATTGCCTCCAAAGGTTCCTTGACCCGTTTGAAGTCCTGTGATCGCGCAGGGGGGCAGATTTTCACCCCCAAAGCCCTTCCTACCGAACCAGCAGCAACTAACAGGGGCGCGCCTTCCTCTTCCGGCAAAAAGGTCGCTTTTTGAGATCCCAAGGTCGATGCTAGCTCCTCTAATGCCTCCGCTGTTACTTGAGAGTTGAGGCGTTGGCGATCGCGCAACCGAATAAGTTCTTCCTGCGCTTCCCGCTCATCCAAAAGGTTCACGCAGCGCAGAAGTTGAGTATGAAGCTGGGAGAGACCTTCAAGCAGAGTATCTGGATTGCGGATTTGTGAAGTGCCTCGAGTGACAAGCTGAACCTCATCCACAGCTTCTAGCCACATTTTGTCGCTGAGGAAAAAAATTCCTGTTGCGGTTGTCAAGGTAAGTTCTTCAAACCCCAGCAAACGGACAGTTCCTTGCTGAATCTCTACGCAACAGACTATACCCCCTTCAGGCTGGAAAGTCTGACCATGAGTCAGGGAAAATTGTGCTTGAAAACAAGAAGCCCTCACCTGAATTGCTGGCGTGACAACTTGGGCGAGTGCAGTACTGAGTTGCCAAAGCCAACCTTCTACCCAGGCGATCGCCCTAACATCTGCATTGGCTACTAACTCTCTGAAACATCCCTGATGTACTTGTAGCAGTTGTGTCTCTCCAATTGGCACTGCCAAAATCTGACGGTGCTGATTCAAAGAACTGACAGCAGTTCCGAAAAGTGCATCTCCCTCACTAATACTGGATAAATAACGACGAGTACCTTCTACAACACCATTTTTCACCGTGGTGGCAAACAAGGCTACAGAGCCAGACTGAACCACCCAAACCTTATAAGGGTCATCCAGCAGTATCGGCTCATTGCCCTTAACTTGATAAAATTGCCCTTGTAATAACATTTTGGATTTTAAATGAGTTATAGGTTAAGAGTCAAACGTCAAGAGGCATTTTAGCTCTCCCTGCTTTGAAGCTTCCTCGTCGCCCCTATCCTTCCTTCAGCACTGCCCCTTCGATGTAGAGTAAGCGCGAGTACACTCCCTCTACTTGCCATAATTCTTGGTGGGTCCCTCGTTGCACTACCTTACCGCCCTCAAGGACAATAATTTCATCGCAGTCCCGGATCGTGCTTAGACGATGTGCCACGATAATGCAGGTGCATCCCCGTCGCCGAAGATTGGAGTCAATGATTTTTTCTGTCTGGGCATCCAAGGCACTGGTGGCTTCATCCATGATAAGGATGGAAGGATTATTCACCAAAGAGCGGGCTATTTCCAACCGCTGTCGCTCACCTCCACTTAAATTGGCGGCACCTTCAATCAGCTCCGCATCAAACCCCCCAGACATAGAAAGAACCACATCGTCGATGGCAGCATCGCGACAAGCTCGCATCAGATTTTTATCCGCTACTGTGGTATCCCATAGAGTCAAATTTTCCCTTACAGTTCCGCCAAACAGCACGATATCCTGCTCTACCATAGCGATGGAGTTAGTCAATACCTGATGAGAAAAGTGTTCTTTGGGTTTCCCATCAAAGAGAATTTCCCCCGCCCAAGGTTGATAAAGCCCGCTTACCAGTTTGGCAATGGTAGATTTGCCAGAACCGCTCCCACCTACTAAGGCGACTCGCTGTCCGGGTTTAATTAGGAGGTTAAAATTTTCAATCAGGGGGGGTTCTAAGCGGCTGTAGCCATATGTAATGTTCTTCAGTTCGACGTACCCCTGTAGACGAGGAGATGAGGAAAATGAGGGGGATGAGGAAGATGAGGAGGATGTTGCTCCCTTATCTCCCTCATCTCCCGCTGCTCTCCTACTTCTGTGCTCTAGTTGTGGATCTACTGGATTGTCCAGCACATCATCCAAGCGAATCAAATTACCCTCCATTTCTTGGAGAATGCTGCCGAAACTAACGAGATTGTTCACAGGCAGCAGAAAACTCTGCATCATTCCTTGAAAGGCTACGAGCATCCCGATGCTGAGGTGCCCGTTCATCACCCGTAAACCGCCTACAATCAAAAAAGCCATAGATGAGAGCGCAGACAGCAGCGTGGGTAAGACTGAGAACGTCTGGTTTGTCACCCCCAGTTCCTGCTGGGAATTAAGTGCCTTGGCATAGTAACCTGACCACCGGGAAAAGAAATCTGACTCCAACCCAGATGCTTTCAGCGTTTCCATACTTTGGAGAGCAGCAATAGACGCGCCAGCAGCTTTGCCATACTCTTGTATCAATCGCTGATTAGCATCTACGCGCCGACGGGAGATCCACTGCAAGATTAAAACATTCACCCCAGCAAAGGTGACGACAACCAAGGTCAGTACCCAGTCATATTGGAGCATGACTAGCGCGTAAAAAATCACCATCACCGTATCGATAACCGTAGTCGCTAACCTCCCCGAAAGAACATTGGCGACTTGGTCGTTGAGACTGGTGCGGCTACTAATTTCTCCTGCAAACCGCTGGGCGTAAAAACCAACGGGTAGGCGCAAGATGTGCCACAGAAAGCGGCTGGACATTCCTACAGCCAACTTGACCTTCAAGCGACGCAAGTACCGCAACCGCAACAGCGTTAATACTCCCTGGAACACCGTTGCGATCGCCATTGCAAGAAGCAACGGACGCAGCCAGTCCTGCCGTCCCTGAATCAGGATTTCGTCTACAAACACTTGGCTGAACACGGGTACCGCCAGCCCAACTATCGTCAACAAAAACCCCACTAGCACGCAGTAGCTCAGGGCACCAGTAGCGCCTTGTAACCGTTCCCATAGTGATAGAATCAGGCTGAGTTTACGACCCCCTTTCTTAAACTCCAGACCTGGTTCGATGAACAATACCACTCCGGTGTACCCCTCGTCGAATTCCTGTAGGGACACATGACGTGGTCCGGTGGCGGGGTCATTGAGATAGACTCGCTTCTTGCCAAATCCCTCCACAACCAGGAAGTGGTTGAAGTTCCAGAACACAATATAGGGAGGGCGCAACTCTGGAAGTTGCTCCAGTTCCTTTTTCAAGCCGTTGGCTTGGAGTCCATAGTTTCTGGCAGCTTTGAGCACGTTAGAAGCCTTGCTGCCATCGCGGGAAACACCGCACTCTCTCCGCAGTTCTGGCAGCGGCACAATTCTCCCGTAGTAAGCCATAATAATTCCCAAAGCTGCGGCACCACATTCGACTGCCTCCATTTGCAAAAGGGTGGGGGTTTTTACCCGTTTGCTTTGACCTAAAAGCAGTTTTTGCAGGTGCTGCAAAAAATTAATCGGTGTCACTGATAAAGGATTAGTAGATACCACTGACAGACCTCAGGATGGGTAAAACAAACGTAATTGGAGCTCGCTCTTCCACCTTGACGCGAACAACTGTAGTCGTTCCAGAAGAGATTTTCAATTGTGGTCCTGTGGACGAAGACCACTTGTAGCCGCTGAAGGTGGCGGAATCCGGCTTGAGGTCAGCGAATATTTGCATGACTCCCTCCTGCTTGTCACCTACCAAACCTGCCACCACTTCTGGATTACCCACCACACTAGTGGCGGCTTCCTTTGTAATGGGAAATGGTGAGACCGTGGTAACACTACCGACGATGCCGCCAAAGCGTTCTCGCTTCACGGTTTGGGGCGTCATTTGCAGCATCATACCCGGTTGAATTTTCTTGCCATCCCCAACTGGAAAATAAGTTATGCCCACTAATTTGCTGGATGAATTTTCTACATCTATACTCCCCAAGCGAGTTCCTGCATCAACAACCTGCCCAGGTGTAACAGTGATTTCGAGAACGCGTCCTGAGTGTTGGCTGATAATCTGGCTGTTATTGCCAAGTTGTTGTTCCAGTTGGGCAATTTCTCGCTCGACTTCTTGAATCTCTTTTTTTCGGCTAATTGAATTTTCCAGGTCTTGTTGAGCGATATTGGCTTGTTTAGTGTTCAATTCTTGCAACTGGGCTTGGATGTTTTTGATTTCGTTGAGGTTCTCTAGGTATTCTCGTTGTGCCTCCGCTTCTTTAACATCTAGTTGCTTAATCTGAGATTCAGCTTCATCAATGTTTACACTGGCATCGTTGTGTTGCTGCTGCGCCTGTAACACCACATCATCGGAAACCGCTCCCTCTCTTAATAGCTGTAGGCGGTTGTTCAATCTCTTTTTATAAGTAGGAAGTAATTCCCGGAGTGTTTGCAAGCGTTGCTTAAGGGTCTGACGTTCGCGCCCTATTGACACCAGCCCTTTCTCCCTCAGGATAGGTGTCAAATCCTGCACAATCTTTAGCCTCTGCTGAAGATTCTGGCGTTGTTCTTGGATTGCCTTTATGTCGAGCTGCTGACGCTGCATTTGCAACAAGTTAGCGTTGTGGTCCTGCTCCTGGAGTTGGGCTAGTTTGGCACGCGCTAGTTGTAACTGCTTGCGTAGGTCAAATTGGTTAACCGTTGCCAGTACGTCTCCCTTTTTGACGAAATCTCCTGCATTGACGTTCAAAGCTTGTAATTGCCCTGCGCTTGCTGCCTGCAGTGGTACAACTTTGCGTGGATAAATCAGCACTCCTCGACCTTCGACGGTAATGGGAATGCGTCCACAAATACTCCAGATTATGGCTACCACCACTAAGGAACTCAAGGCGGTTAGAGGCAGCCAGCTTTTAGGACTAACCACTTGCATCAGCTGGTCTAGTCTTTCAGGAGAAGATAAACGCTCCAGTGACTGTTTTCGGAATAGGCTGCTTTTTTGGTCTAACATTTAGCCTCACCTTAGTTGCCCCAGATTTTTTTAAAGAGTGCGATTGCTCGTAAGGGCAGTACGCTTGGCGCGATCGCCCTGAAAATCACATTCCAGAATCTTAATTCCGCCGCCGCAAAAGTCAATTGAGAATTGAAGCCAGAGCCTACAATTTTTATGCAATAACAATTTCAAGAGATGTAGATAATGAGCGATCGTTTAAGTACGGCGTGGAATTTCTGGCAGCTTAGGGACTTCCTTTCTTAAAAAATATCCAACTTTTTTTTGTGGGTAGTGGCACTAAGCGCCCGTCCTATAAACTGGGCGGGCTGGACAGCCCACCCCACACAAGATTGGATAATTTATTTGTTGGAAATCCCTTAGTGAATTACTTTACTGTTAGTAGATTAGACAGCAAAGCATTTGAGCACAATTCAAAAATCTTCGATAAAACTGTGATTTTTTACTGTTGCTTTGTATTGTAAAAAATGAACTAAGTAGGTCGGCACAAATAAAGTTAACTCGTTGCTGCTGTCATGAGTCATGAGTCATTAGTAAGAGTGCGCGAGTTTCAGGCATTTTCACATTTCTTAACGTAGATCTGTTTATTCTTACCTACCTACTTAACCGCGACCTCGCCAACCTGGTCGGGGCTGACTGCTGCTCGATAAATTTTGTGCATATCTAGGCAAATGTCGGAATTATTGCGGAGGTTTTTGCGGAAACGGTACGTTTGCTGTTGTATAATCAATTAACGTTTGATTAGTACGGGATGTAAAAGCTTACAAGGAAGTGAAAACCTTGAAACACTTGGCACGAACTAATTATTAAAAATTGAATACATTTTTAAGTCTCGTACTGAAATCCGTTTCGGTATCTCTAACTGGGGATTAGTGGTCAAGGAACCTGAGCCATGAGGCAAGGGAACCAAGCTCAAATGCACTTCTAATTGAGCGAACTTACACCGTAGAGTTGGACTTGCTCATATTTACGGATTTATGCCTAGATATGCGTAGGTTTTTAGAAGCGGTGGTTCATGTTCATTCCCAAAGCAACACGGAAGGAAGTGATTCTGGATACGCTAGCCTCACTAACTCATAACCGATTCCAGAAGCGCCTCGAAAGAAACCAGGGTTGTAAACATCTTTGGGAAGCTCGGGAAACAGATAAAAACCATTGCCTTGCTTTGCCCTAGCGACAAGCCATGCAGCCTGTTTTTGTACAGTGTCCCAAAGTTCGGAATGCGATAACTTACAGGCTCCTAGTAATAGCAACTCTAGCCTACCAAAGTTACCGCAACACAGCTGGTCTAGATTATGTAAACCCAACTGTTGAGTTGTGTTTATGGCGACAGCGATTTCTTGCCGGATTTCTGCATTATCCAGAATCGCCAGTCCCCCCAAACGGGCTAAACCGATACCAGGAGCACCATGACACCAACTTACCATAAAGGAAGGCTTTTCCTTACCAAGAGCAAGAGTTTCTACAATTGGCCAATTTCCAGCACTGGCAGAAAATACACTGCGTCCAAAGGCAATTGCTTCCTCTGCGGCTTCTAGAAAAACCGTTTCTTGCGTAGTTTTGTACAATCGCAGTAAGGCGTAGGCAATGCCCGCCGCACCATGAGATAATCCCGTCGCTAACTTGCCTTCTAGGGTTGCCCAAGCTCTAAATCCAGAATCGCTCTTGGTGCGGTTACTTAACAGGTGATAACCTAAAGCAGTGGCTTGCTCCAGAATAGCTGGATCTGATGAAGCTTGGTACAAACTCAATAAGCCTAGTATTGCCCCTGCTGCCCCAGCTATCAGGTCAAACTTGCTATCGCTCGCAATCTTTTCTGGAGTCATTAACGAAGCTGCAAGACTGGCAATATTCAGAAGCTCAGGTTCGTCCAAAAATTGGCTGACCCGTACCAAGGTATAAACAATAGAGCCTAATCCAGTGGCTCCACCGATACCCATTTGCTTGGTAATTTTACCTAGAGAGTTTGGATCTGTGTCCTGCAAGTCTTTCTTGAGGTCTTGCAAGGCGCTCAGTGCTAAATCTCGAAATTCCGCATCACCAGTGATTTTTGCCAACGCCGCTAAAAATAAAGCGATTCCACAAACACCGTCGTACAAGTTATAGCCCAAGGGCTGAAGTTGCATCCGCTTAGCCTCAGGCAGCTCTACCATGCCAATCCAGGTAACACTATCGGCGGCGTGAATTGCCCGTTGTTGCAGTTCTTTGGCAATCTCCACTGCCTCCTGTACCAGCTGTGCTTGTGTCAAGGGAGCCGTTGCATCCAGAGCCAGAGCAGCACTAGCAGAACTGGTGAGAGCTACATTGGTCGTACCAACAGCGACTCGCGAGTAAAGAGAAGCTCGAATAATTGCAATCTGTTGGGTTAGGTCTGTATCATTAAGCTGCCGTAGACGAGAAATCATCCGGTTATAAGCAGGTTCTTTGAAATATCCCTCAATGACCAAGTCAGAATTGACCTTCAAAGCATCACTGCTTGAGTCAGCGACAAAGTACGGAATATCCATTTGTTCCAAAGCTTGTAGTTCCGCTGCCAGTATCGGCCAAGCGAGGGGTTTGCGTTCGGTTACCAACAGCGCCCGACTTAGCACATCAAGTTTAATGCTGCGGTCTACATTATGCTGTAGCAAATTTGGCTGCAGAGCTTTCTCCAGAACATCACCGTAGATTTGGCTATTGCGAAACAAAAACCGCACTTTCTGATCAGCCAAAGCAGCTAAAGGACTATCAGTTGCCAGAAGCGCTTCTCGCCGCTGTGTCAGGAACTGATACATCTGTCGAAAACCATCTACGATGTCATCAACGTAATCATTGGCTGATAGGATGATGCCGTTGAGCAAAACTGTATTGGGTTGGGTTGGCAATATGTCAGATTCATATTCCCATGCCATATTGTCAGTGTTGATATTCTTCCACCTTTGCTTTCTAACAAGAATTTCCTCGCCAACTCCCCCCAAACCACTATCGTCTATAACCTTTCCTGCTGGACCAAATTTCCAATTCGGTAGTAGTGCAGTTCGCAGCACAGAGTCGAAAAATTGTTGATTCGCCAAGTCTTGCGCCCCCAATTCCTCAGTTTTGGGGTCAATATCCCGAGCTTCCGGTTGCAAAAGGGTTTCCAAATCTACCAGCACCGGGTGTTCGCCGTTGGCGATCAGATTTTCGTTATGGCAGTCAGTCCCTTGCAGCACATGGACTAGACACAGAAGCATCCCGGCACGCTGGTAGTATCGCTGCGCTGCTGCTTCGTCTGCACAGGGCAAATGCTCTACATACTCCATCCAGCCATAGGTGGTGCAATCAATAACTTTGAGTATCTTAAACGGCAGCAGAACTTCCTGCTGATTACACCAGCTTAGTAACTGAAAATACGCCGTTTCCAAGCCTAAGCCTCTGGGTTTGTATATCAGTTTCAATCCAGAGGCAAAGGTTAAACCTATCACCGAGCGTCCTTTGTTGTGCAAATCGGAGAGCTTTAATTGAACGGCAACAACCTGACGTGTATCTTGTTGAAAGGTTTGCTGAATGGTTAGCTTGTCTGATGCCAATCGCTGGAGAAATTCAGCTTTTTCCTCTACCCAGAAATTCATCGCCGTCGCCACCAATCGCGCTAAGACGCTATACTTCTGGAAAAAAGACAACAGCTTGTTTGTTTTCAGGTCGCTGATAAAGATTTGATACTGCTGATTAGAACCTAAGCCTTGTTGTTGTCCCTGTAAAAGGGTAAAAGTAGATTGCTTAAGCGCTTTAAATAGTGAAAATTCAACCTGTAAAGCCTGGGCGCAAAGAGACGCTAACTGTACTAACAACTGACGTTCTAGACGTATTTGAACGTCTTCGGATAGCAGTTGCCAACTGGAACCAACTTGTAAAAGGAGCTTCTGTCGCGCCACGTACACAAAGGGCAAATAAAGTTCTTCAAAGGGAATGGGCTTTTCGGTATCCAGACAGCGATAGGCGCTTGCACAGGCTGTTTCCCAGTCTGTATTCAAAACTTCTTGCAAAGTTTCTGTCCAAACAGGTAAATTGTTTGGCTCGGCAAGGCGGACTTCCCCGAGAAGAGTAGCGACATCGCTAGAATCTACACCATCCCAGACAAGGCGTTTGGCAAATTTTTCTAGGTTGCCTTTTGCAGCACCTTGACACCACGCTTGCCAGCGGGAGCTAATTAACTGGGAGTTAACTTTTGCCTCATTAGGAATAAATTGCTTGCCCAATCTTTCAGTGAGAGTACTAGCTTGCTCCACTATTGCGATTAAATCTTGCTGTGAAACTTCCATCTAAGTTACTACCCTCTAAAACGTTTAGTTTTATTCACACCTTGACACTTCAAGAAAACCTGTTCACAAATTAATTTTAAAAATAAGGTATACACCTTTTAGTTGGCAATTCCCAAATCTTAGGTAAGACTATCATTTTTCTAGATTTTACTTCACCAGATTATTACTATTATTTTTTTAGAAAGTATCGAAGAAATGAGAATTGCGCTTTATTTTTCATCTCGATATTGTAGTTATTGTCAATCAAAAGTTGACAATGAACAACATCTACAAAGGAGAACTGAAAATGCAAGAAGAACTGAAAATGCAAGAAGAACTGAAAAAAGTCCTTGCTAACTCAGATCAAGCTGTGCCAACTGAAAAACTATCTGATGAACAGCTAGAGACAGTGGCAGGTGGTGTCCTCAAATGTGTTAATAGTACTAGATCTTACGCCAACCAGTGCGTTAATATTACTGCCTATTACAACGCCAATGACTTAGTGTAATCTGAAGTGAATTCCGCCACTAATTAGCCGTAAATCGTCATCTTTATAACCCAGTAAGTTTGGATTCATATCCAAACTTACTGGGTTATATCACATTTTAAAAATTAAAAAAAGAATTTTATTGAAGCACTACATAGTAAGCTAAAAGTGCTTTATTCTCGACAATTACTAATAAAATGTAACTTTGGTACTGCGCTTTTTGCTTAATTGTGGTTTCTAATGTTAAGTGCAAAAATTCAGTTTAAAAGTTGTATAAAAGGTATTTATTAAAGGCGATTAATCCCTCATAATAATCGACAAAGTAATTTTCGTTTGGTAGTCGATAACCCTACGAAACTTCTCTATAAAACCATTATATCGGCAGTGAGCGCGACGACGAATACTATACTTGCTACCCTCTAAAACGTTTACTTTTCTTCAGACATTGACACTTAAATAAAACCTGTTTGTAAATTACTTTTCAAACTAAGATATACACCTTTTAGTTGACAATGTCAAAATCTTAGGTAAGACTATCATTTTTTTGATATTTTACTTCACCAGGTTATTACTATTATTTTCTTAGTAACTGTCGAAGAAATGAGAATTGCGCTTTATTTTTCATCTCGATATTGTAGTTATTGTCAATCAAAAGTTGACAATGAACAACATCTACAAAGGAGAACTGAAAATGCAAGAAGAACTGAAAATGCAAGAAGAACTGAAAAAAGTCCTTGCTAACTCAGATCAAGCTGTGCCAACTGAAAAACTATCTGATGAACAGCTAGAGACAGTGGCAGGTGGTGTCCTCAAATGTGTTAATAGTACTAGATCTTACGCCAACCAGTGCGTTAATATTACTGCCTATTACAACGCCAATGACTTAGTGTAATCTGAAGTGAATTCCGCCACTAATTAGCCGTAAATCGTCATTTTTATAACCCAGTAAACTTTAGTATTCAACTAGGTTTACTGGGTTAAAATACGTAGAAAATGTATTTTTTAAAGGTAATAAAGCCCTTATGACAATTGACAAATTAATTTTCGTATGGGAGTCGATAACTTTATGAAACTTCTCTACAAAACCATTACATCAGCAGCGATCGCGACGACAACTGCCCTCAGTTGCCTAGCGGTAAAAGCAGAAGCCTCGACTTTAGGATTTGGGCAAAGCTCTACCAGTAACGTTGGGTTGACTACCAGTCAAGGTGTTGCAGCCATGAATGCCGACATTGCTCGAGAACGTTATGGTGTTGATGGCAGCGGTGTTCTAATAGGTGTCATTTCCGACAGCTTTAATAATCTAGGTGGGGCAGAGTCCGATGTCGCCAGCGGTGACTTGCCATCAGGCATTCAAGTCCTACGGGATTTTCCTGGTGGTGGCGGCGATGAAGCTCGTGCCCTCATGCAATTGATTTATGATGTGGCTCCCGGTGCCAACTTTGCATTCCACACGCCATACCCGTCAGCAACCTCGAATCCATCTGAATACGCTAATGCCATTCTTTCACTGGCAGACGCGGGGGCTAATATTATCGTATCCGATGTGGGGGATGTCTTTAGTCCTATGTTCCAGGACGGAATTGTTGCACAGGCTGTTGACAGTGTAGTGTCTAGACCTGGTGCCGCTGCTGTCTCCTATTTCGCCGCAGCTGGTAACAGCGGTCGTAGGAGTTATGAAAGCCCGTTTAATCCTAGTGGTGTGATTGAACCGGTCAAGGGAGGCGAGTTACATGATTTTGACCCCGGATCTGGAGTAGATACGTTTCAGAGCATCACGATTCCTTCTGGTGCTGGAGTTAGCCTGTTTTTCCAGTGGGACTCATCTTTTGCCTCGGTCAATGGTGATGGTGCGACAAACGATCTCGATATTTTCTTATATGACAGTACTGGTACTAATGTATTGGCTAGCAGTACTGAGTCTAATATTGGCAACGACCCGGTAGAATTATTATCCTTCTTGAACACAGAACCAACAAGTGAATTTAACCTGGCGTTCTCAAAAAATACTGGCTCTGACCCCGATTTGATGAAATACGTGGTACTAGGAGGAGGTAGAAATTTTAGGATTAACGAGTTTGATACTGCTAGCAGCACTATTTATGGAATTCAGAATGCCGAGGGAGCTATGGCAGTTGGGGCGGCTTCTTATCTTGAAACCCCAGCGTTTGGCACAGATCCAGCTCGCTTACGGTTTTTCTCTTCAGCTGGAGGTACACCAATCTTGTTTGATACAGAGGGCAACCGCTTGGCAACTCCCGAAATTCGCAGAAAGCCTGAAATTGTAGCTCCCGACGGCGGTAACACCACTTTCTTTGGAGCGGACATTCCTGAAGATCCAGACGATTATCCCAACTTCCCTGGCACGTCAGGAGCAGTCGCCCATGCGGCGGCAGTGGCAGCTCTAATGCTGGAAGCCAATCCCAGCCTATCTCCTGCCGAAATTTACAAAATCCTGGAAGAAACTGCCCTCGATATGGACGATCCAAGCACCCCAGAATTTGACGTAGGATTTGACTTTGCCACTGGATACGGATTGATTCAAGCCGATCGCGCAGTCAGTCGAGCCAAGAAATCTGTTCCCGAAACCTCTTCAGCTTTAGCTGTATTGGCGTTGGGTGCTTTAGGTATCGTTTCTGTGCGGAAGCGCAAGGCGAACGGGAGCAACGCGATTTTGTAACCCACATTCCGCAGGTGCGATCGCTTAAGTAGGTCAACCTTAAAAAACATAAAACAAACCTAACCCCCCAGCCCCATTCCCTATAAGGTCCGCTTGAGAGTCAAAGCCTCTCCCCTACTAGGGGAGAGGAATGGAAGCGAGGTCTCATGCCCACGAACACTTTTGCAAGAAGTCTACTAAACAGTGGTATGTGGGCTAGATTGAACGCACCCCAACTAAACTTCGTTATAGTTTTTTTATACATGTGTAGCTAACCCTACCTAAACTTGCGTTATAGGTAGGGACTGCGCTCAACATTTCTGTTCAATGCGAGATGCGTTTCGCCAGGCTTGGGGTGTCATTCCGAAGCTTTGGCGAAATTGACGAAAGAAAGATGCTGCATAGCGATAGCCTAGTGCCTCAGCAATTTGCTCAACTGACTGGTCAGTCTCTAGGAGCAAAGAACATGCTGCGACCATCCGGCGCTTGACAATCCAGCTATGCAGTGTATCTCCCGTCCGGCGTCGCATTAAGTCAGTTAAGTAAGTAGCAGAGTAACCAACTGCCTGGGCTACGTCGCACACGTTAATCGGTTGGTGATAATTTGCCTCAATGTAGTCGAAGACCTTACTTAGCTGGGAGACAGAAGGAAATATCGACTGAGGGTCTGTCGATTTCCCATTCTCAGCATGAGGTGGTTCTGGGACTGGCTGTGACTGAGAAGCATACCACTGCTTGAGGGCTGCTTGTTTTTCCAGTCGGGTTGCGATCGCTCTGAGTAATTCGTCTATTGTACAAGACTTAATTAGATAGTCATCTGCTCCCAACTCCATGCCTTTGCGGATGTTAGCCCAATTCACTTGGTCAGTGACAAAAATCAAGGGGATAATCGCTGTGGCTGGTTTTTGGCGTAGCGCCCTTAGGACATCGTAACCATCGAGTTCGGGCATCATTATTTCGCTGATGATCAAATCGGGTAACTCAAGTTGTGCCCTACGGACACCGATAAAGCCGTTTTCAGCACCCGAACAGTAGAAACCTTTTACTTTAAGCGATTCTAGAAAAAGGTTTCGAGTTGAAGCTCTATTATCAATTACCAAAATTTTTTTCATAAAACCTCGCGGGAAGTATGGAAACGCAGCAGTATGTGTTTTGACATAGAAACACATACGTCATAGGCGGGCTGGGAGGAAATACGACACGGTGTCTTTAGGCACCTTAACAGTTATCAGTCATCAGTTATCAGTTACCAGTTAATCCCCATGAATGAATGAGCGGGGATTTTAAGGCGGAATAACTTTTCTTTTTTCCACAAATCAATTTGGGGGCTTGCACCATCTTGTGAACAGTGAAAAGTGCTTCCGTTATCTGATAACTGTTCACTGTTCACTGCAGAGCGCTCTTCGGTCATATATCTTTGTGTTATCTTGGAAACACGGTGAAATGAGCACAACGCAGGGAGTTGACTCGCTCAGTTGGCTTTGCTAGTAACCGAGTGGTAGTAGCGAGTACCCACGAAAAATGAGTTATGGGGTGCGGAGGTGAGTACACCTTCAAAGAACCGTAACCGCGCCTGAAATTCCGCAAACGACATGAGTGAGTACTTGTATTACTAGTAGTGTCGGGAGGGGGATAAAGCCCCTAGCCTAAAGGCTAGGCGAATGGTTACAGTTTCCTCTGCCATCAAAACACTAGGTTTTGGAAAATCCAAAGGTGTATAGTAGACTTCTTGCAAAAGTCGCCGCTGGCATGGGACAAGTATGTTACAACTCTTTTCAGATGAATGCACCACATTGCAAGACCACGGATAGGACTTACGCATTGACAGAAAGTTGACTATGTGAATTCAAGCCCACCTTCTGCTTAAGGTGTTCCAGTATGAAATCACGAGCCACTTGAACAGACAAATTTTTCTGGACTTCATAGCAGTTTTCAATTAACTCTATAGCCTAACGGCTACGCGCTCGTTGCAAAGCGTCCCGTGAGGGATACGCGAACGGCTCGCATTAACGGTTGTGTTGCAAAAACTTTTTCAGGGTATGAAACCCCGATTGAAAGGTAATGTTTCATACATATAATCCAAAGATTTGGGCAAAAAATTTTACTTGACTAACAACGTCCCCTTTTTTCACACCTTAGACTTGACGCTTGCGAATCATATGCATCATTTCATAACCAATGAGTGTTCTTCTCACTGTCTGAAATGATTTAAATCCTAGTCCTGGTTTGACTAATCGTTTGATAAATCTATGATCTTGCTCAGGGCAAACGCATCTAAATTACTCTTGACAAAAATCTTGATTAATGTGTCAACAAAAGAATCAGAATTTATCGTTTGAGTGATTTTCGCGCGTGTCAAAGCGATTGCCCAAAGGGCACTCCGCTACGAGTGCAGTCGCCTAAAATCTTGTCAATAAGTAGACGAAGACTGCGATTATTTTGAGCTTTTTTGAGATTTAGACTTTCTTATTGACAAAATGGGTTTGCCCTGTGATCTTGCTCAATATTATTATTATTCAAATACTTGACTTGTCGTAATTCACACCCGTTAGGCAAGATTTCTTCTTTTTTAAGTTGATCAATCGTAGGTGGATAAGCAGCGTTTTTATCCACATTAATCACTCGTGGAGTCCGGTTGTTGCCAGCCTTCAAAGCCTTACGGAAAAATCGCTCGGCCGCACATGCATCTCGTTTGGCGCTTAACATAAAGTCTTAGGTTAACGGATTCAAGAAGTTGCTATGCCCGAAGGGCACGCTTCGCGCTCTGTGGCGGGCGCGAAGCCGTGCCTCTACGCTTTATCTTGTTGGTATTCATCTAAAACCCTATGTGTTTAGGGAATTTGTGAAAATGGATATTTTGTATTAACCATAAGCTAGTTATTTGAATAGTTGCCCATTTTGACCTCCTTACAATTATTGACACAGACTAAAGATTGGGTGAACGACGGGTTGTGTTGCAAGAAATTAGAAAAACACTACCCGTAGTACCTTTGTAAGTTAAAACTTTACTAATGGTGTTTTAAGTATTAATACTTTTTTAAAGGTATTAACCAAAGTATTAACCTTTGAATTAATTCCAATTAATTCCCATTCAAAACTGTTTGTCGAAAGTTAAAGAGTATTTGCGTTTCATCGCTGTCTGTACCTATCAAGCAGATAACAAAAAAATAAGCATCAAACTGCTTGTTAGTATCTCAAATCATAACTTGAAATCCCTTATGGAATAAATGTATCATAGATGACATATATTTTTTTTTAATATTATTGATGAAAGAAAAAATAGATTTGCTTTTTCAAATCGAGTTACTTATATTAATTGATTCAATAAATGCGTTTTTTACTGTGTTAATTTTGTTGATTTTCCTTGTTTTCTAAAATTTTTATAAAACTAAATTCTGTCTATTGTGTTTAATGTTACTATTCCTTTTTAGATTTATTTAATGAAAAATTAAGTATCTGCCGATACAGCAGTAGATATTTTTTGATGCGCTATAAGAATCAAAATTAATTTAAAGCCCTTATTCAGTAGCCCTTATAGAGCGTATTGATTGCTAATCAAAATTATTAAAATAATCAATCAGAAGTTAAAAAAATAAAAATTATGAACTGGTATTTTGGTAGTATCGGAGTGATAAAAAAAGCTAGATAGCAGACCGGATAAGCTTTGTAGGGCCTAAAATTTGCAAATTGACAAACTAAACACAATGTGTTTAATCACGACAAATAATCTGTTAAGCTAAAGCACAAATAAGCTTGCATATTGAAATTTGTTCAAATTCTTGTGGGGTGGGCATCTGGTCATTGGTGTCAACTTAACGTTCAAAGGCTTATCTCACGTTGATGTACCCCACACGCCCTTCGGGTTCGCCAGTTCCCTACGGCGGGAAACCCGCCTTCAGGACTGGACTCACCAGTCGCCTGGGTCGGGAAACCCTCCTGCATAGCGCTGGCTCCCCTTAATCCCCTCCCCGATGCCTTGGGGAACTCGGGGCCCCCTCTGGGGATTAGGGGCAGGGAGGTTTTGGCGCAAGGCAAAACCGGGGTGGAGTGAAGCGAGAATTGTGTGCCTGTATAAGGGCATGATGTAACGTAATTACAAAGTTTTCAGCTTTAAGTTGACACCAATGGCATCTGGTCTCCCCAGATAATGCAAGTTAAATGTGGAACAGCTTACTCGACAGCATAAGAAAGCGCTCTGGCATTGAAAATTTTCTGTAACCGGAATGATAAAGATTGCTTTAGCGACTATTGACAGGCGACACAATCAAACCATCCTTAACGTGGATGACTCGCTGAGTTTGAGCAGCAACATCAGCCTCATGGGTAACGATAACAATCGTGATACCTTGGTTGTTCAAATCAGTCAGCAACTCCATCACTTCCTGGGAAGTCTGGCTATCTAATGCTCCTGTTGGTTCATCCGCCAGCACCAAAGCGGGACGATTGACCAAAGCGCGGGCGATCGCCACCCGTTGCTGTTGTCCGCCAGAAAGTTGATTGGGGCGGTTGTGCAGCCGTTCTGCCAGTCCGACTCTGGTAAGGGCTTCTATTGCCCGTTTGCGTCGTTTCTGTTTAGGAACGCCAGCATAGACCATCGGCAGCATAACGTTTTCAACGGCAGTAGCGCGAGGCAGTAAGTTGAATTGCTGAAAGACAAAGCCAAGCCGCTGATTCCGAATATATGCTAATTCGTCATTATCTAAAGTTGTGAGATTCCGACCTTCTAAAACGTAGTGTCCACTGGTTGGGCGGTCGAGACAGCCTATGATGTTCATCAGGGTAGACTTGCCAGAACCAGACATTCCCATGATGGCAACATATTCTCCTTCCTCAATCGTCAGGTTAATACCCTTAAGAATCGGTACCGCCGTATCGCCCAAGCGGTAGGTTTTGGTAATGCCTTCCATCCAAATCATGGTTGCCATCTTTAGTCACTCCGTAAAAGTTAAAGCGAGTAGGGGGAGAAATCAATTCAAAATTCAAAATTCATAAGGTACGGCATTAGGAGTCTCTTCCTCATCTTCCTCATCTTCCTCATCTCCCTCATCTCCCTCATCTGCCTCATCTCCCTCATCCCCCTCATCTCCCTCACTCCCTTCCTCAGTCACTCCGTAAAGCAGCGATGGGGTCAAGTCGGGCGGCGTTGCGGGCTGGAATCACCCCTGCTACCAGCCCAGTCACTAACGAAAATCCAAATCCGGCAATGATTGACCAAAAAGACACAACAAACGGAAATTTAAATATGTTAGCTGCTGCCAAGGCAAGGCAAATACCAAATCCAATACCAATCACTCCACCCACAATAGCAACCACGACTGCTTCAGTGAGAAATTGGCTCAAAATCGCGTTGTAGGTCGCTCCTACGGCTTTGCGAATGCCAATTTCTCGGGTTCTCTCCACAACCGAAACCAGCATGATGTTTGCAATACCAATCCCCCCAACAACTAGAGAAATACCTGCGATCGCCCCAACTAAAATTGTAAACAATCCTACAACACTGCTGAAAGTGTTGATAATGTCAACTTGATTGATGATGCGAAAGTCGTCTGGCTGTGGCGGGTAGATATTATGCCTAATGCGGAGTAAGTTCGTTACCTGAAACTGGGCGGCGTCAAGCTGCGCCTCGTTCTGAGCTTTTAACCATAAACCATTAATAGCAGTGCCGTTAAGAGCATTATTGCCGACAATTCGCGCAGACATATTCGTAAGAGGAATATACATTTGGTCATCTACGTTCTGTGCGCCTGCTGCTCCCTTCGATTCCATCACGCCAATAACTTTGTAGCGTCCGTTCTGAATGCGAATATCAGAACCAATAGCAGATGAGCCAACACCAAATAAATCATCGCGCACTTTACTACCTAGCACGACAACAGGATTAGCGTTGTCTAAGTCCTCCTGAGTAAAGTACTGTCCTTCTTGGGGGTGAATATTTTTCACATCTGGGTAATTCAAATCAGTTCCCAGTACTTGTGTGGATATGTTCTGTCCTGCATAAACGACCTGTACCGCACGTTGTAGATAGGCGGTGACAGACTGGGCAGCAGTAACCTGTTGGGAAACAGCTTGGGCATCTTCCCATGTTAGCGTTGATGCAGAACCAAAACCCTGGCTGATACCTCCAGAACGTGCCGCTCCTGCCAGTACCAGTATAACATTCGAGCCTAAAGCTTGAATCTGCTGCTCAGTAGCTTTCTGGATACCTTGCCCCACAGAAGTAACAGCAATTACAGAAGATATACCGATAATCACCCCCAACATCGTCAGCCCTGTGCGGAGGCGATTACTCCACATGGCTTCTACTGCCATTGACAGGATTTCAACTAACGAGACTTTCGTTGGGCGAATAGATTTTACCATAGTATGACCATTTTTGAATTCAAAGTATACCTACGGCACGCACTTTACAAAATTCAGAGAAATAGTTTTAATTACAGCGCAATTCAATTGGATGAAGTACAAATTCATCTGTGTTTATCTGTGTCCATCTGTGGTTCCATAATTCTTTGATGTATTACACCCAGTTGCAAACCCTTTCTAACGCATACGCCTTGGTTGTCCCCCGAAGGGCGTCATACCACGGGGTGTACCATTACCTTGAGGACGCGCCCCTGGCGGGAAAGTGAGCATCACTCGCTCTCCCTCACTTAGCCCAGAACGAACTACCGTTTTATTCCCCACTGTCACCCCAGTTGTAATTGGTCGGAATCTGGGTCTTCTATTGTTTTCTTCCCCTGTTAGCACCATCACTCCACTGGCATTTTCCTGGCGGACAATAGCAACTGTGGGAATCACCAGCGCGTTATCTAACTTTCCAACATTAAAATCCACGTTGACATTCATCCCCGCCCGCAGAAGATTTTCTGGATCAGAAAGGGACGATTTGACTTCAAAATTTGTCACATTCTGCTCTACAGTCGATTGAGCAGCAACCTGGACGACCTTTCCTGTAAATTTTTTATCCGGGTAAGCATCTGCCTGGATAGTCACTGTCTGTCCCACTTTAATTTGAGAGATATTCGTTTCAGCCACTTTTGCCGTCACCTGATTTTGAGACGCTAATGCCAGGATAGAAGAAGAAGTTGCCGAAGTCACCTCGCTTCCTGCTGTTGTGGGAGTCACAAATGCACCAGGATCAGCAAACTTACGCGTGACAAGTCCAGTGAAGGGGGCGCGAATCACTGTATCATTAATTTGTGCCTTAATTGTCTGCAAACTCCCCTCGGCTGATACGACTTGGGCACGCGCCTGGTCAATTTCCTCTGGTCGAGAACCATTGTTGAGTTTAGCAAGTTCCTGCCTTGCCGCAGCAAGACTCGCTTTTACCTGTTCCAAATTATCTCTGGCGTTGCGCTGTTCGGTCAAAGCTTCGTCCAAGGTATCGCGAGCAACTGCTCCTTCCTGCGTGGGAGCCTGTAACCGCTTCACCCGTGCCGTTGCCAAATCTAACCGAGATTGCGCTTGGATGAGCTGTGCTTGATTGTTTCTGACGTCAGCTTGTGCCTTCGCAATGTCTTCAGAACGGCTACCCGCCAGCACCAACCGCAGATTTGCTTGGGCATTTTCCAGTTGCCCTTTAGCCTGAGTGAGTTGCCCTCGCAGGTTTGAGTCATCCATATACGCTAAGAGTTGTCCTTGTTGGACGCGATCGCCCTCTTTAACAAGCAGTTGCTTCAACACGCCCGACGTTTTTGGACTAAGGTTTATTGAGCGTTCAGGCTTAACGTTGCCATTTGCCGAAATAGTCACAGGAAGATTAGTCCGCTCAACAACAGCCGTCTGTATCCGACGTTGCCGTTCTTGACGCTGTGTCATCATGAACTGCTGTGTTCCTAAGTAGCCTCCTCCACCCAAAAGACCCAAAATCAGCAGTCCTACAAGCCACTTTGGTATTTTGATTTGCTTCAAATCTTTTACAGAACTGGTTTTTTTCCAGGACTGCGAATTTTTTGCTAAATCGGATATTTCCTCTATTTCTGCCATATGCTTTGAAAATCTCGTGTGATACGTCGGCTCCAAAGATTCTTTAGGTTCTAAATTTTAACTAAAAATTAAGGAAACCCCCAATCCTTTATTTTGAAGGAACTGGGGGAACTGGAGCATGAAACATGTCATAATTGATAATTCGTAATTCCTATCAACAACTCTATTACGAATATCATTTGCGCCTAAACTGGCGAATCTTTTCCAATTGCTCTGGTGTCAAAACAGTCTGTATCCGTTCCTCAGAAGATTTCCTGATTTCCTGAATTTTGGATATCTGTTCATCTGAGAGATTGAGTTGGGCAGTTGGCGCTTGTCTGTTTCCTGTGCGGGGTGCTTGGGATGCATTAGCTCTGAGTTGCTCACGCTGTTGGGGGGTGAGAACGTTTTCTATTTGGGAGCGAGTCTGTTGTCCTATTTGCTGAAGTTGGGATTTTTGCTCTGCAGTGAGGTTGAGTTCTGCCGCACCCATTCTGGAGTTATTTGGTTCAGCCTGTACAACTGCGGGTGTAGCTGTGATGGCAATTGCTGCAATCCCTGCAATGAATACACTAGGTTTAAATTTCATAATAACTCCACTCATGTCTCAACTCTCGTTGCTGCTGATTGCAACATCCCTATCGTAGGTGGTTACCCTCATAGACTATATGAAGCAAAAGTCCCAAACATATTGGGACAAAAGTAACGATTAATTTGTGACTTTTGTCATACTCTTTACCCGAGTAAAATAGGATAGCAAGCGCTGGTATCGAAACCATACATAAAATACCGTAGAAAGCAGTTTAAAAGTTCCACCATATTTGTTTGCTGTGCACAGTCAGATGTCCCGTTCTCTCCCTTCCCTGCGCTTATTACTTTACCTGGAATGGCTGTTATTGGGCATGAGTCTCTTAGCAGGATTGCTAATTCCCCCCATCTACCCATCCCAAGCTTCTCCGTGGTTGACTCTCCTGAGCATTGTTGTGTTTGGGGTCATGGGTTTAAGATTACCAAGGAGCTCTTTCAGTCACAAAGTTATCTACACGGCAGTGGAATTAGCAATTGTTTTGCTGCCAGCTTTTACAAACAGTCATCTTCGCTTTGCTCCCCTGCTTGGTTTAATTGCGGTCATTCGCAGTTGCCAAATGTTCAAGTTACAGGGTCGCTTGATTGTTGCAAGTCTAGTATACGTATCATATCTCTACATAGTATTTTTGCGAAGTCGAACCACTGTTTTATTCAGAATGCATGTAGGACAGGAAAGACCGTTTGCGGAACAAATTGCGACTAATACAGCCAATTTGCTACTGAACAACGCGATTTCTTTTGCTTTGACGTTAACTTTTGTATTGCTGTTAGTTAATGCTGTGCTATCAGAACGCAGAAGTCGGCAAGAACTGGCAATTGCCCATGAGCAGCTACGCCAGTATGCTTTGCGAATTGAAAACCAAGCAACTCTACAAGAGCGCAACCGCATTGCCCGTGAAATTCATGACTCCTTAGGACATGCGCTAACTGCTCAGACTATTCAGCTAGAGAATGCTTTGTTATTGTTGCCGTCAAATGTTGATCAAGCCACAGACTTTCTCAAACAAGCAAAACAGTTAGCATACCAAGCATTGCAGGAAGTCTCTCGTTCTGTGGCAACCCTCAGAGCCGATCCGTTGCGCGGAAAGTCACTAGAAAATGCAATTCATAACCTTATCCGAGACTTTAGCAGCGCGACAACCTTGACACCAGACTGCAAAATTAGCCTTGGATATCCTGTCACTCCTGAGGTGGGTACTGCTATCTATCGCATCCTGCAAGAAGCACTGACTAACATATCCAAACATAGCGAAGCGACTCAAGTGATGCTGCAGCTGCACTCCCAAGACCGAAAGCTACACCTGCTAGTGGAAGACAACGGCAAAGGCTTTTATCCAGAACAAAACACAACAGGTTTCGGACTTCAAGGAATGCGAGAACGAGCGACTGCACTAGGAGGAAGCTTTCATATCATCAGCGAACCCCAAAAGGGATGCCGAATTCAGGTAAACATACCAATAATAGATTATACTATAGTAAACTCTGAACCTGCAACAAAAATCTAAAATCCAAAAACCAAAATCTTATGATTCGTCTGTTGCTGGTAGACGACCAAATCATTATTCGTCAGGGACTCAAAAACCTTCTAGAATCAAAACCAGATTTGCAGGTGGTTGGAGATGCCCAGAACGGTCAACTTGCAATTGAAGCCGTGGAGGCGCTGTACAGAACGTCATTGCAACCAGACGTGGTGCTGATGGATGTCAGAATGCCTGTGATGGATGGGGTTGCAGCAACTCGGTTGATTTGCCAGCGTTTTCCAGAAATACACGTTTTGGTGCTGACGACATTTGATGATGATGAATACGTTTCGCAGGCTATGCGTCATGGGGCGAGAGGTTATCTTTTGAAGCATACCCCGCTTGAGGAATTGGCGATCGCCATTCGAGCTGTGCATCAAGGCTACACCCATATGGGACCAGGACTGTTTGAAAAAGCTTTGACAACCCCTCAGATATCTGATTCAGTACACTCAGCTATCCCACCAGAACTAGCGCAACTGTCCCCTAGGGAAAAAGAGGTTCTGCGCTTAATTGCAATGGGATTGAGTAATCGCGAAATTGCCCATGTACTTTACATTAGCGATCGCACAGTTAGAAATCATGTGACGAGTATTCTCAGTCAGTTGCACCTGCGCGATCGCACTCAAGCAGCCCTGCTTGCTAGTACTTTTCTCCCACAGTTAGAAATATCATAGAAATATCAACTTATCAGTAATACAGCACATTGTTCGTGCGTGAAGTACAACACTCTTGTCTAAAAGCCGAGACACTAAGCCCTTTTTACTTCTGTAAGCGCAAAGCGCCCCCGAAGCGGGATACAAAGCAGCTAGCTTCCCGGAGGGCATATTCTAACAAATAACTGATGATTTTGCTGTAACTGATGTTCCAAGCATTTAATAAACGTAAATCGCCCCGCTTTGATCAAAGTTAAGCGTGATATCAGAAGCTGTTCTATATTTACTGGACATCTTTGGACATCGGTCAACATTTCTTGCTTCAACCTGGGGAGTCGGCTCCTTCCAGTCCACAAGCGTTAAGTTCGGGGCGAACCGACCCTACTGCATTTATTATCCGGTGCATTCGCAAGATTGATTGCCGCGTGCAAGTCTCTATCCTCTATGTGTCCACATTGGGGGCAATTAAACACACGGTCTTTTAATTTCAGTCCATTGTGTTTGTGTCCACATTTACGACACTGTTTTGAGGATGGATACCATTGGTCAACAATATCTAGTTTTGAGCCAAAGACTGACGATTTGTATTCCATCTGTCTACGGAACTCGTAAAAACCTAGATCACTGATTGCTGTCGATAACTTGCGGTTAGCAATCATGCCCGACACATTTAAGTCTTCAATCTTGATGTGGGCATATTTTTTGCAAATGCTCGTTGTTGTCTTGTTCAAAAAATCTTTGCGCTTGTCCGCAATCTGTTTATGAAAACGTGCCATTTTTTTGTAATACTTTATGGCATTGTTTGAAGCTTTTTCGCCAGTCCGTCTATCCCCGCGTCTTTTGTTGCGGTTACGACACTGAAGACGCCCTAGCTTGGTTTTCGCTATTTTATAGGGCTTTGGAGCTTCAACTTCGGTTCCATCGCTGATTGTGGCAAACGTCTTTACACCTAAGTCAATTCCTACAGCTTGGACGACTTCATGCATAACAGGTGGTATCCGTTCAGCATTCACAGCAAAAGAGACATACCATGCGTCAGCTTCACGAGATATCGTAAACGTCTGACTGATATAACTTTCTTTTAGCGGTTCAGTAAGTCGAAAAGTGCCAAGAGTAGGGATTTTGATAAATTTACCCGACTTAACCAACACCGAGCCGTTGCTGTCGTAAACAGTAAAAGACTGCTTATTATGCTTTGTTTTGCGAGTCGGTGCAAAGGCAATTCCTTTGCGCCATCTGCTAAATGCTGCTTGCAAGTCTTGTAACGCTGACTGGTAAACCTTAGATGACATGGTATTCATCCAAGCAAATTCAGCACGTTTCTTGGTGATATTGGTCAAGCACTTTTTGATAGCTTGTATTCGTTTGCTATCCGATGCTTTTAGTGAAGCGTCTACTGATTGCCAAAACAGGTCAAGCCCGTCATTGTACACTAATCGAGAAAAACCTGCATGTTGTGCCATCAAGCTTTGCTCTTGCTTATTCAGTTTTAGGCGTCGCTTAATTGCAAACATTAGTTTTTCTCGCTTAGGCTATACTTATTGTAACGCAATATTGGTTACTAATATGGGTAAATACAATTTAAATGTGAGAATTTCTGAACAAGAAAGACAAATTTTAGATGAATATTGTGCAGTAATGGAAAGAACTCAATCCGATGTCATCCGTGAGTTCATCCGGTCTTTAAAGCAAGAGATTAAGAAGAGTCAAGATGCCACATAATGTCCGGCAATGTCCGACAAATTGGTTATCAAATATCAACTCCTGCCTCAACTTGGTAAACTTGAACGGTCGCGACATTACCATTTACTGCAATATCGTATCTGAGTTTGACCCTTGGCTGTAAAGCATTAACCAAAAGGTAATCCGGAAGAGAAGTATTACTGAGTACACCACTCGCTCCTACTGGTAACTCTCTAATTCCCCCTTTCCCGCTTGTCAAACCGTATTGTAGAGGCAATCCTGTCTGATTCACAAGTTTGATTTGTACAGGTTGGTTGGGGTTTTGCACACGTGCTACAGGTTGCCAGTATCCTGGTTGATAAGTACGTGCGGGTGGGTTTGCGGCGTTGCTGAGTGTAGGAGTGACTAAGCCGAGAGTAGCGGCAAGTACAGCACTTGTCAAAAGTGGTAGTTTCATTGTGATTGTCTAAAAATTCTGAACTATATTTAATAACTATCGAAAACGCGCACAGTGCCCAAGCGCTTCTAGCTATGGGGGTGTAGTGCGCCTGGGGATTCATAAGCCCTGCAGGCACGCTACGCGAACGCAGTCCTAAAAACCATCCTATTGATTAGTAGATTAAGTGTATAATATAGTCAGGAGGTGATACAAGTGTTTAACCTGACTTACGAATTCAAGTTAAAGCCAACGCAAAACCAAATAGAAATGTTTGAGGAATGGCTAGAAACTCATAGACGGGTTTATAACCATGCTTTAGCCGAACGTAAAGACTGGTACAAGTCTCGCAGTTGCCAGGTGAACGCTTGTTCTCTCCTTAGTGAGTACATAATTTCTGCTGATGCGCCCCGCCCAACATTTGCTAGTCAATGCAAGTCTTTGACTGCTGCTCGTAAAGAGAATGAGCATTTAAAACGTGTTAATGCTCAATCTTTGCAGCAAACATTGAGGCGAGTAGAAAAGGCTTTTGTGAGTATGTGGGAACAAAATCACGGGTTCCCAAGGTTTAAAAAGCCGGGTAGGATGCGGTCTTTTTCTTTTCCACAGTTAGGGCAAGATCCATTAAGCAATGGGTATGTTAAGTTGCCTGTTATTGGCACGGTCAAAGTTCGCCAATCGCGAGACATCGCTGATGGTGGAGTAATCAAACAAGCTCGCGTGGTTAAACGTATTTCTGGATGGTACGTAATGTTAACTGTCCAATGGGATGTTAACCCACCCCAAAGGTTGCCACGCGGGGAAGTAGTAGGGATAGATGTAGGTTTAACAAGTTTCGTTGCAAGCTCCAATGGTCTTTTAGTCAAGCGTCCGAGGTTTTTTGTTGATGCCGAGCGCAAGCTTAAATTGCTGCAACAGCGCGTTTCCAGAAAACGTATTGGCTCGAACAATTGGAAGAAAGCCCAAAACAAAGTTGCTTCATTGCATGAGTACGTCGCCAATTGTCGTAAAGATTGGCATCGAAAGCTGTCTCACCAACTCTGCAATGACGCGGGGATGGTGTTTGTTGAAGACTTGAATCTTGTCGGGTTGTCTAGGGGGATGCTGGGTAAGCATTGTCTAGATGCGGGGTTTGGTCAATTCTTCAGCATCCTTGAACAGACTTGTTTTAAGCGTGGTGTCTATTTTCAGAAAGTAGATAGCCGGAAAACAAGTCAAATTTGCCCAAACTGCGGAACCGAAACGGGGAAAAAAGAACTTTCAGAACGTACTCATACCTGTTCAAATTGCGGCTATACAACAGATAGAGACATTGCAGCCGCTCAAGTAGTCGCGATACGCGGACTTGCAGCCGTAGGGCATACGGTCAAGATGCTTGCAGAGGGTAAATTCATTGGAATCCCCGTGAAGCAAGAATCCCCCGGCTTGTAGCCGTGGGGAGTGTCAAAATCACCTAACAAACCAATTCCCTCCAATGAGGTGTGCGGGTGTAGCTGAATTATTTTCCCCTTTCCCTCGCTACACCCCTAGGGGCGCAATGCCTTGCGCCCCTGCCGCAAGCGACGCTTTAATATCTAGTGGAGCCAGGACGGCTTACTTCATTGGGATCGCGATATGCTTGGGGTTCAGAGCGTTTGCGAGCAAAACCTGCAAGACCTGCAAGACCAAGTAAGCCAAGCCAGCCCCAATCAAAACCGCGATCGCCCCTTACATCCCTAGTTTCTTGAGAAGTGGTTGGGGCTGTGGTAGTGGTAGTGCTGGTACCCGTGGTTGTATCAGTACCTGCGCCTCCTGTGGTGTCTGTACCTGTAGTGCCGGTTGTGCCTGTGCTACCTGTACCTGTGGTGTCTGTGCCTGTGCTACCTGTACCTGTAGTGCCCGTGCCTGTGCTACCTGTACCTGTAGTGCTTGTACCTGTACCTGTAGTGCCCGTGCCTGTGGTGTCTGTACCTGTAGTGCTTGTACCTGTACCTATGCCTGTGCTACCGGTACTTGTAGTGCCCGTGCCTGTAGTGCCCGTGCCTGTGCTATCGGTACCTGTAGTGCCCGTGCCTGTGTTACCTGTACCTGTACCTATGCCTGTGCTACCTGTACCTGTAGTGCCCGTGCCTGTGCTACCTGTACCTGTAGTACCCGTGCCTGTGCTACCTGTACCTGTACCTATGCCCGTGCCACCTGTACCTGTAGTACCTGTGCCACCTGTACCTGTACCTGTACCTATGCCCGTGCCACCTGTACCTGTAGTACCTGTGCCACCTGTACCTGTACCTGTACCTATGCCCGTGCTACCTGTACCTGTAGTACCTGTGCCACCTGTACCTGTAGTACCTGCGCCACCTGTACCTGTAGTACCTGTGCCACCTGTACCTGTAGTACCTGTGCCACCTGTACCTGTAGTACCTGCGCCTGTGCCACCTGTACCGGCACCAGAACCAGAAGAGCCGGATTGAGCAGAAACAGGCACAGTTAAAGATAAAGTGGCTAAACTAACAGCAAAGGCACTAGCCCAAACATTTTTTGCAAAATTAGAAAGCTTCATAGTTGCGATTCCTTTAACATTCCAAGTATTGGCAATTTTTTGATTTTTAAAACGCTATTCCCCTTAGTTAATCAGCTAATTTCTTAAGTAAGCATGACTAAAACAAAGAGATAATTGTATGACCCTGAGTAATAAAATTCTTAAAAATCGTGACTGCTAATCTAGTTAATAAATTCAAAACTCAAAACTGCTAGCTCAACTCAGCTTTTACCAATCATCATTTGATGATTGAGTATTTACACAAACAAAAATTTTAGATACTTTAAAATTCGTTATTTTTCTTATTACTAGCGTCACTAAGTAGAATAACTTCTATTGTTTTATCTAACCTTCTACCGCAGGCAGAAACTGACTAAACCTAGAGGAATAGGCTTGATTTTAACTACTCCGGCGTAAGTCCCCACCATAGCGGTACACCGGACAAGAGCGCAAGATACTGTAAGACCTTCCACCGAACAAGTTGCTCTCTTGTTCGGTGGAAGGCTGGGCGGTTGAAGTTGGAAGCCCCACTATAAACGGTACTCCGTTTTAGTGGTCGGTACTTGACACCAACCTGTAAGCATGGATATTGTGAACCGTCATCTTTAGGGAAGCGGTCAGTGGTTGTGGGCTGTGGGGTGTAGTGAATTCTTTCATCCCTACACCCCTACTCACCTAACCCTTCTTAATCTGCAGACAGCGACTGCAAAATCTGTTGCAGAGGAATATCCACTAAATTCGGCCGGTTGTTGAGTTCGTAACTTAATGCAGCAATGGCTTTCTCTAAAACAAAGGCATCCAAAAGCACTTGCAATTCTGCGGTTGTCTTTGGCAAAAAGCTATCTTTGGAAGCACTTTCGAGATAACTATTCAAGAAAGCCGCACTCACCCAAACAGACCAAAATCTACTCCAAGCTTTTATCAGGGGGAGTTCCCCAGAGCGAATCATCCCTCTTTCTATTTCGCTGCGAAGCCCGTGGCTAGCAGCGTAGTCGAACGATAACAGCATTCCTGCTACGTCGCGAAGGGGAGAACGCTTCATGCGCCGTTCGCTCAAACTCCGACCTTCCCTGCCCTCAAAGTCAAAGATGATGAAATCCTTGCCCGTGTATAGCACTCGCCCCAGATGGTAATCTCCATGATAACGGGTACGCATGGCAGTAATTTTTTGGTTCAGGAGTAACTGGTAACGACCCAGAATTTCCTGTTGGCGGTCAAGGGCAGCCCTTGCTAGTTCTTGAGTGTCTGATGGCAGACCACTGAGCTTATCTTGTAATAAAAGGAATGTTTGCCCGGTTAGGTTGCGGGCGTATTGGTAAATAGAGCGCTGATAGAAGGATGAAAACGGTTCAGGGGCAAAGTCGGGATTTTCTGGATCAGAAGCTAAGGCAATATGGAGTTCTGCCGTACTTTGACCTAACAGTTGGGCGCTGACTAGGTATGAACCGATGGTTTGGTTCGCTAATTCTAGCGACTCGGGGACAAGGGGACTTGCCGACGCGGATAAATTTTCTGTCTTCGCGTCTGGTGGGTCTGTTTGCGTTTTTGCGTTATTGAAAGCTTTCAGCAACTCTAACAGGGAACCTGAGGGAACGGGTACCTCTGTAATATCTGCCTGCTGTGTCGTCACCAATTCAAAGTAGTCCTGCAAGCTATCGAGAGTGTAGTCCCAGCCAAGGCGGGTATCTTGAATATATTCTTGCAGTATTCCTACAGTCATGGGTAAGGTAGGCTGAGTTCCTGCTTTAGTTAGGCTGCGGTACTCCAGCGCCCCAGCAACGGGAGCATAGTGTTTTAAGAATTTTTTCTCACTGAGGAAGCGCCGCAGTTCTAAATCAGGGTGCATCCCCTCCTCAACTTTGCGGAGTATTTTCAAAAACAGGCGCTCTCCATAAATCACAGAAGAATTCTTGTGTTCTCCCTGAAGGATAGTCGGTTCAAGGTACGAATCCTCACCGCTCAACTGTGGGAATAAATCAGTCGCAGTGGCAATCAATTCTCCTGCCATCCCCTTATAGGAACGATTCTGGACAATTGCATCCACCAGGAGATTGAGAAAGTTCTTATCTGCTATGGCATCAAATAAAATTCCTACTTCTTCTCTGCCTTGAACTTCAAGGCGAGCCACCACCGCTTGAGGGGATTCTGCTAAAATTTGGCTTGCTTGCTCACCTTCTGCGTAAGCTAAGAGCAAAAGGTAAGTTTCGGGGTCTCCCTGGATGTAGTCCACTCGCAACCAAACCACCTTAGCCTCTGTGCCCTTATAGGACATTAAAACCGACTCAGTGATTTGTGTAGATTGAACACTCAGGGTTTTGCTGCGGAACCAGCTACAGGTATACAGGTAATCCTGCAGAATATACTCCAGAGTCGCTTTCACTTCTCGCTGGTTAAAAACATTGTGCCACTGACCGCTCACTACCAGCGTTGTCAACTCGGATTGAGGTTTAGGCGGCTGGGTCAAGCTGAGTTTGGGGGATAAAGCAAACCAGTAAAATCCATAGGGGCTAAGGCTGAGGAAGTAGCACGAATCCCCAACGGGTGGAAACTCTATTTGACCAAAAATTTCCACTGGCACAAGTCCCTTGAGGGCTGATAAGTCTAATTCGACTGTTTGCACAAACCGGGACAAATTCGCGACTACTAAAATTGTTTCCTCTTGATAGGTGCGAGTAAAGGCAAGAACTTTGCGGTTTTTTGGGTGCAGTATTTCAAAGCTGCCTCGACCTAATGCCTCGTAACGCTTCCTAGTGGCAATCAAGCGTTTTGTCCAATACCACAGGGAATTGGGGTTAGCCCGTTGTGCTTCGACGTTGATTGCCTCATAGTGGTATTCTGATTCCACAATCACGGGTAAATACAACCTTTGGGGGTTGACACGACTAAAACCAGCGTTGCGGTCGGAACTCCACTGCATCGGTGTGCGAACACCATTGCGATCGCCCACATACACGTTATCTCCCATGCCAATTTCATCCCCGTAGTAAAGCACGGGCGTTCCTGGCAGAGACAACAGCAGACTATTGAGCAATTCTATCTGACGCCGATCATTTCCCAAAAGCGGTGCTAACCTACGGCGGATGCCCAAGTTTACTCTCATCACAGGGTCTTGTGCATACACCCGATACATATAGTCCCGGTCTTCATCCGTGACCATTTCCAATGTCAGTTCATCGTGGTTACGCAAAAACAATCCCCACTGACAATTATCCGGAATGGCAGGAGTTTGGTTGAGAATATCAATGATCGGGAAGTTATCTTCCACCCGCAACGACATAAACAAGCGCGGCATCAGGGGGAAATGATAGTTCATGTGACACTCATCCCCAGCCCCGTAATATTGTGCCGCATCTTCCGGCCATTGATTCGCCTCGGCTAGAAGCATCCGGTTGGGGAATTTTGCATCGACGTGTGCGCGTAGCAGCTTTAGGAAATCATGGGTTTCTGGCAAGTTTTCGCAGCTTGTTCCCTCTCGTTCGTACAGATACGGCACTGCATCCAGGCGCAACCCATCTACCCCCATCCCCAACCAAAAATCGAGGACATCAAACACTGCCTGCCGTACAGCAGGATGCTCATAGTTTAAATCTGGCTGATGGGAGTAGAAGCGATGCCAGTAATATGCTTTGGCAATTGGGTCCCAAGCCCAGTTTGAAGTCTCAAAATCTTTGAAAATAATCCGCGCTTCTTGGTATTTTTCTGGAGTATCACTCCAGACATAGAAATCTCGCTCCTTACTGCCCTTGGGTGCGCGACGTGCCCGTTGAAACCAAGGATGCTGGTCAGAAGTATGGTTGACAATTAACTCAATAATGACGCGAATGCCCCGCTGATGGGCTGCTTCCAAGAACTCTTTAAAATCTTCTAAGGTGCCGTATATCGGGTTAACACTGGTGTAATCTGCAATATCGTATCCATCATCCTTCAGTGGCGAAGGAAAAAACGGCAGCACCCAGACGGCGGTTACACCTAAGTCTTGCAGGTAATCCAGTTTTTCTGTCAGTCCTCGAAAGTCGCCAATGCCATCACCATTGCTGTCCGCAAAGGCGCGAACAGGCACTTCGTAAATAATGGCGTTTTTAAACCATAGGGGATCATCTTTCAAAATTGAGTTTTGCATCTTACTTTCAGCTGTTCCTGGTTTGTACCTGTCAAAATGAATTGGCAGTAGTTAGGGTAGATGGGGTTAAAGTTATTAGGTCAACCTACACTACTGTTATAGGCGTGTGTATATTTGTCAAAAAAGTCACTTAAATTTTCATGGCTCAACCTCATGTGAGGGTATTTTCGGTTACCAAAATACCTGAAATTATCAAGTTCCCCATCTAACGTAAGTAAGAGCAATACTTGTTTAATAATCTTTACACAAACATTTTGTTCTAAGTAAGACCCAGTAGAAAGCAATAATTTTAAAAGTAGGTTTTAAGTTTTCAGGTAGCTTTGAATCAATAAATTTGTAGATAGCAATTCTTAATAATTTAACAATAACTGACACTTGAGATAGAGAACTCGTGAAGTGTTAGCACAGAATTTGTCAATCAACAGAATGATGAATTATATAGCTGAAATTCCAACAATAGTAATGGAAATAACAAAAAATTATGCATTTAGCTTGCATTGCAAGTATGAGGAAGATATGGTTGTAAGCAATCAAAAACACGCTGTAGGAGTATTTAGCAGCAGTAAAGCTGCGGAGCAAGCACTTAATGAATTGAAAGATTCAGGCTTTCCCATGGAAAAAGTTTCCATCATTGCCAAGGATGTAGACCAAGGGGAACAGCTTGCTAATGCCCAAGTCACCTCGCGTGTTGGTGATGAAAATGTAAATACTGCCACAGGAGTCGTTGGAGATACTCTCACAGCCGCTACTTGGGGCAGCGTTTTAGTTGGTCTGACAAGTCTGGCACTTCCTGGCTTAGGAGCCGTGTTAGCAGCAGGTTCCCTTGGTGTAGCATTAGCCAGCAGTGTTGGCGGTGTAGCTGTGGGAGCCGCAGCAACTCAGAATTTGGTGAAGGCGCTGGCTGATTTAGGTATTCCCGAAGAACGAGCTAGAGTTTATAGCGATCGCCTTCATCAGGGGAATTTTATGGTGGTAGTAGACGGCTCTGATGAAGAGATTCACCCTGCAGAAGCAGTGTTGAGGAAGCACAACATTGAATATTGGGGCATTTATGATTCCCTAGCGGCTTAAAATCTGGACGAAGCATAAAGTCTACTTTCTATGACTGCATTGTAAACGCAGTTAATCGGCAAAGAAACAGCAAAAGTCAATAGACCTCCTGCAAAAGTCGATTTTTTGAAAATCAAACCACAGATGGACACTGTCTTGCAAAGTTCTGAGCCTTCACCCAGTGGGAGCTGACGCGCTTCGGAGGAAACCGACCCTCAGACTTTCCGCAGATGCACACAGATAATTAACTACTGTTAATCTGTGTGCATCTGTGGTTCTAAATATCGATTAATCATACTTTTGCAACAAGTCTATCCATACATCGTGGGAGGATGAGAACCCCTGAAGATGTAGTTTGACGCACGGAGGAAAACTACATCTGTGTTTTAAACAGGGACGGGAAATCCGACACAAAGGGATAAATCCCTTTGTGTCTCTTTCTTTTTTCTCAACATATTCTCTTATTGCCTCTCTAATCAAGTCGTTGATTGAGCGTTCTGTGAGTGCTGACATCTTTTTCATATCTTCATATTCTTTATCAGACAGCCTTAAGTTATAGCGTTGCATCATCCCATATATGTGTTAATCTGGGATGATGGTAACACAAGGATGAAAAACTCCAAAAACAAAACGTGATGCCATGCCTACCCTCACAACTGAAGATATGGGGTTGTACTAAGAAGTCCTTTTTAGGAGCCGGAGAGTGCGTAAAATCTTCAAGGTTGGAAGGAAGGAAAGTGCCGTACAGCCTGAAAGGGTTGAGGCGCTTCGGGCTGTCTTACCCTCGTCAACGTGTTTTACAAAAAACACGAGACAACGTTGCAGAGTGTGGCACCTATCCCAGGTCGCAACAACAGTCTAGAATCCACGTTTTTCAAAGCGTGGAGAGTTCAATACTGCTTTTGTTCCTTGAGTCCTGATAGTTCGTCAATGACACGTTCCAAGCCAGCAACCACTCGTGCCAAGCGCTCGTAGTCAACTTTGTCCGGTGTATCTCCTTGGGTGTGGTAATAAGGATAGCGAAAAGGCGCGGTATCTGTAACCATCACGCCAGGATAGCCCTGCTGCCAGAATGACCAATGATCTGACCAGCCAACGCCAGGAATCTCGCCAGCAAGAGCAGCACCTTCAGAGGGAAATTGAGTATGGCGACGGAAGGAGGCGATCGCATCTCTAACCAGTCCTCCAGAAGCAATATTGCCGACAAAGCCAATGTAGTTTCCTTGTAACGGATAGATAGAACTCAGAGGAGCTGGATATTTCTGGCTGCCAATCTCATCGGAGTAATAGCCCATTGTTTCTAAGCTAAGCATGGCAACAACTTTTTCTTGACGCTGTTTGCAACGTTTGGCATAGACTAGACTGCCCATATTTTCTGTGTGGAAAAAGGGCGGTTCTTCATTAACAAACTCGACAAAGCGAAGGGTTCGCTCAGGCTTTTTACCAGCAAATAGACGAGCAAGTTCTAGGGTGGCAGCAGCACCAGTGCCATTATCGTTTGCTCCCGGACTAAAGGTCACTGAGTCATAATGACCGCCGATAATCACAATCTCGTCTGCTCGTTCTGCTCCTTGAATTTCAACTTCAAGGTTGTAGTAGGTTTGGTTGTTTATTGTGTATCCCTGCTGTCTGACTGAGTACCCAGCAGAGGCAAAGGAAGCTTTGAGGAAATCAGCAGCAGCCTCCAAACCTTTGTAGTACACGTAGTTACGTTGTCCAATCTCATTGGCAAGCTTTTCCACATCTCGTTTTAGGGCATCCCGTAGTGTGGTTTCTTTCTGAGTCAGTGCAGGCAACTGACCCCTGAAGCTTTCTCCTGGCATCTGAATCATGGCAAAATACGCCCCACTTATGAGAGTACCTAAAATGATAGCCAAGACACTCAGTCCGATTGCAACTGTAACTTTTGGCATTTGTGCATTTAACTCCACGTTGGCGATATGAGCAGCAAAGCGCGAGAAGGACTTACTGCTTATTGGATATTGCATATTTCGTATTCATTAACACGAGCAAATTTAACAGTAGCCTGTTCTTTAGAGAGAGGAACTCTCAAGACTAACAGTGTTACCTGTTAAAGAAAATCAAGCTTATAAAAGAAGGGGTATTAGTATGAGAACGCGCTACTTTGCTCTAATCTTGGGAATCTTCATTCTGCTCCTTGGTCTATCAGGATTTGTACCAGGTTTGCTGACATTACCTAACAATGGACCAGCAATCAAAGTTGATGCTGGATATGGCTACCAGTTGGGTTTTTTTCCAACCAATGTCATATTTAACCTCATAAAAGTAGCAGTTGGGGCATTGGGTATCGCTGCCTTTTGGAGCTTTGGCTTTGCACGGTCATATGCACAGATTGTGGCAATTTCCTATGGATTGCTAGCAGTTTTGGGTTTGATTCCAGGCGCTAACACGATGTTCGGTCTCATCCCAATCTTTGGGAATAATGTCTGGTTTCATGCAGTAACAGCAGCGATCGCAGCCTACTTTGGGTTTGTAGAACCAGTGTCACCACAGGAAGTGAACGAAGCCGGCAGGAAAATGGTGTAGAAGGATTTGCCAGGGTGAGAGTGGGGATATCGTAGACGCCCTCCGGAACGCTTCTTAGAGGGCGTCTACCCACCTAATCAAAAAGGGTTCCAATTAGGTTAGCCCCTCTTAAGTCTGCCTGCATCAGATTAGCACCTCTTAAGTCTGCTTCACTTAAATTGGCATCATTCAAGCAACAATGACTTAAATTTGCCCCTCTTAAATCTGCAGCCGACAAATTTGCTGATACCAAGTTAGCCCTAACCAGGTGTGTATCACTTAAGTTTGTGTCACGTAGGTTAGCTTCCCTCATATCTGCCGCCATTAAGTTGGCTCTTTTTAGGTTAGTCCCACTGAGGTTAGCCAAACTCAATTTAGCCCAACTCAGATTAATTTCACTTAAACTAAACTTGCAAAGCTCTGCACACCTCAAGTTCGCATTGCTAAAATTCCTTTCTCCTATTGCATAACGACGCAGAAGTTCATCAGTTGTCAATCTAGTTAAAACGGCGACAGAAGCACCTTGATAACACCATGAAGCTTGCATAAGGCTAGCAGCAGTGTGAACAGCTATCTGGTCACATTTGCTCATCACTACACCATTGCACTCATCCCACTGAGCGTTAAGCATATAAGCAATGTCTTTAGCGGCAGCAATTGAGTCAAACAACAGAACAAATTCTTGAGAGCGTCGTAACCAGTTATTGAAACCAATAAATCTCATGTCTTTCGTTTTTTAGCTTTTTGAAATTCAGGAAAAATTATTTTTTTAGTTATTTTTCATTGAAAAGAAAAAGTTAAGAAACACCTTCTAAGACTCGCCTATATTCGCTCTTTTTTGTAATACCTTTTGAATCAAGAAGGTGACTCCAGTTACCACCAATCCCACAGCTAATATTGGCACAAAGATACCCAGTACCGATAAGATAAACGAAATGCCTGCTTCAATTGTTGAAACGATAGGATTACCAATTCCACCTGTTATTGCTGTTGAAGACACGCGAAGCATTCCCGTCAAAGTTTGGAAAATACCCGCAGCCCCACCACCAGCAATGACTGCTACTGTCCATTCAAGCAAAGGGTCAGTTGTGCCGTGAACCAAAGCTTTGGTCATGAAAGTGCCGATGGCGATCGCCGTTGGTGTGGAGACTATATCCAAAGCATGATCAACCCACGGAATGTAATAAGCAGCAATCTCAATACAAGTGGCTACAGCAAACGCAAAAAGCGCTGGATAAGTTCCAATCCACTCAAATTCCGGTGCAAGTTGCAAATGTCCATAAAGTGCGGCAATACTCATGACAAGCGGTGGGACAAAGACCCGAAAGCCACAAGCGGCGCTCAAAGCGATGCCAATTCCAATGCTTAATAAAGTATCCATAATTTATATTTGTACGTGTCAAGGTATCGATGTCATTTGCTTACTACGTCAAAATGACAAGGTATTTAGACAAGCCTAGACTCATTTATTGTGAAAAATACCCTATCTCAAGGTAGATTAAAACTGCTCAATAATGTAGACCTTAGCTAACAGAATGGTATTATATATTTTTCGAGTTTTGCAATAATAGAGTTCTGGCAATTTTCCTACATAAAGCACTATAAAGGTGCTAGTTAAACTTACTCATCAAGATTTTTAAGAGAGCTATTTGGAAATTAAGAAAGACTCTAAAATTTAACGATAGTTCTAAGTATGAAGTGTAGAGTGTTGGAAATCAGCGCACCCTACACCATTCTCAAGCTACAGTTACTTAATGTGAAAGTTGCGAGCGAGGAGGAAGCGAAAGCTCGGTTTTGAGAGCTCTTAGGGCTGTTTTTGCCAAGATTTGATGACCTGCAGTTGTCGGATGAATGCCGTCCCAAAACAAAAACTTGTTTGGATTGTCACAGGTAGCAGCATTGTTTAAACAAGCGGTGGTCACATTTGTGAGACCAAATTTCGCTGGGTTTGTAATAGCTTCATGATACAAGGAATAAACATCTACTTTGATGATCTGAGTGTCAGAACCTAACTCCTGCTTGAGCCCATCCAAGGATTTACTCAAGGTAAGATTATGGGCGCTAGTCAAAGAATTCAGGGTACTGGAATACAAACCATTGTGTGTAGCTGGGAGCTTTCCCAAATCAGGTAAATTAGCAACCATGATTTTTTGAGCGCCCGCTTTTGAGAGCGATTGAATCGCTTGCGACAAATTGTCGCTCGACAGGGTAGCGCTGGTGGTAGCGCCATGAAGATAATCATTGGCACCAGCCCAAAGCACATATAGCGCATTCGGATTCACCTGCCGATGAGCTTTTGTAAAACTTTGAACTTGCGCTGTAACTTCACAGCATTCACTTTGCGGAGGTGTAAACCCTACTTTTGTAAGGGGTAGTTACACTACTTTTTATCTGGAAAATCATCTTAGAGGACTTTGCATATGGTTTTCGCCAGTGTCCTTGGAAGGTGAAGTTTCGGGTATACTTAGCAGAGTTATTTCATTCTTCGTCAACCCAGCAGGAACTGAAGTTCCACAGCGAGTAGGTTAAGTCGGTTAAAACTGAGTAAAATTCTAAGTTTCAGTTCGTTTTCACTCAAAGAAAGCAGCAGTTGCAATAACACGATTTTTGTAGGGTGGATATCGCCAGCAATTGACCCAAATGTCTATTTTCATAACCAAAAGCCTCCTTCTGATCTAGAAAGAGGCTTTATGGTTGTAAATATTAACCTGGCACCGAGCTATTGTCACAGGCAGCTACCCGCCAACTATCGTCGCCACAGCAGCGTTTCACAACTGAGTTCGGGATGGGGTCAGAGTGGTTCCACCGCGC